>Ga0126343_10000534_pt1 | contig 14969 bp, 6 predicted proteins | sample Cyp2metagenome_FD_92531 | JGI IMG/M metagenome (GOLD analysis project Ga0126343, IMG submission 92531) | Coral microbial communities from Lord Howe Island, Old Settlement Bay, Australia - Cyphastrea 2 metagenome | ecosystem: Host-associated > Invertebrates > Cnidaria > Coral ... | reverse complement strand
TTACATGACTTACTGAGGAACTATTAAAGAATGAGTCTCCTTCGAAGGTTGGATTGACAAATTCAGTAGCACCGAAACCCGCACTTCCCGCAATGCATGTACGAAAAGGGCGAAACAAAAAAAATTTTTGACTTTTTTCACGCATGCGCAGACAAAAGTCCCCTTTGTTTATTTTAAATGGAAAGAGAACACTATTTTATTGCAGGACACAGCCGGTAATCCCAAGCGGGCAACATAGCTCAGGTAGCCGCTCAGGTAGCCAATCACAGTGCAGGATTGGGTTCGTCTTGCCGCTTTTGGAGCTAGCCATATAAGACCAAGCAGTCGTTTGACGAAAATGTGCCTCTGTAACTGGAGACACGTAACACAGCTCTAAAATTGTGTAGCATTTCGAATAATTGCAATTTTTTCTAAGCACGATTGTATTTTCATAATTATAATTTGCTAAAGTTAAATATATAATTTTGACCTCAAACATTGTAATTTTGTTACTTTCACCATGGCATTTTGCTCTTTGCAAACTTTAGTAAAAACCATTAGAGTCAAATAATCTGATCTTTTACAACTAGATCAATGCTTATAAGGAAAAAGGGTAAACTGGAAGACAAGGCTAATAACCAAATTTTTGTGAAGTTTCGAGGGTTTTCTACCTCGGTCGTTACATTAATTTAAAGTCATTACATTAATTTATTTCTCCGAGTATGTAGCTGAGTGGAAATTCCTTGGTTTTGATTGTGTTTATACAGGCTGGCAGAGAGTGTATACCTCCAAACAGGAGATACGCAGCGATGGATAGAACTAGATATCCAGCACGCGGTGAGGAACTGGCAAATCAGAAAAGAGCCTAATTATGGACTCATGCTAAAAGTCAAAAAGGAATACAATGCTAATGCAGTGATGCAGTTTGCTTCAAGCGATCACCCAATCAAAGAGTTGCATCCCAAACTTGTGGTGTGTCTTACTATCCCTCCGTGGTAACCGACATCAAGACAGGTTACCTGAAGACCGCTCTAAGGTCATAGCTGGGGCTCATTAGAAGAACTTGTGTTTTTGCACATTTCTGTTTATGCATTTAACGATTTTTATCATTTCATTCGACAGGTGTTATAATGATAACCCCGTTGTCACGTTTTGTCACCTCTCTGCTGTTTACCTTAATAAACTGGTACTCTGAAGTTGGTAGTTTTCTCTTGTAATAGGTACCCAGCTCATAATTATAAAGCTCGGCAGAGCTCGATTGGATGCCAATTTGTCGTTTGCGCGTTTATCCCTTAACGGAAAACACGCGTTGCATTTTACTACCGATTGCGATGACATCTTTTCCTCCATTCCTCTCCCTATTAGGCCTCCTCCACCACTCCTACATAAGATCTTGATTTTAATAATCCTGGAAAACAAGCATCTACAAGCAGTTTTAAGTCGTACTTCACAAAAATTTGATTTTTATCTCTGGATAAGCAGGGAATGTTGTGTTGCTCCTCGCTCGAAGTTCTCATGATCTCGACAGACGAAATGACACACACAGTTACTTCAGGAGAGTATCCCTCTAAATTAAAACATGCTAAAGTCATTCCAATCTTCAAAGATGATGATGAGACTGACCCGACCAACTATAGATCAATTTCTTTGTTACCTAACTACAATCGTATCTTTGCGAAAATAATGTTTAACCGATTAAAAGCGTTTATTGATAAAAATGAAATTCTTTATAGATCGCAGTATTGTTTTCGAGATAAACATTCCACTCAACATGCTATACTTGATATCGTCAACTCCATACAAAAAAACATGGACAATAACCTATTTTCATGTGGTATTTTTATCGACTTAAAGAAAGCTTTTGATGCAATTGATCATTCAATCTTGCTCAACAAATTAAATCACTCTGGAATCCGTGGCATTGTAAATGATTGGTTTTCATCATACCCATTTAAGCGCACTCAAACAACTGAGATCAACTCGTGTATTTCAGGTAAGGAAATTGTCCCATGTGATGTTCGAGGCTCAGTGCTGGGTCCTCTTCTATTTCTGATATTTATTGATGATATCCCAAACTCTTCACAGAAGTTAAATTTTGTTCTATTTGCGGATGACACAAACATGCTTTATGCCGATAAACATCCCAAGTCCCTAGAGGAGACCGTAAACAAAGGGTTGAAAAATGTATGTGAATGGCTTCATGCGAATAAGCTGACACTTAATATTAAGAAATGTAACTTTGTTATTTTTCTCCCCCCACAGCGATCGCTAAACTATGAGATTAAACTCAAAGAAATAGACAACTGCACCAACATATCGTCAGGTCTAGAATGTAAGGATATGTTAAGTACTTAGGTGTTCTGATTGACATTATTTGTCCTGGAAATATCGCGTAGACTATATCGCCGTGAAGATTAGTAAAATTGTTGGAGTAATATCTCGTCTAAGACACTTCGTTCCATTCTGCACTTCCCTACTTGACATATGGTTTGACTGCTTGGGGCCAAGCCGCAAATGCCCACCTTAACAAATTATTGTTACTCCAAAAACGTGCACCACGTTTGATGTATTTTCTAAACCCAAGATCTCATGCTATTCCTTCGTTTATTTCTTCAAAAATAGTACCCATTCACCTGCTTTACTTTGAAGCTATCTTACGCTCTATGTATGATGTTTCAAATTAACTCTGCTCCAAAAGATATTTCTGATAAATGTGTCTAGACCAGCTTGATTCATTCATATAACAAGAGGGCTGCATCTTGTGGCAATATCATATCAAATTTTCACGTCGAAATCAGCAGCGGAATTCTTTCTCATGTTTTGGCGCGAAAGCATGGAATTGTCTCCCATCTCGAGTATGTAATCTACCTAAACCGGTGTCCAAGAAATCAATTCGCAAAGCTTTGTTCGCAGCTTTAGAAGTCGAGGAGTATTATATTGAGGCGCCTAAGAGTAGCCATAATTAATTTATTTATTATATAACTTTTTGTAATAATTCACTGTTAATCTCTTCGCCTGTTTAGTTTGTTTAGTTTATTAAGTTACCTATTACCAATCAATTGTGTAACCATACTTTTCTCCGGATGCTAATGATTGTATTTTATCTGTAGTTTATTTCTGTCATTGTTCATAGTCTACTTTTAGCTTACAAATTGGTTTATTTTGTTCTTTTCTTTTCTCTCTGCTTTCTATTCTCTCTGCACAACTCGCCTCTACTAGCTTACGCTATATGCGAGTTGTGCATGTTCTTCCTTTAATTTTTTAATATTACTGAATAAAGATTATTGTTATTATTGTTATTGTTATTGTAAAAAACAAATTGATGTCAGTTTGTAATGCGTCTGTCCTGTTATTGACAATGAATTTCGTCATAACATTGTCAAAGTAATCTGCGGATCCACTCGGCTAACGCCTCGTGGATCCACAGCTACTTTGACAATGTTGTGACGAAATTCATGATTAATAAAAGGACAGACACATAAAAAACTGACGTCAATTTGTTAAATTGACACAGCTGCTTGAGACCGAGGCTGAGATCTACACTCTCATCTTGAGATGATTCACCTCGTTTTGCGGTTCTTAGAACTAAGATAGTTTTGATTAGTTGATCCAGAGACAATTTGAGGATCATCGCAAGCATGCACTCGTTCCGTAGGTAAGCTTGTAGGCTCTTCGCCTTCATTAGATAATTTGCACCGGTTTAAGTCGAGGTTGTGTGTATCTCAGTGAAACCTTTGGGACATCTTGAAGGACTCCGTGAGCTATAGCGCTGGATGATTACCAGCTAGATAGAATACTACAAGTCAGTCAGTCAATATACGATTCGCTTATTTTAGAGCAGTTTCTCTTGATAATTAACAATTATTTTTTGAAATCGAGGTGAATAGTGGCAGAATATTTACCTACCACTATTCACCGAGATTGAGAAGAATAATTGTTTTAGTATATACACAGGAAGTGATCTCAACAACATTTTCAGAAGGAAACCATTAAAAATCGATTTTATGGACCTCTCAATTCATGCGCTTACACCCGCCATTTTGTTTTTGTTTGGCTTACGCATTATTCACTCGGTCATGAAACAAAGCATATCAAATTTCAGGTTGTACTGTTGCTCGAAAAAAAATCAGACGTTGCGAAAAAAAGTTAAGTTGCTTTTGGAACAGCTTCAAGTTTGCTATTTGGGGTTAGGTGCACTTTAAGTCATAATAGTAGGAACTGCTAAAACTATTGGTGATGTGCTCTTAACACGAGGCAGTTGTGTATTGTGATCACCACTTCTAAACGAGGTATACCCCAACAAAAACAAAAACAAAGACAAAACTTTATGCAACTTTTAGCAGAATGATTACACAAAGATTAATATTATCGTTATGCATACGAGACATAGAGGCAGCTTACATTTCAATGGGCTAGGAAAGCGTGTAAAATCGTTTTTTATAAAGTGTGGGTAGGAGGTTATTACCATGTGCGAGGATTGATTTGATTGGACAACAGCCAACTACTTGTTTTAACTGTTCTTAGTACAAGAAACATTTGTCTCAAAATTGCTAGCTCTCTATCAAGAGTCTAAATTTTAGAAGTATGTTTATGACTAAGCCTAAGTGGTGAAACATATTTTCAGATGTGATGCATATGAGTAACGTTATAAGTCAACCACCAAATGTCACTGGTTTGTACAAACAGCTCTGGTTTGGATAAACAGCTCTGAGTTAAAAAAATATCAGTCTTTTGGTAGCTATAAGCAATAAAGCTTACAGCGTAATGCGGCCTGCCAAGTGGACTTTCACTATAAAATCACACTGCAAGTCACGCAGCTAAATTATGCTCCGATGTTTAACTGTAGCAAGAAAAGAGTTGATATAATAGTAAAGCAGTTGCTTAACAAGTACATAATATAATAAACCCGTGCAAAGTCGTGTGTCTTGAATGCAATTTGCTGATTATACCGTTTTTTATGACTTTTGGCCTTTTGCATAGTGAAACCTTATTTGAAGAAAAAAAGCATCACCGCTCTTTTTGGAGAAATTGGAGGAAGGGGGGGGAGAAGCAGGCTGAAACCAGGGAGTAATGGTTGAGGAGCGACTACGGAAAATAATATTTCAACAATCTGTTTAACAATAATAACTTTATTTAAGTCTCTAATAGTTCTAGCTGAGCACGTACGTATGCTCCACTAATTGGGGAGAACAGTCTGTAATCAGAAAGTATGGCAAAGAAAGTACTGCAACCTGGGCCGGGTTTTTCGAAAGCTGGTTAACGCTAACCCTGGATTAAAAGTTAACCGGGGTAACAATTTTTCTTGTGTAAAAGTGTCATCCGTCGATTGCGTTTTGTTTAGTTTGAGATTACACATGCTCAAAACTGAAGGTCAAAAAATATAAACAGAATTCCCTGCCGAAAACCAAAAAAAATGAAATCAAAATTCTCGCTTATCCTGGCCTGGGTTAGCTTAATCGGGCTTTGAACAACCCGGCCCACAAGTATAAGATACCAACCGGGAAATGCAGTATTCCAGTTTTGGCTCCCTTTTCTGCGGGAATCACATTTTTTTCCTTCTTCTCCATCTTGGCCTATTTACGCAGTAGCTCTACAATCAAAAATAAATAAATAAAACTAAACAAAGCAAGAACACAAACGCCTAAAAAGGTTTTCGTTTGATTATGTTATGCAGGTTGCCTGGCTGATAAGTTTAAGTTATAATACATCGCACCCACTGCAGAATACCTTCTTGAAGACTCTATCCAACACGGCGCGTCTCGATGCCTCTTTCAAACATGATCTTAACCGCTTTAACAAGTATTAGTAAGGCGCCGAATAGACTCGGTGGCATTATTAAAAAACATTCAGTGTGTAACTCGTGTTTCAATATATAGTCTGTGTTCATAAGACTACATTTCCGCTTAATAATAACGTGTGAAAAACCAGAGACCGCAGGACGAATTCTTGTCCATCCGTTGCGGAAGCCGCGAGTTTCCGCAACGTTCTCATTTTGCGGTCTTCAGTGCGGTTGGTATGAGTTGTAAGACTGGGCATCAGTGCACTTTGCCTGTTGATTAATTAAGGGAATGACCTAAATAGTTTTATAGAATTGATTCCGTGAATATGCTATCGGTCTGAATGGGCAATGTTTTGTACTCTCATTTACTCAGTTTTATAGTCACAAAAGGCATCCTCTTGAACGTGTGAAGCTTTTTTTGTTCAGCTAAACAATCGTTCGACTCTTCTACCCTTTATTAAAACAAATGCGACTAGCCAGTTGTCGGGAAGGAGAAGTTTATCAGTTAAGGATAACTTTTGATTCAAAAGTAACTTCTTCTTCCAATGGTATTTGCATTAAGAGAAAAAAACACTAAGAATTTTATTTTAAATTTCTTTTCGCTGAAATTCATACAATCAACAAACATCTATTCGTGGCTATCATATTCTATCATATGATAAGGTGATTAGGGCTTTATGGCACGCTTGATAGTGATGGTTTCATATTTTCTTTGAGTGAGATATCACGAGTTATCACGAGTAAAATATTAAGTCAATGATTTCTCAGCAGTGTACTCTTCATTTAATAACATAAAACAAGCTAATTATATTACTGACAAACATACTTGTTTTAAAAGGTTGTCAGCGGCTGCATGCCCATCTTATCATGTGTATAGCATCTCTTGTTATAAATAAGAGAATTCAATATTGTTTTACACAATGCCATCGTGTTTCGGTTATGGAAAGTGCGAGAACTGAGCTTTTTTTGTGCCCTTACAGATGTGCGGTGAAATCGAGAGCCTAAGAGCAACCTAAAAATCCAGCTTTTGCTGAAGTATCACTTTTTGTCGTTGGGAATAGCATATTCGTTAAGGAAAACCTTTTTAAGACTTAACTGCCGGGGCACAAAATGTCATGGCTCTCAATCGAACGCGCTAATAACTAAAAAGGCGTAACGTAGAGATTCCTGAAGACCCGCACCCTTGCCAAGAGTTTAGAAATAGGTTAGACATACTAGACATAGTAGTTGGATTTCAGACCGGAGATTCGTAGCCCTCTCATTAGCGTATTTGAGTGGTTAGTGCTTGTTACACACGTGCTAATGAGATTCACGACAATTAAACACGGTGACAATGGCTAAGTTGGCGCCGAGAGATTTTGACACCAACACGGTTTCGAGCTCAGCGGCGCCGTTCACGAGACACGAAGACCGTCACCTCTTGTCAAAGTAAATTTGCTTCTCTAAAGAGATGTTTCGCGTATGACTGTGAGTTCTAAACATGTATAATTTCGCATATCAAATCGGTTGAAAACCAGCTGGGTACAAAGCTATAGCCTGGGTTCATTTTAAACTGAATGGAGCGCTTCCATAATGAAGCACGAGCGAAAACTAGGCGTGAAACTATCTGAAGAAATCCAATATGAATAATTTTCATGGTTTACTTTAGGAAGTTAGTACCCGTATTTCCACAATTTGATTGCACGTACTTAAATCATTTTCTTCCTTTTTTCCATTACAATGGCTACTTGCCTGCATGTTTCTTTTTTAGTTGAGCCAACGAAAACACTAAAAAGCCGTCTTTTCGGCTTCGCTAAAGAACCCGCTGGGTTTCATTGGCGACGGGAAGGCAGTTTACTGATTAGGTCAGATCATTAGATGACCATTAATTGTCGTTTGTTTGTCTAATTGATATCTGTTAACTGTTTAATTAATAAATTATATAAACGGTATATTTTACATGAAATGCACACGAGCGAGAAACCGCACGCATTTTCCTTTCTCAAAATCCGCGAGGAAAGTCATGTTTTGTAAAGAAGCGCAAGCACTCAACTTTACCCGAAATGAGTAATACACTCCCCAAGCAAGATCGTTTTCAAAGACGAAAGCGTTCCACACGTTTATTTTGGCGTTCTGGCTGCCAATTGTTGTTTTTTTTTTGTCCAAACGAAACTTGAGACGACGATTTTTTTTGTTAGTCGTTCCCTCTTGGATACCGTGTCCTTAAACAAGTTACCGTCAAAAAGCGTCGACGTTAAAGTCTGGAGACGTATCTACATGTAAATGATTTTTATTTGTATCAATAAGGTCTTCAACTGATTACCATTTTTTTTTTTGGATTTCCAAATGCCTTCTGATTTTTAACCTTCCACGCGGATTATTTACATAACTTTCCAGCTTGTAACTGGCGTATTTTGTGAACCTTTGTTGAAATTCTGTTCGATAAAAACTGTCTTCTCGGCTCTCAGAGACATGATTTATGATTTGCTCTTTTCAAACAGAAACGTGTGACACTATGTAATGCATGCAGACTTTGTGGCGAAAACATAATCCCCCTGGTAAAGAGTTCATGAAAACACGAATGTCGCCCATATCGTCTCTACTGCCGTACAAGCACAATCACAATATTACACGCAGCTGGGGCGTCCTTCAGCTTGTTTCCAGAAATGTTGATTTGCTTGTTGTAGCTGCCACAGAATGGTTAGAACTTAATGTTGCAAAAGTGCATCTCTTGTAAACCTCACAAAACGAAGTTTTTGTTCATAGTGTGTGCTATCCTTGGAATTAGAACTGACAGCCTCAAACCGCAAAGAGAGGAGTTCAAAACCTAATGCAATGAAGTCATAAAATAGAAGTATTGGAGAGCTGATACCCTTAAGTTGAAAGAAACTTTAAAATGTGGAATCGATTTAAAAAAGCGCGACCTTGAAATCATAATACTTGAGAACCGAGCGGCAAAATCCAAACTGAATTCATAATAAAACGATAAAACATTCGACATGCTCTTAATTTTAAAGTGTGCCGCCGTTGATAAAGGCGGTGGTTGCGTTTCACGTTGCCTGTTTTTGACGTTGATGAATTGGGGTTGCTCTCAAAATCTTAAGGCCAAAACTACAAGATTGGGTTTCGCTTTTCGGTTTCGTTTGGCTTTTCTTTTAACTGTCTGGCAATTTCGGCTGAACTAAATTTAGTTCACTTAACTGATATTCCAAACGCAAAGTACATTTGGGGGCGATTAGATTAATTTTTATTTCTTCAGCAGTTTAAAGAGCGGGACCGGCAGAGGTTTTGACGTGTTAAAAGGATAACCACATCTTTAAAACTCAAGCAGGCAAGAGTCGCATTTCCTGCTGTACTGTGCAATTAGTGCCCAAAGTTTATTGGAACAATTGTCAACGACTAAACTTTGGTAATCCGCAGTAATAGCCTCGATTGATTATCCCATTAGACAATTCCACGGTTCGCATTGTGTAATGTATAATGTGATACTCACTCTTTATACAGGAAGAATATTTGCCCGTTTGGTTTTATTGATTGGCTGGATATGTACCCTCCAAAGGAATGCCAAACGCCATCAAAGATGATTTATGAAATACGCGAGGTATAACAGTGTTCAGTTAGATCCGGAGTGTGCATGCGATAACTAGATTTCTGGAGAACGTCGGTCAGCCATGAACGATTCTGCAATTTTTGCTATTTTCTTCGCGACCCTTGTGTAAGTAGAACCTATTTTAGATGTTCACTGTGATATAATGCAAAGCACTTGAGGAATATATGAAGCTCTTGCTTGTTGCGGAAAGCCCCGAACATAAGAATTTTAGTGCGTAAAGATTTAAAATCACTCAAGTGTGGAATGAGAGGAGATATTTTCTGGGTTGGGTGACTTGTGAAGATTAACCGCGTGGCGGGTTTCTTCTGTCAAGAGGCAACAACCTAGTTCTATGTACGTGGTTTCAGAATGTTTCAGAATGTAGCAGAGCGCTCGGCCTCGCTCTATTTCCTTGCGTACAGTTTCCAGGTCCGTCTGACATTCGCATGCGGCAGTTTGGACTATACCAGTTTTCTGTGTCCAAACGAAGTTATACTGACGAGCAGGCTGTTTTTCAGTTACTTGTGAGTAGCATGCATTGTATAAGTTGAAACAATTTTTAGAACTGAATAAAATGTATTTTATCTTGCAGCGTTTCAGCTGTGCCTGGATGCAACGGAGCGAGGCGTGGAACAGGTAAGCTGTAGATTCAGTCGTATTCAAATCAAGTTGATAAAAGAGTTAAGACCGCCATTTGTTAAGCAAATAAGTGACGGATTAGATACCCAAAACATTTTCACTTTCTTTAGCAAGCGTGTCATTAAATTTTCTGCTTTTCAATAAAGGTGGTTGTTCATTCTGAGATATTCAATTGGTCACTTGGGGCTTACTGTGATAGACTAACTGGCGATAGTTAATCAGTCTTGAAAGAACCTTTACAAAAAAGCCCAGACCTACTTGACTAAATGCTAAAAAGGAAGCTTTTATTACATTTGAAAGCCATTCAAATAAAATTTCAGCTGGGATGCAGCTAATCAGTGCTCGACTGCGACGAAATTTCTTTAAGGAGATGTTACATACTGGAAACAGGAGAAGTTAACATAGCTTCTTTTGATTTAGCACCTTGGCCGAGTTTGCTCTTGGTTTGAAGAGTTTCAAATTGTTTTTCATTAACATGTTCGCGCTTTTAATTTTTGTTGTTGTAATTACTCAGAATTGTTTTTTCAGGAGTGTTTCTTTTTTTAGCCCGATACCGTCTTTTTTATCGCTGATCATGTTGTTATTTTTCCAATTTGGTTAAATTTTATCACTATATCGAGATAGCATCGTTTAGTCGGCTCTATTACTCTTGTTGACACAGCGTGTAAATTTAGTCAGCCCTCGCTCTGTAAAGATAATTCAGACATCATGTTGGTCGGAAATAGAGTTTATCTCTTCCTTGTAGCCTTGTAATTATTTATACACGGAATTTTAGAAACTTTAATCTCAGCAAGCTAAGTACAAATGTGGTTCCCATTACGTTCGTGCCATAGCATATCTGCTCGTAACCATTCGACACCTATATTCAATACTAAAAGTACCGCTCAGTCATGCCGTCTCATTCAGACAAAGCCCAAAGCTAGTTTTACAATTAGTAACGATATTCAAATGTATTTATGCAGAGGTAAATAAGTCGGCTTATTAAACGGTCTTTGTAGCTCAGCCATTAACAGATCATTGAATGCCAGTTTTCTCTGCATGGAAGACCAACTCGCTTTTGATAAACAACAAAAGAAAAAAAACTACACTTTTGCAGAGCAAATACAAAATATGCAAAATGGTTTCATCAGCGCAAAAATGATGTTCCATTTTATCGAGAATGTTCATTGTCGTTGCTGTCAGAGGAGCACAAATTTGTTCGCACACGAATGTGGAAAGGTGCGGAACCTTTCGTTTCATTTTATTTTTAAATCTGCTTGAGACATGCTAAAACACTCAAACGTTTCGTAAAACTGAATTCTATACTAGTGACTTTGATATTCTTTTCCTCTCAGTGTTGGATTTTTTCTCAGTTCTTTGAAAGTTCACTAAGAGCACAGCAAACACGTCATCTACAATTGTAGCTGCGAATGGCTCGATGGCTGCTTATTTTTCCGCATGACTTCTAGTATCGCAAATTAAGATGTTCACGTCCTCTAAATTATCAAGCCAGGTATTTATCCACAGCTGCGTGGGGCCTCATACCTGGATTGATAACTGTGTGTTGAGAGCTACCTTTTAAGAACAGTTCAAGAGGGATGTTTCCTAAATGGGTATTCTTTCGTTTTTTCTACTAAACAAGTGTGCGTATCAGTTTCCATGGACTGATATGGGAGGTCCATGTTTGACTGATTCTGGAGAGGTTTCTAGAAGGTTTAAGTATGAACTCTTGTTTTTAAGTGGCCAGACTTTGGTAAAAGCACTGTATAGCCGGGTTCTGTACTGGAAATCGTGCGACCTGGAGATCGTAGGACGATGGGTTTACCTACGGACTTAGTCCCATTCCATTTTGGGCCTTTGACCTATTTGTCCTTTGACCAGTTTGTCGCCAGTACCGTACACCTTTGGGACACTTTCACTAGATTAAATTAGGCGGGTTAGAGGAAGTCGTCCTATTTAAAGGATTTCGCGGGTTTGAGGCAAGTTTAGCAACTTTGTCTCAAGAAAAAGACTTTGAACTACGTCAAGTTTGTCAGTTACTGTAAGCAACGATTTATCCGAGAGCAAATACGTTTAGAACGCAATGATAAACCGAGATGCAGTGAAACGGTTGGCACATTCGAAACTGCGAAACTGGGAGATCATTGTATGAAAACTCTTAGTAACAAGCGGGCAAAACAGATAACTAAGCTAAGGAGATTAGATTTCAAGGTAGACAGATTACATATCAGTGCTTTATGAGTCTCTTCTAGAAGAAGTACTCTAATTGCTTATTTATTTTGTACAGTTTCTGACGCAACAATAAAGACAACATCCACCGTTAATTCCACTCTGTTACCGCGATGTGACAAGAAGACAGTTCACCTGACCCAAACGAGCGGAACAATTCGTTCCCCTAACTACCCCCAAGGATATCAGATAAACTCACAATGTACTTGGCACCTACAAGTGCCCCGTGGATTCCGTATTAAAGTTCGCTTTCGACGCCAATTTGACTTGGAAGATTCGCCAGGATGCACGAAGGACTTCGTCATGCTGTCTACTTCAAAGCAATTTCGTAACCCACTGATATACTGCGGTGGTGCAAGGCCGCATGGAATCATAACACCGCAAAACGCCGTATGGATTCGATTTCGTTCCGACAATGATACCACGGGCAAGGGATTCTACATTTCGTACATGTCACTTGGTAAGATCCTATATAATTTTAAATCAAATTGCTTGTGACTGGTCGAGCTGAATTCTGAAGCTTTGTAATCTTCGTTTTCACCATACACTAAACAAGTACATGTAACACGAGGCCATAATAAACCTTTTCTTTCATATAGACGAGAACGAATGCAAGCGTCCAGTGTGCACATTTCCCAGCCTGTGTAGAAACACATACGGAAGCTACGCTTGTGACTGTCCTGAGGGATACGCAAACAGAGGACCAAAGGACTCGGCGCGCTGCGAAGGTTGGTCAAACCTGCAGTATGCTCAGTGATCCTCTCGATCTAAATCAGTCATCACAGCTTCGTTGACTCTTGGAAGAATACTTCTTGACTCTTTCGTGTGTCGTACTTCTGTATGTTTGAACGAGTCTCCGTTCTTGAAATGGTAAAAGGAGAGCAAATGCCAATCACGATAGAAAAACTGGAATACCGTAAAGTTAACGCAACAAAATTCTTTTTTTTTTTCCTTTTCGAAAATCAGATCACTGACGGTGTGTTTTATGTTGGGCGTGGTCAGCACGACTTAGAGGGCAAAAAATTCACGTTACATCTGTCTCGTTTCACTCTTTTTTGTGTCAAATTATTTACTTTGAATGAGTAAAATATAATCCCAGTCGCCATTAATTGTTCTCCGACAGCCCGTAGCTGCAGAATCCCTTGCCAAGTTTACTCTCTTTTGAATTTCTGTTGACTAGGATGTCTTTCAGGTTCGAAAGTTTATAACTACAATAAATATATGAAAAGAAAAAAAATTGTTTTCAAATTGGCTTTAAATGTTTTCAAACTGACTTTATAAATCTCGGTGTTGTCTTTTTTTAGACATCGACGAATGCAAGATTGCAAATGGGCGTTGTGACCACAAGTGCGTGAACACGGACGGAAGCTATTACTGTATGTGCAAAAGAGGCTTTAAGCAAGCACCAGATGGGAGAAGGTGTAGAGGTAATGACACTATAAGTGAAGGCAGTGGGCTTTGAGGATGCACTACTGAATCAAAGGCGGCAGAATAGCTCAAAGCATTAAGGCAGTCTTTTTTAATCATAGAACCGCTCCGCAAAGCGGACAACACTGAGCAGTAATCTTAATTTCAAATCTAAATCGTTTTCAAAATTCCTAATTTCGTTTGTCAATAATCTTTTACACGGTATATTGAAAAAGTAAATTTTAGTATAACAATATCCTCTTTTTCTGCCAGGACACAGACAGATCATATCTATTTACAAGTATTACTTTCTTGAACTCATAACCAATTTATATAAAGAAAAATAATTTAGTAATAGGATTTTATAAAAAGTGGAGACCTAAAGTAAATTAAATATTAGTGACAAAGCTTTGCAAGGTGTTATTTTTTATTATTCAAGACTTAGCTTAGCTTACAAGTATTGACTGAGCATCGTAACGTTAAGACGTCTGATAAAATTCTAGAGTATGATTAAATATACTGACTTCCCTAGCTACATGGCTGACAGTTCAGCAATGTCTCTCCATTGGAAAGTTTGCTCGTGTCAATATTATCGGCGCCTACTTACAGTAGATGCAGTTAAAATGTGCAACGTTGCCGCCCAAAAGATTGATCGGATGAGATCGATCAGAACTTTTTTCAACACAGTATTAAATATTGTAATGGTGATCATGGTTGTCCTCCTTCTTAGGCCAAATAATATAAACGGGGTGTAACAAATAAACCTTAAGTCTCCTGATGCGAATTATATTCTATCACAGTAGTGGTTTCGTTTCAAATAAGCTCCATCCCGCCCGTTCCTTCCATTTCCTTGATTTTGCTAAAGTACCACACGGAAACAACATTCGGACATCATGACAGCTTCAGTGTAAAGATAACTGTTTTTGATGCATGGTAATCCCTAAACAAGACGGTCTACCCGACACTCTATCTCCACACTCTTTAGAGCTTGTGTCACTCGGCTGAGTCGGCGAGATGCCAATTTAACTGAGACGCCTTGGGGAAGATTGAAGGGGCACTCCATCTCTTTTGACTCAAATAACATGGTTAGCGAAAATCTTTTCACTGCCAAATTAACGCAGAACGGAATCGAACAAAAGCAGTGGCGAATTGTGACGCTGACGCTCGCATTGGCGAGAGATCGAAAACTAATTCCGGACATTTTAATTTTACATCCTCTCCCTCGGTCTCAAACACCTCAAAATTTTCACAGGTGATTGACATCCTCTACTGGCATTTCTATTTACGTAACCGTGATTTCACCTTAATTCAATCTTCCTAAAACTTCCTGAATAAAAAGAAAACTGACAGATAGAGTGGACCAAGTTATTTATTACCTACTTCCAGTCA
>Ga0126343_10000533_pt1 | contig 14981 bp, 7 predicted proteins | sample Cyp2metagenome_FD_92531 | JGI IMG/M metagenome (GOLD analysis project Ga0126343, IMG submission 92531) | Coral microbial communities from Lord Howe Island, Old Settlement Bay, Australia - Cyphastrea 2 metagenome | ecosystem: Host-associated > Invertebrates > Cnidaria > Coral ... | reverse complement strand
CCCACGAGCAATACCGCTAGCCATGATAACCATGAGAAAATCAACTCATGGGTTTCCTTTGCTTTCCCGTGATAAGTATGGGGCTCCGCTTGGCGGCCCTTCGGGCCGCCGGAGCTCCGCTATGAAAATATTGCATGTTAGTTAGACCTCTAGCAATATGTACTCTATAGTGTATAGTATTTCTAAAATAAATTTTGAGAACATTTTAAGAACACTTTAAGCATATTTCTCACCAAGCACCCAGTAAAAATCATGGGTTCTTATACTAGGGTGTTTACAGCAGTATGATAGTGGAACAACCATTTCCTTGACATTTTGGTGTCCAGTTTATAAATCATCCCCAAATGCAAATGTGGATTGATGAAGAAGACGAGGAAGCTCTACAGTACATGACATTTCTAGAAGTTGAAGAGTTTGAAGACATCAAGTCTGGATACAGAATAAAGTTTGTAAGTGTTCCCTATTACACTAGCCTCCTACCTAGAATAAAAAAAATGAACTTTGTTTAACAAGGGTAACACATAACAGTCTACCACTGACAAACCTGAGGCCCTCGAAATCCTGATCGAACTTGAATTTAGAAATAGAGACTTTTGTGGAGGGAGGAAAACTGGAGAACCTGGAAAAAACCCTCATAGAGACTAGCCCCTGAAGCTACTGGCCAGTATTTTTTGCACTGCAGAATGAGTGGGATGTTTTGATTTTGGGTTACCATTTTGCAGTTTTGGCTATTTTTTTACATCAGTATTTCAGTTTTTGTGCCAAAAGGCTTCGGTTTTTTGGTTTTAGTATCCATTATGATTTGCTGATTTTCTGATTATTTGGTTTTTGCTTTTCATAAAAAATACTAGCAGGTTTTCTGATTTTGTATCCGATGTTGTTTTTGGTTTTTCCAATTTAGGTTCCGGTTTCTCTTTGTTCTTAGTGCCAACCACTGATTTTGGAAAGCCATTGTGAAACACAAAACTTGTTGAGAGGAATGCATATACTCCACTTGTGACCATTGTATCAGATTGGAATGTGAAAATGTATTGGTTTTGATCAAATTTTGTTGGGTTTTGGATAATTTTTTCTATGCTTTTTAGTGCTTTCAATAAGCACCAACAGCTGATGAAAAGCGTCGGCAACTTCACTCAGAGAAGTCAGCTACTTTTTCCCCTATAATAAGTAATTAAGGAAAGATTCCTGACGACCCCTTGTTCATAGAGTTGGTTATTCTTCTCTAACCAGCTCCCTACTTCAAATTTTATTGAAACCCCTGGGCCTTTTGCAGTTTCTATAGACCCCAATGCCCTCCTCCTTTACATTCATGTTAATGTTGCCCAATCAATAATTAAGGCTTTGTCAATACATGTACTCTCATTCTCTCCTTTAAGTCTGTGGGAAGATCAGTGAGGCTAAACACTCAAGTGCGTATAGCCCAAAGCCATGAAATAATGTGCCATATTAAGTCTTCAATGCTGCTATAACACTATTCCTTTGTTTTTATTCCTATGTCACCTTTTGCTCCATTGTATAATGTGCTGCCTTTGTAAAATATCTAAAACTAAAACCTGAATAACATTATTTTATTGCCTTTGAAGGGGTTTGCAGAAAATCCTTATTTTACAAATGAAGTCCTTTATAAAGAGGTCATTCTTAATGAGCATTGTGACCAGTCAACCAGAGCTACTCCCATAAAGTGGAAAGCAGGGATGGTATGAAGTATTCTGTTTTATGTTAAATATATAAGTAACTAAATGAAAATGCAGTCCACCGACAAAAACTAAGTAATTTCCGCTGTGAATTGTCTAAGGGAATTACATGTATACAATGTACCCAGGTAACATACCAGACGTTTATTTTCTTCCATGTACTATTTAAGGTCTCGCACAGCTTTCATAATTTTGATATGGCTATTATTTGACGTGCTATATGCTGTGTGATACAGTGTATGGTAGATTAATTGATCCATCCATCCATTCATTCATTGATTTATTCATTGACTCTGTAGTTGTTAAATTGTTTCTGTACAGCCTCCTTGAAACTTTTTTGAATGTTTTATACCATGACAGGATCTGACTCAGCGGTACAATCAACAGAATATGTTAAAAGGACGGAAGAGAGGCCACGAAGAACCCCAAAGTTTCTTCAGCTGGTTCACAGACCAGGATTCTGGAGACGAGTTAGGAGAAACGATTAAAGATGAAATATGGCCAAACCCTCTACAGTATTTCTTAGTATGTAGAATTATTTTCTCAAAACATGATTCAATGCATTAAACACTGCTTTCAATCAACTATGCCTAATATTGCTTAATTACAGTAAAAGTAATCATAATAGTTTGCTTCCTGTGTTAGTATGAAGTGTCTTGTGGTATACCGGTAATGATGTAGAATGGTTGCCAACATATTCTAGGGAACTTCAAATAGTGGACTTCAGGAAGAGAATGAGGAAGATGAAGAAGACATTGATGAGGATGAGTCAGAGGATCAGGTAGTTTTAAAATATAATTATATATGCTGTTGATAATACCTTAGTATTTATTTAACATTGAAAACAAATTCTGGTCTCTTCCCTTTATAATGTCCAGTTGCATTGTTCTGTGAACTTACAACCACCACCTGCTCAGTGGGAGATGCTCAGTAGTCTCCCTTTATTTGTTATAAATAGCGCAGTACAGAGTTTCTGGAATCGCCTTGTTTTGACCCTCAACATTTGTCACTTACATCAACCAGTTTACCACTGGAAGTGTTCTGTGCAGCAATATTTGTATACCTTACCTCCAAAAATAAGCAGAATGATACGCTTTGCAATGTAGATTCCTGAATTATGAGAGAATCTACTTCCTACTCATCTGAGTAGATTGAGAATAAATTATTAGCTAAGTTATTGAATATTTTTATGCTACAGTGGACAGTGTTACCTGATAGAACTTTCCAGTTTGGGCAGTTTGTTTACAGACCATGTAATATTCTTTTAGGAATTGCTCTTTTATCCATTCAAATTCATTCATTCATTCATATACTGTACACATGACTATTTGAAAATTTGAAAGCAGAAATTCTCAAGAGTACCATCACATGGCCTGAAATGGGACAACAAACCAACCAAGCTAAAAGGGTCTATTTGCTGAAAGATGAAGTTAAATTATTGATTGATCAATTGATTGTTTTATGGACTGTTTAATTACCTATTTTACTACAAGATCATCCTTGGGTATGTAGTGTAACAGGCAATGATCCCTTGAGAGTCTGTGTATAAATCATTATTCTGGACACAGGATCAATTGGACTGTGCTCAAGTCCTGGCCATTTTCATTGCCGTGTGTTCTTGGGATAGGCGTGTTACGGCAAACAGTTCTTTTCTCTACCCATGCATATACAGCTGTATACAAGGAGTCGTTCAAATTTAATGCTGAGGCGGGAGAAATCCTGTGATAAATAGGCATCTTAATATGGGGGAGTAAGAATAGTCCGGCTACCTGTAGTTGCCTACGTATGCCTAATCAAACAGGGATATGCGTCAGCCTGATAACTCGCAAGCCACTTGGGATTTGAGATAGACTTGTATTTGTAACCTTTTCTCTCCCATTGTATCTGAAGCCTCTGGTCCATGTCTGTCAACAGGATGACGTAGTTGTAGTGGATGACGGGGACGATGACGACGAAGGAGACGAGGAAGAAGGAGAGGATGAGGAGGAAGAGGATGATGATGAAGAGGAAGAGGAAGAGGAAGTGGTTGTTGAGGAAGGAGAAGAAGAAGATCTGGCAGAAGGAGAAGAAGGTGAAACACCAGTGGTGTACGAGCTAGAAGAAGAGGAAGAAGATGTAGATGAAGACGCTGAGCAAGCGGTAAGTGGGGAACAACCACTTCTATTTGATTAACGTGATCCGTGTGCAACGCAGGCTGGGAAGAGCCGTAAACTTTGAATGGCGCATTGAAGACTTACCCGTTGACAGTCAACCGAATTCCTCACGCTTAAACGGTCTTGAACGACGCTTTTTCTATCGCTTCTTTCCTATTTTTTCTCTTTTTGATCTGTCATGATAAATTATTATTATAAATATTACTTATATCGATATAAATAACTGTGAAGTGGGACTTAGCCTTGGTAACCAGCTGCAGTCCGTCGTTTGGCCCCATGTCAGTTCCCCTGGACTAAAAGTTCCTTCGCCCAAACTGACAGGGCAAAAATGGATGTGTTAATTTTTCTTTTATTGAAACTAAACGAGCGAAAAAGACAACTTTGAAGGTGTGATGAAACAATTAGTTAAGCATGTCTATTTCTCGTTCTTTAAACTGACTATTGGAACTCACTCCCTTACCAACCGGCTTCCGTCTGGGCGAAACGACAGCATTTCTTTGCCTTCGTCGCCGGAGCGTCATAATTAACAGTTCTTTTGAAATTCCTCATCAGCTCCCTGTCGAGGATTATGTATAATTATTAGCGGAGGAAACGCATTTAATGTAGAACGTATTGTTTTTCTTGCCTCATTCCTCAAGGACGATCAGGTTCTTCTAGAGGGAGAGGAAGACGACGACGAAGATGAGGGAGTTGAACAAGACGATGACGAGGAGGGAGATGAAGGTGAGGACGATGAGGGTGAGGAAGGAGAAGACGACGACGAAGAAGAAGGAGACGAAGATGAAAAGACAACAACGGAATAGCGAAACACTATTTTTACACGTGTATTTAATATATATCATGAACTGAGACGAACACGGCAGATGCTTAGTTTTACGCTCTAGCCAAACTGAAAGTAACTTTGTTTTCTCCCAAACTTTAGAACTTACGCTCGTAGTGTTTTGAGTCAGCAAACCACACCTCACTGTTTTATAAAATTCCTATTTTTATATGTACTTTATCACCTCTTTTGACTCCGTTGAAGTTCTCGGCGTGATACGAAAGCACTGGATAGTCACGAGTCACACCAACTCTCAGTATTCCTCGTGACCTGTTTGGCGTGATACGAATGCACTGTTTATAGTCACGAGTCACACCAACTCTCAGTAGTCTGCGTGACCAGTTTGGCGTGATACGAATGCACTGTGTTTAGTCCCCGAGGTAATCGTTAATCCCAAAAGAAATAGCTACAATAGATAATCACCTCCTGAAGTCCTAGCTCTGTTCATCGCGTATTTCTGAAGAGCCAACACTTGACATTCATCTCGGAGTTAATGGAATGTGTAAATAAAAGGTGTGATGATTATCCCAGGAATGCTTGTTATCCCAGGGATGTGTACGACATCCAACGTCTAATTTATCTCAGGGATGTCACGTCATGATCTGTGTTACCAGAGATGTGCATGTCATCCTGGGAATACTTTTTAACCCAGGGATGTGTTTGTCATCCCACATCCAATATATCTCGGTTACTCCAGGGTTATGCATGTAATCTCAAAATTCCGTATGTTACCCCAGGAATGGGGATGTACTCTCCTGGGCTTTTGATGATCTGCGTTTACAAAAACTAGGGAATTCGTGAATAACTGTAAGTGATGCCGTTTGTGTTACCAAGTTAGTGTTAAACTGACTAGTGCCAGTATATCAGATAGTTTGGCTAGTGTTATAATGGCTTTTGTAAAATTATTCACTAATCATTCAACAACTTCGTATGCACAAGCAATAAAATTGACTAATCACAAGCACGAACAAGTGCGGGAAAACGTGTGACCGGCTTCAAGCAAAGGCAGGAAAACACGTGACTGACGGCAAGTAATCGTGATTGCTTTTGTTAGCTGTGATTGGTTAAAGTAGATCGTAAGAGTTTCTTCAGCCATTTATCCAGCTCGAGTTCAGTAAGTAAAAATCAAGCAGACATGATTATTTTCGCTATTTTACTCGCAAACCACTCGCCTGCTATTCATCAGAGACGTTTTTGGCAATGTTCCGCGGGCTCTCGAATTATAAAAGCATTGTTAACTCAAAACCTGTAATTCTCTCGGGAGTTTTAATTTAAGAATTCTTAGTTGCTGTCTGGTGGGGTTTCGCTATGCTGAACTATTTCCCTTTAGACATTTACTGAGCATGATTTTCGTAACACTAATGTGAATACCTAACAGAGTTATACACGCGGCACTGGCTTCGTGCAATTGCCATAACTTATTGTATACTACAGTGCTATTATTGATTTAAATAAAACTGAAGGGTTTAATACAACTGGATACGAGTTTTAGTGTGCGTCTCGGAGAGGTTTTCTTATCATACCCGAAACATTTCCAGCAAAAGCCCACGTAGCGTTCTATGGCCTGATGTTGAAGAGAACAGCAAGTACCACAATCGAGTACAAGACACGATTTCGCTTTTTGCTTTATGGGAAGTGAGCAATTAACAGAAAAATATAACCAAAAAATACAGAGAATAGAAACGTCATGTGGAAAACCTTAATATTTTATACCAAGCTTTCATGTTTTGTTTAACCCATTGACGCCTGTGCCGCCCGTAACCGCCCGTGACGAGCCTTGGCCTTTCTTCCACTTCTGACGTCATCACCTTTGACCAAAATTGGCATCATCTATACTCACCTTCTGCAGGAGAAAAAGATCTTTCCAATGATGCCTAGTTCACAGTGATTGGCTTATTGGAACCTCAAATATGTACAAAAATGCTCAAAATGTTGAGCGAAAAACTCAGAGCCTAATTTCCTGCCACTACACCTAGCTGCTCCATGGTAAAAATTGGCCACCTCGATGACTCTTCCTGAAATCTTTTTTAACCCCAAGCAAGCCCGGGAGATGGCCAATCACAGCAGCGAAAAAAAAAACCGAGGGGAAAAAGGAAAGGGGAAAAAATTCAAATGTCGAAAAGCCTATTTTGGCAAAAAGTTCAAGGTGTCAATGGGTTAAGCGATCTATTTTGTTTAACCTTATACTTTACGGCGAAACTTATAGTATTTTGACTCGTCACCAAACTCAGTTTAGGATTTTACTCGGTTAGTTGCTCAGGACAGAATGCAGATGAATTCTAGAAATAACGCGGTCACTGATACACGAGACTCGATCAGGCATGGAATTTTCAAGCTCGCTATAGTTCATTTAAACATGGTACCTCATCAGGTAAAAATGGATGGAGCGTATGTTATCAATCTTTCTTTATTTCTGCGTTGGGAAGGTTTTCCTTCATCCAATTTGCAATAAATTGTTGTGGTGTAGTTTTAAAGCATTTAATCCCAAAATTGTAGCCTTTCAAACAATACCCTTAAGCAGAATGTCACCCACTTTATTTCTCTGACAGAAATTACACTTTAAAATAGCAAAAGTAAACAAACATACAGTAACAAGGCATTTTTACACTTACAAATGAAAAACAAAACTTAAAAATGAAGAACGTAAGTAAATAAAAGTATTTTCACACATTAAGAAAACGCTCAGTTTCTCCTTGAAAATTGGATCTAACTGACCAACTAGTCCGTCCATGCAAACTTAAAAACGTTACTAAAGTAAAACGCTGACATTGTGACGATTTCAAAGAGACTCTTCCGAACATCAAGATGTGGAGCCTCCGCCTTCCCAATTTTAAGCCGGAAAGTTTAAGTTGTACGCAGTGTCGCGTTCTTGGTATCATTTGAAAGTTTTAATTCAGTTGAAGGGGCTAGGTCACGCTATTTTAGGTACTTTTGTTTAATTTTGCTAATTATGAGCTCTAAACGTCAAATTGGCAGACCAAGAGTATTTTATTTCTAGCTGTTATTTTAGTTTAAATCATGGCGACGTAACAACTGAGAATGATTTTCCGGCTGTGTCAATGACGTTTTGATTCATGTATAAACTGACATACCGTAATTTTGAAAAAAGGTGGGCCAACGATTTTCAAATATACCCAAATGCAATCAATCCTCTCCTATAATGTCCACCCACGTCCCCTCTTGGCTTTCCTGTGTTTTGTTGAAGTTCGTCTATAGTTTTGAGCCGTTATTTTGATATTTTAGTTAATTCTAGTACAATTTGATCAGAGCTGAAATTGCCTAAAATTGCCTAAAATTGCGTGACCTGGTCCTTGGGGACAGACGGACATAAGGACACCTCAGGCATTATACAGATAACACAACTTGTATTGGTTTGTGTCTCTATTACTACTAATGCATTTCGACTAACGCATTTCTGGCATGCTTCATACAGCAAATGGGAGTTCATAAAATAAATCAGCTCAAGTTTCGATACTCAGCCATGAAACGCTACAATCGACCCAAAATATTCCCATACATGTACATAAAAATACTAATTGATATTAAAGAGCCTCTTTTAAAAAAAACATAGCTATATCCCACGTTATCCCATCGTCGAAAAATAATAAAATGGCTAATTGTTGTAAATATTCACTGAAAATAAATACTTTTCACCGTTGAAGGCCTCTGAGGACCTCTTTTAGGTGATACCATTCACGGAATATCCTAATCTATTCTAAAACTTGTTTGATTCGTTGTTCACAATCACTTGTTATTATGAAAGAAATAAACTATAGCTAACTGAAACGTTTGTATGAAATATCAAATCAAAGGGAAGAGAGATCTAAAATCGTAACAATGAGGACATTTAATTTGTTTGTTATCTTGAAACGCTACAAATATTTAGAAATTTCACATTATGACAACTGAAAAATATCCTACATTTTTACTCATTAAATATATTATTAGTGATTATTAAATATACCATTTATAATTTAAAATTAATCTATTTTTTCGCCTAAAAGAAATACTACCTCCAATCTTTGTCTTCTTTACACTACTTCGCATTGATTTTTAGCTAAATTATGTTAAATTATACAAATTATGCCATTCTCATAGCGCAGACGCCTTCGATTTTAACATGCTCGTGTCTGTGGGGAAGCTTATTAGATTTTCAGCAAACTCCGATGGAAACACCTTGCTCCTTTGCTTCTCCCGAATCCGCTCCCTTTATTTGTGTCCTTGTTTTAAGCTTCCTCTTCTTGACCTGAGAAGAAAGGCGAGCCACAACCTTTAGCACAAGACCAACATAGAGGTGGACAAAAATCTACCACAACTTTATTGTATTGATTGGACTACTAAGAGTTAATTACATACGAACAAAGATCACCGAGAATGATCGCAAGTAGTATGAGAGAACCTCCTTAACACCAGAAAAAGAATACCACAGAAAGCGTACGCGTCCATCTGTTAAACTACTATTTTGTCTGAATCAGTCCGCGCGTCCTGAATCAATCGCATTTAAAAAATCTCTCAAACTGTACCTTATGCTGCCAACTAACAGAGGGTCAAGTGCGTACAACCAATCATATGTATCTTCCTCTTTCTCAGTTGTTGTTCGTACTAGAAATCTACAGTGTCTTGTGCGGATTGAAAAGACACTAAACGTCTGCAAAGGATACGAAACCGTTAGACAATATAGAGAACAACTCGAAGGTTACATCGAGAATGAACAACAATCTTGTAGCATAAAGTCGTGTTTCTTTTTACAAGTAAACACTGCAAATGTGTTAAGTAAAATGAATTCAAAATGATTGGTGTCATAAACAGTCATATAATAACCAAATCAGTGCGCGCGCTCTGTTTGGTCAATCGGCTATAGCTATGGTTTATTGTACCAGTAAACTCATGGGAAAATCGCGCGTCTTCCGAATTATTATATAAATGCAATAGACCACAAGTTTCTATGGTATGATAAACCAACTGAACAAACACTCGAAGAATTAATTTACGAATTCTTCTCGTCCTCTACCAACATCCCGCCGTGGTTTAACAGCCTATAAACCATAGACTGCAATGAATACTTATTTCTTAGAAGTGGCTATGGTTAATTTGGCAAACGATAACGAAACGAAGAACTTGAAAACGAGTCTCGTTGTCATAATACGCTAGCATAATCGAAGAACTATAAAATATCTCACCACAAAATACTCGGGACACTCCACTTTGGAATGCTTTAGACTGATTAAGAATTGTTCAACCTACAACCGACAAGAACGAAAGTTAAAAAAAAATGCAAGAAAACTCACTTTAACAACATTTAAGGAAAGAAAAGTTTTATTGAATCTAAGCTTACCGGGTCACCTTCCTGGCGATACAGAAGGACGTAAGGCTTTCTAACAATCTGGAAAAACATAAAAATGCAATTAAAGCACACAAACTGAAATGTCCCGATGCGCGAAGAAGGAAGTTTTGTACTCACCACATAACATTTGCTCCACCTAGAGCTGCAGTCGTCCATGATGTGAAGATACCCTCGTTTACTTATTACCGGGCTGTGGAGCGTAGATTTTAGGATAAAATCATGTTATGTACTGAGGTAAATAACACAGAAATGCCTGCTAAACTATTATCAAATTTGGGAAATCGTAAATCGCAGAATGTATTTGGGAAAATTGCGAGTTGTTAGTCTTACTTCTTTCTGACTAGCGCCACCTCTGGTACGTAATACTCCACTCTAGATTCTTCATCATTCTCATTCCGCTGAGTTCCCAACGCAGTCGCACCTTCTTGTGGTGATGAAGCTTGACCCTGAAAAATGTTACATTTTACAAACAAAACAACCTTATTACAGGAACATTTCGGTCATCCGGCTATGTAGTCTATATAACATACCTATTACAGTAAAAACGTGCGTGTAAGAAGCGGAAAATAGGATCTTGTATTTTGTGGTAGTCAATGAACGCGACACAGTCGTTCAGCTGATTCGCAAAAAATAATAATAATAATAAACTTGCATTTGATGCTTGGATACAAAGTACTTATTCACAACTGTACATTTTTTTTTTCCTTCTCGTAATAAAAATTTGCAGTCTCAAAGTCACATTCATTGGTTAAAATGTTTATCATAATTCGACTGTAGAACCTCCTCTATCTCGCGACAAGTGCGCAAGCAGCCTTCTGCGACAAGTCGCTGCGACAAAATTTAACTCAACCAATGAGGCAGCATCAATTAGTTTCCCGCCATGTTAAATTTGAACTAGTTTACATTTCCTCTCTTCCAAAATCGATCGCGTGCACCGAACAAGTGTCTTATCGCAGCGACTTGTTGCAGCAGCAGGCGGTGCAGACGAGTTGACTTGTCGCCGCGATGTGTAGTAGCGATTTGTCGCATCGCGTGTCTCGGCTTTAAGAGGAATTCACTCACCAAAGTTTTAACTTCGCCTAAGTCTTTTTTCCACGTTAAGAGACTAAGGCACTGAAAGGCAACAGACAAAAAGAATCAAAACACCCATTTAGCTTTTAATTTGAAGATGCTTCGCCTACAACATTACATGTCCAGTCAGTTCTTGAAGACGAGTTCAACCCTAAAACGTAACCCTGAAAAACGATTCGTAACCTGAACAACGGGATCGAAAAATTATATATTTCACGTTTTCTGAGAAGACCACGCATTTTCACAACATTTGCATATGGTTGTGTTACGTTGCAGAGCGGATTTACCTTCTTCAGCAAAGTTTCTTTAACTTTCACCGGGTCAACGTCCCTCGTAAAACGCAGCGGTTTTCCGGCAGGAATAGAAGCTATTGACAGAAATGACGAGGACAACGAAATAGAGCCCAGGCTACTCCGGCTGGAACATTCGCTGCCGGCAGAGAAAATGCCCGGATCTACCAGCACCGTGTCAGGACGGTCAGAGGACATGAGCTTCTCGCCGAGACACAGGATATGACGAGCTTTACCAACCTGCAAACAGAAAGAGAGTGTAGATCAAAAAGCGCGTAACATACTGGCTGTACTATGAAAGGTTCAGTTGGTCTGATGAGAGAGTAAATTCTACCACAGCAGCCTTAAAAGGCAGTAATGAAATCCGTAAAAGACCTCAAAGCAAAGCTGGATCCAAAACAAGAAACTGGACGTTATTCGATTTTATCAATTCCCTTTGCTTCGTCTTGAGAGTGGCAATTAACCCTCGGAACCCTCGTTTGATTCTTTGGGGAAACAAAGAGAAAGATACAGCATTTATCACGGACGAAATTAGAACAATTTATGTACGCATTGCATGCCTGGATACAGTAATCTTTTTACCTCCTGGATTCTCTCCAATTTGTCTAAATGTGCCTGATGTTCGTCAATGAGTGATAACCCTCTGGGTTTCCACTCTCCTAAGTTTTCCTCTCCTCTCACATAAATGCTAGAGGTGTCCATTACCACTCTCCTCTTCGTTTTCATCACTACTGAAAAAAAAAGCATAAAGAACAGAAAGAAATGCAAATTTTGAAAGGTTGCTGTACGTAGAAAAATTGCACCGGATTACATAAAACTTAATAAAGTGAATTTGGTCTTTTTCTTCGAGATGACGAAAATACAACGTCAAATTTCCGTTGAAGTTTTTATATTAGAGTTGTGATCGTAACATTATCAAGAAACAAACTGCAGCGCGTACAGTTTTACGAACCAAGGAAACGTTACTTACACTGTCCGTGTTCATCAGCAGGATGATAAACAAGTTCAAATATATCACTAAGCTTGTCACTAGAAAACAGGGAAAAGAACACTAAATATCAACAATATGAAACTTCAAAAGTATACCCTCTGGAATGAATATTCTTAAACATGAAAATGTGTAAACGTACTTTTCAGGACGCTTTGAAGAGCCGAATAAACTCCAAACAGATCTGCAAAATGTAACAATACAGAAGTTTACGGACTGTCCCTTCATCATAACGTAATGCTTGTTGACAAAGAAATTCAGAAAAACCATGTCCCAACTGTGGTGCAGCTCACCTGGAGGAAGTTTTAGAATCCCTTCCAAACACACATAGAGAAATATCCTTTGTGACACAAGAAGTTTGGCAACAGTTTTCCAGCTGCCAAAAAAGGATTTTATCTGTTAACAACTTATCTTAAAAACTCAACGCCGAGACGTTTTCCCCAGGGGTTGATAAACACGAGGGCAACGACTTACGCTACTTACAGAATACCACACTGAGTAAGTCAGGGGTAACGACTGTCTATCATTTGAGCGATACTCACTACATGCAAATCTCGTACCTTTTCGTTGCGTTTCGGAGGCATATCTGACGAGTTTAGTCAGTCCAGCAATGGTTCGTACCTTGGCGAGACGTAGACGAACCAAGCTACCCCATGGCGAGACCAAACCAGCCTAACATGCCACCAAAGCGTGCCAAAACAAGGTACGATTGGGATTTTACCCAACCAAAATTCGTCTAAGAGACATGATATCGTAGCCATATCAGGTCAGTGACAGTAAGACACGACTTTGCTTCGCTTTTCTTTTTTCTTGATTGCGAGTTTGGGTGCGGTAAACGTCCTAAGTGGTACGGTGTTTCGAGTACACGTCACGAGAAAAATAAACACTCAGAAAAAACATACGAAACCAACCTCAAGATATGCCGACATGGTAACAAACACGAGCTCTCCTGGCGGTGTTACTCTGCAAAGTGTCACACAACACGTGGGTTAGAACATGCCTGATATCAATCAAGAGTAAAATACCACTTGTGTAGTCTACCTGTTCAGCAAGGTGGTGTTATGAAGCGACGAGTCCCATGCAGCTTCGAACCTAAACACGCATTTGTTCTCATCAGGGTGGGACTGGACCTGAGGTGACAGCACGTTTAGAGAGACGGTATGAGGCGAACTCTCCCCTGCAGGGGGAGGGACAAGAGTTGTGCGCACACGACCTACAAGGAAATAGATTAGCATCTAATGAATGCTCAATTCACTACAACACTTAGCAAAAAACGTAGCTTGAGTTAAAGGTGACCTTCACAAAAGCAGTTTTGACTATAAGGGGAAGCGTTGGACCACGCAGTCTGCAATGAAAACAGCGATATGTAGATCTCTCGTCTGCATTTACGCCAACCTTTAACCTTACAGACAGAAACCACCAGAACAAGGCGACTTTAAATAAGTGGCAAACGTCTGTAAAAAATAACGTGTGAATTTCAATACTTGAGAGCAGGACACATCCTGACAAGCAGAAGCTTGAAGATAAAACACAGAGATATTGATTTGTTCGTCCACTTCTAACGCTGGTTATGGCTTATCGTGCCACTTACCAACAGCCAGGTCCATAACTCGTCTTATTCTGATATCCATTGAGTTCTCGTGTATTATTGTGACAACCAGGCGCCTTTGGATTCCCTGACAGAAACAAATAAAACAACACTCAATCATCCTCAACTCATGCTGAATAAGCCGGTTTATTCAATGTAAAAATGCTGCGTGGTTTCTTGGTTGTTACCAAGTCTAGTAGTTATTTACTAGCAATTTCGTCCATGTTGAAGTCGTTATTTCCATCCATTCTGCAATCACAATCCCTGCTGATGTGCCGATGACATTCGAAAAAGTGTTGTTACACATGTTCAGATCAAACCCCTGCCCTAAAACCCATGCGCTCAAAATCTAACTTGGTTAATTTCCAAATTCTCGTCCATGAGAGCAGAACGTCGATTCGAATTCTGACTGATTCGAGATGAAAAAAGTCAGGTTACTACACTAGTTGAGTCTCGGATAGAACAATCTTGCTGTTGGCGTTATCTTGAGTCATGATGTGGCTGCTTATACGTTATCTTGAGTCATTATGTGGCTGCTTAAAAGGGTTGTGTTTTCTGAGCTTCCTGATTGGTTGAAATCAATCGTGCAACGCATTTAAAGCAACAAATGAATAGAGGGGTAAGTTTCTAAAGAAACTGTGGTGCTGCGTCGGTGGGAAGTATAACGAGATAATTGGGTTTTATCAACTGGGTTGATAATGTGAATTAGCCCCCGTAAAGAGATTCGAAAGCTGACGTTTCGAGCGTTAGCCCTTCGTCGGAGCGAATCCAAAACGTTCGTCGGAGCGAATCCGATTCGCTCCGACGAAGGGCTAACGCTCGAAACGTCAGCTCTCGAATCTCTTTACGGTGGCTAATTCACATTATAATCCATCAAATATTTTCGCTCGCGCGCGATTGGTCTAAACGCGTCACGTGGGTGAATATTCCCCAGCTAAAACTGGGGAATATCCTCGGATATTCCCCAATTTTCAAAACTGCACGCGTTGCGTAAAAGATTTGAAGGATAATAAAGACAATAGCCTCCATTTGG
>Ga0126343_10000532_pt1 | contig 14985 bp, 12 predicted proteins | sample Cyp2metagenome_FD_92531 | JGI IMG/M metagenome (GOLD analysis project Ga0126343, IMG submission 92531) | Coral microbial communities from Lord Howe Island, Old Settlement Bay, Australia - Cyphastrea 2 metagenome | ecosystem: Host-associated > Invertebrates > Cnidaria > Coral ... | reverse complement strand
TTTGCAGCTGAATTGAAACTGCACACGTCATTTTATGGAGCACGGCCGTGCGTACATAAAGAATTGGTTCATGATTTTTGTCGGCCATGATTAGATAGAACTAGCGCGCGCGCTATGTTATAACTATATTTGGCCTATGAAGCCTCTTCAGTCAGAAGTTTTAGACATTTTGAATAGTCCTTTTTCGGAGTTTTTAAACTCTTTTCCTGGCCGGGATAATTTCTTCTTTACTTTGATGATTAATAATGGTAATTGAGCTGAGTGGAGTGCAATTTGGTCTGAAATCATACGCGTGATTTCAAAATCGAACGAGCGCGCAGCGCGAGTTCGATCTGAATTCACAAGTATGTTTCAGACCAAAATTGTACGATCCGAAGTTCAATTGCCACTTTATTAGATCTATTTCGAAACTGCCCAATTTAATAGCCAAATTTGCCAAACAATGGCTTTTTTGTCTTTCTATTTCCTGCAATGTGTCTGTTCAGCTTAACAAAGCCTAGACATTTGGTTGGTTGTTTTATTTTACTGTCCCATACTCATTGGTAGAGAAAAAGATGCGATTTAGAGCAAAAGATAGTGCGATTCGTGAATAAATCGCACCACTGAGAGCCAATCACATTGCGTTGATAACCAATGATTTCAAAATAGATTTACTAAATAAATATATTCTTCTGGGAACTAAAATATTCAGCAGCTAGAAATAATGAAAAACATACGATGGAACGCTTTTATTTCATCGCTCTGTGTTATGTTTATTTTTACTTGGTGTTTTAGACAGTCCCATAACGATTTTAACGAGTCTAGTTTCACTGATTTCCTCTCAATGCTGGGATTATGTTGTTGTTTACGACCTATAACATTACTGGATCTTCAGTAGCATAAAGTCCCAGTTACGTCCTAGTCACGACTTCACAAAATAATGTTTTTGAAATTATGGCATACGATGCCATTTTCTTATAGAGGATCCTAAAAAATACCCACATCCCAAAAATTAGCTCTGAATTGCTCTTCCCGATAGAGGTACAAGGGATCAAAGTGTGATAGAATCCCATACATGAAACCCGTCAAAACTTGTTTCAGTCCCTTCAGTTTGAAACTGACTCAAAATCAGAGAGATTTATATCGAGCAGTATCAAATTTTCATCCTTTATATTTCGCCTGCGAATTACAATTAAGGTTTAATTTTTGGCAAGGACCCTAGTTTAAGGATGCTCTATTTTAAAATGACGCAAAAGCCTACAATTTCACAAATTTATTTTTTGTGACCTCACACTTTAAGACTCTATTCCCACATATACAAACTCTTATAACTACGCTCTTTTTCAACAACCGTTGGTGTACTTAATTCCATGGATTAGTATTGGTAATCGTAAGATGGCAATACGCCTTTTCGCGGTTAGTTTTTCTTATGTGCGTTACAATGTAATCGAACGTAGATGCGTAAATTGCCTCACATACATGCTAGATTATATTATAATGTAAATCAAAAAGTTAACCCTGAAAACCCATAGTTAGGATTTACATTGCGAGAATTCTTTCAAATGAGTGCAATTTGAACAAAAAATTGAATACATCTCGAGTATTGTAAATCCTTAATTGACAGATAAACTGAAATTTTAGTATAATTCCTCAGTATAATTCTGTTTATTTAACGGCCGACTCAGTTCTGACTCTTACTGATCTTTTTAGTGACGTCAGTTGAGACGTTTTTGGAATAGCATTCAGGTTGTATATAAAGGATAAAGGCTACTGCATGTAATGTACATATGTCACGAGTCCAAAATGAAGTCAACGAGTTACCTCGTGCCACTGAATCAAACCGAGTCTTCGTGCAAAGCGTTTCATTTAAAATCATGAATTCGAAGAGCTCAGATCACGATCTGATGTGCGGCCCCTATAGATATCTAATTGCCGCAACCGTTCATCAGTAGGATGCCTAAAATTCGAGCAATTTCACAATTGGTTTCGGCTCCATCAAATTCTATACCAACTGAAGAGCATTTTAGGTGGAGCCACACACAATGTAAGCACAGTTATCGATAAGAAATGTTAATAAGGATAACAACGTAATACAAATGTGAAGCGTTAAATTACGTTAAACCGTCAAACCCCGAACTAAGTACATGTGTCAACTAAATAAGCAAAGTGCACGCGCTGTCGAAAGCTGAACATTTTAGTTAAACCGTTTTGTTGTTATTTTTGAGTAGGAGACCGGAAGTGACGTTGACATTATCATGAATTGTTGTACCCCCCTCTCAGCAGAGAGAGTAGAAATAAAGATTGTGCTCGTAGAAATAGTGTTTTTCTTGGTCGAGATCGTAATAGCTGTAGAGTTGTGTTTGTTTCATGCTGGAAAAGTTATAAGTCGGCGATTAAACCTGAGACGAGATATGTGTTAGATCAGTCGGAGCTCGAACACGCGCATCAGGCACTCCAGGAAAAGCGCGCACGCACGTCTGAATCCAGTGAGTGGATTCAGCAGTGTGTTATTTGGCAACCTATATTACAAACTAAGAAGATTAAAACATTTGAAATTACAAGTAAGCAACGGGTACATCGATGAGCTACGATGTTTTTCAATCACGAACTGCCGATCCTAATTTTTGTAAGTTTGATTTGTATGAAAATGAACCTGCAGGCGGAGGATATGAATGCACGAGGAATCGTTTTGAAACAGAAGCATAAGGCAACTTTGAAATGACCTATTGGTTTAAAAAAAAATCCACCAGCGTTCTATCAAGAGTGTCGTTTTCTTATTGACTTCGATGCTCACTTTCTATTCTTTTGTAGATAGCTAGTAACTTAGCACTTTGCGATTGGTAAAGAAGAACACTCCCGCAAAATTTTTTTTTTTGTCAACACAAATACAGTCAGGCACTAAACGTATCTACTCACCGAAGTTTCAGCCTCTACAGTGCAAGCTTTCCTAATGAAATTCATCTCCAAAGAATCCAAAACTTCCACATCGTTGGTGTCATTTTGAACAGTTGTCAGCAGCCAGGCCGCGCTTTCAGGACGTCATTCCGTCCAAGGTTTTTTCCACAAGCCTTTTAAAACTACTGCTCCGGGTTATTCCTGCTCTTTAACCTTTTTACTTCGAGCCAACCCCGAAAATTATAGCAGTGAATCGAAGATAGTAAAGAGGATAATAGGTTGGAAAAATACACTTTGCTGACCTTGTGATAACCTCATTCCCAGGTTTCCTCTGTTCTGCCTCCCTTGTTGTCGGGAGAAAGACCCTGGTTGCGGCTGGAACGTGACCGCCCAGAAAATCTTTCGATTGTTCTGGGTTTCAAATCGTCGACCAGTAGCTAGAAAGTACCCGCCTTATCGGAGTTAGAAGTCGAATTTCGCCGATGAAGAGTGTTACATTACTTCTGCCGTCTCCAAAATATAGAAGACTTTCGTTTCTCAAACAAAATTAGCAGTCGAATGGGTTAACACATGTTGAAACGTAACATATAGAATCTAAGAGAAACTAGTGGATCAGTCTCTAGAATTTTTGAATTCAGCGGTAATTTATTTTCTTGTTTGTGCGGTATTTTGAAAGTTAACTGAAAAGTATTTCTGTCACACAGCCGATTAGTCGAGTACTCTGATTTGCATTTGATTTATTGAGATGCAAAATGATTTACAGTTTTGCTGAAAAAAGCCCGCACTTATTATATTTCATCTTGTTGGTTGATTTATATATACTTTGGCAAGCGTAATTTTTTTCTGCATTCCACTGATTAGCAAAAGCCTCCCCCTCTCTGCTGCTGAGAGGCTTTCTTGCTTATAAATATACTTATATGAATGCAATATGTAAAGAGTGTTGGTGGATAAAATAAAAATAGATAATAAATTGCTATATTTAGAGAGGAAGCCACAAAACATACAAAGCTCAGAACTTTTTTTTGTTTACATGATCTACGAAATTCCCGCCATTTTTCAAACTTGTAGCCTGGCGCACGGTCAAAACTCACGTAAGATGATTACGTTTTTCCGCTCTGAAATGCCAAGTCAGTTGCAGGTTTTTCAGCTTCCCGCCAGTTTCAAGTTGGACGGAATGACGTCACTTAAACAATGCCTAGCTGCTAAGCACAGTTTCAAAATAGCGGCCTCCAAAGTCAATATTTGGACTTCTCTAAAAACGAACTTGTTCATTATATCGGGCACTCTATAGGCCTCTTGTCTGCGTATTCAAGGTGTCTGTGAAGCGAATTTGATAATGCACCAGTCGAGGCGATTCCATAGAAGATAAACATTGCAACGAAATACGGAATAAAGATTTGTCACGGTAAGAAAAGGAAACGAAAAACGAATTTAATGAATTGCATTCTTCGTTAAAACTTTTAACCGTATCCTCGCGTGGCATGAACTATTTACTATCATCATGAAATGAAAACGTGAACCTCTCTTGTTGTTTACTTAAAGACGAGTAGATTTATACTAAGACAATTAGGTTATTCGCTCTCGATTTCTATGGGCGATAGTGGTCTCAGTCTGTGCCCTCCTCGACTGTCAAGAGTTGGAAAGCTCGGGCTCATAATCTAATTCGCTCCGACGAAGGGCTAACGCTCCAAACGTCAGCTTTCGAATCTTTCTGGTGGCCAATTCACATTATACTCCCCACTGACGCAGCACCACAGTTTCTTTAGAAACGTACCCTCCCTTCTTCGTTATCTAATTGTTTAGTACAAACAGAAAACAGTGAAGGTAAAATACTATACCGCTACTATAAGCAAACTATCCGCAAAACTAATAGGCAGTGCACACACTTTTTTATTTTGATAAACTTTTTCCTTTATGTACTTTTCGCTTATTACATGGATGCATTCTAAACTGGTCACAATTGCTTTCATTGCGACGTCTGACTTCCGGGCATTCTACAATATTCTCTCTTTCTAGGAGGAATGTATGAAGGATGGAAAACGAGTCATCAGTTTCACTAACTTTAATAGAAGGAGGTTTTGTTTCGTTGTTAATTATAAGCATGTATCACCGTTGCATGCAATGCATGAGATTTCTTTTACGCCGGTTTTATTGAATTGAATTTACGAGATGTAATTTATTTTGACAAGGTCACTCGGTAAATCTTAAAGCTCCTCGATTCCGTAGTTTATTTCCAATGCTCGACACTAACTTAATTTTACTTCATTTGAAAAACAGTAGCGGTTGATTTCTCTTTACTTTCGGGTAAGTATATATTAACATATTAATGTGAATACGATGAAGGATTTACATTACATGTGAATTTTGAAAATTGTCCCAAAGTGTTACGAGCCTTTAGGCAAACTGGAAGAATTTCACATATCACGTGTAATATAAATCCTTCACTGCTCCAGTTCGCATAAGATTACTTATTTATTATTTAAGTCATTCACAAAGAAGTGTGAATTTTCTCACTCATAGAGCAAACTTGGTAGATTGGAATTCGTGCGTTTTTTGAGCTTCATTTTAGTAGTTGTTTTCTTCTCTAATTTTAAATCAAGGGCATTAAAAAGGCAATATTTATGCATGATTACATATGTTGCAAATTATTTGAAAAAATTAGTCTTCCTTAAGATTAATTGCATGCAGAGGTCATTTGACAATTAATTTAGAAATTAACCACTATTGACTTACCATTGGAAGAAAGCAGTTTGGAGAGAAAGACAAAAACACTTTGTTAGTTTGTTAGTTGTTAGACAGGTTATTTAAAGAAGTTTTAATTGCAGTTAATTCTAATTATTTTTCTTAGTTGAGATAATTAGCCCAGTGTTATTTTAGAGATAATAAGCTCAGTGTTAGCTCATTGTAGAAGACTGCAGCATTTAAACAGAAAAATTGGTTGTCTCACCTACTCAGTGTTAACGTGACAAACTGCAACAAAGTCTCGGTTAAACTAAATGCAATTTTAGGTGTTTTACATCAAGCTTTTCCAGAGACATCAAGGCTACCATATATTTTTATTTAAAGTCACGTTAATTTTCTGAAAGATTTATAGATGATTTATCGGCATTACCTCGATCACATTGATGTTCCCGTATATAATTATCTTTTCTTTTAGAAAATAAGTTCATTTCCTATACAATCATTCACAATTGTTTGATGATGTCACTGGCGTGAAAACTTTATCATTCGGCACAACGAAAAAGACAAACCCACTTATTTCGTTCTTCCTTTTTATAGGGATTGGTAATGAAGCCTTACAGGGCTAGCAACATCATAATGGAATAAAAATTGAAATATAATAACATATAATTAATACGTTATCGTAAGTTAAGTTAAAATCTTGGCATCAATGTATAAGATGATCTCTTACCAGGTTTTGGGGTGGCTGTAGTTGGGTGATAATGAAAGGAAAAAAGAATTAACAAAAGCACATTAGCATTCAAAGTAATACCGTGTCTGAGAATGATAATTTGTGTATAGCTAACGGATTCCTCACTATGCTTGCAAAATCTTCAGCGAGAGAACTTTGCGTGGGAATTATCAGATTTGATTAATTTCAAACTCACGATTGAGTTTTACTTTATTTTCAGAGGCTACCGTTCGTAAGAGAACAACTTCCGTGGGTTGATGAAACCAATTGATGGAAGGTTGTCTTTGGGTCACAAATCAGCTCGCGACTAAAACAAACTGAGCATAATGTTATTGAAACGTTTTGAGATCCGTGATATGTTTTTGCAATTTTAATATGGAGTTAAGATTTAGGGTTTAGTTAATTAACATTTAGTTAACATTTAGTTAACATTTAATTAACGTTTAGTCATTTAATGTAGCTTTGAGTTAAGCGATATCAATAATTCTTACATTGGCATTCCGCCGCTGATCCACAGGGATACTGTTCGACTTTTGCACCGGTGCAGTTGAGGCCCCCACTCTCGGGCAAAGGATTGTTGCATTCTCTTGTGCGCAACTTCACCATACATGGATGCCTACACTCAGACCATGCTGACCAAGTACTCCAGCCTCCATTAACTAAACAAATTAACAAAGTGAATGTCATAATACAAGGAGAGAAAAAAACAACAACAATTATTGAACCTAAAACGTTGTCATTATATCAGTCAATGATCGTGGGAAAGTAATCAATTGGCTAAATGATAACATACCTATGCATGATAAGTTGGCTATTTTAGGAGCCTCGGTCAGCAATGTAGCAAAGTCGGCAATTTCTTTAACATGATCTGCAGTAGGCTGGCTGGCTATGATTCCTAACTGCTTGGTCAAGGTCTTTTTATCCTCCTCCGAAAGACCTTCTTGAACCCCAACTGCATAAACTGCAACCTCTGCATTGTGTAACTGAGTGGTTGGGATGACAAGGAGGTCTTCCCCAGTTACGTATTTTCCAGGAGCGGTATACACTTGAGCCGAGGGTCCTCCAGTGATCAGAATTACCACCTTACTACCACTGCGAGGGGATGCTTCTTTGAACAGGTCCAATGTGGCATTAAGGGCAAGATCCGTTCTCTTGCCGCCACTCTTGTAAAAGATTTTCGCCAGAGTGGCTGACAAACTTTTATCGTCAACGAATTTCATGAGTTTGATGCTTTTTTCTGGATATGACTGGTATTGCATCACACCAAATCGAGCATACTGCTTGTTGAATTTGGAAGCAATGACGGAAGTAGCATTAATAATCTTCTCCCAGTTATCTTTTCCAATCTTCTCAGAACTATCGAGGACGAACACAACGTCCAGGGATTTTTCACATTTCTTTTCTGAAGGAAAACAAGCCAATGGGTGAGCTCGTTATAGCTGTAGTTTATCAATATTATTTTTTTTGTAACAGATTTATTCTTTCCCCGTAAGAATTCAACAGTGACCCAGCGACAATAATAACTGACAGCTAACAATCAGATTCATTTCCTCGTCAGCCATCTATTGTCCTGTATCAGGGGCGGATCCAGGATTTTTGTTAGGAGGGGGTGCACCTCTAAGGAATGACGTCACTATCCAGGATTTTTCTTAGGAGGGGGTGCACCTCTAAGGAATGACGTCACTGACCGGTGAGTAAACAAATTTTAAAAGCCAATTCTTGGGTTTCACGTGACGTCACAAGCTTTATTCAAATCAGTGTCCGCCACGTTGGTGTCCCTCCGGTGTCAAATTTATGCTAATAACAGGCCATTTCTACAGTGAAGCTTCTCTATTATCGCTCAATTATTTCGCCAACTACATGAATATCCAAAAAGAAAAAAACCATAAAAGTATCGGAAATTCATCCAAAGGTATCCTAGTGCTCTCTGAGTATGCCAAAAGCTTAGAGAGACGAGTAGAGGAAATATATTCGCTGTGGCTAAATGACCGACGGTTCAGTCAAGGTTTTAAAATCACGACCGACAGTCTAATATTTAATTTTCTCAAATTTTAGGGAATGAAAGGAAACCATCTAATTCAAAATAACATACGTCGATTAAGAACTGCCAGGCGATCAAGAATATAACACTTGGTTTATGCTCGGCTCAGAGAGCGAGACCATTGTTTGTGGCGGACGCTTAGGATTTTTTTGGGTCGACTGCCGGTCACGTAAATGACCCGCAGTCAGATATTTTTCTTGCATTTTCAGGAGTCGAAGGAACCTATCCAATTCAAACTGTAATATGTAAGATATGTAAGATAGACTGTACATGATCAAGAATCTGCAAGATCGCTTCGCTGTTCTTATTAGGAATAAGACCCCCAAAATCTTAAGTGTCACGAACCTTCAGGGTCTCGCTAATTTTCTGCACCCTGCTCAGCATTCACAGCTGATTTGCGTCATTGTCGAAAACGATGGGACTATTTTGTCAGCCCATTGCTTGGGATGCAAAGCTTGACTGGCTGCCTCACATATCGCGAGTGTTTTATTTTATTTAGAGGCAGCTACACGAATTCATGAAAAGCTCGCTTGCAAGCTGGTAAATTGCTCATGGAATTTTGCCAACATATGTCAATGAAGAGCCGTATGCTAGGGCTAAGGACATCGATTTTTTTATCAGCTAAAAAAAACTGGTCAAAGAAAAGCCTGACCAGAGAATTGAGGATCTACAACAGCCGCAAGCCTCGAGCTATACAGCAGCTTCTAGTTCTGGGACTGCATCGGCCGGCGCATCAGCGCGCATCGGCACCTTCGAAAGAAGAAACGGCTCAGCTTTATGCAAACTCAACCAGTGCAAAATTAAAGTAGTAGCCTTAAGTTTAATCGATCCTTTTGCTGACCAATTTATCGTCCAAAGTCACTCTGTTCCGGTATTTCCAGAACGAAGCTTTTGCCACAGGCTCGTTCACTCTCTATCTAGTCTCTTGTTTGTAGCATAGCATCCCCGCGACTCGCCGAAGAAATCCACTGTTTCTCCTCTAAATAGTGAGTTCCTCGTTTTTTCCCCCGTGATTTGTAATAACCTTAGGTATACGAAGCAACCTTTAGCCTGTATGCTTTCCACTTTTGCTCGAACAGCCAACAACAATGCGTAGAACCATCCCTTCTTTATCGCATAAACTCTTCTTTGGATACGGTTTGTTTACGCTTGAGGGACACCAAGATGGCGGATAGTAACCGTTGCTAAGCTATTGGTCACGTGGGTGAAACCCAAGAATACGAAGAAGACGGCTTCATCTCAGGGGGGGGGGTGCGCACCCCCTGCACCCTCCCCCTAGATCCGCCCCTGCTGCATCATCCCATGCCTGTATATACGATGCGGACGATCTATACATTCACACAAGCTCATTATAACTTACCTACGACGGCAACGGCCATTAACAGAGAATGATACATAGGCGCGCGTTGATACGGAAATTCTTTTCGAGTTTTCTTAAACTCGATATGAAGTTGAACACAGGAAGAGAAATCTCATATCGACAAGCAACCATGTATTATTTTGTGTGCTTTATAAACTACTAAAAATGACGTTTTTGACGATTTTCCGAAGTGTTCCGACCACTTTAGGAAGATTTCCGAAGATTCTTTAATGCCAACGTACCGTTTCCAAATATTTTCCGAAGATTTCCGAAGATCTCGAAGACTTTTTAGAAAGATCCCATGATATTTCGATCATACACCAACATTTTTAAGTAAGTAAAATCAAAGGGTCAAACATGACAACAATATTACGTCATTGATGATCACAATGAAAATTATCCAAGCTTTTAACATGTGAAGTTACAGCTTTTCTCAAGGCTGGAATCCTTGTAAAACACCTTTGTTCGCAGTTTAGATGATAAAATGAGTCCCAGTTGGCAATTGTTTCCTCTATTAATGCATAGAATTCACAGGTGCACAGGTTTTGTTTTTCACGCACCTGTTTGACCCTACTTAGCTGGGGTTTTAGCGCTGAGTGAGACATAAGATACTTGCTATGCTAATGTAATTAACCAAATACACAGACTTCTTTCAGGTAGAATTCTGTTGGTCCTGAATATCAATGTAAATACGTTTGTTTAGTGATCCGGCTAACGAGCTTACATCAACACAATCTTATTCAGTTTTTCACTCCGGGGTTTAGCAGGCTAGTATTATGGTAATTAGTCACATACCTGCCGCTCCTGCGGCTCCAGGTGCTGGTGCTGGTGCTGGTGCAGGGGCTGGAGCCGGGGCTGGGGCTGCAGCAGCTTGTCGTTTAAAGATCCTCGGAATTTCGAAGCCTGATACGAAAACACAGGTAGCAAAGATAATTTATACTGAATACGGCGGCCTCATTTGAACTCTTTGTAGTTGAAGATGGTTGAATGTAGTACTGAATAAATCAGTAAGCCCACAGAGCAAGAGAGCATTGGCTTTGACTCATTTGTTTTTTCCATTGTATTAAAAGATTTATCATTTGAACTTGTTAGCGAACCTATAACAGCTTTGGAAATGTAACATTTTTTTTGCTGCCACCAATTTTCTGTTTCACTCTTAGTACTTTTGGACATTAACAACCGGCTGAATATTGATGTAATCCTCAATCTCCTCACCGTTTATTACGTCTAAATATGTTTAATATCACATCGATTAAAGTTGCTGCAACTGTTTTGACGTTGAGTGAAAGTATGATAGCAATAGTTCAGTAGATTGATACAAGGAAATAATACTTCAAACAGGATTGTTTAATTTCTCTGGTCAGTGACGAAAGAACAATAAGATCATTCCGGACATTTTGCTTCAGAATAAAAATGTGCTTTGTGTACATGATACATGGATATTATATAGGCTACCTGAGAATAGAAACTTTTCAGTTGGGAAAACTGGGCTGGAATTCCTGACGTTATTGGCATATTTCAATTTGTTTACTTGGGGAGGATTAATTGGTTAATGTACTTGACTGCGCAGATGGGCTCTCCAGCACAAACACCCGCTAATATGGCCCATAAAAAATACACTAATTTATGTTTCTGTCATATAATCTCCTATTCATTTTGGCAAAGAAATTAGAATCATTTCTATTTAACTCCAAACCTACACCGGTACTGACTGGCCAATGTTCCAGTGGGTCATTTCTTCCGTGGTAAGTTTGCAACGCCTCAAGGGTCGTCCTGTAAACTTTCGCAAAGTGTTTTCAGGTTCTCAATTTAAAACTTTTGACAACCCAAAAATAAAGTGAAAAAACTGTCTTTACTTGATAATAATCCAAATATCCCCCCGCCTCTTCTTGGCGGGCACTGGACATTATAATTTTAGTTCTATGTCTAAGTACTTTTTTGCATTTTGCCCCCTCCAGTCTAGCAGCACGATGTTACATACATGTACAACCGAATAATCTTAACTTTCGACATCCTCTTTCTTCAGATGTTACGTACAGCCAAATAAACTTGAATCTAGGATACTAACATCAGTGTCACGATCGCCATGACAAAGTTTTGCATGCTAAGTTAGCTTACAAGGTCTTTCTACTTCGTGACAAGCTGAGTAGTTAACCAGCTTTTACCACCAGTTGGACCAAAAAATCTAACAAGACTGATGCTTCACTGGCTTTGCTAATTCGCTAATTTTAGTTTAGACGATCGCCTCCGTGCATGTCACGGCAAGTCTTGATGATTATTTATTTCTTTATTCAGCGTATGGGTAATCATTAACTTCGTTTGGTCTCAAAGGATATTCGCTCTGCTCTTGCCTTCTCACCCAATTTGAAAAAACTATCGAAAAGTTTATCTACTCAGTTATGTTTATGTAATTTACTACTGGTAACCTACCGGCCACATTAGCTAGCTGACATGAGGTGAGGGTAAGTGCCACAAAACACAACCAAGTTAAACTGGCCCGGTCCATCGCCATTTTTCCCATTTCTACGACGTTGAAGTGCTTAACGCGAAGTATTAAACTCTTGACTCATCTGTGTCCGTAAACAATGACATAGTTCATTCATAATTAAGCACTCTAATCGTTCTTTCTCGCTTGTGAACACCAAAAGAACGAATAACGGCTTTGAACAGAGGAGCCACCTGCACTTATTTACAAACTAAAACCAAGTCGCTTGGAACGGATTTTAGCACTTTAGGTTTTCAATATCCAAGTTCTTTCAGTCCATCTAGGAAAAAATCTTTCAAGTCTAACTGGGTAAGACGACTGAATGTCTTATTGAGAGTCGTAAATGTCCTGTGAGATTTTCATTGTAAACAAATGAATGATCTCAGGTTTTGTTTTGTTTTCATCACAGAGCAGAAGTCATGTCCACTTAACATCATGGTAACTGAGCAAATACAGTACTCTTTGTCTATTTACTCTTTAAATGAAAAGAGCTAATATTGAAAATACACAATCTAAAATCAACAGAGTTGGTTTTCTTTCTAATTATTATTAACTTGGAAAAAAACTGTTCAAAGTCAAAGACACGATTCACCTAATTCCTCAAAAATGATGTCATATTGAGAGGAAACAAACACAGAAAAGGAAAAAATCGCTACTGTTAAACTTTGTCTGTTAAAAGCGATACTGTAACAGTTAACTTTTCCCTGCACTCTTAGTCCTGAGTTTCGTAAATAACGCCAGAAACAACTATAAAAATGTAACTGAAAAATAAAACAAGAAATGTCATCAGCAGTCATTTGGTCACGCTGCGTGATTTTGTTCTCGTCTTAAACTATAACACCACTCAACGAGTTCACAGGAGCACCCAAAGGGAAGACTTACACATCATACCGCTGACTGACAAGCATCAATAATGCATCTATCAATGTTAAGCCCGAGGGAGGGAACCCCGGGCATATGTGGGGCATTTGACTTTTCAGGAGAATTTTTGGTCAAAATCCCCACCATAGAACCCCAAAATTTGGTCAACTTGAATCAGATTAAATATCCCCACCTTGAGGAGGTAAAATCCCTTAATTCCATAGTAGTTGTTGAGTATATTTCACAAATCATTGGATATATATTGCCTAGCTTTTTTGTTTATTCCTTTGATGCTTTGTGTAATCCGAGGAAGATAATCAACAAATCTAGCGTTTAAAGTGATAAAATCGAGCATAGTTGTCTCAATCTTACGGAGAAAGTGCACGCTGTATACCATGTTGAGCTACACAAATCTTGCATTTGATGGGGAAATGAACGAGGTAGCATGTGATTCCTGTGCTGAGTCTCACCATATTGCCTGTGTGGAGATTGAGAGCATTTCATAGTGGATTTGTACCTCCTGCAAATAATCTCTGTCCTATAGATGATCACAGGGAGCTCAGTTGGAGAGCTCAACATGCTAGACGTTTCGTTTCTGTTAGTCTGAGACAACTGATGAAAAAAAAATTAATATCTGACTGTATCACTTGAAATGCTAAATTCGTATAGCTGAACATGGTACATTCTTTTTTTGTTTTAGACTGAGAAAATTATATCTGATTGTATCACTTGAAATGCAAGATTTGTATAGCTCAACCTGGAGCGCAGATTGTTTCTGTAAGATTGAGACAACTGTGTTCGATTTTATCACTTTAAACTCTAGATTTGTTGATTATTTTCCTCGGATTACACAAAGCATCAAAGGAATAAATAATGAATTGACATCCAATGATTTGTGAAATATACACAACAAATACTATGAAATTAGGGGATTTTACTTCCCCAAGGTGGGGATATTTAATCTGATTTGACCAAATTTTGGGGCCCCATGGTGGGGATTTTGACCAAACATTCTCTTGAAAAGTCAAATGCCCCACATATGCCCCATATATGCCCTCCCTCGGGCTTAACATTGATAGATGCATAAAATGCAAGCGAAGTCAAACCGCATGCAACTGATCCTGCTGGCACCACATGCAAGTGAGCTTGCTGGTTCAGGTCTAATGAGGGCCTTTTTGAAGCCTCCTTCAGGGCTAAGGATACAAAATGGCCTGGCTGATGGTTTGTCTCGGTTTCAGACCAAGACTGACCACCCTCCTCGAGCATTTGAGACCAGAGATTTGGGGGACATGATAAACGATTACTTGAAGCTATTGTAGCTTCATTGAAAACTCAATTACAGGCTTTAGTTGGGAGCCTTTACAGCATTCAGAAACGAGAGATTACAACCTTCAAGTTGGCTTTCTCCCCTTTCAAATATCACATTAGCATTATTTATTGCTTGTATGGCAGAACAGAAACACGCAGGGTCCACGGTCATGAAACATTTGCACCTTAAGCTATCCGCTTCGTTTAGCTGGTGGCCTGATGCCACAAAATCTGACATAGTGAATCTAGCTTTGAGGGGATATGGACGTTATTTGCATCTCAGGATAGCAGTCTCCCAATGACCCTGCCTATATTAGTATATGTAATAGGACTACATGCTGTCCAATTTGGAAATAATTGGATGAAAAAAAATTCCGAGGACAGCCAAAATTGGACGAGGTCGCAGGCCGAGTCCAATTTGGCTGTCAGAGGAATTTTTTGAATCCAATTATTTCCAAATTGGACAAGCATGTAGTCCTCGAACTTATTAATTATATAGCGAGTCAGTTATTGGGCATTGCTTGTTACATTCTTGCGTTGCTTGCTATTGTTTTCGTTCCCTATCTAAATCCCTACGGGTCAACTTTAGTGATTTGCATTTTCTCTTTCGCGCGCTTTACACGCATATTTTAGCTACGGTTTCG
>Ga0126343_10000531_pt1 | contig 14985 bp, 17 predicted proteins | sample Cyp2metagenome_FD_92531 | JGI IMG/M metagenome (GOLD analysis project Ga0126343, IMG submission 92531) | Coral microbial communities from Lord Howe Island, Old Settlement Bay, Australia - Cyphastrea 2 metagenome | ecosystem: Host-associated > Invertebrates > Cnidaria > Coral ... | reverse complement strand
TTTGCGCTACCGGGTTCCAGTCAAACTCGTTAATCCAGAGCAGATCGTCCGGCAGGGTAATGTCATCCAATGTCATCAGATTGTCCTCATGCCGGCGTTTTTCAGGGCTTCCAGGAGTTTGGTTTCATCACTCGGCGCTATACCTACATTAACGTCACCGCCCGGATATTCCAGGCGGATGATTTTCTGCGGTGATTGTCGTTGAACTCGGGGCACTGTTGAGCCTTGTTCCTGCGCTGCCTTGGCTTTTTCATTATTAGCCTGGCGCACCCGCTCGTTGTAAATCTGCTCACTGAGGCGCAAGGCCGAGGTCAGGTTTTTAATGGCTTCCTGATCACCCCTGGCGGTGGCCTCTGCCCTTTGTGCTTTCAGGTCATCCCGCTGGTTCTGGTAACGGCGCTGCTCAATATCGGACTGACGGCCTTGCAGTTGATCCAGCTCGTCCTGCAGGCTGTTAAGGGTATTGCGGGAACTGTCGCCCAAACTGGCCATGCTTTGTTCTGCCGAGGCGATGGCGTTATTGAGCTTGTCCAGGTCTTGCTGATTGAGCAGGTTCAGGGTTTCGGCAGCTTCTTTTCCTTGCCGGACAAAGTTTTGATAACTCACGTCGCCTTGTTCGTACAGCTCCAGCAGTTGTTCAAGGGCAATTTTTTGTTCCAGGAACTCTCGTTTGACGTAGGCGGCATCGGTTGCGGTTTCCTGGAACCATTGACTTATGCCGGTGGCATCAAAGACCTGTTGAGCATGTCGCAGGTCGTGTAGCTGTTGGTTTGTTTCGTCCAGTTCATTTTTCAGATCGCCGATACTGCCTCTGACCTCGCGGGTATCAACAGAGCCAAGTCCCCGTTGCATGGCGATAAACGAAGCGTGGGCAGCACTGCTCAGGCCCTGAAGCTCGGCGGTGATGGCGTTATAATGGCCAGCCATTGCTTCAGCAATGGACGTAGCGTTTTCCATGGCTTCCGTTTGTTGCTCACCAGCTTCCTCGGCGGTATCTCCAGCGACTTTTATCGTCTCGCTGGTTTTTCCTGCCTCTTTGTTGAACTCCGCCAGTTTTGCCCGGCTCGCTTCCGTGGCCTGATAATATTCTTCCTGGGAAATCACCCCGGCCCGCAGGGACTCGGCCAGCACCACGCCCAAGGCTGCCAGTTCCACACGGGTTTCTGAGGCGTTGATTTTTTCCAGGGCTTGCTGGGCGCTCTCGAAGGTTTCCCCGAATATCTGTCCAACGTCCTTAACGGCCTCATTGACCTGCTGGTAGTTTTCCGCCAGCTCTCCGGTTGCTTTTTTGCTCTGGTCGGTACTGCGTTTCAGGGTGGCCTGAAATTGTTTCACCGAGTTTTCGGCTTTTTCCGTGACCGCCTCCCACACCTTTCCGGCGGCTTCGCTGGCTGCTTTTGCGTTGTCGTTTGCCTGGACCAGAAACGCCTGTCCCAGTGAGCGCAGATAGTTGACCGTGGACTTTGCCTTGTCCGCAATGGTATCTGCACCAATCGTCTCAGCAATCAATCCCCAGCCATTGATAATCTCACCGGCGGTATACAAAACACCTGCCGCCATGCCTTTGATGCTGACCAGAAAGCCGTTGAAAAAGGCTGAGATGGCATTGGTGGTGACTGTGAAGCCCTTGGCGACCGAATCCAGCCCCTGGGTCAAGGCAGAAAAACCGCTTTCTGCCTTGCTGATGACCTCGGCAATGGTGATGTCAGCAACCGCTTTTTTGGCTGCCTCACCCATGGCGATAAAGGTGTTGCTGATCTGTTTTGCCAATTCCTGAAGACGACCATCGCCGTTCATGGCCTTGATCTGTTCGGACAGGAATTTCATCTGTGCCTTGGCGTAATTCAGCACGCCGCTGTCGCCGATGGCATCAAGAAAATACGACCATTCGTCTTTGAGGTTGCTGACGTAGCCGGTCAACAGGGTCATATTCTTGGCCGCAGCGCCATCGGCACCCCGGGCAATCTCGTTGATCAGTGCCCGGATAACATCGCGGCCCAGCTTGCCGGTCTCTGACAGCTTGCGAATTTCCAGAACGTTCTTGCCGGTGACTTTTTCCAGCATCTCCCAAACGGGGACACCTCGCTCTACCAGTTGCAGGATTTCCTCTCCCTGCAAGCGCTGCTTGGCCCACGCCTGACCTAGGCCCACGGCAATCCCCCGCAGCCGGTCAAAGCCGCCGCCGAGCATGATGGCCTGATCCACCACCGCCTGCATGGTGCCGTCCATCGGGTCGAAACCAAAGGCCTTCAGACGGACAAAGGCGTCGGTGACGTGATCCAGCTGATACGGGGTGTTCTTGGTGAAGTCCTTGATCCACTGCAAGGCCCGGTCGCCTTCCGCTGCCGATCCCATCAGCGCCTCTAACTGAACGCCCAGTCGTTCGAACTTGTCCCCGGTCGTTAAAATGGCCTCAAGGCTGCGCTTGACCGCATAAAGGCCGCTGGCCGCGCCCACCAGACCGGCAAAGCGCCGGGCTAAACTGCCCACGCTGACCGATGCCTGATTCGCGTCTCGGGCGACTTTCTTCAGGGTGTCTTTCTTGAGGGTGCGCTCTGCTTCCTTGGCCCGGCGGTTGGCCTCCCAGAATGCATTACCTGTGTCCTCTATCTCTTCCGCCAGGCGTTGTTGCTGGCTGGCCAGGTTGCTGCTGGACAGACCCGTGCTTTTCAGGCTCTGGCGTAACCGATCCAGTCGGCTGCGCTGGCTATGGAACTCCCGGTTGGCTCCGGCGACCGACTTTCTCGCCGTTTCCAGATCGCTAGCCAGCTTGCGGGTGTTTTTCCGGGCTGCGTCATAGCTGCCACGCAGGGCTTTAACCCGTTCCTCCTGCTGACGAAAGGCTTTGCTGGCCTCGCTGGTCTGTTTTGCGGTGGCGGCCACCGTATAGCGCAGGGCTTTTGATGACCTGCGAGCCTCATCCAGCTGCTTGCTGGTTTTGGTCAGCTCACGCTGCTTTTTTTGCAGCTCACGGTTGGCCGAGGTGACGGTTTTCTTGACCGCAGCCACGGCCTGTCGCAATTCTTTCGCCGGTTTTTTGGTGCTCGCCAGCTTCGCCTGCAGCTTGTCCAGTTCGGCCTTTTGCTTTTTATAAGCGACATTGGCCGTTTCTACTGCTTTTGTCGCGCTGGCCTCGGCCCGTTCCAGGCCACGAACGGGTCTTTCTGCCCTGGCCAGTTGGGTGGCGAGTTTGGCCAGATTGCGCTGCTGTTTTTTGTATTCGTTGTTGCTTTCGGCCAGGGTGTTCGAGGCTTTTTCATAGGCCTGCTCAAGCTGCTGCGTTGGCTTGATGGATGCCCGGTATTCTCGGGCTAATTCCTTGACCTGATCCTCGGCCTCCCGGTATGCCTTGCCGGTCTCCCGCACTTCTCGGGTCTGATTCTGAAAGCTGTCCAACAGGGCTTGCTGATTCTCCAGCGTTGCCAGGTCATCTTTCAGCGCCTCGGCCTCGGCACTGAACGCCTGCAACGACTCGGCAGACTGTTTCACCTTGCCCGACAGCGCATCTTTCGCCTTCAGGACCAGCTGAATCGCTGACTGTTTTATCGAGGCCATGGTCTTTTATCCAAAAAAAAAGCCCCGCCGGATGGCAGGGCTGAATGGGGGAAGCAAACCTTTATTACTGCGCCAGATCAATCTGCATAAAAGTGCTAAGACCGGTGCCGGTGATCGAGGTGTCTGCCAGCACATCCAGCTCCAGGGGGATACTGGCGAAATCGTCGGAGATAAAATCGAGGTTCTGTACTGGCGAGAACTTCACCCGATGCACCCGGATATTAAATGCCTTGCCGTCCTGGGCATCGTTCAAGCCTTCCATGAACAGCACGAACTCTTTACCGGACTCGATCAATGCCTGCACCATGTTGGAGGCCAGCGGCGTGTAGCTCACTTTCACGCCCTGATCGTCAATGCCGCCGCCATCGATCACCTTGATCCCGGCCTTGGTCAGTGTGTAGTCGTCGCCCTCGACCAGCGTGGTATCCATGCTGTCCTTGACCGTAACGGTTTTGCTCATATCCGGCATCCTGACGAACGGGATCAGTTCGCCGGCAACACCAAACGACGTATGTAGTTCATCCGTGACGGCCGTGGTAGAACCCGCTTTAGCCGAACCACGCAATGCCATGGCCAGGTTCTCAGCGGTAAAATCGTGCGCTGTCAGGCTGGCTGAAATGGACGAAATCCGGCTGAGGGTGTTGCGGTTGCCGCCACCACCGAGATAGTTTTTCAGCTCTTTTTTATCCTCTTCAAAGCTGAACTGGAACTGGCTGACGTTACCCACCGGCAGCAGTGGGGCTGAGTTATCCGCCGGTTTGATGTAGATGCTGCCGGCACCGATAAAGCTACGATCCGTTGTAGACATTGGGTATCTCCTGTAAGGACGATGGGGTGTTAACCGCGCCAGGGCTGGCGATTCAGAGGACAATTTCGATGTTCAGTTGCAGGTCAGCGAACGACAGGTGCGCCCGGCTGGGGGCAATATCAAACTGGGTTTCGCTGACCGATACGCTCCGGGCTTCAGGCGTGAACCGCTGGCCGGTATTGAACAGCTCACGGATGGAGCGGGTTAAATCCAGCAAGGTGTAGGTGGTGTCCTTGTTGGTTTTGGCCACGGCGCTGATATTGAACGCCATCCGGTACTTGGCCCGTTGCCCTTGCCGTTGATCTTCGTTGATGGATTCCAGCTGCACCAGAATGGCCGGGAGATCCAGGTCCTTCTCCTGCCCGGTAGCGGAATAGCCCAGCAGGGTATTGGGCGATACCTGCTTCAGATGGGTCAGCAGATTTTCAATAACCTGTTTTTCAGGACTCGATGTTGAAGGCATAGTTCAACTCCTGATGCAGCAGTTCAGTAAAACGCCGCACCAAGTCCGGCTGTAACCGCTTCAAAGAGGACTCCGCCTCCTGCTGAATCGGCTCGGTTTTTTTGACAATGGGCAGGCCCATCCACATCCAGCGCCCGGAGACTTTCGACTTGCGGTACTTATGGCTCCAGTCCTCCGTCCGGTTCCAGATCAGTTCCTGATCGGTATTGTGCGGCTGCATCAAAAAACTGCTGCGGTAAAAACGACGGTCGCCCACGGTCACACCCCGGTCGTTCTGCCGGGCCTTGCCCAGGTGGTGGGCGCTGACCTTATTGGTGCCGATCCAGAGGGTCAGGTAACGCTGGTTGTCCACGCTCTTGTTCAATCGCACCTTGATGCGTCGCAGGTTTTTTAATGCCTTCTGCGTGATCGCCAGCCGTTTGGCTAAATCACGGTATACCTGCCGCTCTGCCCACCGGCTCAGTTTGCGGACGGCCCGGTTAATGGCCTTGTCGGTCTTTTCCGGAGCCTGCTGGAACAGCGACAGCAGTTCCTCAATATCCCCACTGACTTCCTGTTCAATGAGCATAAATGTTCCATTTGGCTAATGAGCCGTTGTCTTTTATTTTGCGGTCAATATCGTACGCCTGCCCCTTGGCCTGCACGGTATCGCCACGCCTGACCGGGACAGAACTGTCTACCGTGAGCACCGTAATTTCACCCTGTATCGCGTCATATTTGCCCAGCTCGACCATCTCGGTCCTGATGATCCCGAGCACTGTTTGTGTTGAACCGTCGGCCAGAGTTATGAGAACGGACTGCCCGAATGTTTGCAGGATTGAGTGACCCAGTTGCTGGAAAGCCTCATTCATCCGAGCAGCCTCCAAAACGCAAGAAAAAGGCTGGTTGTTCATACAGCTGCCAGCCTGTTGGGATTAACTCATGGTCAGCTTGATCACCGCCCGTGGCTTCAGGTTGATCGGTAACGGGTTCGATTGGGTATGGACGATCACGCCCTTGTCAAAATCCATTACCCGCTGCTTGGCATAGCGAGGCAGGCCGATGGTGTTGACGGTTTCGATGAAATCCGCCGGCGCGAACCACGTCCTGAAAATGTCCGCACCCTCGGGATAGAGGTAAGCCTCATCGGAAGCGATGAACGGTTGGCCGCTGACGTTGCCCCGGTACTCTTCCCAGCTGATATCCGCAAAGCGGAACCCGGTCTTGGGATCGTTACGCAGCGCCTCGCCATCCATCCAGCGCTGGTAGGCTTCCTTGGTGGACTTGTGATTGACCATGCCATCGTAGAAGTCTGCGCCGCACAATGCCCGCAGGCCGCTATACGGCTGTGCGCCCAGAGCCTCGTCTACCAGCCGGCGTACCTTGACCGCCTGCGCTCGCACGTCGGTGGTCGTGCTGCTGAACTTGAAATCATGGGTCTGTTGAGTCACACCAAACTCATCAAACAGGTTGTAGAGCACCGAGCTGCCATCGCCGTCGAGGATCTCACCTTTGAGCGCACCCATGCGCAGAAATTCCAGCGTTACTTCGTGGTTGCCGACCATTTGAGCCAGCCGTTGATTGACCACCGCCTGAACCCCTTGCAGGGCATCCTCGCTGCCGAACTGACGAACATTTTGCACCTCAGCAGCCAGAATGGTGCTGTCGTGGGGAATGTGCGGAATCACGAAGCTGCGCATCTGGCGCTTTTCGCCCACGGCCTGGGTTGCCGGAGCGCCACGCTCGGCAGACGGCAACAGTCGCAGGATGCCGTTGACGCTCTCAACGACAGCGGTGGTGGTAGTGATACCGCTTTCCCGGAACAGGCCCAGCTCACCCAGGCGACCGGGCTTGTAATCCATCTGGTTAATGGCAGCGGTCAGGCTGGACAGGCTGAACGCATCGTCATTGAAAATATCCATAAAGGCCATGCTATCTCTCCTTGAGCAGAGAACGTGTTAACGGGAAGGAAGAAGGGAGGAATCAGGCACTGCGGGGAATAATATCGAGACCGGCCAGATCGTTGAGAGCGGCGGTTCGTTGCTCATCAGTGATCCCGTCGGGCCAGATCAACAGGTTATCAATCACCTCGGCCAGCCGTGCGATAATCACACCCTCGCCGCCGGAAGCATCGGTGCTCACAGCGGCGAACAAGATACCGGCTGCGGTCTCGGTGCCGTCGGCTGCGGCAGGATCAAGTGCCTTGTATTCGCCGGAAGTGGTTTCCAGGGCAACTACAGTGCCCGGCTTGAGCATCAGGTTGGCAGCAAACGACACCTGTTCACGGCTGATGCTGTTGTTGCCTTCAGACACCAGAAACTTGCCGGCGTACATTCCTTCGGTTTTCATCGTTAAAGTCCTTTTGACAGGGTTGGGTTCAAGCGCCGTTGCGCTTGCGGTAAATAGCCTGCGTGTCGATGGCCACGGAGGTTTTCGGTAAGCCCTGCTGATCGGGCGACAAGGTGCTGTTGATTGGCGCATCGTCGCGGGTCAGCAGGTCAAACAGGGCATTGCGAACGTCATCCACGGACTGGTTGGCCCGGATAAAGTCTTTGGCCTTGTCCGTTTGCCTGGCGGCAGCACAGAGGTTTTTGATTTCCCCGAAAGTGGCCAGGCGGTTTTTCACCTCATCCTCAGACAATTTATCCCGCAAAAACGCTTCGGTTTTTTCCGGATAGCCCGCCTCATTACAGAGGGCAGCAATGGCCACGGCGTTGATTTTCGCTTCCTCATGAGCTGATGCAGAGGGTTGTTCTTGCTCCGGTTCCTGCCGGTTTTCCGGTTCTGGCGGTTGGCCAAATCCGGCAGGCGCATTGGTGAAACGGGACAAATCAAAACAGGCAGCGGCCTTCACCGGCTCATCAATCTGATCCACCAGTCCCATGTCCAGCGCCTCCTGCGCCGTGAACCACGTTTCGGCATCCATCAGGGCTTTTAGTTCCTCGATGCTCTTGCCGGTCCGGGCGGTATACGACACGGCAATACTGTCCGCAATCTTGTCCATCACCTCGGCGGTCTTGCGCATCGCCTCGGCATCGCCGGTGGCCCAGCCGTAGGGGTTATGGATCATCATCATGGCGTTTTCTGCGATGGTCACGGTATCCCCGGCCATGGCAATGACGCTGGCAATGCTCGCTGCCAGTCCCTCGATGCTGATATGCACGTTGGCCTTGTGCAGGCGCAGGGCGTTATAAATGGCGATACCCTCGAACACCATCCCGCCCCGGCAGTTGATCCGCACGTTTATCTCCGGAGCATCCATCGCCCGGATTTGATCCACCACGCTTTGCGCCGAGACGCCCCACCAGTCGTCAATGTCGTCATAGATAAACAGTTCCGGGGTTTGGCCCGCCTCATTCCTGAAGCTGAACCATTGGCGGTTATGACTCATCACGGTCGTCCTTTTCATTAGATGGAATGAGTGGCTCCTTTTCGGATGCCCTGGCGTCGCTGTCGTATTTCAGCGCCAGGCCATCGGAGCGGCGGTTGTCTGCAGAAATTTCCTCATCAATCTGTTCACTGTCGTAGCCCTGCTCGCTGACCACCTCCGAGCGCGACTTGAAGCCGGAGCGCACCGCCATTTTCTGCGCCTGCATGTCCTGAACCGGGTGCATATAGGGCCAGCCGTGGGCGATCCATTTCACCCGGCGGTAGGCTCGGGGATTCTTGCCATAGTCGGGAATCGTGACCGAACCATTGAGCACCGCCATATCCAGCCAGCGGTTCCAGACCGGTCGGCAAAACTGAAAGATGATCTGGTTATGCTGGATTTGCTGAATGCGCCGGCGGAACTCGTTCAGGATCAGTCGCAAGGCCCGGTCGCTAACCCCGGCCATATCACCGGAGAGCAGTTCATAGGGCAGGCCGATACCAGCGGCGATGGCCATTAGCTGCTGTTTCATAAAGTTGGGATAATCAGCAGCGGTACCCGGCGGGTTGTTGAACTCCACTTCTTCCCCCGGTGCCAGCTCCTGCATGGTGCCCGGTTCCATGGCCACCATGGGCAGACCATTGTCGCCAAACGCCAGTGGTTTACCGGTCAATGGATCAATGGGGTCCTGTTCGGGCGATGGCTTCTTGATAAAGCCGGTGAACAGGTTGGCAATTTCCTGCCGGAGCAAGGTGGCATCATCAAACTTGTCCAGGTGGTAGAGCCTGACCAGTACCTGCGTCAGCAATGGCTGGCCACGAATCTGTCCCGGACGCAGAACCTCGAAAACATGCAGGACATCTTTCGCTCTGACCCGCACCAGCCGGGAACTGTCAAAGGCAAACTCAGCCGGATGTTCCCGATGGAAATGATAGGCCACCCGCTGGCCCAGCGTGTTAAACTCGATGCCGGCCCTGATCACATGGCCATTGTCCAGTGTCTCGTTGTAGCTGACCGGCAGGTACTCGGACTCAAGAATCTGAAGCTGCAATGGCACCGAAAGCCCGTCATCAGGCCGACGTGGACGCAGCCGGACAAAACACTCACCGCCTTCCAGCATCGCCCGGGTGATTAACGACTGCTGACCGGTAAAACTCAACACTCCGTCAGCATCGGCCTCACTCGACCACTCAAGAAACAGCGACTGTAATTGTTCCCGCAAGGCATCGTCGGCCACCAGTGATTTAGGGGTGATGCCCCGGCCAATGACATTGCTGACCAGTTTTTCCAGACCGCTGCTGGCCCAGGGATCGTTGCGAATCGCTGCCCTGGAGCGGTTAATCAGTTGGGTCAGGTCAGCGGTAATGGCCCCGTTGGGTGAGCGTGCCGGCGCATGCCAGCCCCGCGTTCTGCGTCCCGAACCGGCTGCGGTGTAGGCACTGTTGATGATGCGCCGTGCCGCTCGGGACAAAACGTTGGCAAAGAACCCCATCCTCAAACTCCCTTTGATGAATAGATGCCGTATTGCCTGGGGCGTTTTTGCTGCCGGATCAACTCGCGCTCGATGGCCTGTAACCGCCGCTCCATTTCACCAAAGCTGCTGTACTCTATTTTCTGGCCATCAAACTCCACAGTGCGCGTCTCGCGCAGCAGCACCGCCCGTTTCAGGGCTTGATATTCTGCGTCGGTAATCATGGGATTATCCCTGAAGGTAGGCACTTTTTGATGAGCGTCGCATTAGACGACGTTGACTGTTTTGTTCTTCTTCGGTATCCGGATCAACGGGGTTATCCGGGCCGGGTCGCGCTAATGCTAGGCGCTCAAGATTGATACCCCGGTGCTGTTGCAGGATGCGGATAGCCGCCAGCGAGTAAACCCGGCAATCCAGCGCCTCATTCCGGCGGCTTTTGGCATCCCAGGTAAAGTGCGGCACACCGAGCCGGTATTTCTTGATCTTTTCCTCAGCGGTGGCCTGTCGGAAATAGTCCTCGTCAAAGCAGTCCCTGATGGGCCAATGGCAATATCCCTGTCCGGGTTCCAGTACCCGGTAGCGCTGATAGATCAGCTCCTTGGCGGTATCGGTGCCCACCAAGGTCAGGTAGACGCCTTTCTTGTTTTTACCCTTGGGAAAGGTAGCGATGGGCTTACCGGCCTGCGATGAGCCTTTGATCGGAATGGCCCAGTCTGCCCCTTGCTTACGACAAAAGGCGTATACCTCATCGGTGTAATGCCCCCCCGAATCGATACAGACCTGCGCCACGTTCATCCGGGTGCCATCCTGCCGGGTGTAGGTCTTGCGCAGCATATCCGCCAGAGCGTCCCAGATACCCTGCCGGGACAGGTCGCCATAAAGCCGCACATAATCAATGGACCAGCTTTCCTCGCCGGCACCCCAGCCGGTCATCTCAAACTCAACCCGGTCATCCTGAACATCGCAACCGACCGTAATGATCTCTACCCACCACGGCACCTCAGCTGGGTAATGCTCCCGGCGCTGGTAGAGCAGGGCGTGTTCTACTGTTTCGCCTTTTTCCGTCCAGGTTTCGCCCAGCACGGTATTGGTCCAGTCCTTGAATTGCACCGGGTTACTCCGGGCGGCAAGAAAGTCCTCAACGGCATTTTGCCAGCTGTACCAACCGTTGGGACTGTAGAGCGAACTCAGGTGAAAGCCGGCTACCTTGTTGCTCTTTTCGTGCTCCGCAATCCAGCGGCCATTGCCCAATAATTTGGGCTTGTCCTTTTCATAGTGCCGGTGCTCGCATTTTACGCACTCGAAGCGGGTGGTGGCCGGGTCGTGATTGTCAAAGCGGATTTGCGCCCAGACAATCGGTTGCATATGACCGCAGGCATTACAGGGAACGTGGAAGCGTCGCTTGTCGCTGTTCTCGTAAGCCGGTTCGATCTTGCTGGTCTCGGCAACGTTCGGCGTGCTTACCATGAGGATTTTGCGGTTGCGGCTGAACGTCGCCGTCCGTTTGATGGCGAGGTTGATCGGGCTTCCTTCTCCGTCCACGTCATCGTCATAGGCGTCCACCTCATCCATGAACAGGAAACGGGCTGGCATGGAGCGCAAACCGGCGGCTGAATTGGCTCCGGTAAAAATGAGCACGCCGTTGGGAAACTCCTTGGTCAGCAGGGTATTGCCACTGTCCCGGCTCCTGGGGTCTTTCACTTTCTCGCGCAAATCCGGCATCTCGTCGATCATGGGGGCTATGCGCTGCTTGGAGGTTCGCTTGGCCATATCCAGCGTCGGCAGCACGTACATCATCGGTCCCGGCGTATGGTCGATGACGTAGCCCAGCCAGTTATTGCCGCATTCGGTGCCGCCTACCTGGGCACCTTTCATAAATACCACCTGCTCAACCGGCGATGACGGCGACAGGCAATCCATGATCTCTTGCAGGTAAGGTGTTCTGGCCGTCCGCCACCGTCCCGCCTCCTTGGTGGCCTTGGCCGGCAGAATCCGTTTCTGGTCGGCCCATTGGGAAACCGTCAAACGGGTATCGGGCCGCAATCCCCTGAAGAAGCCTTGCAGGTAAGGACTGTTATTAAGCACTTGTCATCCTTGCTTGCTGATCCTGTTGAGCACCAGCTCCAGCTCATCAAAAATAATCTTTCTGACCGTTGCCGGATCATCCTCTGCCGCCAGTACATCGGCCAACCGGTCGGGAATGGCCAACAGTTCATCCCGGATAATCCGTCCTGCCTTGAAAGCATCATTTCTCACTCTGGCCGCGTCCGTCAGCTTGCCGCTTTTTTCCTCATATTCCAGTTTGGCGAGCTTGGCCCGGAACGCTTCGCGCATGGTTCTGGCGGTGATGAAATCCACGCCCCCGGCGGCACTGCCAGCAGCAGGGATCACCTCGGGCGGACTGTCCTCCCGCAGCAGACTGGCCGGATCAGCATTAGCCTTCATCGCTGCCCGCGCCTGTTCTGTATCCACCTTGCCATCGCGCAGCCTGATGATCCCTTTCTTGACCAGCTTGTGAATGTACGGTTTGGAAACACCGATTTGCCGGGAAAATTCCGCCTGTGTAATTAACGCCATAAGGAACGGACGCCCCTTTTTTCACGCGCCTGAAAAAACTTTCTTCTTCCCTTGCACTACCGTTGTCGTTAGCCAAGCTCGATGCAGGCGAGAGCCGAATGGACCCCAAAAATGGAAGGAGACGCACTGTGAATAAAAAAATAACTCCAAAACTGAAGGCTGTGATTATGGCAACCACCAAAAACGGCAAAGTCCCTGCCAAGGTGGTCAAGGAAGACCCAAAGGCCGTTGATAAACTAAAGGACGAAGGTCTTGTAAAGACCCAAAAGGGTGCTAACGGCAAGACCGAGACCGTCCTTACCAAGGCTGGGAAAGAAGCCAGAGCCAAGGCACAAGACCCGGAAAAGGCAAGTAAAAAATCGCCTGCAAAGGAAGACGTGCCAAAGTACAAACCCGAGGGCAGACAGGGCAAGCCCAGCCCCAAACCAACCGAAAAAACCGACTCCGCCAAGCCGGAAAAATCATCCAAACCCGACAAGGAAAAGCCCAAAATCCGCAAGGACACCAAGCAATACACCATCCTCAAACTGCTATCCCGACCCCAGGGTGCCACCATTCAACAGTTGCACGAGGCAACCGGCTGGAAATTGACCACGCTACGCGGCACCCCCGGTGCACTGAAACTGAAACTGGGCCTGGAAATACAGTCCGAGAAAAGGGACGGTGAAGACACCGTGTACCGTATTGTCGGTGGGTTGGACGGCCTGCTATAGCAACACAAGCCCCTTTGCCTTGCCTGACCTCCGTCGGAGGCCAAGGTGAAAGGGGCACTAACAATAATAAACAACCACTGGATGGAGACGTACCAATGGATGCAAAAGAAAAAATCCGTTTCTACAACGACCGCTGCCGACGCTCATTGATTATCCCCGGCTCCGCAGAAAAACTGCGCGATGAGGGATGCAACCTCCGGGTGATGGTGACCCAGGGCTTCAAAGCCTTTGTTGAGGAAAACAACGAAACCGAAATTATTATGGCCATTGCCCTTTTCAATGATTTCAATGAGAGCAACGACCCATACGGTGAGCACGACTTCGTTAGCCTGGAATACCAGGGGCAAAAATTGTTTGCCAAGATCGACTACTACGACCCGAGCCTTGAGCACGGTTCACCCGATCCGGGCAACCTTGCGTTAACCTGCCGGGTGTTAACCTTGATGCTGGCCGAGGAATATTAGGGTCAAACCCGCTTGCCAACTGGTGTTGGCGAGCCATTCTGAACAGAACAACGCCCCCTTTTTCCGCTTTCTCCGCGCAAAAAGTTAACCCCGATTTCATCCTTGTCACTAGCGAAATACCGCGCCGCCTCGCCCCCGCATTGAAAAATAAACCCCAGGGTCCCCGGCAATTTTGCGCCCTGGGGCAAACCAGTAAAAAATAGCCTTATGGATAGCTGCGTGGAAAATTAAATTGCCTGTTTCCTTGCAGACACCGTCCGGTCGGCCAAGCTTAGGACGTACCCAAAATAAAAGGAACTTCAAAAATGAGTAATTACAAAGTAGGCGATACCGTATTTTTTAAGAGCGACCATGAACAGTGTGGAACGGTTGTAGAGGTCAAATCCGGTGGCTGGCTAGTACTAAAAAGTGATAGTGAAACCGGCTTTGGTGGTGACTATATACGCGGAAATGAATATACAACGGTTCATATAAGTAAATGTTGGACGGAGGAATAGCCAGGGCCGGAAACAGCCTTTTTTTGTGCCTGGTAATTCCTTTGTGGTTCCGCTAAATATTGCCAATCTGGATGTGTGTAAAATACAGAAGAGATTTAAAGATGGATAGGGAAAAAATGAACGACCAACTTGCAAAAATTACCCAAGACACCCTTGCTGCATTCACTTTTGAAAATCCTGAAAAATTTGGTGAGCAAATTGCAAAGGCATTAGAAAAAGCCTATCAAGCCGGCATCGAAAACAGCGAAAAAAATAAAAGCAAAATTTCTTTGCAGTAAACCGGAGCCGAGCCAAGCTTGGATCAAGCGGAACGGAAAACCCGCCACCAAAAACAACAGAAGGATAGCGCCATGAAAAACACTACTAAAAAGCAAGCTGCCAAGAAAGCCACTACTAAAAAACAGCCAGCTAAACAGGCCGCACCTAAAAAACAAGAGGCCAAAAAGCCAACGGTTCGCAAGGATACAAAGCAGCACACAATCTTGAAAATGCTTGCCCGTAAAACCGGAGCTACCATACAGCAATTACACGAAGCAACCGGCTGGAAAATTAGCACCCTCAGAGGTACACCTGGAGCGCTGAAAATCAAGCTTGGCCTTGAAATAGAATCTGAACGGCACGATGGCAAAGATACGGTATACAAAATCAAAGGTGGATTAAAAGGCCTGAACATAGCCTAACCAAACCGCCCAAAGCCCCAGCCAGGGGCTTTTTTTGTGCCTACGGCTTTTTTTGTGCCTACCGATTCCGTTGTGGCTATCTTTGCCGCTCAATTCCCAAACCGCCTATAAACGCCACTGGTTGGCCGTTCGCCTCTTGCCTTGGGCTTTCATACCAAGACAATCGTTTGGCCACCAGTGCGGCTGGTTTTGCCGTTGGTGGGATTCGCACTGAACCGCCGATAAACGGCCGTAGTGCGTCGTTCGCCTTCCCTGCGGCCTTCCTATAGCTAATGGGCTAAACGGCCACTGGTGGACGACCACGACCGTCTGTTTTTTTATACCGCCTTGATATTCGCCCTTGCGCTATTTTGCTAAAGCAGCAATCTGGTAATGGGCAATGCTGAAGGCAAAATAAAAAGTCCTGAA
>Ga0126343_10000530_pt1 | contig 14987 bp, 8 predicted proteins | sample Cyp2metagenome_FD_92531 | JGI IMG/M metagenome (GOLD analysis project Ga0126343, IMG submission 92531) | Coral microbial communities from Lord Howe Island, Old Settlement Bay, Australia - Cyphastrea 2 metagenome | ecosystem: Host-associated > Invertebrates > Cnidaria > Coral ... | reverse complement strand
CATCCCCGTCGCTTGTTGAAGATCAGCCAGCCTTGGCTGTAGATATTCAACGGTTGCTTCACTTGAGTCGAGGAAATTCTGAATGTCTTCTAAGAATTTATCTGTTACTATCAGACGAGGGTCACTAACAACGTCATGAATGTTTTCAACGATGTTACATATCTTCGTGCCACTTACCGTTGCATTTTGCTAGTGGGCTTTACCTGGGGATTAAAACCTCAAGTCAGGAGCATCAAAATTGTCACTGTTTACTGAAGATCCACTTTCCAAGTTGAGTGGGTCATTGTTACGTCGATTTTGTAATTTGATCTAACAAGAAGAGGTTTTCTATTGAGACTAGGAAGAGTTTACTTTTGTTATATTATTTTTTTACCCCTGGAAATTATTATGACTTTTAAGTTAATAATCATTTTTCATCATTCTTTAATTATTATATATTAATTGCAATACTTTTAAAACACTTTATTTACAAGCATTACTATTATTATTACTAGCATTGCTGACAAATTACAATAACGATCAACAATTTGCTTACAATACTAACAATATGACGATTTTTTTTAAAATAACTACGATGTTACTGATAAGGACAAAACTAAAAAAATACAACTAAGAGATACAATACTAACTGCTGCGACTACTGTATTACTCTAACAACATTGCCTAAAGTAAATATGCAATAAAAACCAAAAGAGAAAGGAAGAAATTCGAAATAGCTAGGACCATAAAATACTAAATTAAAGCTGTTCAAATGAAGCGGAAAAACTAAATATCATTCAACTAAATTTCCTGTTACAACAAAACGCATGAAAGGAGAGATCAGAGAGTTATAATGACTGGAGTATTTGGTGTCATTTCTGTTGGTATGCGTTTTGTGTTCTTAGCTTTAATAATTGAAACGTGCTTTTCTATACAACTTTTATACAAGTTTTATGTACAACTGTAACCTTGTTAACGTATTCTATTAAGGATGGTCCAAAATGTTTTTGCTGACTGGAGAAAATGGAAAATCTACCAGGTAGTAAAAAATTACTGAATAATGGGGCGCTTTCCTCTCCTTTGAGACCTAAACATTGGCATAACGTTAAAACTTGTGAAGCTTTTAAATTGAAAATTGTAAATGATTTTACACTGTATCAGTGTTGTTGCCATGACAACAGCTTTGCCTCTGATGCTCTGTAAATAATAACTGAAATTCCCAGTTTTGTCTTAACCAAGAACCATCTATCTCACTCATCCTAATGATGGGAGTAAAGACAATATAGACCCATTGTCTCACTTTAGAGATTGCAGATGGAGATATTTGTTTTTTGACAGAAAGAGACTGGAGCCGAAAGAGTTGCAGCTTCTTGAAGCTTTGCAAGCTTCAAGAACACTGCCTCAACATTTCCAGAGATATTGTTTATTCAAAATTTAACCCTTCTTTAATTGCATAATTTGAAAACGTCCATATCCCTAAAACGAAACAGGATATTTCAAAAAGAAATAGGCCATTTTTCTGTATTTTGAAAGGCCTTCCAAATAAGCGAAATTATTTTTTCACGTCATATGCACAGAGACGAAAAATCAAGAGAGACGAAACAGTGTTGAACGGTATTCCGAAAGGCTTCTGTGATCGGGCATTTCCCGAAAAGATGAGCAACGTTTGACAAAATCAACAAAGGTTTGATTCCGAAAGTTTAATTTTAAACAGAAAACAGTTTGTAGCAATTGTAGCGCTTTGAGCTGGAAGTTACTTAGTTTTCCGCATATCCTAGCTCTGCATGAAATGGCATGTATAAGGAGGTATAATGAGCCCGTATGCATAGATAGATAGGTAGATATAGATAGATATTTATTTCCCATAATCAAAAAAGTACATATTGAATAGTGCTACATATACGATTGCTTTATGAGGAAGAATAAAGAAACCCTTACAGTCTTTTACAAAGAGGTCTACCTTTATACTGCTTACATTTTAAATAGAGACCATGTATTCATTCAGAAGGTATTAGTGAAATCAGCATTCTGCAGATAAATTACAATGAAATTATTAGATCTCATATATGTCATTACAAATATATAATGATATTTCTATTGAACCACAACGTAGTCTATGATTCGAAAAATGTTTTAGTCTCTTGCTGAATAGTTTTGTAGATGATGAATTTTTGATATTTAATGGTATTCTATTCCAGATTTCAATTATCTTGTTTCTCGTAGAGAATTCGCCATAATTGGTTCGGCAAAATATCTCATGTAGATGCTTTGACTCTCTTGTATCATGTTCATGAACTCGTGCATTTTCTTGACAAAAGTCATCAAAATAGTTTGGGAGTACCTTATTATTAAGGCTGAAACTGAAAGAACCAATCAGAGACTCATTTATTTGAAAGATATTTAGAGGACCTAAACGTGTAGAAAGCGAAAAAGCTGGTGCAGAGTATGATGAGAAAGTTAATGTTCTAAATATCTTCTTTTGTAGCTTAAATAATCCATCTTACCTTGTGGGATAGTTATTAGCCCAAACAATATTTCCGTAATGCAGGTACGGATAAATTAAGCTGTTTTATAACAATACTAAAAGCGATTGATCAAGATAAAAACAAATTCTACAAAGATGTCCGGTTGTTTTTATCATTGTTTTAATCACGTATTCAATATGGTTCTTCCATGTTAAATGTTGATCTATTAAATTCTCTAAGAAATTACCTTCTTCCACTCTCTGTAAATCATTGCCGCTTAGCTGGAGGTGTAATTGTCTCTTAAACCGTTTTTTGTGGGATTTAATATTGATGAATTTCAATTTTTTTTTATGTTAAGAGTCAATTGATTTAGTGTTAGCCATACAGTGTACGGAGAGGTATACTGATGTATACTTAAGTATATGTATAAGATTTGTATAGTGATCAGTATACATCTGTATCCTCATACTAATGTATACCGTCTTGTGCAGATTACTTTATACCTAATGGAAGGGAACCTTATTTGAGTTGACAAAGTAAATTCAACTTGATTGTCCTTTTGCACCATAAATAAAGGAAATCAAAGCTTCGGTCGCTGAAAACAGAGCTGACTTGAAAAATGCACCCAGTGGTGACGAGTGTTTCTTACGGTGGAAATTATTCAGCGTCAGATAAACAGCAATGAGTGAAAGTATTATTATCGCGTCTTTGCGCTTCTTTATGCACTGCGTAAAGATATCCATAACGCATCTGTACACTCCTTTGCGCACAACGCAAAACTATCTATAAGCTGCGTGAAATGAGGAATGGATATAGATAATTTGACTCCCATTCAAAACTTTTCACATCGACGAGTTTACAGTCTCTTATCCATTTCTTCTGACTCTTTTTCTGGGCGAGTAAATGTTTTGGTGATGACGAATTTCTTAGCAGCCTGCCTTGGTCTTTTGGATGAGTTTAACTTATGCATTACAATTTCTAGAAGCGGAAGAGGTTATGACCCTGAGGGCTTTTACGTGCTTATATTGATTAAGGGTTAATTACGACTGGTGTCTAAAAACATACAGCTATGTGATAAAAAACTACATAGAACAACTAATGTAAAAAAAAAAATAAAAAAAATACTAATTTGTTCTACTTAACAATTAGATTATGAGCTCTTGATTTCTATGAGGTGATAGTTGATGAGGCCGAGGACCGAACCAACTATCGCCTTATAGAAATCGAGAGAATTCTAACTGAACATTTCTTCTAATATAAACGATTACAGTTATTTCTGATCTTAGTATTAAACTTCACTCTTTAGATTTACACGGAGTTAATTGTTAACTTAACATTTGCTGTTGTTTACGCGCGCTTACCAGTTTCTGTCAAAAATTTCGAGCTTTTTCATTCAAGGTATCATAAACGCACCCCTTTTAGTCTTCACAGCAATCTGATTACCCATTTGTTCCTAAATGTTCTTTCAAAACTTCGGAGAAATGAGGAAACGTTGCAACTTTTTCGACATCACCAAGCCACTGAACGCTAACAGTGCCGATGGCGTGCAATGGCGTAGGAAATCAGATTACAGCATTTGCATTAGCCAGGAGGGAGGGAGTGACTCTATTGTTTTCAGGTATTGATTTGTGAGCGACTGATCACTACCAGTGTGACGTCACATAGCAACAAGTGAGCGCTTCGGGCAGCCTGTTCATATCGCCGTCATTGAAGAAGGATAACATTGGTGCAGAAGGACAAAAATCTGGCCTGATATCGCTTTTGCTCGCTAACAAAGTGTAGATGTGTACAGTTTGTTGTTGCCTTTTGTTTGTGTGCATGACCTGTTTTAGATATGTGCGCGCGTTGTTGTGTATTCTTGCTGAATTTTAGTTGCGGGTAAGTGGCGCGACCGCCATCTTGAAAACGGGACGAGAGAAGTCAACGTAAAACGTTCGCGTTTTCTCTCTTAAATGTCTCACCAATAGTCTTGTAATTGGAGGTTTTATGCGTTGATAGTATACGTTTAATCCGCCTTTATCTTTGTGTCGATTGAACCAGCTCTTTCTCTCATCAATCCGTTGTGTTGAGATGCTGTTTATTTCTGATTTCACCAAAATTTCCCTACGATGTGATCGATTTTTGTCAGTTATGGAGCACTCTTGGTGGTAGTTATCAGGCCTTTGAATTCAATTCTTTGTGTTGTAAGTCTGCTGTATGATGAAATGTTTTCGCTTTGATCGTCCAGCAGCTTTTGTTAGTATTTATTGGCTTTTGTTGTGAGGGTTTGTTAGCTTTTTTTCCAGTCTTGTGGCAGCTGTCTACTACTGTCCGTAATACTATTTAGTTCGCATTCAAGCCGCATTGAAGACAGTAGAACCTTGCTTTCCGTTTCCACAGGCAGCCCAGCAGATACTACACTGTCCACTGCAATAGACGTGTTCAGTGTTGTGATTTCATATATACAACTGCACGATCAAAAAAAGTGGCTAAGTAGCTAGTAGGTGTTCCGGCCCGAACTCGCAGTGGAAGAGTCATACGAGCTCCTAAGAGACTGGACATTTAACTTAGCCACCCCACCCCGAACATTGTTGAGGAACTGAAGATTGTAGTGTTACATTATGGTATGTGTCATTCGTAAAAAGTTGATCGTAGTCTATTTCGAGTTCAGCATCGAGTATAAGTGAGTGAATCTTTTATTGACCTTTGGAAAGAAAGCCGATCGATGTTGAGCTGAATATTATGGTCCTTCGATGCCGGATGGTGAGAGAAATTTGACGAGAAATCAGCGCTAAATCAAGGAAACAGTCGTAAACAAGTCGGAGGAAATAGCGTATGACGAAGGTGAGAGTACTAGTTTTACACTTTACTCCCCGGAAGAGCTTGTTAGTGAACTATCCCTTTCGGAAATCAAATCCGAGTTGAAAAAGAAAGGTTTGTCAGCCAAAGGGAAAAAAGCGGTTCTTACCGAACGCCTTATCGAAGAAGAGTTAAAATCTTCACTCGTCAAGGATGTTCAATTTGAGATATCACCTAGTTCAGAAGGCAATGCTGCCTACGCCAAAGCGGTGTCATCCCGAAGTTTGTAGTCCTAAATTAAGTGGCATTGATTTATTACGAAGAAAGGAGAAGATCATGACGAGATTGTCGAGGCTGTAATACAAGTAGTTATTGAAACGAGTAAGAGTCCTGGCAACAACATAGTTAGAATGGAAATTCGCGTCCGGAAATTAAAAACTCACTGCGAAAGTTGTAATGAGATAAGAGATGAGATCATTGCCCTTCTCCCTGATAGTGAGATAGCAAGGGAAGCCGAGAAGTGGATTGAATATCATCAAGTAATTGATAATGCGTTAGACACAGCCCAAGAGTACTTGTCCAAATTTTCAAGCAAAATTATAGATGGAGAAACGGCTGCGGTCTCAGCAGAGCGCAAGCAATCGCACCTGAAATTACCGAAGTTGGAGTTACCTAAGTTCCATGGAGATGTCCTGAAATTTCAGAATTTCTGGGACCAACTCGAGGCTGCTGTTCATAAAAATCCAGATCTGCCCCATGCACAGAAGTTTACATATCTGCGATCAGTCCTCGATGGTGTTGCATATCACACAATCGAGGGATTTGAAGTGACTAGTGCAAACTATCATTACGCAGTTAATGCTCTGAAATATTGCTATGGTAGGAAAGGAATAATAATTACCTCGCTGGTTAAATCAATTGCCCAGCTCGAAGTGCGGTCTGATGTAGAAGCGGAAGCCTTGCGGGAGCTTCATGACACATTAAAGACCAGAATAAGAGCCTTGGATGCATTGGGTGAGCACCCGATGATTCACTCTTGCATCTTGCTTCCAATATTTGAAAACAAGCTCTCTCCTAAGCTTTCTGAAAAATGGGAATTGTGGAGTTAACTGATGTCAAGGAAGAAGATGTTAATATTGAGTTCTTCTTTAAGATCTTGAACAAGCGAGTACTTTCTAAGGAGGCTGGGCAAAGAAGTACCAGCCATAATGTTAAAGCAGTTATTCAATGTCCATCCAGTGGTCTAATGAGTGAGAGTGTTGCCCAGACCTCTGCAGGGAAATCTGGACTAGTCAGGACTACTGGAGAGAGAATTTCTACGGCATTCGCCCCTCTGGCAAGTCAGACAAGCGTTGCTGTCTGTCATATGATAGAGAGAGGGGACACGAAATCGCAAAGTGTCCACGACTTAAGCGACGCTGAATCAAAGAACGATGGCACGTTTTTAGAGAACATCGCCTGTGCTTTAACTGTTTTCAGCCCGCAAATAGTTTTCACTTCTCCTTGGTTTGTTGCCATCCCCGGTGTATTTCTAAAGGGTGTGGTCAACGTCATCACATCATGCTTCATGGTGAAAATGGCAGGGGCTCAGAAATCCAGTTACCTACTACCATCAGCGGATTTGCTGCATCCGAGAATACCAAAGTTCAACAGACACTTTTGCAGACTGCAAAGGCCACGTTGGTTGGAGGTGGAGACCAGAGAGTGCCTCTTCGAGCACTTCTTGACTCAGGAAGTCAAAGATCCAACATCACAAAGAAGGAGGCAGAATCTCTGGCTTTTCGAGGACCATCTGAGATCCTTAGTGTGTCCATGTTGGGAGGAGAGTGAAGTCAGACGAAGGGAATGAAGAGAGTAAGCTTCTTCCTCCCCTTTGTTCAAGGAACTGATTTGAAACCTATGGAAGCACCTACCATGGACAAGGTTTGTATGCCGCTCGACCCGGTAGAGCTCAACCTGGAGAAACATCCTCATTTGAGAAACCTCATGTTTTCAGACCTGTATCCCCGTGGTTCAGTCGACATAGACGTCTTGATTGGAGCAGACTACTACTTCTCATTTGTAACTGGTAACTGTGTGAAAAGAGTCACTTTAAATTCTCCTACTGCAGTTGAGTCCACGTTTGGATGGATTGTGTCAGGACCCATCGAAGGTCAGCTCTCCAAAAACTACGTCAATGTTGTCAACGGTACGTATAGACCTGGTCACAGCTAGCCTAAAACAGTCCTGGGAACTTGAGTCTATTGAAATTGTTGACAAGAATTATGCATTTATGTCAGTGGAAGAAGAGGATGCAGTTAGACAATTCAATGAAGGACTTAAGTTTGATGGCGAACGTTACGTAGTACCACTGCTTTGAAAAAGAGATTTGCATTCCAACTATGACCAAGCGGTGAAGCGCCTGGAGAGTGTAGAAAGGCAATTAAGACGGAATTCAGAGAGAGCCGAGGCCTACAACAGTACTATCCATCAATATGTCGTGAAGGGTTATGCGGAAGAAGTTAAGGAGACAGATGATCAGGGCAAGAAGGTCAGGTATCTATCGCATCACGCAGTTTTTCGAGAGGACAAAAGGACAACAAAGTGTCGTGTTGTCTTTGATGCATCAGCACGCGAGCAACAAGATGCGTCACTCAATGACTGCATTCCGTCTGGGCCGGCAGCTCAGCCCTATCTTGTATCAGTTCGGCTTCGATTCTGAACGCCTAAAATTGAACTTATGGCAGACGCAGAGAAGATGTTTCTCCAGATCAAAATTGATGAAAAATACCAGGATGTCTTGCGTTATGTTTGGAGGGATCTCAAGAGTGATGACCCACCAAGAATTTATCGACTTCAGAGGTTGGCATTTCGCTTTAATCGGAGTCCGTTTCTAGCTATTGCCACAGTTAAACATCACGCTAAGGAATGTAAGGAAAAGTTCCCTGCTGCATTCATGGAAGTTCTGTGCAACATGTACGTGGATGATTGCCTTACTAGAGATGACAGTGTTGAAGCATCAGTTGAATTGCAGAAGTCTTTAGACAAGATGATGGAACGTGGTGGATTTAATCTGACAAAGTGGGCCAGCAACTCCAAAGAAGTCCTCAGCCACATTGCCAAACAAGATCAGGCACAATAGAATACCATTGATTTCAACGAGAGTGAACCACTTAAAGCACTGGGCATTTGCTGGAACACGATCACTGACTCTTTTCTATTCAACGTTCGACAAAGTGTGCTTAAGATGAATGACCCTGAGACGAAGACAAGTCTGTTAAGAATTGCGTCGAGGATATTCGATCCCATGGGACTACTTAGCCCGTTCACAATTAAGGCTAAGATCCTGTTTTAAGATCTTTGGCAGAGAGGGCTTGAGTGGGAGGATCAGCTTGATAAAAAGGTTTCTGCTCAGTGGCGATCCTGGAAATCGGAACCCTTGTCTAAGTCGCATAAATATTCCTTGCCACTTCATGGCAAACGGAAGATCAATTATCGAACGGGGCAGCCATGTACATCTAATCTATGGATGCCGCTGGCAAGGTTTCAACGCACCTAGTTATGCCCAAATCAAGAGTTGCGCCTACAAAAACTCTCTTCCAGGATTAGAGTTGCTTGCAGCATTTATTAACTCGCAGTTGCTGAAGTTTGTTGCAGAATCTTTGTGTCTCAAACTAGAGCGAGTGGTGTGCTGGACTGACAGCATGGTAACCCTTCAGTGGATCAGGGGATCAAATTCCCAGTGGAAGACATTTGTGGCGAATCGTGTAGCTGAAATTCAGTCCACCTGGGATCCTCAATACTAGAAGCATTTTCCTGGAGAGGATAATCCAGCTGATTTGATTACCCGAGGTTTGTCATTAAAGGTCTTTGCTGAAAACAGCCTATGGTGGAATGGGCCAAAGTGGTTGGCGTGAAGCTGCTGGCCAACTGAAAGGCAGCGAGATGATGAGTCTTCTGAGTTTGTCGAAAGGGAGAGGAAGCCGAAACAGGCGACAACACATACATATGCTGTACTTGTCAAGGAACCCTAATTGGGGCCTGCCGATGTGAGAAATGGTTGACCGTTCTTAGAGTTACCACATACGTACTGCGATGGGTTAGAGTCTTGAAGTCTAAAGAAAGCTCAGAGTCAAGAGAATTGTCAGCTGAAGAGCTGAGAAGTGCCAAGCTGAACTGGTATCGTCATATTCAAAGAGAAGTGTACAGCTGGAGGCAGGCCAACCATTACCCAAAACTAGTTCGATATTGAAGTTGGATCCTTACTTTGACACGGAAGATAGGGTGTTACGAGTAGGAGGCAGGCTGCAATATTCTGATCCTCACGGGGCGACTAAACATCTAATTATCTTGCCACATGGCCATCAAGTTGTCGAGAAAATTATACAGATTGCTCACAATGAATTACTTCATGCGGGGCCTGGCAATACACTTTCTGCCCTACGACCGAATATCTGGCTGACCCATGGACGCCGTGAAGTTAAGAGAGTCCTCATGAAACGCCTTGTTTGTCAACGCCAGCGTGATGGTCCAAGTTCACAGAAAATGGCACCACTGCCTTCAGAAAGAGTGCTTTGCTGGTCCGCTGTATGTTCACGGAAACTCCAGTCCGCATAAATCGTATGTCTTCATCTTTACGTGTGCCTCTTCACGTATGGTCCATCTGGAGCTCACAAGTGATCTGTCAATCAACGCGTTCCTCCAGGCTTTTAACCTCATGATCAGTAGGCCGGAGGGGACTTTGTAGTATCATTTGGTCAGATAATGCCAAGACCTTTAAGTGTGCAGATCGTCAGATTCGAAAGCTTTACAAGTGACAATCACCTTACAGTGATCAACCCTGGAATGTCATAGATCACGATGAGGTGCAAGCTAAGTTGTCGTCTAACGGAATTAAATAGAAATTCATAGTCGAACGTTCCCCTTGGCGCAGCGGGTGGTGGATAAATTTGATCCGAAATGTGAAGGAGCCTCTTCGCAAGGTCTAAGGGAAAGCTTTGTTGTCCTATACAGAGTTAACAACAGTCCTGACCAGAATTGAAGCTGTCATTAAACCAGACCCCTACCAACAGTAAGTGATAATGTCAGAGATCCTACACCCATAAAGCCCACTCATCTTGCTCTTGGAAGATCACTGCTTGACCTCCCTGACCTTGAAGAGATCCCTGTTAATGAAGACACAACAAGACAACGTTACGTGTACCAACAAAGACTCGTTAATTACTTCTGGAAGCGATGGCGAGGAGAGTATCTACACTAGCTTGTACGCACTGTTGAATTAAGGTCGCAGAAAGGAAATATTTACAAACCCATTCAAAGGATAAATCGAATGGAAGCGAGTAAATAGTCTCTTAGCGCAGAATGTTATGATGGAGAGGCTCACGGGGGGAGTCAAACAACAAGGTTAAGGAGAATACAGGGAAGAAGAGATCGTCACAAGTCGTAAGTGGTCCAAATGGAAGTTTCCGACAGCGACGGAAAGGTGGGGAGGATGTTCCGGCCCGAACTCGCGGTGGAAGAGTCATACGAGCTCCTAAGAGACTGGACATTTAACTTAGCAACCCCTCCCCGAACATTGTTGAGGAACTGAACATTGTAGTGTTATATTACCGTATGTGTCACTCGTAAAAAGCAAGTTGAAGATTTGATTGTAGTCTATTTCGAGTTCTGCATCGAGTGTAAGCGAGTGAATCTTTCATTGACACGTGGAAAAAAAGCCGCTAGATGTTGAACTGAATAGTAGGTTCCTGTAGAGTAACAGGCAAGAGCCTGGAACAGGCTAATGATGCTGCATCTGTCCTACATTGTTATGTTGTAATGGCTCCTATTTAAGCCTCCAAGACTTTCAAGGCTGCAGTGTAGTCTTTTCATCCCTTTAAGTTGTTATCATAGCGGAGCTTCAGCGCGCGAAGCGCGCCAGCGAAGCACCATGGATAAGAAAAATTGGTAACCCATCAAGCTGAGAAAATTTGGCTATGACGTCAGCGTACGACCGAGCGAGCGAGCGAGCGAACGTCCGTACAGACTCGTGGGGAGGGGGAGAGGCGTCTAGAGATATTCCTCACGGTCACCCTTATAGGAAACTCTTTCCTTGGCGGTTTTTTGTTTAGAAAAGTGAAAAAAACACTCATTTCTGTTCGCCATGTCAACAAACGATCGGGTTTAACTGAAGCAGAACGTGAAAGAGAACGGCAGAGAGCGAGGAATAACAGAGAAAGACGTGGCGAGGAAGTTCGCGAAAGAGCAGGCCACGGCTAGAAAGAAGGCGCGATGGTACTACTGAACGATGCTGTGAATTAGATCGAGTCAGGGTTAGAGAAAGGATATAATACCAAACAATGCCGTGACTTTTGTGATGTAGAGCGAACGAGAGCTATAGAAAAGAGCTGAAATACCCTAAATCTATATATTATTTTAACTAAATAACAACCGTCCACTAAATGTTACCAAATAGATGTTGCAGCATAGCACTCAAAATAAATGACAACATATGCTAAGAAATGTGTGAAAGTGCTGCAATGCTGTAAAGACAATCAGACATTTATCCTTATTGATTAAATATTGTAATTTAAGCAAATTCTATGCCTATTGGCTCTTTTTTATTTATTCTGCTTCTATTATCATCTCCTGCTCTTCACAGCCTGTATTTTCACCAAGGATCATGAATACATTTGCCATTCAATCCATAAAAAATTTTTGCTCGATAGTTGTCCATGGACAGTATCTGTTCGTATCTCCTTGGAATGGATAATGTCAATGGGGTAGACAATGAATGAAGGTTACTTTTCATAAAACCTGCATTACCAAATAAAGGAATGATTGATTGACTGAATCAACTTTTCCCTCTGACTCCGTAGGACCATAAGCTTTATTCTCCTCCAGTGTGCTTAGCATCTATGCTCTCATTCTGAGTGTAAATGTTGGATCTCAAATTAATTTCAAATTAAACTTCTCATTTGATTTATACTGGCAGTCAAGCTGTGGTATGCCGTTGTATGACTCAGAGCCTTTAAAATAAATATCTTGGGCTATCATAATCAATAGGAATTTAATAAGGTGTGTGGAAAAGTACTTAAGGGGGTGAAAAGTGAAGCAGGAACTTGTAAATTTGACAGCATTAATGAACATATGGAAAAAAATATGTAGCTTTCATATGCATGTATCTGACAGCTGATAAAGTAATTTTTAAAAATCTAAACTAAGGTGAGTTTAAAACTCCATGCCAGCTTATCACTTAGGAGGGGAGGGGGCAGGAGTGGGTGGGGGAGGGGCATTAGCCCTTAAAGGGAATATGTTCATCAGAATCCAGTGTGCATTCTAAAAGGGAATTTTGTGCATTATATGTTCCTTCCAGTGACATTCTCTGCAAAACAACAAACAAACAAACAAACAAGCAAACAAAACATGTACAAGTGTGTTTAATAACCTTTTTTCAGTGGGCTACATCTTTTAGATGAACAAAAGGGGACTATTAGCGAGTATTCATTAATTTTTAATATATCGAATTAAAAAAACAAAAAACAAAAAACAAAAACAAACAAACAAACAAACAAACAAAAAAACAGGGAAAAGCTAGTAATAGATAGGCCGCCGGTCAGGATATAGGCCGAATTTTTTATGTAGCACAACTATGTATAATAATTTTTATTTGCTGCAGACCTAGCTTATAAGAAAATTAAGGCCTCTCATTTCTTAAATAAAACAAAATAAAATAGAACCGGATTACTAATTAGGCCAGAGATATAACCCAAATCACAGACATTGTTCTAAATGTAAACTGTAGTACGACGAAGGTGAAAACCTACCTACATATTTGTACTTGTCTTTGCACTTTGAAGGGATTGATGAGAAGAACCACAATCACTGAAAAACTGAAATTCCAGCTTCTAGAAGCCAGGTATAACCCCTGTTGAACCTCCTACTCTTGTGTCAAAAGGGCTCTGCTTCGCTATTCAGTGGTCCTCGAAAGGTCCATCAGCTAACAGTTTTGCTCGACTAATTGGCTTCAAAGCAGAAAGTTCTCGATCAAATTATCTACCTGTTGAGTAAATTTTCTAACGAAAAGTACCAACTAAAGGTTTCTCAATATAATATGAACCACATAATAAAGCGAGCCTAAGCAATCGGGGCAGAATATCGGAGCGAAATTCCGCATTTTTAGCAACCTCTAATACCTTAACCATTTGGCGCCATTTTGAATTTCAAGTGAAACGTAACGTTATACTGGCAGTTATGACTCAACCAGTGTTTAGCTTAGAGACACCCCCTCCCTCCTTCCAATAAGATACTAGTAGAATTATACTAGATCTGAACAGCATAGAGTAATAGAACAGGATTTCTATTTCCCTTCTGGCCCAGATCTGAAACCCGAGGAGCCGTTCTTGGAGTGCTCACGTATGGTTATATGTACAGTAGCATGCAACAATGGGTGACAAAAGTAGTTGAGACAGTTGACTGAATCTAGAGGTAATTGCAGCATATCACTTATTCTATTCACGTTCCATTTGAATGGTAAATGTCATCCCGGGGGATTAATTAATGATATGCAAATGAGTATATTTAATAGGAAACATTAGCACGCTTTGTCCCATTCACTTCACTGTGTCCGACAAGAAGGGCGTTTGGCGTCGAAGATAGTGGAACCCGACTTACTCGCTAAGATGGCCGCGAACGCGAACGGGCAAGCTCTTCGCCCACTTGCTGCAGAACAGGTTGTTTTGGCTGTAGCTGAAGCGGCTGGTAATCAGCCTGAACAGCCCGAGGGTCAAGTTCCGGTCCAAAAAGTTGTCAATGCTCCAAATGATGGTGGAGGCCCCTCCACCTCTTGAGGTATCGTGTTTCATATCTTTTCGTCGTGTTTTTAAGTTCCCTCTTTTGGCCGGGTTTTGTTGTTTTCTTTGGGAGGCGACAAAATTGTAGTCTTATGCCTGCGTGGAGGTAAATTGTTCGTTTTATTTGAGGCTGTGGGGCGGCCAGTTTGCATTAATTTTTTATGCCTGTGTGGTGCTCAATTGTGAGTTTTATTTTCGCCTGTGGGGCGATAAGTTTATGCCAGTGTGGCGGCAAGTTTGTGATTTTATGCCTGTGTGGTTTTAAATTGCTTGTTTTATTTTCGCCTGTGTGGAGGCAAGTTTGTGTTTTATGCCTGTGTGGCGCTCAATTGTGAGTTTTATTTACGCCTGTGGGGCGATAAGTTTATGGCTATGAAGCGGCAAGTTAGTACTTTATGCTTGTGTAGCGGTTGAATTGTGAATTTTTATTTACGCCTGTGCGGCGGTAGATTATGCCTGTGTGGCGGTAGGTTTGCAGTTGTTTGTTTTTGTTTGGCCTGTGTGGCACTAAGTTGTGAGTTTTATTTTTCTCGCCTCTGTGGCGATAAGCTATTGCCTGTGTGGCAGTCAAATTAAGAGTTTTATTTTCGCCTGGGTGGCGATGAGTTCCTGCCTGTGTGGCAGTGAATTGTGAATGTTTTTGTTCTTTACGCCTGTCTGGCGAGGAGCGTATGCTTGTGGCATTAATCAAAACGACCTAGTATTGTTCCAGTTTTGCTTTGTTTTGTTTATTTGGTATTACGTTGACAACTTGTTTAGAATAAAACCGGTAAAAAAAATAACATCATAATAATAATAATAATAATAATAATAATTATAATAAAATAACAATATATATAATTATAATAAGAACCTTCCCAGAATCCTTTGCAGCTGGAAAATCGTCAATCCCAAATAACTTGGTCAGTTTGAGGGCAGCAAGACCCCCACGTTGTCTAGAAATAAGTCTTACCAT
>Ga0126343_10000529_pt1 | contig 14996 bp, 8 predicted proteins | sample Cyp2metagenome_FD_92531 | JGI IMG/M metagenome (GOLD analysis project Ga0126343, IMG submission 92531) | Coral microbial communities from Lord Howe Island, Old Settlement Bay, Australia - Cyphastrea 2 metagenome | ecosystem: Host-associated > Invertebrates > Cnidaria > Coral ... | reverse complement strand
CGTAGATGATATAGATTTATATCGAAATATAACAAGCTCATAACATCGTTTCCTTGCATTTGTTGTCTATCAAGTTTAGTCACAATGCAATTACTCGGTATAGCATTCATTCTTTATCTACTTTGAGATTTGCTTGCAGGCACTGACCACTTCATCGGCTTATCCGGGCTTTACCAAGAAAAGTACTGAACTTATCGCTCGACAGGGAAATGGCTGGGGCTTTGGCCACACTGAACAAGAGAATGGGAAAATAAGCAGCTAACCAAGAACACTATACTCAAGGTGGATACTGGATACTTTACCAGGAAGAGTACTGAACCTATCGCTGGACAGGGAAATGGCTGGGGCTTTGGCCACACTGAACAAGAGAATGGGAAAATAAGCAGCTAACCATGAACACTATACTCAAGGTGGATACTGTGACCAGGCGCGTGTCTTGAGTACCCTACTGTACCCAACCGTATGGCAGTGTATCACTTTCGCAGCCTACGAACGAATCCTCGGCATCTCGTGGAAAGACAAAGCACCAATCTTTGCCGTGTTGGTATGAGCTGGCTCTCTGAGCGTGCATGTTCTCTGCAAGCGTTCAATATTCAATAGCGGCGACATGTGAGGCAAATAAAGGACGATTAAAAACCAAAGGATGTCTTGTAGGGCCGCAAACTGGCCGCACAACACCTTCCAGTAGGTCGTCCAGTTCCGTCCTCGCTTAAATGTTGTTTCCAAGCGCGACCTAAACTCACGGGCATCTGCCCAGACAGCTGGAAACTGCTTGCAGCGACCGCAGTGGTGGCAGCATACCGTTCTAGAAGCGGTCAAGAGGGAAAAGCGTAACCATTGAACAGCTGGACAGGAAACAGGAACGGAAAGCAGATACAGCAAACTCAGGCCTTTAATCCACCTTCCATATTTGTCTGAAATACCTGCAGAAGAGACTGTCATGCAAGGATTGGATTGCTGATCAGCCGCTTCAGACATTCCTCTCAAGAGAACCGGTCTTACGAAACCTTTCCTTTCCTTTCCTTTTCTTTTCCATGTGTGTTTGCAAGCATACATGTATGAATGTATGAATGGATGTTCCACGAATTGATGGGTTCCACGCGGGGTGACTTCAACTAAAAGTAGCTCTTGACATAATAGCTTTCATTTACTGCTAACTAACGCTACGAGCAGATTTCATTGAGAGAGAGAGAGAGTAAGAAGACGCGAGGCACGTTAGGCTAAGTTTAAATCAACCAAGCTTTTGTGACTTACCAGGCGGCATTGCATATAGATGGCTACCTTGGATCGGATCCTCTTCAGTGGCCTTTTCTCCTCTTATTCCAACAGACAAACACTTAAACTGCAGATCGTCTTTCATGTATACACTCAGTGAATACAAATGGCATTTGTGTAAATAGATTCCTGACTTGGCTTGCTTCTTTAGACATCTACATTACAAAAAGGACAATTCAAATCTATCTTCTTATTTTCTAAGCACTACTTACAGGTGATAATCATCTTAAGCTTGATTCACCTGTCAGGCTCATTGTAGCTCGACCATCGCCGTAACTGCACTAGCATTACTTCATCTTCTAGGGAATTGGAGGCAGCAGTTTGTTTAAATGACAACTCTCTTTCTTCGAATTCGTTAAACCACAGCTCGCATTCATCTCCACAAGACAGGGAGAAAAAATAGCTCCCACTCTCTGGTACCTAAAAGTTGCAAAGCACTTGAATTTACCACTTTTTTGTTACTGTTAGTAAAAGTAACACTATTTTACGAGTGTACTGTAACATTGATTACTGGTCACTCAGTGGTTTACACAATGGACCTCACTAAGCTGAGTCTAAAACTATAGAAAGGTCAATATCTCGGAAAAATGTTGAAAGTTAGTTGTACAAAGAAATGGCTGAATCTTATTTATACCTTATTTTGTCGGCTACTCGCTCTGCGAAAACACAATACTGAGTAAAAAACTGTCCTCGACAAATGCAAAATTTTTTACAAGCACAGAAAAAAAATCTGAAACATTTCAACGTCGCTTGTGAAATGAAACACACAGCACAAAAAGAGTTGCCTACAGTGTGGTACGGCGCGGTTTTTACCGAGACAATTCAAGAGGTTGTCCGCATACAGGCAAATCTCGGGCCAACACCGTTTTTCCTATTTTTTTAAGGATGAATGTGAGTGCAGTTAAGGATTCACTATGAGTGATGTTTCAAAATTCCCTCAAAATTGTACGAGCGTTTAGGTAAGTGCAATTTGAAAGAATTTCAAACATCACGAGAATGAAGAATTGCTCGGATTTCATAAGATTCATTTATTTTTTGACTTAGAAAATTAAGAACGCGCGTGCATTTATTTGCACTGCTGTAAAAATGCACAGAAATCCTTTTTACATGTGCTAGTATACAGATGTCTTATTTACTTGTCTCAATTTTCAAGGAAAGCTGAAAACTATCTACATTTAACTTGAAGACTGCAATTCAGCTGTAAATGTCGTAGGCTAGCCAGGCATATAAAAGAACTCCGACAAGCTGAATATTGTAAATGTTCAAGTTTCTCTTTGAAGGTTAAAGGAAGCTGACAACAGTTTCCAGCAACTTGATCAGGTAAGTATAATAATTTTCCTCTCTTTGACAAACGTTTTCTGTAGTTATTTCATAAAAAGCAACACTACTCTTTCTGTGGATTTACAGGCGCAATAATTCAAGCGGTATGTTGGAGGAACTTTCTGTAAGTTCATTCTAATCGACCATTTCCCAGTCTCTTTCTCAAACCGAGTCTTGCTGCTTTTCCTTTCATATGAAAATTAAATTTAATTCACAAGCAAACAAAACTCATTTTCATAAGAATGGTTGCGCCTCGCTTTGATAAAGAGGTTCAGGTCAAATTCGGAAATCAGCTACTGAATGAAAAAAAAAGGGGGAAGGTTCGAAATTTTCCTTTTCCGTTTTCCCGCGGACAGCCTGTTAACGAGACACCGATTGACTGGCGTGGAATTTGTATGGACACGTATTAACTCTACCTGTAAGTAGGAGGTCAAACTTTCACCGTAGTTTTCGCTGACTTCAAAAGTGGCAGACATGTTAAACGTCGTACTGTATCCATCTGGTGGTTGCTCAAAGATTGGATTTTCGCGAAGAGTGGCAAAGCCTTCGGTGTTTACGTACCTATACCATAATTTCCTACGTACTCCATGTGTTTCAGCCACAGAATCTATCAGAGACAGATTGTCAGTGAAATGAATGTACCGAATTACATGTAATATATTGTTCTGCCCCGTGATTACTGGATAACCTTGCTCTGCACCATCCTTTACAGATTAGACTAGATAAGACTAGACTAGACTAAGTTAAGTAAGCGAGAAGAGTAAGCTAGAAACTTAGCAATTTGTTCTTTACATCGTTATAAAATAAAAGCTTATTGTTAAAGGAAAGAGTGATCTGAAATTGGTCTTCTTTACATTACATGATATGCACTAGGACATCTTCATAGAGCATATCATGCTGTTGCTAAAGCACTAATTTGATTATGAAAAGCCGGCCGATACAAATACCTTAATCGAAGTTCTTGAGTAAACGGGCTAAACACGTTACCGTCACGAGCAAACAGCTTGTAAATATCATAATTCACTTCATTTGACGGTTAAAGAGGAGAAAGGGAAAATCCTATTTCGCTTTTATATTGTCAAAAAACCCCATTACTTTGCGTGGTTGAGGTATTGTCGGTCTTCTATACTGATATGTAGATGCGATCAAGCCAGCATACAAAGGCAATCAAACGCTGCTGTAGTCAACCCGTTCTTGTAACAGTAGTTTAAATTCAGCGGCACATTCCTATACTATTTGTGTACTAACTTACCAAAACCAGAAACTGCGACACTGCTTGCTGAAGGAGTCCATATCTGGTTATAAAACTCCAGTATAATACTGTTGCCTCTTCGTGGTGGCGTGCATTGGAGGATCAGTGCAGATGGATCGTAAGAGGTCCGGCTTTCCTCACACTCAGAGTAGGACATGTCCTCGTCAACTACTAACAATGTTACCGATTCTGCAAGCTGGCCACAACAGTCGACAAACAAATCTACTACCACCGTGAACACAGAGATCCTCTTGACGAGATTTATAATCCATCTTGAAGAAGTGATCTGCTAGAAGAATTTCATCCCTTTAGTACGAAAATGTGCCAAAAAGATTTGAAATAATCGTGAACGTCCGAGTCATCCAAAAACTAAAATGCTGACACGATTTTAAGATCATCATGTCCGGTAAAACAATAAAAGAACGAATGCTACTTTTTCCCATTTTCCACTACTACACTATTTTATCATACGTCTAGGAGATCTTTCCATGGCTGCTTCAAAAGTGAAAAATTTACTCGATTGAATGGCTAAAGAACGCTTTAAATAATGACATTAATGCGCCACATTGTTCACCACAGTTAGTTTTTTTAATGTCGTAGGTTTCAAATTGTTGGACAAAGCTGCAGTAATTTCTTATTTGCCAATGTTAGAGTGATCATGTACTGAAAGTGCTAAAAATTCGAGCTGAAGTCTTTTCCCAAAATTGAAGCTTCGAAACAAAAGCCAGGACTTTCTTAAAGATAAAAACTCACGCCCTTTTGGAACACTGATGAAAACTTCGTTTCTTGTCCGTGGACTTCGTCATGGATCCAAGTTCCAAACTTGAACATATTATCTGTTGATAATAATAATAATAAAACTTTAAAGAGGTACTATTAATATTATCCAGTTTTTCCCCTTTATTTTTTAGGTGTATTACAAAGAATTCCATGCAAGAATTAAAATGCCGTTTACCGTTTGCAAATATCTGCATTGGTTCCGGAGATATTTCAGTTTGACTGATGACATCATACTCTCATCCCAATTTTATGTCAATTATATAAAAACAAAGATACTTTATTTACCCTCGGCAGTGTTTATAGCACAAGTGCTAGTAGTGGGGCCGAGCAAACAACTGAAACAAATATTTCAAATTTAACATAACATTGTTAAGAATCCCAACTGGCCGGAGGCAAACCAGTTGGCTATTTACAAGCGTGGCCGAGGATCTGAACTCTTGGCTACCGAGAAACAAACCCAGGAAGTAGTCAGAGCGGGACTCGAACCCGGGACCGCTGGATTGCGAGTCCGACGCGCTGACCACTCGGCCACGCTGCCTCGTCGAATAACGCTATCTTGGTCAATTTGCAGCGCAGACCATTGGAACTTGGTAGGCTAATAGTTCTACAGGAAACACACTTACGGCAATAAAAACTCTGTGCCCACTTTTCTTCAGTCCCCACTCACGTGATTTTCGCAAAACATTAAATGAGGCCACAAACTTGAGCTAACATCTTTATAGCGGAGCTCTGGCGGCCCCAAGGGCCGCCAAGCGGGGAGCTGGGGTGGCGCAATGGTGAGAGCGCTCGCCTTCCACCAACGTGTCCCGGGTTCGATTCCCGCACCCGGCATCATATGTGGGTTGAGTTTGTTGTTGGTTCTCGCCCTTGCTCCGAGGGTTTTTCTCCGGGTTCCCCGGTTTTCCTCCCTCCTGAAAAATCAACATTTCTAAATTCCAATTCGATCAGGAGTTCGAGGGCCACGGGTTTGTCAGTCGAAGACTGTTATGTGCTACCACCCTCGTTAAACAAAGTCAATTTATTTATTTTACTCTTCTCTAGTCCCCACTCACGTGATTTTAAGTTTGCAGAACATTAAATGAGGCCACAAACTTGAGCTAACATCTTTATAGCGGAGCTCCGGCGGCCCTAAGGTCCGCCAAGCGCAACCCCATACTCATCATGGGAAAGAAAAGGAAATCCATGGGTTGATTTTCTCATGGTTGTTATGGCTAGCGGTATTGCTCGTGGGCGCGTACGCACGGAGTCACGCAACATGGCGGCCATGCTCCAAAAAGAGGTTGACAGGGACTTAAAGACTTGGTTTACTGTGTACTTCTTTGATGCTACAATCAACTGACACCTGCCAAATCATGGTATCCGGTGACCAGCATCACGTGGCCATATCGCGGGCTCAAGTTTACAGCGCATCAAGGTCACATGTCCTTTTTAAGTTGAGAGCTCACCAAGTGCTGGTTTTCCGAGTGGATCGCGGGCTCATGTCAGGTTAAGATGTTGAAAACAGGGCAGGATTGTTCTGAAGCCGAATTTGAGTTTAAAATTTAACCGAATTATAACTTGTTTTCGATAAAAATGTTTTTTGCTGTTTTCTTTTGTGCATATGTTGATTGTTAAAACTGAAAACAGAAGCTCAAACAATATACAGAAAACCTCACCACAAAGTTATAAAACTCAAATCAAAATTCTACCTTTTCCTGGGTTAGCTTAATCAGGTTCAGAACAACCCGGGCCAGGAGCTACGCTTTTAGGCTAGCCTATATATATATTATGCTTGCTGGATCAAGCATACGAGGCACCATTTGCAAATATCAAAATGGAGCACCTCAGTGTCAAGAAATGCCTTTAATATTGGGGAGGTCTCGAACCCAGTATGTTGCCATGGTAACCAAACTGTTGCACTCATATTGTGCAGCACATTAAGTAGAATCGTACTGCAAAGAATCAAACATTCTCCCATCATATATGATCTACATTTGGTTGAGTGTATGACGTCATCTCTGGGCTAATTTGCATATTTTAAAAGCTTTAATATCTCTGGAACAAAAAGAGATATTTGAATATAGTAAACAGCATTTTTCTCCTCGCACAGGTTACTTAGTTATGTTTTAAAATGGCTGCGACAGGAAAGATGCGATTTTCGTCAAAGTACTACTTTCAAATATTGTATTCAGATTAAGCTTGTTTCAAACAAGAATAGATTTTCCACTTAATACCTCCTAGGAGGCATTATTGAAGTCCGCGCAAACACTAGTTAGTGTTTAGAAATTTTTCAAGAGTGTTGAACTTACCTTCAAAACTTTCACATATAAATCCGTTCATATGGGTACAATCAATGTTCACAAGCTTCATGTCATCCGCACTCAGCGCGCCGCACAAATTATCGTCACCATTCAGAGGATAGCCTCTCTTCCACTGCTGTTCATCAACATGCTTCCCATCATTCCACATCCAGATGTTAGGTCGCCACTCTACACTCGTTCGACGAAATCCCACGAAAAAGTCGGTCTCTGAGTTTGTCATGCTAATAAGCAGCTTAATCAAGTCAGTGTTGAGTGATGTAGATTTATTGAGTAAAGCCAGATCTCCTCCTTGTTGTCGACAAGATGCACGAGCTCCGTCCCAGGTTCTCCGCGTGCTGACAAAGAAACGAAGACAGGAAGACCCGACAGCTTTCCAGCCTGGATAACAGCTTTCTTTTCTCTCTAGAGAAAATTCATGCAGCGAATTTGACGTGAAAATAAGTCAAACGGGGAACTTAACGAATATTAGACAAGTTATCTGCTGGTATGTGCCGGTTTTCTAGGAAACAGTTTTGAAAGAAAATGAGCCTGTCGTGATCGCATGACGGGTTACTACCAAGGGTTCTCCCAAGTATAAGTCCATGTTTATTTGAGTGTAACCTTACCTTGTCGCAGTGTAATGTCTTACCCCTCTAGAGTGGGAAACTAAAGCAGAAATTTATTCCAAGAAAGAAGTAGTACCGTTCACCTCAATCTGACAATTGCTCCGGCAATTTTTCTTTTCATCGGGTATCCATTTTTACTTATCTCCATGATCTAAACACGCGAAGTTTTAATTATTTCGTTCATTCGAACTCGAACTCGCTCAAAATTGGACAATCGAAATGAATCGAACCTTTGATTTCCAAGCTCTTGATTTCTAAAACTGGTACTGAAAATCAAAAACAAATTTTTAGACGCTCGATTCGGTGTAACACGTGTTTTTCGTCTTTTTCAGACTACATCGTCCACATGACATGGTCTTTGTTCCAGCGAATTATTCACCGAACAAACTCTTGCACGGGACTGTGTTAAACTGAGTTCGGTTGTCCAACTTAGTCGAACACAATTAGATTATTCGTATAGAAATCGAGAGCGAATAATCTAATTGTTTTAGTATAAATCCACTAGTCGTTCAAAACTTAATCTAGCCCTCTTCACAGACACTTCGAAAACGCTAATTTAAAATATAAAAAGCGGCCGCCATTTTGTGACAAGGGCACGCTGCTACGCTACTCACTATCTATCACAGAATCATTTTGGTCTGGTGAATCAGTCTCGTTCTTTTTTATGGTTTAATAATAAACTTTTACAACCAGATTTTGTTTTTCCTCCTTTTTTCTCTGGGAGAAGCGATTAATTTGCTTTTGAGAGGTGCGAAGTAGGCGTAACAATAGCGAAAACAATATTCTCGGTTTTCATCAGTCATATGATCAAAAGCAAAAATCGTAATCGTTCAATAACTAAATTCAAGAATCTGGGATATGATAGATAATTGCAATATAAACAACCTCGCCAAGAATCAGGTCTCTGCTATTTTTCATTCGCGCGATATTCGCAGAAGTGTGGTACCCAAATTTACAGAGCTTTGTATAGAGACGCAATGTTGGTGCCCATCCGGATGGGCACCAACATGGCGGCCGGAAATCAGCAGAAACATCTGTCCCTGAGTTTTGCTACAAAAGCGTACATTCATCTCTCGAGGAACCCAAAATCAATACAGTACTACTTTTTCCAATGCAAGAACTGTTCGGATAGCCAAATTCCCCGAAATAAGTCTCGGAATAAGTCACTTTTTAACCAGCTCGACCGTCATGTAAAGACCGCGTCACGCAAAAGCTTATGAATTCAAGCGTAGTCTATTACAAAACCAAGAACCCATTCGGAACAAAAATTTGTATGGATATTAGTTTTCAGCTGCTCTTATACACCATTGAAGTAATATATCGGGAGGATCAATAGTTTTGTAGTTTGAATTTTTGTGACGTCATGTGAAAACCGGCAATACGAAAAGTTTATTGTCTCGACACTCTGCCTTCTTCAAGTTAATGAGCAAGGTCATAGAGATTTGCCTCCTGGCGTTTATTTGAATAATACTAGGTAGTATGACAGACCTAAGATATTTCGCGAACTGCAAGTAAATGTCCCGAGAACAATAGGCATTCTACGCGATGAAATAGTGAGTAGCCCAGCCGATCAGCGAACGCCATTCGTGAAAAACGTTAGCAGATTTACACTAAAACCCAATAGATTGAGTTCCATTGGGTTCAATTCGCTCGATTGAGTTCCACTGGTTCCGAAATAGCAGTCACACAATGTTCGGTGTTATGTTTTGTTCGATTGCCGAACTAAATCCAACTCAATCCAAGGATTGAGTTCGACCCCGGACGTTCAATTGACTATGCCGGGTTGTATCGATTGGGATATACACGTTTTAGGGGTATACTACAATTGAGCTTAACCTACGTGAAAGATGATTATCGGTTACTGAAAAACAGTTCTGTATTGAAAACTTGCTGAAGTAAAAGTTTTATGTTAAATTTGAACTTCGAAAGATTGGGGCGCGAATGTCTTCAAGTGTTCACTTACTCCAGTTATTCAAACTCATTTTTATGCTATTCATGTGCTCGATCCTGTGTTCCTGGACTAGTGAAAACCAGCCGGCAATAAGAAACTTACCTGGCAGGAGAAAAACTGGAATGGTTGTTTTCCAAACTGCAGGACAACAGTCTGTTGACTGGTTTGAAATGGATATCTTATTAGAGAAGTTAGAACCTGAATGAACCTCAAAAATGTTAGTGGTGACTTCATTCCTTCTGGCCAAGAAAAAGTCAGTTGGAAATCGTTCAGAACTATTAAGATACAGAGCTTTAGATATGATGGGATTTCCTGTCGAAGACGGAGGGTAAACAAAAAACATGGTATCGTTCTCACTCCGCTGGATCTGATCAGCCTTAAATGCAAACTCGTGTCGCCATTCATCGTGTGGTGGTAAGAGGTGAACTCTAAAGATCTCATTCTTTTTTTCCTTTTTTGAGACAACATGGAAGACAGAAGGATCTGAAACAAAAAAAGGTCTTTTTAAGTCTTTTCTAGCTTCTCTGACGTCTTTCTCTGCAGAGCAAGTTACTTAATATCTGCAGGAGAAAATCAAAGAAAGCCAGGGTATATCACCCATAAGGCGGCCCTATACCTAAGATAACCCCCCTTAAGTTATTATGCTACGACAATAATAATTTGTAAATTTATTGAAAACTCGCTATAACTGTTTGCTTTCAAAGCGGACACCTACTCATGCATGCACAGTTTACTTTTTCCGAACGAAAAACTAGCACCCCAGTGTTTTCTATGCTTGACAAACAAGATCTAACTTGATTAAACTCGTACAAAGTTTGTCAACAGTCTTTAGTCGGTTCTAGTAATATAAGTTTCGATCCTCGTGTTGTTAGTGAAATAAATCGTTTTTTGGAGGTCCATCCGTCGGTTTTGTTTATTTGGCGAAAGTCACTTGAAAGCCTGTTCAACTGATATCGACAAGTGCTGGCGCCCGCAGTTTTTGACATCCGTTGAGAAAAGTTTGTTTTCAACTGGTGTATGAGCTTTTAAGAAATTAGTTATTTAGCAGACTAGTCCCAGGTAGTTCTTTGGTTCGTCAGTGACGATATTCAGCGTAACAAACAGATTACATGACCGTTATGATCAATTTCTCCATCTCAAAGAGCAGATTATTTTCTTTACTTCGATTTTTTAGCACGCATTCTTGCGTGTGTTCAGCTGACATCAAAATGTGGTAAGAAAAACAAAACGGGCCGTTTCACATTTGACATCTTGACTGAACAGACACACAACAACAGGGAATCTATCTGATTTATTTAATTAGGAAACAAAAAACCTTAAATTACGTCATCAATACGTCTGCACCCCAATAGATCATAAATAAGAACCAGTCAAAATGCGGGATTAAATGAAGGTTTTAATTATTGTGATCATCAATTCTCGTCAACCGTTCGTATTCTGTCACATCGGAAATCGTTTTTAAAAAATCGTAGTCATCTGTTATGGCATTCCTTTTTGTTGACATTCAAAATAAGAAGTTTTCAACTGTCCTTCCCCCATCGAGCAACGGCAATATTGCAGAGACCATAGTTGTTCAGTCATTTAGCTTCAATGTAAAAACAATAACAACCACAAACCCTGTGTACAAGATCCACTGGTGAAGCAAAATTCGTCCAACGCTGCGTCGCCGAGGAATGAGCTTCCTTTTATTCCCTCCACAATAATCTAAAGAAAAATGAACGTAAAACCATGGATAATAGAAGAGATATTATCCATGGTAAAACGTCGTTTACAGATTGAAAATATCTACATTGGTTCCGGAGATATTTACGTTTGAAAAAAGTGAAAATGTGAATTAAGAGGTCTGATGACGTCATACACTTAACTCAATATTACATCGAGTAGACAAAGACAGCTAACTCGTTCATTTTGCAGTAGAGACCATTGAAACTTGGTAGGCTTCTGATTCTACACACAACACATCTACGGCAAGTGTTGACAAACACTAAGATACTAGCGTATCGGGCGGTAACCAATCCATACCGATTTAATTAATTCTTTAAATGCTTTTCTTTCCGAGAAAGATATGAAGTTTGAAATCTTCAACTTAGTAAACTGTGTCATAAAATATGCCTAGGCTCGCGCACACTTCCTGCTTTGTAAATGCAAGTTTCGGGGAGAGCCCCACAACTTACTCGTTACTAGAACTCGGCACACGTCCCATTTGTATATTTTTTGGAGATCAAAAATTATTTTTTCACTTCATTTTCTTGTGTGATGCGATTTTTTCTTACCGTGACAGCTTTTTGGTACGGGCGTGACACTCTTGAGTGATTTTTCCAGTGCATTACACTCTTTCCTGTAGCCCTATGACGCCACTTTCAGTTTTGAACAAAACCAATCGATAATCCCTTTAACTAATCGATATTTTCACATTCGATCATTTTATTGGTCACCTTGGTGAAATCCGGCTTTCTCATTGGTCCGTTCAAAATTTGCTGCAATCTGTTTGGTTGCTACCCCAATCAGCCTACTGTTCTTTCAACATGTTTCGTGGACTGCGGATTAACAAATCGAATGTGGTTTAGCGTTGTGTGTACTCTTATCAACAATGATACGCGTCATCACAGTGGTTAAAATGCTCTGGACTCCACAGTATCAAAGATAACGAAAGAACTCTTTGTCAAGATTTCGCCGACTCAGACTCGAATGTGCACACGCTACATTATGCCAATGAACTACTTGTACGCGTCGGACTCGAAAGTGCACGCGCTACATTACGCAAATGAGCTACTTGTACGCGTCAGACTGTCCTTTCGAAATCTTTGCAAACTCACTCAATATACAGAAACAATAAGGAAAACATTTTTGGGAAAAGAGTAGTGACGCGTACTCGTTGTCGATAAGAGTACAGACTACGATAAACCACATTTCGATCTGTTCCTTACCACAATATTGCCATCAAAGAAATGTTTTTGTTTCAGAGCGAGAGCTGAAAAATACTTTGCGCGACACTTAGCTAGCAGCGTGGTATGGACTCTTATTGACAATGGCAAATTAGCCAATCAGATTGCGAGATTAGCTGCAATCGTGGTAGATAAATAGAGAAGCTTCCACATAAAAAAATAAAGAAAAGTGATGCGCTGGCGATTGAATTCTTAAAAACACTCCTGTGTCGTCAAAACTGCATCGATGCATCAAATGCAGAGTTAGAACAAGGAGTAATAAAGACAGTATCAAAAGATAAGAAAGAAAATGGCATTCTACACAGTCAACACTGAATGAAAAATCGTCGAGTTGTAGAGAGTCTTTGGGCAAATATTTATCTTTGTATAACTGTAATACATCATCAAGTGCTTGCAACAATGCGATCTACAGAAGTCAATGCAGTTGAAACAAATGCCAGGCCTCCTACACGCTATTGACCCTACTCCGACAATCAAGGCACCATATAGTCAAGGTCTGATGAACTTTGGTAAAAAAAGCAATGTGTTGCTATGAGTTTAATTGTTTTGATTACTGATAATACTTTGTTGGATATCTCTTTAAGACATGTATGTTTTGGCACGTACATTTCGCACATGCTATTTTTAAAACCGCTGCACACCGCAAATGATCAACATTCATAGCAGCACACCTTGGCTCAGCCCGACTTACGATCTTAGATCGTTTTCTTTTCATTTCATTTAAATGTGAAAATTGATTAAGAGTCACAGTTGCTTCAGCCAATCAAATCGAGTTCAAATTCGTGATGCAACTGCAGGCTTTACCCTTTTAACTGAACTATTAATTGTGGCACTTGACTTCACCGCGGAACTTTTTCGAGAAGACATACTCGAAATTTTATAACAAAAACCAACCCGGTACTCAGCTGTCTTGTCACTCGTCTCGACCTGCGTTTTGATCCAGCGGTCTCCCCAGTGACCAGACTTGAGCCATTCGACCCTCTCTGTTCCGTCGGAACTTTGAACATAAACTACAACACAACTCATGGTTGTGCCGTAGAAGTTGTAATAGAATGTCATACACCACTTTCCTTTCATGGGAGGGCTCCGAAGTCTCGCCTTGTCTCTTGGTGAGCCAGAGGAGGATTCTATATAGATATAGTAGCCATCGCCTGTAATAAAAATACACTTTTAAATATCGTTTTCAACAAGAGAAAGTGAGGGAACCGAGAGGGAGGCTCCCAGTCCAGCCCTTGGAATATGTCACGTTCACAAAAGTTATTTTTAGACGAGCGGAGGTCTTTGTTCTAGTGGAAGTCTGTCTTCCGAGACGTCCGCATGCAGGCCAACCTCGGTCTGATGTTAAATATTCATTAGCCCTCCACGTGCGCCACCATTTTCTCTTTTCCACAGCACTTTGACAATGTAATGACGAAATCATGATCAATAACAGGACCGACGCATAAAAACTGACGTCAATTTGTTAATTTGACGCCGTCTATGATCTGTACAAAATGAAGCAATCCCATTGGTTGTTATGCGTTGGCAAAGAATTGCGATTGGTTTAGGCTAATCACGCCACTGTCAAACTTTACTCTAGTGTCGCTTCTCGTGGAATTAAAACTTTAAATCTCGTGGAATTAAAACTTTAAATCTATTAATCTTAAAGAAGATGTCGGAAAAGTCGAGTCAGTTTTTGTCATCAGATCAGCCCAGTGAGCCGGAAAGCTTGGATGTTGCCTTGATGTTGTCGGAGACACCTTTTAGCTGCGATGCAGTTAGAAGTGAGCTGTTGTGAGCTGTACTTTGCTCGCCGCTGTGCCGTGAACTGGCCTGGAACATTCGCATCGGAAAACAAGGTTATGTGTTTATCTGACTTTATAAAATAACTGAGATACTACGCACGCTCTGATTGGTCAAGAGAGTTGCTAAACCTATGTTCTATTGTACCGGTAAACCACGGTTTCCGAACGATGGCAGCTTTAGGCGGGAATTTAGAGAACTCGGAACTCTAGCGATAACAAAATGTAATAAGCAGTTTTGCCTCTCACTGGCTGAGAAATCAATAACACGAATGTCTTTTCGTTCAACATACACATGGAAATTTCAAAGGAAAAACAGGGCGAGAAGATGGTCGGCATATCAAGCTTTTTATTTTCTTGCACAGCAAAACTTTTACGCCGACTCCGGTTAAGAATTAGATTAAGATCAAGGAAGTTTTAAACACTTACGCCACGGACTGTGGAGGAAGAAGTCAGCTGGGCTTGACTCATCAATTCAGATCGTCAAAAAAGCAGGGAAAAGATTTCTTTCCATAAGAAATTTTGAGTTTAAACTCAACGCACGCATGCATAGCACGATAAATGAATTTGACTGATTTCTATGAACTTAGCTTTTAAGCAATAGTTTTCCTTTAGCAAAACATAGAGGGAAACACGGACTTCATAGCCTTCTGCATAAATAAAGAATTCTGAATAAATTTCGGAAGCAGCGTTTCTGTTACTAACCTTTATTCCATTCGCAAAACTTTGGAAAGTTATCGTTAAACACTGCGTTGAATCGCTTCGCCAAGCACATGAAGTCATTCAT
>Ga0126343_10000528_pt1 | contig 15001 bp, 11 predicted proteins | sample Cyp2metagenome_FD_92531 | JGI IMG/M metagenome (GOLD analysis project Ga0126343, IMG submission 92531) | Coral microbial communities from Lord Howe Island, Old Settlement Bay, Australia - Cyphastrea 2 metagenome | ecosystem: Host-associated > Invertebrates > Cnidaria > Coral ... | reverse complement strand
TTACATATTTCACATGTTATATGTGATTTTTCACATGCTTTAATCAAACCATCTTTATAAACCAACAAAATCAAATCAATCAAACCAACATTAAACATGGTAAAAAATTTCACATGTATTCTCATGTTTTCACATGCTGCATACAGCTACTAGACCCACTAGAGTTTTTTTCACATGGTCTTTTCACATGGTATGAAAACACTCCATTTTCACACAGTGTTTCACATGCCAAATTGGATGTCCTAAAATATACTTCTAATTTCACATACTAAATGGGGAATTCACATGCATATGAAACATTAGGTTTTATTTCTGAAACAAACTTTCACATGCTTTAACTGTTTTCACATGCCTTTCACATGCCTTTCACATATTTGCTTCTGGTAGTATATCATATCATGTGACTTTCCTTGCACACCCGCTGCACGGCATCTCTGCGCGCGAATTCTGCAGTGGTCTGGGTCAGTTTGTCCGGTATTTCGCCGCCTTTCTATAGCCCTCGTTAGCTTTGCTTTACGACATTGTGCGGTATTTTCTCAAGCCCTTGACTAGCTATAATTCATGGCATTGTTCGCTACTGTTTGGCCTCCTTCCCCGGCACGGGCCCGCTATCTTTCGCGATGTTCTTCGTTACCTCTGCCTGTCTTTCTGTTGTTATCTTAATTATTATTTTTTTCTTTTTCCTTCAGTGCAACCTCATCTTAAAAACGTTAGACCAACCTCAGCAATCGTTTGCTGACAACAAACTGAAATGAGTTTCCTTTTCTTTAAAAATCCCGTCAAGACAGGATTCTTCCGCTCCCTTGTTAGGGTTACTGCGCGACTCCCCTCCCCTCCCCCATAGTCTGTACGGACGGACGGACGGACGTTCGTACGTACGGTGAAGTCATTACCAAATTTTCTCGGCTTGATGGGTTACCAATTTTTCTTACCCATGTTGCTTCTTTGGCGCGCTTCGCGCGCCGAAACTCCGCTATAAACAAAGAGCTAAGAGTAATGGAATTCGATGGTACCTTTTGGGAGAATTCGATAAAGAAAAAGTCGATAGTTACTTATGTCAGAAGTGCAAAAAAAATGAGAAATTCCAGGATTGGATTGTTAAATACCAGAGAATACGAAAACAGATTGTGCGTTTCTTTACTAAACAGATTAATCCAAGATCTCTCTGATTATGGGGCATCAAAGGAACCGAAGAATGCACTCTGAAAATGGATTCGTCTGATCCTTAGACGCACCATGATCCGAGTGATCTTGGATTAATCTATTTAATAAAGAAGCACAAAATCAGTTTTCGGATTCTTTCAGAGTAAAAGAATCCAATCTTGGATTTTCTTAAATAAACGCTCCCTTAATTTCTCTTCGCCGGTTTCATAAGGTTGAATGTGCATTTCAGGCGGCTGCCCCGCATCTCTGGAATGAGCTACCATGCAATTGCGCACTGTTGGATCTGTGGAAACCTTTAAGAATTCAATTTAGACTTTTCTTTTTAGGCGATCTTTTCAATAGTGGTCAAGGTACGAATTTTGTATAGCCGATGTGAACAGTAATATATCATTACATTTGAATTAGTCGGGATTTTGATATTTAGAAATATTAATCGTAAAGCGCTATTGATCTGTCATCATAAATAGCACTCTATAAGAAATAAATTATGATTATATCAATTATAACATTACACGCGTAATGCGGTATTGAACATCACCGCATTTATTAAAATGTCTTTAAAGACATTTCGTTTTAAAAAAGAAATTTGAAACAGGAACATTTTGGCATAACTATTAGCTTCTTAGATATCACTCACAGATGCATGATACCCTGACCTTAAATTTCAACACTGGATGCAGGATTAGGGCACTGTTTACACGGACGCAGTTTCATTTGTAACCGCATCGGTTTCGATCCGGTTACACCCTTCGTTTACACAGCGGCGGTTCGAGTTCGTTTTCAAACCGGGTCGTTAACGCTTTTAAAAGTGGAGAGTTTTCAAAACGATACGGTTTCATCGGTCATGTAAACGGCGAAACCGCAGAAAATAAGGAAGACGCTTAAGCATCTGTCTATATTAACGTCTCCTTTTAAGAGCGTCTAAACGACGCTCTTCTCAGTTGCCTTTAACGTTTGATACGTTAAACCTTTCTAGAATAAAAAAGTGATTTAATTGAATAGAAAAGACCAGCCATGTAATCAGCTAGTAGATTTGTTCGTATATTGACGCGCTATGTTGCTTGTTTCCAGTGTCCTCGGAGTATGGAACCTACAATAGGTATTTTTGTTGTTAGGCCGTGTACTTAAATGCGTCTCGCTTTTATATCAAACATTTGGGTTGTCTGGACAGCTTAAACGCCTCTAGCATAAAAGCGGCCAATGATAGGGCAGATGGTTACCTGGATTTGCTTGGATTTCGGTAACCTCTATCTTTATTTTGATACACATCGTTTTCAGACCTTCCAACTCCCATCACATGCAAGCCCAGAAAAACCTAGAGATTAGGACCTCAAAGCTGGCGTCTTCAAAAACATGCGTCAAATAAAAGCAACAACGACAGATTGTTAGTTTTAGAGTACTCTTTACCTTATTAGTGCTCTTTAAAACTTGTTGTACTCTTTTGCTGCTTTTTTCGCGCTTAGGCTCATTCTCCAGCCGTGGATGTCTCTGTGCGCCCGCAATCCTCTGTGGTGGGGAGGATCGCAGGTGCACAAAGATACTCACGGCTGGAGACTGAGCTTAGTATTGCTACCATTTCTCTCACAAACTAGTTCTGATGAGTTAAATTCGCTTGTTATGAGCACAGATTTCTCGATATTCCTTAATACCTTCAGGAATTGTTTGGCACTGAATTTAAGGTTTTCTGATTCTGATCCGTGAGACCGTGAGTTGGCATCCCAAACAGTGAGTCTCACGGTCAGAGCGTGAGTCTCACAGTCAAACCGTGAGTCTCACGATCAAACCGTGAGGGTTGGAAGGTCTGCGTTCACTCTACCAGTTTTCTACGTTTAACGAGAAAAATGAAGAAAATCTGTCGATTAGAAGTTTGAATTTTCCCAAAATGTACCATCGAATTCCATTACTCTTAGCTCTTTGTTTATATGTGCAGCAGTTTCAAATACCTCTTGAAGGGTTACGTTTTGTGAAAACGCTGGTAACATTTGGAATTATTTGCGTAACGGACCCACTTGCACAAAATGTGACTAATATCGTTTGCCTCGTTGACCCACACCATTCGATATTTTTCTTTATAACTCCCTGTAGTCTATGTTTTCAAAATCAGGGTTGTTTTCTATGCGATTTACCCTCATTTTTTTTTCGCACCTCTGACTTAAGTAACCCACTACCTAAACATCTTTAAAAAAAATCGATCGAAAATTTTCGCCCAAACGTCTTTACATATGGCGTTAAGCGTGTAATGTGAAACCGGGTAACAGAAGAGGTGACCTCGTGACCTCACTCATCTCAGAGGTCATTCGAGTTCTTTGTTCAGTGTACGAGGGACTGATTTATTTAATCATGAGTCGACATGAAGTGCATGGATATGAGAAACTGGTTAGCTTCGGTTTGAAGCCTATGTCACATATTTTTTACGGACTCTCGACTGAGCGAGAGGATGAAAACAGCCGCGACTGCCAGTGTGTGTGCCACTCAGTGTCTCACCTCAAATATAAACATTGTCGGGCTTGTCGAATTTTATGGCCGTTTATGCTCGCTGTTTTGCTGACAATATTTTATGGAACAGCTCCCAAGGACACTGGGAAGCTAAAAGCATTGCTATAGCAGCAGGAGAAACGGTGAATCGTTGTTTCCTGTTATAAACCATAGACTTTCAAAGAAAAACCTTGTAATTTGCATTTGAAGTCGCTTACATGCCCTAACATTTTATTTTACTGACAAGAGGCATTTTAATTCCCAGAGCTCTAATTTTTTGGGTGAAAAGAATAATAGCCGAGGTTTCCCAGCATGTAGATATTTTGACCAAATGATATATACCAGAGGCCATTTTTACCAGTCAAAGTTGGCCTTAATTTGTTCCTTGCCAAGAGACAAAACTGGCGGCTGTACAAATACCCTTCGTTAATAAGCTACAAACAAAACTTCAAGAAACTTATTACACGATTTTGAAGTATAAGAATGAAATAATATTTGTGCTAAGTTTCGTTATCATAGAACTGTACTGTTTTTACGCCCCCGCTGTTTCCGTAAAGAAGGGTGAAATTCTGAACATTTTAAGCCGCGAAAACCGCCATCATATGCAGATTTTAAACTTTCTTAAGTTTTGGCCGTAAAATAAATCGTTGGAACCTTAAACTATTTTTCCTTGAATAAGTTCACCCAAAGGTATGTTCTGGCGGAATAAAAGAAAAATCGACTCTTCGTGAGTGTCTTCCGATTCTCAACGCTCTCAGCAAGTCGCTCTTAATGACAAACGTGTCTTGTGGGACTGAATTAAATACAGAATTAGACAAGTATCAATTAAATACAGCAAGGAAAAAGCTGGAGAGCGCAAAGGCGGTCTTGCGACATCTGGACAGAAAGTTAAGCAATGTGATTTATTGTGTAACAGTGATCCTTCAGAAAAAAATATGTATGACCTCGATGCTGCCAAATATGAATATGAACTATTATTAGACTATATTGTGCGCGGCAACATTGTGACATCTAGAATCAATTGGTATGAGAAAGGCGAAAAAATTCGAAACATTTCCTTAATCTGGAGAACGTGAGATCCAGTCAAGCAACCATTCGCCGGCTTTTCGATTCTAATGGAAAAATTACGGTTAACCCACAAAAAAAATTACGGTTAACCCACAATCCATAATGTAGTAGTGTAGTATACGATGTAGATGTAAAGTAATGTTAGGTAATGCAATGCAATGCAATGTAATGTAATGTAATGTATTTAATTGATAATGTAATGTAATGCAATGTAATGTAATGTAGTTATAACAATAATAATAATAAAACAAAATAAAAGTAATTTTCACAGCCTCAAAAAGGTAATTTAGTATTGTGGCGCCACAAGTTGATGGGGGAATTTTTCCGACTTTTTGTGGCGAAACGTTAGGGCATATAGAAATGACAGAAAGTGCTTCAAACTAGTCCAAACGGACGGTCTTCCGGTGAAAGAAAATACAAATGCTTCCAAGAGATTATCAAGGTAATAGAGTGAGTCTCCCATATAAGTCCCCTAACTAAGGTAATCCTTTTTAAGTTATTTTTAGACATTGTACCCAGTTCCTCTGAGGAGGCTACTCACGCGATACGTGGACAGCAGGTCGAAGCGAGAAGAAATGCGGGAACGTCATTTTATATGTTTTGATTTCGTTTCAGAACAGAGAGGTTTTCGGAACTCTCGGCCGTCTTTTTGGTCGGCCAGGCTTTCGCTTGTTTTGTGCTCATTTGGCTTTGCTCTTTATGCGGTTTTAGGAAGTTTAATCAAGGAAACTTTTAACGGCAACGTCAGCGAGTACAATGGCTGTGTAAGCCTGCGTTATAATTTTTTGTTCATTTCTTTGCCATTGTCTACAAAAGGTCACAAAACAAGAACGTGAAATAGCCATATTCTGCATATTCCAGAAAACGTGAACTATGCGACGGCCAGTTTTTAAAATCCCTTTTCGAATTTTGGGGCTGTCTTACTTGTTCTGTTTGAGATATTTCTGACAGTGTAGGCAAAGTGAATGGGTGTAAATTCTCGCTAAATTCGCAGTTTGAATATTAAGTGCTTTTAGTCGATGTTCCCTTTGTCGTTGTTGCAGTTGCTGCTTAAACTGGTTTTGCTACTTGGGGAGAGGGTCTTCCAGCAGTTTCGACAATCTGTTTGCTCGGTTGCGGCTTGCTTATGTTTGGGCGTTTGTTTGCTTTTCACTCGTTTGCCTGCTAATTTCTCTGCCGTTCATTCAGTTGTTATTGTTTGTGCAGGGGACATTAGACTCTTATTTAAACTCCTAATTAAGTTTCGAAACATACCGTAATCAAAATATCAAAAAAGACATCCCCACAGCGTTAAAGGTTTTCCTTTTCCTTTGAAACGAAAAGAAACGAAGCAAACAGATCCTCCAAGAAAACATCCACGCAACGCGCGAGTAATATCCGCGAAAAAACTTAGTACAATGTCTAAAATTAGATATAATATAAGATCTGATTAGAGGCTACTAGACTAGATTTAATTAGAGACTACCTTAGTTAGAGGACCTATATGGGGGATTCACTCTCTTACCTTGATAATCTCTTGTGCTTCAGAATGCACTGCTCAATATACCTCGATCTTCGCATTTGCTTTCCACAACATATCTTCACCATTCTGAGGTTTATGAATGCACTTGTCAAGCCCCGTTTCAATGCGCTTGAATTTTCAGAGTGGGGCTCTTCCTAATTCGCATAATCCGTAATCGGCCCGTGGGAATTACGGCTGCTTATTATATGGCTGTGTCTCACAAGGACTGGGAACCACCGAATTCACGAATTTGATTAACTGAAATCGATGTTGAAAGTGCTCCATATTTACCCATCTAAACCGGCATCTAGACTGGTAACATTTTGCGGCGAAAAAGTCGCAAACTAAAAAGTAAAAGTATTGGCTATTTTCTTTTAGCAATATATATTTATGGCAGTGCCAAAAAGTCTTATAAGGAAAGAAATGAAAAGTAAAGAGGACGAGCAGACTTCGGCAGAATTAAGTTCAGCTCATTGCCATTTGCAAGCAAAATGTCGGCAAGGCCAAACTAGTAAGATTAAAAGAGTAAAATTTTTCCAGCTTGCCATGTAATAAACATCTTATTAACCGAGCTTAGTCGGTCTGTATGGGAGAATGTTGACCTCGATCGTGTGCACAGACCTGCGTTCGGCCAAAACTCACGACCTCGGTCAATATTCTCCTTTACAGATATCCTGCTCTGTCAATAATAGCTAAATAATGATCGTTCAGATCTCGCTCTTAACCAATCAGAACGTGCGTTATATCGGCCACAAAGAGACGTCCTCTTCAGTAATCGACAACTACATGCGTTAGGCTACTCTCACGTCACTGAAACATGACACACCGGACGCGGGTCCGTAATACGCGCTAAACGGTAGCTACAGGAACCAAGACTCGGTTTGGGAAAGAAGTCAAAGATAACACATTGACTCAACTCTCCATTGATTCAAAAGGCCTTCAGGCATCAAACGCCTCATCAATTATATAATTATTATTTGTTAAGGAGTGGCAAAATGATTCAATTCGCACCGACAGGTTACATGACAATGTCACGGGTCTTATGACAATGATTAAAAAAAATTGTTTTGCCCATTGGAAAAAAGGAAACTTGTGATTTAGTTTGGAATGGAAATTTTGGGAATAAATTACTTGAGAGGGATGTAAACGGGGTAAACTTGATAAGCTTAATCAGCTTCTTTATGGTCCCACCTACCTTGTTGTGAAACCAGAGTGAAGACTAACCGATATCCCCTATGTTCAACCGTGTCGTCTGATTTAAATACTATTTTCACCAGGTCTCCTGTCACCAGAAGATTTTTGCCGGTCATGTTACCGCAGTACAAGCCAAACATTATTCCTATCCGGTTGGTAATTCTCAAAGAGTCTTTGCTACAAATAGAGATAAATGATGTTTTAGACAAGATTTTCTTTGCGGCAATTTATTCACAATACGGCGCAGTTATGAAAGCATATGACAGGGATATCTTTTTTTCAATTACAGGTATACTAAACGGTTACGTTTTATGTCAAAATAGTATACAAAAGTGTAAGGGGTTAAACCTCGGGGCGAAGCCTCTTCGTATAAAACTTTGTAAAGACCACCCCCTCCCCCCGGGAGCTATCTTCACGAAACGAAAACGAATGACCAAATTTTGAATCTAAGACAGTTTGAAAAGGGAAATGATATCCTACAAAGACAAGGATGCTTTAATTTGCAAATTATTTTTATACCGCAGGTGCATCAAGCCCCTGTACATACAGTAGTACTCGGGTTACGCAACCGTCCACATCTAAGGACTTGTTTTCAAAAAAACGGTTATATTCTTAAGCCTAAAAAGGACCAAGAAGTATAAATAAAGATAACCCCCATGCATGAGGTGATTGCAATTTAGGGGATTTGTAGGATACGTAGACGACAAAGCAGTGAAGCTAAAATCCTCCTAAGTTGCAATAAATCAGCTTGGAAACCTCACGGGAACCAAGTCAGGAGCAAATGTAAATCCTTACATTTGGACTGTTGCTTAGCCTGAGTTTTACTGTATGTGCAGGGTCAGTCAATTGCAACCTTGGGTCACCTGTGATTATAACATAATTTAGCATAGCCCCCGAGCAGGAGTAAGATTTCATATGCCCTATCTCCTGGAGCAAATGTACGGCTACTATCCGAGGTGGGGGGAGGGCACAACAAATTAATGAAATTAGTGAAAGAAACATTTCCAGTCCGCTATTTAAGTAGACTCCCAAAAAATTAATACTAACAAACGCTATTTGGACCGTCATCAAATGAGATAAAACAGAAATAAAGCTCAAAAGAGCTGATAAGGCCATGTTCGCATCGGACAAATGCATAGATCCAGAATTGATAGAAATTCATCCAAAGAGTAACACCATCAAATGACTCTACTTTACATTAGATAAATGTAGTTGATACACTTGAACATCAAAGCTATATCACTTACTGGCAATGTGCACTTTCTTCCACATCAAAATCCTGAAAGTAAATATTTATCGACAAGCCTTCTGGAATAGAATATGCAGGTGATATATTGTCCGTATTCCTCGGGTAGCTGTAAGGATATCCTTCACTGGTCAGAAAGCCGATATCTGGGTCATATTCTGTTAATACAAAGATGGTTTTGCATGTTTCTACTCATTTTAACCAACATTTAAGGGGAATAGCCTCCATTAACAAAGGCCAAGTGAAAATGTCTCCCACCTCACCAAACTTGATATGACTTGAAGAGTGAGAATTCATATTTACTTTATTCAACTTTTATGTAAACAAGAAGATCTTAGATCTTAAAACCGCGCTTATAGAGATTTAACTGTTGTCTTAGCCTTACATTCGCATGGCAGTACACATTCCAACGCAGTCCTTGATGATTCATTGATTACTGTAAACACCACATAACTTATTGCACCATAGCTCTCAGCAGTTGTGAAATCTCTGATGACGTAAATGGGAAATGCCCATGAATGATATGAAAAAGAAACTAGTATCACGCTGTTAAGACTGTGTCTCTGTAAGAGCGGTCCGGTCAATTTTGCTTAAGTCACAGATTAAGCTCATCTCTTATGAATTGTAAGACAGTCCTGTACCTATACTAAAACCGCAATCCGCTTGATCGGATCTCTTTATTTTTCTGAGTTTTACGGGCATTACATTTCACTCGGGCGAAGGCCTGTCACTTTTAAGACTAAAATTTGAGACAACAAAAAACTACGAGACTCGGCATAAAACAAATACCACAGCCATGTATATTAACTCTATCTTATTGATCGAGGCGACTTTCGTGAAGACCACGTAGCAATCAAGCAAACAGGAAGACTTGAATGACACCATATCGGTTCGCTGAAGTCACAAGCGAAAACCGATCAAATTAAAGGTAAATTTTTGAAAAAGTGAGGCGTTCTTAACTGATCCAACTTACATAGCTGGGAAGTAGGTGCCATAGAAAGGGAGTAGATTGGATTCCGGTTTTTATGGAAAACGTTATCAAACGTTATGGCCAGGAGTGAAGGCATTCGAGATATGTCTTTAAGTGCAATCAGATGTCAGTTAAATCACGAGATGATAATTATGGCCAACCAATAGGCAGAAACAACTTTTTGATAACAATGTGGACTGCATGGAACTTCACTTAAGTAATAGTTTCCATCCCGCTCATTTTTGTAGTACAGGGGCTAAGCACTTTGCACCTAGACGGTGATTACACGGCGGCGTTTTCTCGAGTTTTCCCAGGGACTAACTCTCGCGCATTTTACTATATAAATTTGACAAGAAAAGAAAGCTCAGGCAGGAAAAAAAAACCTCACTTGTGAAATTCACTTGGAGTTCTTTCACGTCAGCTCCATTCTGGTTGGTAGCCTGGCAGATGTAGTTTCCATCCTTGTTCAAACGGATAGTTGCAATGTTGGTTGTATTCGCCAGTACTATAGAGTTCCGTATCAGTGCTATGTATATGGGAAGAGTTCCTGTGGCTGAACATGACAGCATGCCTCCTTGTATTGCTAACAGAGCAGCTGGCAATGTTACCGTTGGTGGAACTAATCGGTTGGAAATAAAACACTTTTAGCCTTAATGTTTATTGACTGACCATACCTGCTTACATTAATTTTAAACCAATCAAATCTTGCTGTAATAGAAGCCCAGATTACGTCAAAACGTGGTTTTAGTTCACACAATGATGCACACGTTTAAGAAATAGAAAACATGTACCGTGTTTCTATCGAGTTTTATATAATAACCCGAGTTATTCTCGCATTTTGATTGGTTCTCGCCTATGATCTATTAGAAGACAGATGCACGATTGACGTCTCCACTACAAAGATTTTAAAATGGCGGAACGTTTTGAGAAGTTAGATAACATTTTACATGATTGAGAAAAAGATAAGTACAAAAATGTATCGTCGAGGCATTGAGCAGGTACGAAAAGCATAGTCTAGCAGGAAGAAGAAAGATTAAGCCGTTTCTTTCTTTAAAATAATGGCTCAGAAAAACTACTCGAGCAGTCGGCAGTCGAGCGAGACTAAGCCAAACGCAAAATTGGTCTTGGTAAACCGTGAACCATTGCATTATCTCGAATTTAACAAACCCAATGAACAAAAATTTTCTGAGGTTAATTCATTTTACAAATTCAACTGACGTTTCTGAGTCTCAAAATAATTGTTGACCTACTGAATGATGTCGCGAATGAATATCACTTTTTAGAATAAGTAAACAAACACATAACCTTGCAAGTTTCCAGTCCATTTCAGGGCACAGCAGCGGGCAAAGTACAGCTCACGGCCAACTGTATCGCAGCTAAAAGGTGTCTACGACACTATTTCAAGCCGATTTGAGAATCAGAGTTCACAGGGGAGAAAAAATTCCACCCTTACTAACGCTCCATTCCGTTCAAAACTCGACTCGGATGGCCTCCAGGTTGACCGCAATCGCAAGTTTTAATCAACATCCAAGCTCTTTGGTTCACTGAGTTGCTCTGATGACAAAAACTGACCCGATTTATCCAGCATTTTCTTTAAGATTTGTAGATTTTGCAGTTCAATAGGCCATATTCGTATCCTCGGTATTGGCCTGGAACTAGCTTGCAAGGGAGGCTCATGCGGGGGAATATCTTTAAAAAGAGATAAATGTCATTTGCATTTGAAAAGACTCCCCCGCATTAGCCTCAATTTCAAGCTAGTTCCAGTCCAATACCGAGAATACGAATATGGCCTAATAAGCTTTCGCTGTAAGTTTTCATTCCACGAGAAGCGACACTCGTAGCCTGCGTAGCTGGCGGGATTCGGAAGTGAGCTAGCGGCGGAGCCGCCATATTCCCTCGCTTAGCTAGCGAGTGAATTTCCCTCGAATTCCCTCGAATTCAACTCGACTCTTCACTAATTTCCCTCGAATTCAACTCGACTCTTCACACCAATCCTCTCACGGCTTCGCCACTCGTGTTCACGGCTTCTCCTCTCCCGAAACAAAAGCACTCGCGCGCGAAATCCCGCCAGCTACGCAGGCTACGACACTCGAGTCAAGTTTGACAGTGGCGTGATTTGCCTAAACCAATCACAATTGGTTGCCAACGCATAGCAACCAATAGGATTGCTTCATGTTGTATAGATCATAGATGACGTCAAATGGCTTTTTTCATGTTTGTCAAAATGGGGAAGGCCTCACTTTCGCGCGCATCAGTTACGTGAAACACAGCAGCTTTTATGCGTGCAAAGTTTAATTCTTTATTATATAAAACAAATAGATTCCATATTGCCGTGCATCTGGCCAGTAATAGATCACAGAGGACGACAAAATGTGGTAAGAACTTCAGTGACACACTCGGCTATCGCCTCGTGTGCCACTTGTTTGTTCCTATCACTTTTTGACGTCATCCGTGATCTATTACTGGACGGATGCACGGCAACATGGAATCTATTTGTTACATAGAAACACGAGTGAAAGTTTGGGAGAACGGGAAATACTGTGGGAACACGAGCCGCAGGCGAGTGTTCCCACAGCTTTTTCGAGTCCTCCCAAACTTTCACGAGTGTTTGTATAACTCGATAGAACACGGAGTACATGTTTTCTATTTCTTTTAGAAAACATCGCGACGAGGAAAAGGAAAACAACTTGTTAACTTTGATTATCAAAATGTAAATTTCCCTTGCTCACGCCATCACTACGTCAACAGCGCGCGCTAATTCTGTGTCTCCATCGAGTTATACAAACACGATTTTTAACCAATCAACGCGCGTGCTTTCTTAGGACTGTGTTCTAATTAAGAAATAGAAAACATGTACCGTGTTTCTATCGAGTTAGGGGCCGACCATTTAACTCTTGATGGAGGGGGGCGGGGGTGATTGATTTCTGGTCAGCAAGATTTTTTTATCTTGCAACATGGTGGGCACCAAATTTTTTTTCCCTCCTAAATGCTCTGCAGGATATTTTTTTTCTCTCCTCATTTCTCTACGGGACTCTTTTTTCCTCAAAGAAGTGACGTGTTCACATTTACAGAATGTATTTACATTTACTTTGTGGTTATTGCAGTAAAAGTTCTAATATGGAGCTCCAAAGCCTTGAAATGTTGTAAGCTATAAAAAAAATCATTATTGTATGGCTACATGTGACAAAAATGTTATATATTGTTATGTTGTAATTATATTGTTATTATATTGTTATATTTAACAATTACTCCACGAGCGCGCGTTGGATATGAGATGATAGATAGTCAACGAGGCGCGTAGCGCCTAGTTGGCTACAATCATCTCTTATCCAACAATCGCGAGTGGAACAATTGTTTTATTAAAAACCTCTCAAAATCGTCGAAAACTGGACTGAAATGGGAATAAAAACGCCCCCAAAAATTCACGCGTACGCTTACCATATTCAAAGGGCATGGTATAATGGCTCATTATACCATGGCCACTAAGCCAATCAATTATACCATTGCCACTAAGCCAATCAAATTCCTTGAATTGCATTATACAATGACCTAGTTTTTATAAGTTGTCTTATATTATATGACATTGCAAAATCCTTATATATCAATAGAAAATAATTACATGAAAATGCTTCAGTTGAAAGATTAAAAGTTAAGAAGTTATTTTTCTTTGTCTGATAAAAGTTGGTTCTTCAAATAGGAAAATTTACCTCCATTACTGCTTGTGATAAGCTAAGAAGTTTGGATGAAGTGCGAGCCAGCAAGCCAGAAATCCCTGATCTCAATAACCGCAAGCTACCTAAAGATTTGTAGGCTAACTGGAGTGCTAACTAGGCTAGCTAATTTGTAATTTAGGCTAACGGTAACGGCTTGCATGACTCCTATGACTTGGAGCCATGAGAACCGAGCAAGCAAGAAATCCCTTATCCCGTTATAAGGGCAAACCGCAAGCTACCTAAGCTAACTGTGGGCCAGCCGGTGTGTTGTTTAGGTTAACCAGAGTGTTATTTAGGCTAATCAATGTGTTATTTTAACAAAATAACCAGAGTGGCTCGCCGGCTTGCAGATTATCCAGAATGGTGGCAGTTTTGCTGGAATTTTGTAAGGCCCCTGGGAATGAAGAAATAACCTTGCAACATTTTTTTTCTTGCTTGCAGCAGTGCATTTTTTTTTTTCATATTTCATTTGTGCTGCATGCAATTTTTTTCTTCCAACAAGTGCTTGCAGGATTTTTTTTTTTCAAAATTACCCACCCCCACCTCCTCACAAAAGTTAAATGGTCGGCTCCTTATACAAACACGAGTAAAAGTTTGGGAGAACGAGAAATGCTGTGGGAACACGAGCCGCAGGCGAGTGTTTCCATAGCTTTTTCGAGTTCTCCCAAACTTTCACGAGTGTTTGTAAAGCTCGATAGAACACGGAATACATGTTTTCTATTTGTTTTAGAAAACATCGCGACGAGGAAAAGGAAAACAACTTGTTAACTTTGATTATCAATATGTAAATTCTCTTTGCGCGCGCCATCATTACGTCAACAGCGCGCGCTAGTTCTGTGTCTCCATCGAGTTATACAAACACGATTTTTAACCAATCAGCGCGCGTGCTTTCTTAGGACTGTTTTCTAAATATATATATATATTCGCGGAGTAAAGCGGCCTTCACACGGCAAACTAAAGTTGGCAAACTAGTGTTGGCAAACCCAAGTTGGCGTGTGTGAACGGCGCAAAAACAGCCGGCAAACACGTTGGCAAACTGTTGGCGACAAATAGAACGTGTTTGCCGACTGTTTTTGCGCCGTTCACACACACCAACTTGACTTTGCCAACACGAGTTTGCCAACTTCAATTTGCCGTGTGAAGGCCGCTTAAGGTCAAGGTGCAAGTTCAAATCAAACCAAGACATTGCCTTCAAGGTGGCTAACTAGAGTTTTTCTGAGACTCGATAGCGCGCGCTACCATCGCCTGCCAAACGTCAGTATTAATCGCGCGTTCACAAATGACACAAGTAGCCCTAAGAAGAAAGGAAATCACTTCCGTGCTTGAAAGGCGTTGAATCACTTTGGCATAAGTAGCAATAGTTTCAAATCCATTCAAACATGTGTTTAAGCCTAGGGCCAAAAAAGGATGACAAAAAACTATATAAATAACCGGTAAAAGAGCTCTAATTTACTCTTGCTTTCTCGCATGCGATACATGGCGTCACATGAGCGTGCGCCTGAATGAAAACCCACGCGTGATACCACGCGTGTTTTTCTGATTTTTGTGACGTCACGTGAGTGTAAATGCTAATTTTCTTGCGTTTCCTTCGGTGAAATTTTTTTAAATTTGGCTCAGTTGTAACCACATACAATTCCTATTGAATACCCTATTTTTGTTAAAATCTGTCA
>Ga0126343_10000527_pt1 | contig 15004 bp, 8 predicted proteins | sample Cyp2metagenome_FD_92531 | JGI IMG/M metagenome (GOLD analysis project Ga0126343, IMG submission 92531) | Coral microbial communities from Lord Howe Island, Old Settlement Bay, Australia - Cyphastrea 2 metagenome | ecosystem: Host-associated > Invertebrates > Cnidaria > Coral ... | reverse complement strand
TTTTTTCGCACTCATCGAAAACTTCATTGTTCAATTGTATTGTGTGCAAAGTCTTGTAGGAAAGGGCTGCTTTTAAGCCACGAAAAGAGCTCGGAAGATGCTTTGTATAGCTTGCCTACCTTTTGCCGCCATGTTGCCATTTCTCATGACGTCACCATATAGCCAATTCTGGTGATGGCCCGGACTGTCAGAGTTTTCCCATGACCGGTCGGCAAACACGCAAACGTGTCTCGCCCGTTTAAAAAATGATGCAGGGCCTTGAACTGCTCGTCACTTAATTTTTTTACCTTTCCATTGTCAAAGCTTTCCAGAACAGAAGAGAGCAAACTTTGTAATTCTTTACGAGTGAACTCTTGCGAGCACGCAGACGAGAACGCCATGTTTACAATGTGGGCTCAATAAATGACAGCGGAAATAATGTAAAGAAATGCGCGAGTCGCAACGGGCTCATGTTACGGTCAGTGAACAACGCATGAAGCATGCGCTTTAAATAGCGCCGTCCAAGAATGTGGACGGCGGTTACATCAAAACCGATTTCGACCCATGGCAGAGGTCTCTTTTCTCCCGTCAGCGAACACCAGGAAAAGAGCCTCTGCTAGCAGGGAAACCGTGTATTAAAACATACATGAAATCTAAATTCTGCGACTTATTTTATCAATAGAAGTAATTTATTACAGTTTTTCCATTCGCGTTAAATATGTATTGTCTTAAAGCTGTTTTAATTACCGCCCAAGCGACGGAGTTTTAACATAAACAGAAAGCGGGCTAAAAAATATGATCCTGGAAATGACCTCTTTATGAAAAGAAAAGAAAAATACTGTGCGCGTGTCTGTATTCAACCACTGACGCAAGGATTGTAAAAGAAACAATGCTAGCCAGAGAAAAACGCTCTCTTTTCATAATCGCATGGCAGGTTATAAATGGTGTTAACGAAAACGAGGGAAAGGGAAAAAAGAGCGAAATAGAGCCTTGTTTCACTGTTATAGTTCTAAGTTTTGCGCGCGAGACGAAGGATAAATAAGTTTGTTCTTTAAAACTCTCTGGACCCCCTCGACAGAAAGAGTCACTCAAACGCAAAAGGTGTGAAATCGCACTTCCTTTGTTCCCTTCGGCTTGCGGATAACATGTTTTCTTTTACATTCCTTGCGCCAGTGATGACTGTAGAATTCTCAGCCACAATGGCGCCCACATATCATAAGAGACTTTTACCCAGGCCTATTCACCTGGACATGGAAACTGAGGAGATTCGGTTTAAGCATGTCGACGATAGCTGCACCAGAGCTTCAACAGATGGAATTGCTTGCGCTGGTTCATTCTTCCCAAGATATGACACCAAATCCGATTTGGTACCATACATGAGCTTCCCATACTCAAAGAATCCCCCAAATCGCCATCCCTGACCTGACATGAAACGTAAAGACGTGAAAACAGAGAGCAGATGCTAGTAAGTGATGCTATCTTGAGTTTATCGCAAGACTTTTCTTTTGCAGCGAGAGGGCTGCCAAATAGTGGCAACTTGTTTTTCTGGATTGTATCAAACAGTGGTGCTGTTTACTCCTGCAGCCTTTCAGTAACAAAATGCTGTTACTCATCCTTGCTCAGTTGCTCTACAGTTCTGATCTTTTCAAGAACCTTGGAATCCGCAATGTCACGGGTGTCTTACACAAGCAGTATTCAGTTTGGTCTGCGAAGGGGTTTATTTTGCTTGTGGTGGCGTAAATCGTCTTGCTCTTCTTGTTATATTCCTTAACAATTCCTGGGTCTATTCGAATCTTTGTTTGTTTTTGACATTTCTGGTCCAGATACCATATAGCGTAATCACTGAGTTGAACTCTCTGTCAGACCGGTAGCTCCTCTGTCACCTTTGACAATCTTGTTATTTTGCTCATGCGCTTGGTCAATGGGAAGCGAGGAAAATGCAGGGTTGGTTTTGTCCACTACAAAACTACCGTTCTTGAACTCTGCAGATGTTGCTGGAATTTCTGTATCAAGACATTGCATACCGCGAAAATGAACTGGTAGTCATCTTATGTAGTGGGTCCGGTCTAGAGCAAAAACCCACGGCGCTAACGATTGGCAGGCATCCTTGAAAAGTTGAAAGTTCCCTTCCAACGACCAAACGAATGTGAAAATGGTGAGCTGTAGGTTAAGCGTAAGCTACCGGTGATAAAATAATGGACTTTCTAGCTCTCCTGGCTTGCACCAGTCTCTGGATAACTTGGACTCTTCCCCTTCATGATCATCGACACCTTCCCTACACGCATTGTATGCCTTATCGATGAGGACATACAAAGCAGCAGCAGTAATTAGATGTGCGTTGTGGGTGCGTGAAACGTGCGAGGCTTTGAGAAAAGAAACAGCGGTACCTGGAGTTGCTGCGCTAGCTTGTACTAAAACACTGGCATGGTACAACCACGACTGTCCTCTATCCAGATTCCTAGTGGCTTGAGAGCCGCAAGCTCAGTATGAAACCCACCGAACATTACCACCAGATCTTTCTCACTATACACTGTCGGAAAGTTCCATTGAATCTTCTTGGCAATGGCATAAAGTGGTTGATCACCAGCAAGAACAGGAACCTGACCTTGATTGAGGAAGTTTACTACTTCCGTAATGACGTCGACAGCATGACAAATCATAGTCGCTAAGACTGCCTCTTCTTGAAATAAAGGTAACAGCAAGCTTTTATCCAACTGATTTTGTCGATTAGATTAGGGTGCAGAAAAGAATGGATTCTTTTCTGCGCCCTGATTTGGAAGTAGCAGGTTTGCTTGGAACGCTGCCATGATACTTGCAAGATATTTTGAGATATTTCTCTGGTCAGCTCATGCCTTACGTTCTGTAGCCATTTATACTCCAGAACTGAATGATTCTCTCATTCCTGGGAAGATTCTTACAAATGATCTTCGGAGTGGAGGAACATCAGGCGCGCTCATGGAAAGGATAATTGGTCTTACAGCTGTGTAAGAATCATGAAGTTGAACACGACGGTTTGTCTTCGAAGGCTGATTTTTCAATGCTCAGTACCTCTTGCTGTTCTCCTAGGGCATCGGAAGTGGGATGTTGAAATACTGTTTCCCATGTCAGTTGATAATTTCACTACTCTGTCATACGACATCAAAAATCCCAGATTGTAGACTGAGCTTATCAACAAGTGTGCGCTTTGGCGTTTCTGCGTGAGTCATGAGGCCTAGATAAATAGGCAATGATGGTTCGCGATCTCTGAAATGATCATTTCAAGCACCTGTCCTAGCACTGTCACTGTCACTGACGTTTTTATGCGGTCCTGCTTAAAATGTTTTTCGAGTGGTTTAAACTCTTCAACCAGCAGAAACGAGGCTAAAATCTACCAAGAAACGGATTTTCTTGTACTGAAGGGCATTTATTAACTTCATCTGGTTGCTTTCTGCCTTTAACTTCCTCACTGGACGTTGTACAGGTTAGATTTGCTTTTGTCGCGTTTTTTTGTGTGAAGTATCTAACCTCTAAGCTTTATTCTCTCGCAAACGTAGAATGGTCGCACCTTTCGTCTTTAAATTACGACATGGCAGGTTCTCAGGATATGTTGTTGGGTGCCATTTCGCATTTTGCTTCATACTACTGACGGATTTTAATATTGATCGACTCTTTCAACTGGGATTTTGAAATACCGTCGCGATCGGCTCGGGCATTTCAATTCAGTCAACCAGTCAAGTTTGACCTATGTTTTCCAATATTTCTTAACTGACACACTTCGCGATAGCTAGTTTGGTAACTTTTGCTGAGCTTTGTATTTTGCTTTGTTGTGAAGTCTTTTTTTTATTAAAATTTGGGTAAAGAGTTTCGGTCTTCCTCTTATTTTGACCCGCCATGTTGTTTGGCCTAGCCCAATTTTGTCGGAGCTGTCAATCATTATTAATTTCACCATTTTGTGATCGTTTTCACTGTCTTGCACTCAATTTCACTTTTTTGTTCTGGTGAAACTGCACTGTTCACTGATTTGGGATTAACTGACATGTTCTCAGCCAATCACACAACAGAAATGGCTGCTTGTATGTTATTATGCAGGTTATGTTCTTGCTGGTCATGTGATTTCAAGGTCCCAGGTATCCACGCGTATCGACTGCGCGTTCGAATGCCTGAGCAGCCTGCGGTGTGTTTCGTACAACTACGAGGAAAGAAACACAAAACTACATGAATGTGAACTGAACAGTGAAAGCAAAGACTGCAAGTCAGCTAATATGACGGGGAAAGCTGGATACTCCTACTATGGGACAGGAAGAAACGTGAGTAATTTTTTTCTCTCACGGGGACCGTCTTGAATGCAACTTTTATAATACTTTGCCTGGGCCTAAGCCTTCAGTCTTCCAGGCCAGGGAGTATATGCTGGTGGCCATGGCAACAGCGTTAACCTTGAGCCAGCATGCTTTCTTCAATTCAAAGGTTAGTTACAGTTTCAGAATTTCTAATACAGTGAAATTCCGCCAGTAATTGCAGTTACTTTGCTTTGGTGATCCGTCGTTTTACACCTAGCTGATCTAGGAATCCAATCCGCCTTCTACAAGCTTTTTTCACCTACAATTTCTTCATATTCATGAGCTCATGGGTTAAGATCACTGAAGTCCTGGCCCTTCTGCAAGGTTCTTCACTTAACATTTCTTATATTGGAAACGCTTGCTAAACTAAACTTCATCAGTCATTGAAAATTTTCGTTATCATTTTTAGGTACCCAGTGCCTGTGCTTCTTCACCCTGCATAAATAACGGAACGTGTGAAGATTCTTGTATAGAGGGATCTGGGTACAAATGTACTTGTGTTGACGGGAGAATGGGCGACAAATGTCAGAGCTGGACCAGTAAGTAGGAAGAAAAATCCCGCTTAGCTTGCCACGTGTTTTTTCTAAGTTATTAATTATTTTTTAAGAGTTTTACAGTACGTGTTGTAGTTTTTTGTCACCTCCCCAGTAAGCAAAACATTTGCGTATGTCGTATATTTTTTTTGTATACGTACAAGATTATCTGCAAGTAGATTTTAGCATAATGTTCGATAATTTTTCAGCTGGAAAACGTTAACAGCCAGTAGCTAGCGATGTGGTGCTATCATAGTTTCCTGGTGTAAGTACAGGTTCATTAAACTCGATTAGGTCACAATAAATTTTCCTCTGATTTTAGTCGTATGCGTGAAAGGGTAGCTTATTAGGTCAATATCAACCCTCCGTGCGCGTGGCATTTAAACCATGCCTTGCGTGATGCGCGCACTAACAAAAGTCAAAAGTAGGCACCGTCCAAAATCGCCAGAGAGTGTTATTTAAAATTTGTCGTAAAAGGATGGGATGATTTAGAGACGATTTTGTGATCGTTGGTAATGCTTATCGCTCATATTCATAATTCAAATTAGGCACAGCCCAAGATTACGAAGTTCTGTTCCCCGAAGAAAGCACCACAGATTATATTGAGAGTGAAGTTAACGAAGTGTTACAAAAGTTCACTTTGTGCTTCTGGATGAAGAGTGCTCTTGTTGGGTGGGCAACCATTTTTTCTCATATGACACCTGACGACAAGAGAGATTTGAGGTTGAGGTGTGGTCCACAAATGTACAAATGTTATCTAACTTTGGTAGAAGACGAAAGGTAAGGCTCATTTTTCGCATAGCCTTAGCTTAGAGATTTTGATAATTGCTTAGTGCAGAGGTTTACTTAACAACATACAGTTGTTTTCAGACCTAAACTCACCCACATTTTCACACTAATACGAACTATATATCTGTGACCATCCTGTACATGAAATTCCATTCATTCCTGAGACTCAATTTATTATCGAGCAGTGGTCGAACTTCTCATTGTAAGATGATCCAACTTTACCTCTTTCTCAGGTTAGTTTATATGGCCCCCTTAAAAGAAAACATGTGGCACCATATCTGTGTCAGCTGGGAGAACATTCAAGGTGTCTGGGATGTACTCGTTGATGGAGCCGTTATGGCTCACGGAAGCGCCTGGGGTCAAAATCTGCGCGTTCGTCCTGGGAAACTTATTGTGGGTCAGTCCCAGGGAGTTCATGGTGGAGGATTTACTGTTGGCGAGTCCTTCACTAGAAAAGTGGCATCTTTAAACATATGGAGCACAAAAATGGCCAACAGTGTGATAAAGAATAAAGCAAAGTCATGCAGTCATGATTTAGGGAATGTCATAGAGTGGAGAACATTTCGACATGGCTTTCAAGGGAACGCTGAAATCGTCTCACCACAAAGTTGTACCTCTCACGGTAATTGAAAATTCCATACAGCTGGAAGTGAAAAATGCATGCGCAGTTGAATGATATATTTATCCTATATGTCAAGAAGAGACCATGATACAGTTTCTCGGTTTAGAATTACCATAGGTCCGGGGAGGTTCAATAGATATATCTATATAGCAATTTATTATATGGCTCTGTCTCACAAGGACTGGGAACTGCCAAGGTCACGAATTTGATTGGCTAAAATCGATAATGAAAACTGTCTAAATGTTCCTGTCTAGACCGGCATCTTGACCGGTAATGTTTTGCGGTGAAAAATTGATTGACTATTTTTTTCCCAACGATATTTATTTCTGGAAGTGCCAAGAATCCGAAAAGAAAAGAAAACAAAAAGGACGAGCAGACTTTGGCAGAATTAGGTTCATTTCGTCGCTGTTAATTCCGCAAGCAAAATGTCAGCTAGTACAAGCCAGTTACATTAAACGAATTACATTTTTCTTGTTTGCGCCAGATAAGCAACATATTATTAACTGATCTTAGACCTCGGTCAGGATTCTCCCTTATAGACCTGCTGCTAGGTTAATAAGAGCCAAGTCTTTGACCTTGGCCTGTTTGATCTTAGTGCGAAAATTTGTTAGTTTATTCAGAAACAACTTACCTAATTCTATTCGGCGCAGAGTAAGTGCAAAACGTACCTCATACCGGCAGCCCGAACAGCCAAGAATCTATGCCCTGTTTTGTTGTTCTAAAACAAAATAACTAAATAATCAAACAAAACCTACATGTACCCTACTTTACTCCACTCCACTCCACTCCACTCCACTCCACTCCACTCCACTCCACTCCACTCCACTCCACTCCACTCCACTCCACTTCACAACACTCCACTCCACTCAGCTACGCTCAAGTTTTCCTAATCTTGTTGTTTCAATTGTAGTTGCAAACAGTGAATTTGTCCTGGATTTTCCTGCGCGCCAAAATACCAGCTACGTGGAAACGGTCACTCTACCAACTCTGGAAGAGTTTACCCTTTGTTTTTGGATAAAGCGAGGTTATGATGGTTCTCTTAGAGGTACAATTATTTCGTACTCCACAGCACAAGAGGCCAAATCCTTATCAGTTTATGTGGGTTCTGTGGGAGGCTTAAATCTTCTTATCATGGATTCAAGGTATGCTGCGAAATGCTGTGTATGTAGATATATAAGAACGAAGTCAATTGCAGAACTGCTTACAGAGTGCTTAATATAATACCTAAAGAGAAAATTTATCACCACAATAAATTCAATTACGCTACCTGATTCCTTTAGACTAATACTAGTTAAAACCGTGGGTTTTCTCAGAAATCTAGGGCTTTTAATTTGCTCGTAGTAGAGCACGCGGAGAGAATAAACCTCCTTTCATTTACATTGAAGTCACGACTTTTGACTATCCTCCGACCCGGACCCACCAGCCTTTATCTGTCAAATGATCAGTTTGGTTTCATCTTCTGGGTATCCCCTCACCTTTGCTAGGAACTGGTCTTTTGGTCACATCCGAGACTCACTCCTTCGGGGTAAAAAGGAGAAGAAAATAAACGGCACCATTGCAAGCGCGGCCAAGTTATCCCCATCTCAGTCGTTACCTTTCGCTACTTGCAAATTCTGGGGTGCAAGGAGGGTGCGGTGGTGAGACGCTAGCCTCCTACCAATGTGGCCCAGGTTCAATTCCGGGCCTGTGTCGTATGTGGGTTGAGTTTGTTGTTAGTTCTCGTCCTTGCTCCAAGGGTTTTTCTCCGGGTTCTCCAATTTTCCTCACTCCACATTCCAATTCGCCCAGGATAGAGGACCCGCATGAAAACCAGCTAAGGCTGATGTGGCTTCCTCTCTAAATATAATAATTCATTTAATTTATTTAAAATCCACCGAACCAAGCTCGGTCAACACTGCATGCTACCATCGAAATCATATCCAGCTTCATGAATCAGAGACCATAAATAATGTATCTTTTAGCATTCAAAGAGCACAAACGCAAATTACAGTCGTTGTTAGTTCTGAAACAGTGTAAATTATTACAAACATCAGTTACTTACATTTTTAAATGGACTTTTCAAGGCCGTTTTTCTAGCGTCTATTAAATCCTCGAGTAAACCATCTTCTTCCGGTACAACTATTTAGGAAATCAAAGTCCCACAGAATTCGTTATAAAACTTAATGTGATGGGGCCTACGAGATAGCGCCCTTATCCGAGAGTAAAGGTGAATGTGTACCGATTTACAGATGCCATTACAAACGCAGCACTTTCTCGTCAATTATTGAAAAACCGAGTGCTGTTCCGGCCAGGATTTGATTCCAAGACCTCCTGCATGCTATTCCGGTGCTCTACCACCGAGCTAACTGGTCGAAGCTCGAGGCTCTCTTTCTCTTTCATCTCTTCTCACTCGTTTTCCCGCGCTTTGCTTCAGGTACATGATATGCATTCACTTAGTTTGTAATTTAAAATTGTGTTGCTCTGACAATTCATTTTGTGATTTAAGTGACGAAAGCATTCTATATGACCGACCACCAATCACCGACGATCAGTGGCACCACGTGTGTATCACGTGGAGAAATGCCGATGGCAAAGTTCTGGTTTTCTTGGATGGCATCTTGAAAAAAACCGCCTTGGGATATGAGGTCGATGTTATCATTCCTAGTGGAGGTATTATGCGTATTGGACAGCACCAAAGAGAGCTTGGAGGTGACCACAATCCTGAACAGAGCTATCATGGAAAGCTTACTAAAATAAACATTTGGAGCACAGTGCTAGATGGGTCGGTGATTGTAGCGTTATCGAGCAGTCCTGGTGCCGAAAGCGGAGACGTCATTTCGTGGGGAGACGTGCGCACTGCATTGATCAATGGGAATGTGATGGTACAAGACGTCGCTAGCATGCAGCTTACAGGTGCCACTAGAACAACTTCTTATCACATCAAAGTCTTACCTGAGCTTTCGATCTTTTATAAGTTAATTTCCCACCAATTCGACTTTTCTGCAACCCGGCTCTTGTGGTCCTCTCTCTGTTACGCAATGCTACATTCTTGAGAGATAATATCTTTCTCTGATGTGGCGTGCCAGAGAGATGGCAAAACCAGGACTATCAAATAGCTAAAGTCCCAGACAAAAGAGTTGGGACACGAATCAGGTGATATTTGCCCTTTTTATCGCAAAAAACGCGATATTTTCCAACATTGATTAGAGGGGAAGGAGGATACCCCATACAGCTCAAGTGTCCCAGCTACTTTTGTTGCATCTCAACTGCCGTACACATAGGTACGCAGAATTAACAACATTTAATACAAAAGGTAACCTACAGAGGTAGCTCAACATTCAGCAGTGATCTTTCTATAATCCGTCTAAACCGTAAAGCTCAACACAAGTATCATTGTTTTTAATATACAATTCGTTCGTGTTTTAATTTACAAAACACAATACGATACAAAGAGCAAAAAAATAATAATAATGAAAATAAACAAAATAAAAATCGGGAAATACTAAAATTACATCACAATGCTTGCTTATTTACAGTTTATAATGTGATCATTTAAATTGCTTTCAAACGTTCTCTACATAGCTAGAAAAATATTGTGTGGAAAAAGTCCACTATTTTGAATTTACAGGTTTTGAGCAAAAAGACAGCTTTACTAACGCAGTCCTTGCTCAGTGTATATGTACAGTGCAAGCATTATACTACTGACTAAAAGACAAACAAACCAAACAGAAATAACAATTATATTACTTAACAAAACAAAACAAAACAAACACGACATCAGTGCATGTTAATAATATGATGAGAGGTTTTTGAAAAGCGGTAAAAGTGATGTTTTTAAATGGACTTTCTTTCTGTATTTTTAATTTTTTTCTTTCAGGAGCATGCGAAAACTGTCGAAAGAGAACTTTTCGTCGTGCAGGCAGCTGCAGTATATAGAAAAAAGCGACTTAGAAGCATGTAGTTCAAAGAGTATCTATGTTCGTTTTTTTTTTCGAAAACACCGTACAAGTATAGAATCATACTATTTGATAATACTAGTTTCTATGTTGTCTTGTTTATCCACCAATTTTGAAAGGTCTTCGAAAAGACTATGAAAAGGCCGAGACACACGATGCGACAAGTCGCTGCGACACGTCGCCGCGACAGGGTGCTGCAACAAATCGCCTCGTCTGACATGTGGAAATCATTGTCGCTGCGACAGAATTTTGTCGCTGCGATCTGTCGCACGAATTCAAACTGTTTTTTTTTTAACTTCCCACATGAACTTTTTGCTCATTTTTGGACAATGTGCGGGTAACTGTGAATAAAATGTGTTTCTGTAAAGAAAAGTAGGGGCAGCCGAATGTCCAAGATTGTTAAATCCAGGCAAAGCTGCAGCAATGGCCATCTTCCCTATCACTGTTTATACTGTCTATACGCACGCGCGCTCATTGATGACGTGGCGTGAATTTGCGTGCGCAGTAAGGATGCGCAGAAACAATTAGCGCGAACGTCCTTAAGCCATCGGAAGGCTCTGTTCAAAATCCACGTTACCCAAACGGTCAAAAATTAGCTGAGCGACCCGGCCTCAGACTCAGATTACTACCACTCCGGGGGGGAGACAGTACGAGGGTATTGATTCTTGATGAGGGCAAAAATAAATAAATCCGGAAATAATGGGACCAAAGAAAATAAATCCGGCTCAAAGCGGTAAATCGGCTCAAAGACCACACGGGCGGGAAAAAACACTCAGCTAAAGCAAGGTAATACGATTTTTATTTAAATGCTACATTTTCATAGGTTACAGAAACAATCGTTATTTTCCCCATACAAATCCTTATAAATATGCAAATCGCTCGAGTCACGAAGCATAACAATGCAAAGGTCAACATATAAAGAGCTGATCATATTCTTGGTTTTCACGTGACGTCAGAAGAAACTAAAATTAAAAATCTTAAGTTTTTACCTTTATCAGGTAAAAGCCATTTTTAAACATACATCTGTTGGCCTGGCGGTAACAAAACACTGTGGTGACTGTTGTATTTAATGTTCATTTAAAGCATTACTTTCCGTCGGCAAGGAGTACCTGGAAGTAACTCAAACAATTAAAACAGCAACATCAGTGTCATGGAACCGTGATTACCTTTCAATGTATACAGATTAGAAAACAAGAACCGTTAAAATTCTCAGATTGTCTTGAAGCACATCCATAAATCACAAGTGAAATTTTGTCGACTCCAATCCAGAAGTGAGCCAAAAGGTACTCGGGTCCAACGAGGAGGCCTTGAGATTCCTTGCTTTTATAAAGTTTTTGTTGAACAAGCCCCAACAGGATTAAAGTACTCACTCAAAGAGAAACTGTCTGCCGCGTCCAATCGGAACGTTGATGGAACAGCTTGACCGAAGAACGTTTAAAGAAAATTTTGGGCATGATTTAATCTGTGAGCGAAACTTATGAACGCTGCAATAAATTTGTCAGTGAAGAGTCAAAATTTACTATACAGTTTGCATAGCGTACCGCTACCTTTGTAAATTACAGGTTTACCATTAATTAAAATTTTTCGATTATTCCAAATTACCTCAGAGAAGTCTCACTTCTTGTAGAATCTTTAGTCATTTGCCATTCTTTTAGAACTTCAACATAAAAAGGTGTTATGTGTCATAGTCACACTTTGTTGAGAATTAAGTATAATCCTCCATATTTCTCTAGGGCCGCGTTGGGGCTGATGTTCCAGGTTTCTAGGTTTTCGGATTTTATGCGACTTTAAATGATTTCTTGAAGGTATCAAAGTCAGCCATTTAAAGTCCTCCGTGTTTTCTCCCGAGAATAATAGTTGACTGATTTCTTGATTTCAGGGGCCTTTCCAAACAAAATTATCGAGTTCATTTCTTTAACAAGCTGTTCAGGGATAATAAGTACAGATGCGTTGTAAATTAATTTTGAAAGACCTAACGTTTTAACGATGTTTATCTTACCAAGAAGAATAAGATTCCTTCTCTTCCAACTATTCAAAGTCTTTCCTAGTTTCCGGAATTTCTCTATGAAATTTAACTCAGTTGCTTTATACGAATCATAAGCGAAAAAATACCGAGGGCTTTTATTGGGTCTCGTGGCCATCGGAAACCAAACGGAGTTTCAAGGTTGTTTTTCCAACTACCGAGCCACATTCCTTCTTTTTTTTGTAGCGTTAATTTCTTAGCCAGGGGGATTTTAAAGTTATTTAGAAGTACTAGTAGCTCTGGTATAGAATCTAGGTCTCGTGCGAAAACCGTGGTGTCGTCAGCGTATAGAGACACTTTGATTTCTTTCTCACCTAATTTAATTCTCTTTATCATGTTCTTATCAGTCTAATTGCATTGGCAAGAACTTCGATCTGACCTATCGCAAAAAGCAATCCGGACAGAGGGCAACCCCTCTCCAAAGCGAAGAAATCTGACACATGACCATTGCTTAAAACAAGCTTGTGACGTTGTCGTGAAAGATTTTCACCCAGTTTATAACGTCAGGTCCAAAATTAAACTTGTTAAGGGTGTCGATAAGGAAATCCAATTCAATAGTGTGGAAAGCTTTTCGAAATTCAATAAAAAGAGCAACTCCTGGGACATTTTCTCTTCTGTATATGACATTGGGTCCAAAATTAAAAAAAAAAAAACACGAGTATCAAACATAAGAAAGGAAAAATAATATGATGATGATTAACTAAAAGAACATTTTTGGAATGCTCATTTGTTGATATACTGACCAGATGCGTCTCTAAGAATTTAATTTATATCTTTATTTGGAGACCTTTTATGGAAGTTATGTGTCGGAAACTTACAGAGCTTTGCACCAGTTTGCAACCGAGGATGGGGTGGGAAAAACTTCGACTTAATGAGAACATATCGTAGCTGTTCACTTGTACAGGAAGACGATGATCGCATAAAGAGTCGCATGTAAGAGAGGATATGACTGCTAGTTACACATTCTACGCGCGTATTCTCCTGATTTGGCGGGAAACCTCAATCCGCAGGCTGTTGAACAATTGGCGATAAAATGGCATCAGCTTCGTGAAGTTTTTCTTAGCAAAATGTTTATTTTGTTTTTCTTTTAATTCAAGTTTGCCTAACCAGTTAACCAGTCCCTATTCCACATTTGTTGGCCATTCGTGAGCGCCCCAAATTTTCTTAATTTTTTTCCAGCCCAAGAGAGTGACTTTGACCTCCACTTTGCATCCAAGTCATCTGCTAATTATGCAGAATACAATTCAGCCGTGCCTTCACTTACCGAGTTTACTGCTTGCGTCTGGATTCAGATGTCGCATAACGATGAGGCACATTACTTCTTCACCTACGCTACTGGTTCTTCTGATAAAGCCATTGCATTGGGGTATTACCCGCAAAGTTTGCAACTGTACTTTAACGTTCATACAGTTAACTGGCTGTAAGTAGGCTTCGCCGTTTTTTGTCGTTTGTCTAAATATATGTTAAGCATTTAATGACTGGCCCCAAGGGAAACAGTGACTTTTGATTACCCGAGGTCGAGGGGAAGCAAAACTCACTGTTTCCCGAGGGGCAAGTCATTAAGTGGTTTCTTATACCTCCCAACTCAAAAATAGAAAAAAAACTGCGAAATAATGATTTGTACGAGCGGTAGTCGTGCCGAGCTGTCCTGCCGAAACGACGTCACCACGATAACAGTCTATTTCTTCGGAGCCGACAAAAGTTAAGACAATACTTGAATTCCTTTGCCTTCTTCTGATGCTTAACTCGAGAATTCTGGGATTAATTTAAAGAGGAAGAGCATATTTTGTTGTAAATAAGACAACTATTTTCCTACCTGGCGAGTGGCGACAGCGATCCAAGAGCGAGTTGTCGAACGCGGACGACCCATTTTTGGCGCCAAATTAAAAGTTTGAAGACATCGAATGTCCAAATTTCCCCTTTGTTATTCTGATATGTCTTTGCCTAATTATAAATCAGTTTTCTTGCTGAAGAATTAATGCCTTCGTTATTGAGAAACGCTGCCCGAGTTCATTGGCCGACTGGCACACAAATTTGCCGCGGTTTCAAGTTGCACGACCTGATCAAGTGCAAGTCGAAAGTTCAAGATCTTGTTGCCCTAGGGCGTTAGAGAGTTTTGTTCGCTCTAGGGCGTTAGATAGTTTTGACCAATGGTACGTGACACGTTCTCCTCCAATCAGAAAACGTATTTGAGATGGGAGGTATAACAAAGTTAATTGTTTCATCTAAATGATGGATTCCTTAGTAATACTAGGAAGATCCTAAATATGCACTGAAAGAAACATGTGGAAAATGCAAAGATCAGCAAGAGACAAACTGCTACACGTAAATTGGAAAAAGAAACTGCTGCGATTAGTCATTACAGAAAACCTGAGCGTGAACTCAAGACAAATTCGCAGTTATTCTAAAGGTAAACACCTGGGTTAATCTGTGATTCATACTCATGCTCTCGAATAATGGGCCATAATCCCAGAAAGTGACGTCGACTCCTGGGAGTTAACAAGTCGAGATGCCACCGCCATCTCATCATCTCGCTTAGAGGTCTTCATCTCAAAGTCTGGCCTTCCTTAGGTTATTTAGGTCACTGTTAGAGTTTTAATTCAAATGTAACGACTAACATCCCCGATTTTTTCAAATTTCAGTAAGTGAAAACCAGGTTTAAAGTAATAAATTGGAAAGGCCTCTATTAAGGTGTTAATTCAGATATAACGTTGGACCCACACCCCCCCCCCCCCCCCCCCCCCCTCGCGTAACAGAAGCTAAACCCGGATTAGCCGAACAAGCGTGGAAAGTATGGCGAGAAATAC
>Ga0126343_10000526_pt1 | contig 15010 bp, 16 predicted proteins | sample Cyp2metagenome_FD_92531 | JGI IMG/M metagenome (GOLD analysis project Ga0126343, IMG submission 92531) | Coral microbial communities from Lord Howe Island, Old Settlement Bay, Australia - Cyphastrea 2 metagenome | ecosystem: Host-associated > Invertebrates > Cnidaria > Coral ... | reverse complement strand
ATAGAGGCAGAAACACTGACCATTTGCTGTGAGCGAAATCTTTTTTACTCCTATTCTCCTTGAGAGCCAGAGGCAGAAATTGTCTCTCTTTTTCACCAAGTTCCGTCATTTCCGAGGAAAGTTATTGATGCTGATTTTTGAATGGGTAATCTAATGATAACGAGTGAAATGAGGAAATAATTATTATCACTCGCGTTTTGTCAAGATTCTAACAATTTCCCGAGGGCTTTCCCGAGCCTAAGGGGAGATTGTGCAGGTATCCCACTGCCGCGAAGGATTCGGCTCCGTTACCCCACCCTGGACAGGAATAGTTATGTTAGACGCGGTTCCTAAGCAACTTGGATACGCGAAATCTCAAAGAATTGTCAAAAAGAAAGGTTATAGTTCCCCTCCGCACGCTATTTTGTCATTCAAATAATCAAATGAAGGATTTCATCTTGCTGCTTAGGTAATAATTTAAAACCGTGTTATAACCTCGACGAACGGGATACAACCACGACATCTGACTCAAACTGTAAAAGATCGAGTTGAACGGCAAACATCCAAGATGGAGCAAAAACAAATGTTCGGTATAAACGGCATGGAACAAAATGACGCTGGAGCTTTAACGCCAGAGCAACAGCAAAAGCTTAATGACTTTAAGGTAACCTTGTAGTCGTTTTTCTTTTGTATGAAATAAGAGTCAACGGAGACGTATGTTGGTAGGTTTACTATACAATAATTAATTTACACTTGTTTACACCAACATTGACCTAAGCTCAATTATTCTTCGACACCTTCACAGATCAACACGAGATTTGCAAATGAAAAATACTTGAGAGAACACCCGGAGGTCTCCTGTCTTCTGACGGGGTTTTTAGGGTAAGTGCTTGTTAAGAAATTTTGATAAAAACGAAAACTTGGCTGCATGTTGACTTCATTCACAGATATACATGTACCCCCGGATAAACTGGGGATAATCAGAGATGAAATAAGATCCCTGAGTCTCCCTATTACCTAGTTCAACTTCCTTACATTTCTTTGAAAAACGTGTCAAAGCTAAAAGAAATTAAATGGCATATCTACTTTCTTCTGTGTGTAAAATAAGTCACAGCACTCAACTGAAACCCAACCATCAGACTCAGTATCAGGCTTGGCACTTGCCCTCGGGCTGGCTGTTCTCTTTGAAAAGAGGACTCTGTTTACTTGGGCTGATCGTTGGATTGCTAATTTTGCTTTGCATGTAGACAATAATATGAAGGCCCTAAAAATAGGGTGGCGAACAGAGCTCATCTCCAGATTGAGTGGCCTGGGTCTGAGCCTTGGCCATTTTGGGAAAGACACCTTACCCTCAGAGTGCCTCTCTCCACCCAGCTGTATACCAATGGGTAATGGCAAACTTTATTCTGGGAGTAACCCTGCAATGGACTAGCCTGCCATCCAGGGGGGGGGGGAGTTCAAATACTAGTCACTTCCTACTATAAAAACTGGGATAAGCTCCATCCTGATGGGCCACTTGTCTCCTATACGGACGTAACCTTCCTCCACCATAAAAATAGATGTAATGGACATTCCCATGGGGCTGAGTCAGTGACTTATTATTTTACTGACTGAATTTGATTTACAGGAGTATCTTGCGAGAGAGACCAGAAAATGTTAGAGAATTTGCATCAAGTAAGTGTCCCTGCTTGTACAGGAATTACAGAAGTGTCTTTTACAATCCTTGTAAGTGACAACACTGGCTGAATAACCTTGGTTACTATAGACCTTCTACAGTCCCAAGACTTCCATAGCACCACAAATGAAATCTAGTCTCCGAGAAGGTGTCACAATATATGTTTGATGGAAAATCAAATACCAGTAAAATTTGGTTCACATTTCTGTGAGACAGTTGTATTTTGAAAGACTATTAGCCAACCCTTAAAAAAACTGTAACAATGTTATTACTTTTACAGAATACTTTTCAGATCCAGAATTGAGCAATAAGGTGGAAGCACAAGTTGCAGAGTTGAACAACAGAATCAAAAGGACAAACAGACCATAATAATTTTACAGAATACCCATGCATGCCAGGGCCTATAAGATTAGTTAAGAGTAGTTAAGAGTAGCCTGGCTGCTGTTTGCAACTCTTTGGTAGGCATTAGCTTTATTTATTTATTTTTTTTTGCCTTCAGTTGTAAATATTAAATAAATAGCCGTAACTCTGGTTGTATATGAATGAATAAAAATTCACAATTCATTTAGTTTTGTTACTATTGCATCTTTTGTAAATTACAGGCATGTAGACTATGCAAAGTTGTTTTTCTAATAGTAGAGGTCAATGACAATGTCTCACCCTAATTATGATGAAGGATGATGCTTCCTTTTGTAAATAAACACATGTTTGACGAAACAATTAAGAGCAAGTTCCTATACCCTATTCTGTCCACACACCCTCTATCTTGTCTCGAGTGTGTTGAGATCACATAGAAATATACAATTTAACCATAGAGGACATAAACAAGCCAAAAACCAAGGCAGGTGGGGGGCTGGAGAAAGAGAAAAGTAGACAGTTTTCACATTCTTGAAGAAAAATCATGAGCAGAAAAAAATTCTCTTTAAAACAAACTAGTGCAACCCGGGTCTTCACATATAGTTCAGACTGAATGCTGGGTTTACTCTGGGTTAAATTTGTCACTTCACTGTCGGGGATCAATCTAAACATTACACTTATTATCAGTTGTGCAATGTCGTATTTTGAAAACTTTTGACTTTGCTAAGCTAAATAGAAATATTACTGAGCTAAATAGAAATATCAGCATTGGGACATTCAAGAAATTTGAAAAACTAAAAAATAAAGGTGAAAATCAGGGGCTCCTGCAGAAACAAAATTCATACTTATTCAAACCAGGCAAAGAACTGTTAACTTCACAAACGAAACTTATATTTAACCAAAACACCCTGATCGCACCGACCCCACCCCTATAATGGACGTGAGGTGAAGAGAGACTGGGTCTAATTAAATGACCGCTTACCCGTAACAACACGTGCTCGGTAGAAGAAGTTCAGCATTCGTGAGAACTCGTGAGCGCAAGCGAAGAATATAGCGAAGCTTTGGAACCTTTGTCGACACGCACTAGAACAAAAACTTGTGACTTTTCGTTATTTGTCGGGGAAAAAATATGTGGGAGAACGTATCCGATTTTCTGGAGCTGTTCAGGAACTTTCCTGTGTCTTTATCAGTCCTGTTTGTTTTGCCAGTTGTCCTGCTTAGTGGACACTCATCACCTGTCATGGCGGCCCACGAGTTTCCCGTGTTTAGAATGCAGCAATTTGACCTACACCAGACTCAAAGTGGTGAGTTCTTCACGGCAGAGTGGGATACAGTTAGTTATAATGTATTTAATAAGCAGTCATGGAGTGCCTAACTTTTACTCAAATACGCACTTAGTACAGTGTAAAGTCTGGGTAACATGTCACAGCATCAGCTACAATGTAAAAAGGCAAGTTTACACTTGTACATGTATTCCTACTCGATTTACACTGCCTAGTTCGGCTGAAATACGCGTTCAAATTTCAATGAAATTTCTTTATACAGGTAGTATTCATGTGTATTACATGGGTTATGAACTTGACCTGTGGCTATTTTTCAGCCTTGGGGTCCTTTTATAAACAGGCAATATTGTATGGCAGTAATTGCCATATAAAATAAATAAGCAATAGAGAGGTTAAGCATGACGTTAACGGCAGACAGCAAATGGCAAAGAGAACTTCTGATTTTGAGTTCTTTTCTTCTAATCATTACAGTGTAAATAAAGCACACAAAAATGGAATAACTTCTACTATTCATTGCAAATACAAATAATTTCACTCTACTCTACACACAACTGAAGAGAGATGGCAAAAGTTTCATTTTTGCTGTTTGCCGTAAACAGGCTGAACCTCTCTAATAGCCTCCATTTGGCCCAAAAATGTGCTACATGTACTCTAGGATATCTGTCTACAGACATTATCAGTTCTGGGAACCGGACAGTTTTCAGAGAGCGTACATAGCTCGAGGAAAACTGTGAACTTTGAGGGACAGGAACATGTAACATCAGCGGACAAATATCTGAGCACATTTTTGCCCCAAATGGAGGCTATTGTGTTTATTACTCTTTTTTTGAAACTCCTGCAGTTTTTGAAAATTGGGGAATACTTGGTCACATGAAGCATTTTGACTAATACACCAGTCAAAATATTTGATGGATATTAGCCCCCTGGTTCAAACACTGGTGATGTCCCAGTAAAACCTTCCAGTATGGCCAAAGAGATACTAACAGAGACAATTGAATCTAGGAGATGGCTAATTTTATGTGCTTCACCCTTCTTTGCCCTAAAAGAAGTTGTTCAAAGTAGAGCTCCATAAATTCATAGCCAAAAATTTATCAATTTTCATTATATTTCCCAAAAAACTGGTGAAAAGATAATCAATTTCCCCTATAAAATAAAGCATAGACAACCCTTTTCAAGTTACATGTGCCACCCTGAATGCCAAGCTTGTAGGGTCACTCAAAGGAAGTGGTTTCTTACAACAAGTGCAACAACATGGGCTTTAAATTTTGGGTCATACAATGTAGCATGTAGTCATTTCCAAGGCCCAATCTGCCGCAAAACGTCAGCTTTAACATTAGCTGCAGTGAGGTGGTCAATGAGAGGTTCAGAATACAATGATTTGACAAAATTTAGCATAGCACTGTACAGGATGTTGTCATACAGGAGAGGTGGGTACATCAATACGGCTCTAGAAAAGTTTAATGGAAGGATAAATAAGCAGTAAACTGTCTATCAATATGAGAACATTGTCGCACAAATTTGCAGAGTTCCCTTCAAAGCAACAGCTGGCGTGACTGTATTCAAAACTGTCAATAATTTTTATACTAAATGGATTGACATGGATTTCTGTTCCAGGCTCTCGCAGTTCGTTGGTGAACATGGAGGCACGACCCATGACCTCTGACATGTTAACAAGACGCTGTGTGGTGACGAGGTTGTCAGACCTTACTATTGAGAGATTTAAAGAAGCTGTTCAATCCTTGGGGGCAGCAGCCATGCTAATACTGCTTCCAAAGAACACATCTGTAGCTTCCCTTGAGCAAATTGAGGTACATGTAATAACACTTTTAAAAATGCCACAACTGGTTTACATTTATAAACAGAATTGCTGTACTGCAACTGTTGGCAACAGGCTACAGTAAGTTCTGTAATGTATGTGTACTGATTCAAGCTTGAGGAAGAAAGATTAGAATAAGAATATTGTTTTCAACCTGACTTCCTTTCTTCATGAATCGCACTCGGTTTGGTAACACTGTACCTTACTAGAGCCGAGAGGAGAAAGGAGACTAACAGCATTGTCAAAAGCCACTCTTGATTGCAGATTTGTTGCCTTGAGTGGAAGAGAACCTTGCTACAATTTTATCATGTAATATGCAGTTAGAAAAAGGCACAAATTTTTAAATTTTTAAAGGCTGTGTCTATAATGTGATCTCTAGTTAGGTAGATCACTGTGATGATATACATGGACAGTGTACTGTATATGATATTCCTCAACACTTCTGATTCAGTAGGGGGCTATTTACATCCGTCTTGCCATTAGATATCAGCTACACTTTTTTAATTGACAAATTTGACCAAGTCTGCCACAGTGGCAGAAACATAATCCAAAACATGGACCTTCCACTTTTTTTCTAATAAAATGGAAGGGCTTGGCGCAACTGTGCCCCCACCGCTCTCTATCCTGATTACATTCATCCTTCCTTTATAACCCAGAGAAATTATTAATGTCTATAATTGATAAGAGTTGTCATTTGTTTATAAGAGTCAAGGTGCTGGTGTATAATAATCTTTTGCAATTCTCTCAGTGTTTCTAACTCAGTACTGTTCACGTACATGAAGGTTGTGGTTGTTACTTGGCTTACATGTACGTGTCTGTTGTGGATAGACACAAAAACAGTTTTTGTTAACATGTAATATTGTTGTGGTATAGGAGTGGCTGCAGCTGGAAAGAGATCTTTTAACTGTTGAGGTGCCTGTAGCTGTATATTTTGCTTATGAAGACAAAGAGTTAACTGAAATTTATGATGATATCAAAACAGCTGTCACTAGTGACCAGGCTGGGTCAGCATTTGAAGGTACATGTGTATGCACAGAACATGCTCATTTCACAATGTGTATCATTTGAAAGAGATTACAGTTTTGTTGTGATAGCTCTGTGCAAAGCTTAATTTGCAATGTAAGTTAGTCTGTTACAGTTATTATTATGATTGTAGCCGTGAAACCATTGGAATTGTCATTTGATGTATTTTACATGTAGTTTTCTTCCTTTTCTTTTTTCACTTTTCATTGACCAAGAGCTCACTACATGTACATGATTTGTCAGTGTCTCTCTCACAGATAAATTATTTGCCTTGGCCTTCGGCTTTGGCAAATAATTGTAAATTGCTCACCACTTTCAAGTCACAATGTTTTGCTCAACTTTGTTTAGTAATACTACATTTGTAAATTCATTCACAAATTAATTTGTTAATTGTTATGATCAATGTTTCACCAAGTTACCGGTACTTGTAAACTGTCATTATTAATATAACTTCCTGACATTAAAGGTGTAACCACACCCTGCCAAAAATACACCTTCCCTGTGTTTACTTTACAAGAGTTACATGTATGCTCTGTACTTTTAATTTTTTTTAATCTAGCTTTACTTGGAGTTGCTTCTGCTAGTGGTTATCAAATGGTTGTGAGTGTGGGAGAAGCCAAAGAGATTAAAGATATGGCTATTACAAGTCTACAGGTATTGATAATGTCTGAATTTTTTGACATAACATTATTGTACGGTATGTGTTGGTATGGGTTAGAGAAATGCGCAAGTCCCCCATGAAACGTTTTTAAGTGTGGCGCCTAGTGCCATCTATAAAGTTTACAAACATTATAGCCTGTAACAGAACACATGCATACACATAAAAATTATTGATTTTGGTCTGTTTACCTTTCTATGTGTACCTGTCAAGAGATTTATGAAGGTTACTGTATTTCTGAGTAGAAGGGTAGAATGTTGGAAACATAGTTGCCTATGTCTAGTCCTTAACGAAACCCCTGGGCCTATGCTTGGGGAGTGGTTCCTTTTTAATCTTGTTTTGGTATAACCAGAAGTTCTTTGTTATCGAAGTGTCAGTCACATCTGCAGGAATTTTGTAATTTACCCATAAGAATATGTTATTAAATCCCTTTCTCCATGAATCGCACTCAGTTTGGTAACACTGTACCTCAGTTGAGCCGAGAGTAGAAAGGAGATAAACAGCTTCGTCAAAAGCCACTCTTGCAGATTTTGTTGCATTGAGTGGAAGAGAACTTTGCAACATTTTTTTTCACTTTACAACATACTTTTAGAATATAGTGCATCTTACATGTACCTTCTGAGGAGAATTCTGACCGCAATCCTGGCCAAATGACAGCAGTGGAAGTCTTTATTTTAATTTACTGTGCCCAATCCCCCCACAGAAAGACCATATGTTAGCAAAACTGTTAAGTGTCCCAAGAATTTTGACCAGGATTGTAGTCCATTGAACACAATTCACTCTGATGAAACTATGAAAGTATGATCAACCAGTCAGTCAATTAATCTTTATTTGCACTCGCTCTTGCAAAAAAAAATTACAATGTTTGATGAAAATCTTTAAATTGAAACTTAGAGTACTAGTTGCGTGGAATAACCATGGGGGCTAGCAGAGCCAGGCAACCAGTTAACATGAGCAGTCAGAAACCACATGTAGACAGTGCTCTTGTAAGAAGCCAAATAGAGTAAAAGACCAAATGATAACATCAATAGGCAGTCTGTACTGCCTGGTAGATGATTGTACCCATTGTGTGTAGGCACAGTGTTTACTATTCTGTCTTGTTTTTAGGGGAAGTTGTCTGGAATTGGAATTGATGAGCAGCTTCCAACCATTGCCATTGTCACTCACTATGATACCTTTGGGATGGCACCGGTAAGGGCAAACACAAGTCATAATACCTGTATTCATGATTGTACATGCACATACTACAGCTGTAGCTGTTTTTGATAGATTCCATTGATACAACAAACAGTTCTTAGCAGAAGAAAATTAAAATAAAGATTGTGCATGTAGATGTGCATAGAAACAAATCTGAATCTGTGATGTTGGCCTCCTCTTGTGAGAGCAACATGGCAGCATACATGTACAAGTACATGCAATAATAAGTCGTGCATTTCTCTTATAAAATTTTTAACATGTTGTTACTCATAGTTCATTTTATTTAACCACCTTCAGCAAGATCTGAGATGAAAATTTCTCACCCTTTGTCCAGAGTAACTTGCGGTTCATCATCAGAAAGATTATTTTAAGCAAGTAAATGTTGCATTCTCACTCCTTGTACAGTGTATAACCTGTGTGCAAACTTATAATTTTTCTAGAGTCTTTCATTTGGATCAGATGACAATGGTAGTGGAGTTGTTGCCCTTCTAGAATTAGCGAGATTGTTTTCAAGGTCAGTGAGGAATTTCCAAGAAGCATTTGTCAAATCTGTGTCAGTAAAATTATTGCCATACTGCACAACCTTTCTCCTTGAACTGTACTCAGTTCGGTTACACTGTTTTGCGGGAAAGACTGTTAGTAATGACCCTTACTTTCAATTTTCAGATTGTACTCAGATCCTAGAATGCAAGCAAGGTATCCTTTTTAAGGACATGTAGTACATTGTGTAGTTCCAGGAAATATCCATACCCCCACCACAGAGGGATACAATTGACCCTAGAAGAAACAAATTTGCTATGGGTGTTAATCAAGGCTTCAGGTGAATTGAAAGTTAATGACAGCCCAGAAAATCTCTGAATGTGGTTCACACTAGGTTTAGTTACCAGAGCTTTTTCCACTTCCTGTGCCATAATGTGACCATGCAGGAGTACAGTATTACCCAGTAGAACCTTCCTACATTGTAGGTGGGACCCCAGTCCATCATTGGTTGTCCATTGACAGAATTTTATCACAAATATAATATAGTTACATGTATTTCTGTACTGTATTAATTTATTAATTTAATCTTGACAACCAATAGATACAATTTGGTGTTCTTTCTTTCTGGTGGTGGAAAATTTAATTACCAAGGTACTAAGAGATGGCTTGAAGACAATCAGGACAATCCTGGTTAGTGTAGAAGTTTACCTTCTCCCACCTTGTAGTTTGTAAAATTCTCTAATACAGTTGAACTGGGCCAATCTGAACTCGGTTATTTCAAATTCTCTGTTATTTCGAACTTATTTAACAATTCCCTTGGATCTGCCCTTCAGTCATTTATTATCGGCTATTTCGAATTCCTGCAATTTCGAATAATTTTTCGTTTCCCCTGCGAGTTCGAAAATGCAGGGTTCAACTGTACATGTACTTTATTTCCCACTTTCATGGATGCAATGGAGCATAAGGTGATAACCTGGCTTGTTTTACTAACTACCAATCCATGTTATAAGAAGCAGTGAGATTTAAAGAGACTAATAAATACTGGTATATCATCTCGAAAGAATTTTTTAATATTTGTTTGTGCTCCTATTTAGCACATGCACAGGTGTGTGTCTAGCCTGGGCCAAAATATGAACAACACTTGTCACAAGTGCCTACTCTCACTCTCAGGTGGCTTGATGCTCTCTTGGGTTCTCAGCCGCCCTTATTGAATCCAGCGTGTTATCATCAAACCTAACACGCTGGGGCCAAATGCCCCTGAAAACGGTCATCAAGGTGTCCTAAATTTTTGTTATTTTGGCATAAATTCAAATGTGGTAAATATATCGTCGCGAAACTGGGCAAGTGTATAAAGGAAAAATGTCCAATTTTTTTTTACAACAAAATTGACAGCACGTATCAGTTAATGGCGTCATGCAATAACCTTGATTAAAAGTTTTTAAATTCCAACTTTATTTTACTTCTTTAGAAAGAGCACAGCAAGAGTACATGTAGTTAAAAGTTGAAAACCATTTGTCAATATCTCAAAAATTAAAGGAGATATGGCTTTTTAAATTTTAGAGAATGCTCAGCCCAAAAACGGTGACCCCCCCTTGATAAATATTTTTAAATTGAAGGGGTGTTGTCCTGTTAGCAATCTCACTAATGTTGTATATTGACTGTACTATACGAGAAGAACAGGTGTTACGTAAAAAAAAATGCTCATCAATGTTTTTCCTGTCCTCCTAAGCACCTCAAAACATATTTGTGACATCATTACAAGTGACGTCATCAGTTATTCAAACAACAAACACTTGCTTAAGAGGCCAAAACTAAAAAATCTAAAATGATACGATTTTTAGCAGCACTAAGTACTCTATATTACCAGATTCTCAGAGTTCTAAAAGAAAACTGAACAAAACAAATCAAGGGGGTTGATTTTAGAGGAAAACTATGGTTCCGGGGGCGGAACAGAAATTTCGTTATATTGCTATAACTCTAGAAGTATTTGTCATAGTGAGGAACGGTTTTCAGCATAACAGATCCCTAGTCATGCTCTTTTAAATGATGCATTTAGTGGTTTGAAATTATAAAATGACGTCACAATATGACATTTTGACAATTTTTTACACTTGAAATGATCAAGGCAACGATCCATGGCAGTGTGCAAAGTTTGGTATAAAAATAAGCAAAGGGCGGAAACTTGCCCTAAATGACCAATTTTAGGGTCGTTTGGTCCCGGCATGTAAGTCCTCTGTTAGCAAATGGTTTCTTTAGAGTTGTTAAGAGTGTTCACTCATTTGATTCACTTTTGTGCAACGATGTGCAAGAAGTAAAGTTGACATGGCCGAGTAGTTTGGGTGTTGGATTTGAAAGGTGGAGGTCAATGGTTCAAATCCTTCACCCAACTGCTATAAGAATTCATTTCTCAGAAGCCCCAAGTTCAACTACTTGACTGCATTGTGTAAATAGCCAAAATAGTCAGCCTTCCTTCAGTTTTAAATCTCAATAGTATGTTTTATTTGTAATATTTAGATGTATTTATAAATTTATATTTTATGTGGTCCCCAATTAGTACACCTGTGCAAAAAACATTTGACTTTAAGCAAAGTAATTTAATGTATAAATTATTTTCATTAACCTTTGTCCTTTAACTCTTGACTTAAGCTCATTCTCATTTTGTCAATGATTGCTCAATGATTGCTCAAGCTATGCCTTGCCCTACAAAGAGTTAACATGTCATGAGAAAAAGCGCTCAAACACTTCGAGCATTCGGTAACTTACAAGGATAATATTTAGTGTCAGTGGCTGTGATAGCCCTAACCTATGTACATCCTTGTTTCTCAACAGAGACAAGTGTGCTTAGTGATGTAGACTATGTGTTGTGTCTGGATAGTATTGCAAACACAGATCAGTTATATTTACATGTCTCCAAACCTCCAAAGGAAGGAACTCCTGCATTTGCCATAGTTGAGGTACAATGTAAACTTGTATTGAACTTGTTACATCAACATACTACACATGTAGTTACAGTGCATGTTATTGTTAAATAAAGTGGTCCTTTTTTATGATGCAGGTAGAGGTGCAGTGGCCTTGTGGCTAGTGTGCTTGACTTCGGATTGAATGGTCCAAGTTTGAGCTATGGGTGGGGATGTTGTGTTGTGTTCTTGTGCAAGGCACTTCACTCTCATTCATGTAGTGCCTCTCTCTGCCCAGGTGTTTAAATGGGGACCAGCAAATTTAATGCTGGGGTAACCCTGCAATGGACTAGCATCCCTCCCAGGGGGAACTAGAGATGTCCCTTGTTGCTTCATGCTACAGTAATTGGGATCAGCTCCAAGCTGGTGGGCTACTTGACTCATATGCAGACATTACCTTTATGATGCAGAAGGAAGCTTTAAATAAAGCATTGCTTTACTAATTGGCTGTACTTTTATTCATTTCACAGGAATTCAAAATGGTAAGTGAGATTGCTATACATACATGTAGATGCAGCCTGTGATGTATTGTGTTTATACCATACTAGTATTTTTTTAAAAGAAATCACTGCGGTTGCTTTTTTGCTTAACTGTGTAGAGTTTACAGTGCAAAGATTTAAAATGAAACTTTCTAATTTCTTTACTAGGTAGCAGAAGCTATTTTCAAAGAAGTAAACTTTACTATGATACACAAGAAAATCAATTTGGCAGAAGAAACATTATCATGGGAACATGAGAGGTTTTCACTTCACACGCAGCGTCTTCCTGCTGGAACTCTGTCTCACTACGAAGACCCTCAAGTCTTAGGAAGATCATCAATCTTTGATGTTAGGTGGGGGCTTCTGGTTCATGTATACATTGAAGTTCATAATTGGAAAACAACACCCAATTTCAATTTCAAAGTACTGAAAAGAGAAAACTCAAAATGACCTCCCTGTTAAGTACACGGAGCTTTCTTTTGAATGTGACATACACTGTACTGTACCAGGATTGAAACCACTTTGGCATACAGAATAAAATGACGTAAAACAACAGTGGAATTCTGATTATTTTCTTTTTTGATACCTTGTAGTGGCTCCAACCTACTTGTGGTCTCTCCACAGACCCTCCATTTTGTTTCGTGTCCGTCAAGATTGCAAGCAAAAGTACCAACTGCAAGGGATTTGAAAAAGTCTGAATGTGGGGGGTGGCCCTATTGCTTTTTGCATCTGCTTGGTGGCCGTATTCACACTCTGTGTTTGATTTTGTACACTTGAAGAAAAATAACTTGTAACCAAAGTAATGTGTGTGGACAGACTACCACTGGCACCCCTAAATTTGTTTTGCTTAGGTTTATTTTGACATTTTGCTTCCATTATCCTGTTGGCTTCACTTTGTACATACATGTTGTAAGTAACAATAAACAGTACGTTACCACATAAATTGTAAGGCTGCTGCTCTGTGGGTTTTGTGTGGTCACATGCTGAAAATCTTAGACAGACTGAAAAGCAACAACCACCTTGTATACATGTGGTACAATAGAGAGTAACATGTGAACATAAAAGCATGGTCAAGCAGAACTGATTATTGAAACCCTACATATATTTGTGGTTTTAATATCACGGCATCAGTGCATGTGTATCTAAAGTCTTTTCTATCAATCTTGTTTCAGGTCATCTGAGAATGATAACAAATTAGAGCGCAATATAGAATTCATAGCTGAAGTTCTTGCTAGGCATATTTTTAATTTAACTACAAAGGTGAGTCCCCTATGCTTTACGTGAATGAATTCTGATTACTGTTTTGTTGTTATCAACTTTGGCAGTCACATGCACTTATAAGTTTCAACATTCCTTTCTCCATGAATCACACTCAGTTTGGAAACATTGTTCCTCATCTGAGCCGAGGGGAGAAAGGAGATCAACAGCTTTGTCAAAAGCCACTCTTGTACGGATTTGTAGTCTTGAGTGGAAGAGAACTTTGCAACAATTTAAGTTATGTGAAACTTCTTTGAAGGACTGATTTTGTATCTTGTACATGTAAGCTGTTGTAAGGTCACCAGCACATAGAGTTGCATTATAACAATTGAAAGACTGGTTAATGGCTTCTTCTTTTTCTTCTTTTAATTTTCTTATTTCGTTAATGAATTATTATACTTGATGCACAGCAGAAACACATCGACAAGAACCTAGTGATCAAGATTGTGTATGCTAGAATAAAATTAATGTTGATAATTGAAACCCCACGATGTAAGAAGAAGAAGCTATATGTAGAACTTTAGACAAGTTCTTTTTAATTTTTGTATCGGGCATGAAGGTGGGTGATCTAAACTGGATTAAGTTTGTTGATGTGTAAAGAACCCAAAATCAATCTTATCAGGGTATCCAAAGCAGAGTGTGTGCAGTACTGTATTACCTTACTTTTAGACATATTTATATTTTTCTTGCAGAGTATGTAAGAGTAAATATTAACCCTTTTTACTGTGTAAGAAACTAAATAGCTTAAAGTGCCTATGAACCGAAAATTGTTTTCGTCTAGTTTTGGAGTTTACCATTAAAAATACACGTTTCCAAAGTTTGAGAAGTGTAGGTTTGAAATTGACAATATTTTACAAGCTTTCAAAGTCGTAACATTTTACCCTCACAAATGGTCAGGGGAATGGGTCGAGTTTAATCCAAAATGACCAAGCCGTGACGTCACTTTGTTGCCATGAGTTTATTTGCGCTGTAGAATTTCTTTTTGGCAAGTGAGAGAATATGTAAGAAAACATGTCCAGCGATTCCGAAATAAGCAGATTTCGTGGATTTCCGCGGATTTCTGCCCTCGCTGCCTCTTTTCTTTCTTGTTCGCCACGTTGCGAGAAAGATTGTGGCACCAAAGTGACATCAGAAGTTGATATCACGTGGTATTTTGGCCGCGCGATTCAAATACCATTTTTGGGGTAAAAAGGCACGAATTTGAAGGCTTGTAAAATCGTCAAATCATTTAAGCCTAGACTTCTCAAACTTTGGAAACGTGTATTTTTGGAAACGTGTATTTTCAAACTTTAAAACTAAAGAAAAACAATTTTCGGTTCGTAGGCACTTTAAATTCTCATTAGTGACCTACATGTACCGTTGTTACAGTTGTTGCATTTGCTGTTTGAGTGGGCAAGATGAACCAAACCCTGTGCTGTCATTAGCTAATAATAAATAAATCCTTTTTTGACTATAAGCTTGTTCAGTCAAGATGGTTGGATGTTTGCCTCATTTTTTGCATGTTTATGGACCTTGACTCTATCTCGGTGTATAAATGTATGCAAAATAAGGACTTGGCCAAATTCCAGCCTTCTTCACCTCACACTTGGTCAATAACCCATATACATTGTACGCATCTGTTAAAACCTTTCTTTCCTAACCTGTTCAAATCTTTGCTCTTGAAGAGAGGTTTTTATTTAACAAATAAAGAAGCCTAAGCCGTGTATTACACTATGATAAAACACGGCGGGCATTTGAGAACACGAGGGAAATGTAGAAAACACGAGCCGCAGGCGAGTGTTTTCTACATTTCTCGAGTGTTCTCAAATGACCGGAGTGTTTTATCACAGTGTAATACACGGCTTAGGCT
>Ga0126343_10000525_pt1 | contig 15033 bp, 13 predicted proteins | sample Cyp2metagenome_FD_92531 | JGI IMG/M metagenome (GOLD analysis project Ga0126343, IMG submission 92531) | Coral microbial communities from Lord Howe Island, Old Settlement Bay, Australia - Cyphastrea 2 metagenome | ecosystem: Host-associated > Invertebrates > Cnidaria > Coral ... | reverse complement strand
TATAAAAGAAAAATACGACAGCAACACTAAAACAACTCTTGAGAGCAAAAAGAAATGTAAGTTTTATTAATTTATAGACACTTCTGTTACATTTAGCACAGAAGTTCGTAAATGGCCACCCAAGACAGGCCGTCGAAAATCTCCAGTTTTTGAGAACTGGCCGTCCTTTGGACGGCTGGACGGCCGCCTGGCTAAAAGCCTGGTGCAAGACAAGTGACACTAAAGCATGTACTGTAGCAATGGCTTAACAAGCGTTAAGAGAGCCATATATAAAAATGATTATGATGTTCTGTTGCTTTGTGAACAAACCATGTTATATTTCATCATTTGTATCTGCGAATGCATTTGTTGCACTGTTCTCTGTTTTTACTATAGTCCCTCTCAGACAATATGTATAATTTACAATGAGTCAATCCAGTGAAGGTAATTGTACCTCATTTTATGTAACATTGTTAATGAAAGGAGACTCCTTCATATGCTCATTTCCCCCTTTGTGTTTTACATATATTAATTATTATTTTCAGACCAAAGTATTTTGTGCCCTCCCAACTCCTGCGTAGTGTTCGGTTGATCAACCCACAGTTCAGAGGTTATGGACAACAGGTACATGTATTTACCAGTCAGTGATCTATTGTAATCTTGACAGCCATTTTGTGTAGTTTTGAGTTCCACTACCTGTAAGAATCATCTTGATTGGCCCATAGTAATACTGACATTTGTTGTTGCAGCCCAAAAGCTGTTTACATATATGGGTTGTTTTGAGGCCTTATGTCATAACTAGTCATGAAGGAGATTTGTGAAGGTGAAGGTGATATGGCTAGTTCTGACTTTCTTACCTTTTTCCTGGTTGGGGCTTTAAACTGGCCTTCAAAAAAACTATTTTGATCAGTCATGGCTGCCTGTAGACTGGAAGCCTAAGTTTTTATTTTTTTGAAATAAATAATGATCCAATCAGTTCAGGAGTCAGCCATAGAGCAGCGATAGCTTTTTACTAGTGAACCGGTACAGTTAATTCTCCTAGAGTTTCAAGCTGAAAATTTAAATAAAGAGGGTGAAATTAATAACCAATAACGTAAGACTGGTGGCAATGTTGTTGCATGTGTGGGTTATCTCAAAAAGAAACTTTCTCAAGTTGTAGAAGGCCTCATGGTTAATGCACTTGACTCTGGACCAAGTGGTCCAGGTTCAAGCCCTGGCTGGGGACATTGTGTTGTGTTCTTAGGCAAGACACTTAACTCTCACAGTGCCCCATGGGTAGCAGCAAATTTATTGCTGGGGGTAGCCCTCTGATAAACCAGCATCCCCTCCAGGGCGAAGAAGAAATATTCCTAGTCACTTTATTCTACAGAAACCAGGATAAGCTCTGGCCTGGTGGGCCCATTGGCTCATATGCATATGCAGTAGTGGTTACTTCACATTTGTTGAATTAATACTATGGCTTACATTTAGGTCTCCTGTGTTTCTGTTTCTTTTTTTGTATGTACCAGGATGCACAGGAATTCCTGCGTTGTATCATGGATCAGTTACATGAGGAGCTGAAGCTGCCTGTGCCATTACTAGCAGAGGATTCAGAGTCATCTGACAGTGATGATGATGAACCAAACCATCACAACAAGAGGCTGTTGGGAGGGACAAGTCTCCCTCATAGCAAAAACCTGCAAAATGGTATGTATGGATGTAGATAACTTTCCCATGTACAGTATCTACAGTTTGTTAGAGCAGTGCTCCAGATAATGGAGGGGTCTCAGGTCAAAAACCTGACAAGATCAGCTATATGACCTGACAGTTTTCAAGAAAATTTATAATGATTTGGAGGGATCAGTGGGAATTTATCCATTGGAATTTCCTTTTGACACCCTGCTTTGAATTATTATCGGGAACCCTGGTTTGAGTAAGAAAATTGGTGAAAACAAAAGAAAAAGGATTTGTTATCACCCTTGTTTAATTAATATTTTCTTGAATTTTAGTTGTTGGTTGTAATGGGGAATGCTTAACTCTCGCATTGTCTTTATCTACACGTGATTGCAATTATGTGCTGGCATATATTAAATTAAATTTACCTAGGACAACCTGACAAAAAGTCTGGAGTAGTAGTGGTGACTACATGTATGAAAGCCTGACACTGGTCATAACATTAGAGATATTTTTAAATACTTTTAGAGCTGGAATCATTGAACTCCCAAATTATTTATTTATTAACAGCATGGTTAAATTTTCTGTAAAGAAGACTGGTATAACATAAGAGGGATGAATATAATAAATTTAAAAATAATCATCATGCAAAGAAAACAGTTCTCAATTCCACTTATATTTCGATATTTCCATTTCTCAGAAATGGTATTAGAGGAAAATTTATATATGACAACTAATCAGGAGAATTGATATTTTGAGACTGGGTTTGGAAGGGTGAGTGGCATGGGAGTTCTCACTCCACAAGGCTGTGCTCTAGCGGCGCCCGGTCGCCTCAGGCAACTAACATTTGGTCTCGGGCGACTGAAAATGAAAGGCGGTCGCCCGTCTGGGCGCTTAGATTTCGGCTTGTGTGAAAACCCGAAACGAAGTGAGCAAACGTATTGAAACGGAATGGAACGAAACGTAAAAAACTTCCTCATGCTCCCGCGCTACCGTTAGCCCGAAAAACAAAAGCGCTGATAGCGCAGTGCAATATTCAATATCCTGTGTGATCTATATTAATAGATGTACGTCTAGCTTGTTTCGCTTCGTTGGTTTCACTTCCGGTTTATTAATATGGTACTTGGCCCAGCTTTCTTGTCCATTGAACGACGCGATTAAGCGAGCAACTGATTGTAACTAACATTTTATAATTTTACATGTATTTGCTAATTTGATGATATTTGCAAAACTAAAATATATTCGGCAGCACAACAACAAGAATTGCTCACGCTCAAAGTTGTCGCGTTTGTGTTATGTAATTTGTTCCACATGATTTAGCACAGGAAATTATTTTGTCCTTGCCCGTGAGAAATAGGACGATTTTTGAACTAGCATGTGTCGAAGATCTAATTTTCTATTGAAGTAGTTGATGCTTAATGTTACATTTTTGTGTTTCAAAAGTTTTAACAGTGGAGCGCGTGACTAATAAAACGAAACCGTCCTTTATGCAAATTTTTGTTTATTTAATTAGCTTCGTCCGTGGCATGCAAGATTTTTATCAGCACCACATTTGGCGACTTGCTCGCAATTGTAATCATTCGATCAAAATTTGGCGAAAACGAAAGTTTAAAATAAGAACCCTATTGTTTCGCAACCTATTTCAGTGGTCTTGAAAGAAATTTCTAAGCGGTTTTAACACATATGTGGTTAATTTATAACAGGATTTCATGATATCGCAAGTTCGCTAAAATAGAGTACGTGACTGCTAGATTTAGCAACTGGCTTCGCCGATCGTGCGCGGTTAAGTGTACATTGAACGAGAGAGATTTAAGATGATACTGTTTGGCAATTTTGCGGATTCCCATGGCAAATTATTAACTGATTAAACCATGAAATGAAATATTAATCAATTAATTAATTAAATATTAATTTGTTAATTAATCAATTCTGGCGACCGACCTGGAAGGCAGGGTGACCTACTTGTTATGGTTAGGCGCCCAAAGGGTGCCCGGAAAATTCTCCTAGAGCACAGCCTTGCTCCATATATTTATCAAGATCATAACTTGTGGGTAACTTTCTGTAGGAGACAGTGATGTGGACATGTACTCCGACAGTGGTGAAGATGAAACTGATGACAAACCTCTTCACGTTAACTCAACTGAAGAGCAGGCAAACCTAGAGGCAAAACCTGAAGGAGCTACCAAAGCCAAGCGAAGGAAAACTAAGGAAGATCCTGTCGATCACAATGATGTAGCAGTGTCAGTTGAGGACGAACCAATGGGTAACAGTGAAGCTGAGCAGCATGAGCAGGTTGATGAGGATATGGACACTGAAAACGCTGCACTGATCAAGGAAGAAAAACCTGTGGATCACAATACAAAGGAAAAGCTCAAGCAGACAGATAGAATAAAGAAGCAGCCAAAGGCTGAAACAAGTAAGAATTGTACTAAAAATGTATTGGGAGGCACGATGGTCTCTTAGTTAGTGCACTCGGCCACCGAGTGAGTGGTCTAGGGTTGAGCCCTAGTCTGGGACATTGCGTCGTGTTCTTGGGCAAGACACTTAACTCTCGCAGTGCCCCTCTCCACCCAGGTTTATAAATGGGTACAGGCAAATTTAATGCTAGAGGTATTCATGCAGTGGACTAGCTTCCCTTCTAGGGGAAAGTAGAAATACTCCTGGTTGCTTCATGCTACTGAAACTGGGATAAACTCTGGCCTGATGAGCCACGTGGCTCATATGCAGACTTTATCTGCAGCAGCAAGTATTCTCAACAATCTTACTCTAAGTTGAAAAAATATCTCTTTTGAAGTGTTGTAGCATTTTTAGGTTTAATGTTAATCTTGGTGCTGTAAGTTTATCAATAGATACTTTGTTTTCTAGGGAAGAAGAAGAAAAAACCAGTGAACTACAGTAGCATAGTGACAGATTTATTTGATGGTACAATTCAGAGTTCAGTGCAGTGCTTAACCTGTCACAGGGTATGAAAAATAGCATATTCAGAAGGCTGGATAATATTAGTTTTTGTTTCGCTGTTCTTACTTTTTGTTGTAAGTAGTATAAGGTAAATGGAATCAAGCTGATTTGAGAAATTGTAAAAACTAATATTTAAAACAGAAACATCAATTTATGATATACAGGGTTGTAACACATCTAGATGCAGAGATTCTTATGTAAAACTATCCTGTTTAAATTGCAAATCAGTGCAGTCAGTGCTTATAAATTAACTTCCTTTGTTTTTACTTCATCAATGCGTTTCATGTAAATGAATGTGTTTGGTAATACATGTACATACATGTATCAAGAGATCCTTTGCCACTAAGCCCTGACTTATAACTTGAATGTATTTCCCTTACATTTTGTCCTTAAACGTGGATGAGAAAGATCACTTGGTATCAATAGTTTTTTTTTTTTTATATGTTTTATCTTATTTGTATGTGAAGGTTTCATCAAGAGCAGAAACATTTCAGGACGTGTCTTTGCCAATTCCAGGTAAGGAAATAGTCGTGGAATTAATGGGCAGGAACTCTCGTGTTTCCATTCACATGCAAATGCTGCTAAGGGGGAACATTATTCTGGCCTAAAAGGTTTCTGCTTACAGGAAATTTGTTCCTTTTTTTTCAGGCAAGGATGAACTGACAGTCCTTCATTCTTCACAGTGCACTGCTCTGGCATCATGCTCATCTGTGATGGACAAAGATCAGGATAAAAGCTGGATGACAACAATATTTGAATGGCTGAGAAGGTGCCTGGCTGTTCTTATTTCTTTGGTTCATGCCTTAAAACTGAACTGACCTGTGCAAAAATGTCATGTTATAGAAGACAACTAAATAAGACATTTCTCCAAGATTTAGGCCTTTGTGTTTCCCCAAACTTCAGATATTTATAGAAATGTTTCGCAGAAATTTACAGAGCTTAGTATGAAAATGCCATGTTGGTGTACCTCCGAGGTACACCAATATGGCAGCAGAGAAAAAATTGTAATCATTTGGGACTTGCTTTGGCTATCTAGGCGACTGATTATGAGTACTGAACAAACAAGGATTTACATTTATAAGCACTTTTTCTAATAATCTAACCTCTAAAAAAGGCTGAAAATCATGAGTAAGTACATTTTTTGACAAACGTGATCATAGACTTTGTGTCATGCACCTCCATAACCCTGAACTTCAAAATGCTCTCGACTGGTTTCCAAAACAAAGCACCCTATTGAGCTGTAAAATTGTAAACAGATGTAAATATACCGCCTCTTAAGCCTGATGAGGATAAAAACTTTGGTGGCTCTTTAGTTTTGGATTTTAGAAAGTGATGGCATCACATGAAAACGATCTATAGCTTAGCTCCATCTTTCTGTATATAAACCACACATGACCCGCAATTCCTCCATTCGCTCTGACGAAGGACTAATGCTTGAAATGTTAGCTTTCGAATCTCTTTACGGTGGCCAATTTACATTGTCAACCCAGTTGATGAAACCAAATTACCTGATCATCTGATTGATATTTCTGAAGTGTTTGTTTATTTACTAGGTGGATTCTAGGGCCACAAGTCACTCTTCATGACTGTTTGTCAGCGTTTTTTTCCGCAGACGAATTAAAAGGTGTGTTGTTTTCCTGAGGCAACTTTTTGTCAGTGATATTGTGTGTTGGTTTAAAAACAATCTCTTGTGTCTTACTGTCTAAACCTCAATACTGGACCAACCACGGGTGCTGTCAATCCTCTGACGTCCAAAGTCCTATCATCAACAAAATTCTAGATCTTTATCTCTATACTTTTCCCCTTTTACATACAAACTGAAATGTGCTGTATGTTTGCCCTGTGTGAAAACAAGGCTCTAGAAATGGATTTACTTTTCTACTTGTAAATAAAGCTATTTATTTTCACCAATATTTTGTAATCAAGTGCAGGTTTATTCATTATGTTGCATAATTTTTTTTCATCAGGAGATAACATGTACAGTTGTGAAAAGTGTAAAAAGTAAGTTTCTAGTTGCTCTTGTCTTAATTACCTTTAGTTTTTGAGCTTGTGTTTGATTATAATCTGAAACATTTATCCCATACTGAATTAGGACAGTCGATATACATGTAAATATATTGTGTGTAATAGTCAGATACTCTGACTAAAATATTATTATAAGTTGCTGATTTTGCTTCAAATTTATTAATAATAATTATTATTACACTGTGTACCAATACAATTACTTTAAATCCTTTTTAATTCATGATTGTTGACAGAGGTCAGGTAGTGCTTATTATTTACATTATTTGTATTATGCTCACTCAGCAGTAATAATTATTACAATAATTATTTTTTATTTGTTTGTTTTCAGGTTAAGGAATGGCATTAAACTTTGTAAAGTAACCCACCTTCCTGAGGTATATTGGCACTTCTCTCCAGTTTTACTGTTAGTAGCTTACTGTGAACTCCTTACTGTGCCTTTCAATAACAATCATGCAGACTCTAAATTCAAAGCTCAACAGAAAAATGCATTTCTCGCTGCCATCAACCAAATGTTTGGCCGCTCTTTCCAGCTTCCGACTTATGCTGAGTGTGTGGTAATCCATCGTCTAGCACAGTTCAGACAAGGAAACAGTGCTCGACAGGAGTCAGAAGCTGAGAGGAGCCACTGTCAAACATTTGATTGATGTTAGCGAAAAATGCAATAATTTGTCGGTTGAGTGTTCAATTTTAGATTCCGCATGTTATTGAGAGGCACATTAAACCATGCTAGAATTTTCTGATCTTCTCAGGCAGGCAAATTGCCCAAATGGTTAGTGCCTGGACTTTAGGTTGAGTAGTAGTCCAAATTGGAGCACTGGTCAGGATCATTGTATTGTGTTCTTGAGCAAGACACTTAACTCTCACAGTACTGGTAATTAAAGCTGTGGGTAAGCTTGCTATGGACTCGCATCCCATCCAGGTGCCACATGGGGAGGGGACCTGAGAACCTGGGCAACAAAAGTAGATAAGGCATGTGCATGAATATTAGAGGCCTCCAAGAGGAAAATGCTGGTGAACTGCAACTTATGCAACAAGAGGCTTAGTGATATTTAACTGCTCATTCTATTGAAAAAGTATCTTGTGATAATTCTCTGATACCCTTGGACCCTAAGTCAGTGTTGTGTAGGTGTTATGGCTAATATTGTTTGGTGGGAATGGGATGTTTTTTAAACATGGAGCGATCCTATATAATGAGGCTGAGGTGTTCAGCCCGTCAATCACAAATCCCAACGGACGGCCAATGCTCCCATTTGATTGGTTTATTCACTCAAGTCTAATTTTAGTGAGTTGCTACAGGATTCTGTTTTTCTGCCAGTTTTCTGCAGTTGAGAAATAAAATTTGAAAACTAAAATTCATAAAAACAATACAAACAGACCGTGAAGGCATATTTTATCTACAGTAATATGGTTATTCTTCAGCCAGTTAACTAAAAGAGATTCCGTAAGGTCAACATTAGCTGCTGTTGTACTCTTGCAGCTAAAATTCAGTCAACCTTAAATTACGAATGAAATCAGTTGTTTTATGGCATTCAGCCTTGACTCTTCCATTTCCTTTCTAACGTCAATGTTCAGGCAAAATCTTTGCCATTTTTCAAGTTCTGTTGTTTCTTCGTAGGACTTATTGTTTCCAATTTCTTTGCTCTGAATATGGAAGAGTTTGAGGAATAACTCAGTGTTGTTCAATTTGCATTTTGTTTGCAACATAATAACGCTCATAAACGTGAATCATCTTAATTTTCCCACCAAAATCCGTCTGTGTTCACAGGCTAACCAAAATCACCTCTTACGAGATTTCTTTTCGTTCTCAGCATGCGGAGATAAATGAGAACAGATAGCTTGCAGACATCAGCTTTGTTATTTTAGTTAGCGACAAAATTTGAATGCTCCGCATGCAGCAACAAAGATAATTCATCGTTTTTGGTCTACGTAATGGACTCCGTTGGTTTGACGGAAAAAAAACGCTATTTCTCCACGACTTCTATGTTATGCGACCGTTATTCTGGCTTTCCACCATTGTACAGGAAAACCAACAAAGTGCTTCAAGGGGGTGTGTCCTTGCCTTTTATAGGATCGCTCCGTGTTTAAGAGGCATGAAAATGGAATTTTATTGTGAAGTGTCTCAGCACTTTTGTCACTCATAGTTTTGAGCTTAAACAGGACTGAATTTTGAATTGTCATCAATGCTTTTTATCTGATCCTTGCTCATATAATTGCTCCCTGTAGTGTTAGCCAATACACTGGGTTGATTGACTTTAACTTCTTTGTTTCTTACATGTAAAAAAAGTAATGTAGAGCTGCTGGTAGACACTGGCTTAAAACAATACAGCAGATACAACTTTAACACAGACTCGGCAACCAATAGTTCCCCGATTTCAACCTTGGCATCAGTTTTGAAGTCTTGTAATATACCATTGATTGGTGAAACCGGTTCTCTAGGGTTTCTTATTTATTGTATGTTTAAAACTGCAAAATTGAATCAATTGTACTCCATTGATATGATTAGTGTTACTAAATAATGGTGCATGGTGCAGTGAAATTGTAAAAACTGCCTGTGTAAGCTGCTTTTCATTTGAGCAGAGTGTTGATTACTACCCTAAACGCTATAGAACCTCGCTATTAACAAAATGTTAAAAGTGATAAGTATCGTTCTCATATCTGTCTTACAGATTCTGTGCATTCATCTGAAGCGTTTTAAGCATGAAATGTACTTTTCTTCAAAAATCAATCACTTCATTTCTTTCCCTTTGACTGGGCTGGACATGAAACCTTTCCTGGTTAAAGGTTTGTGATATTTTTATTGATTTTACTCATTTATTTTGAGGCATCTTACAGTAAGGCTTGTATCTAAGCTCTAGAAGGTATTAAAATTCAAGTGATATTGCAAGGCTTCAGGGTGAAAAAGCAGTATTATAAGTGCTAGGGGTAATAATTTTCTTAAGGGTGTCTCTAATTTAAATAATTTTACTGGTACTACCTTATAGTCAAATACATACTTAACAATATTTATAATCTAAGTTTTTGGGTATTTAGATTTCAACCGGCTGGATCCAGTTCAGAAATGTACAACGTATGATCTTGTTGCTATTATTACTCATCATGGCAACGTTGGAGGTAGGTGTCTTCATTAAGTTTTTTTTTTGCGTATTTTCTTTCTTCTGTCAGCTTTCCTCTTAGTGAACAATATCAGCCATGTTTCTATGCTCCTGTTAATTGTTACAGTTAAATAATGACAATGTTTTGTTCCACCTAGCTGGACATTACGTGTCCTTTGCCAAGAATTATATCAACGGTAAATGGTATGAGTTCAATGACTCCTGGGTCAGTGAAGGTAACTACAACAATGTTGCTCTATTACCAAAGTTTCCATCTTCATAGGCCTGCAAAGTGTGCTGAGAGCTTTTTCATTTAGCTCTCAGCATGCATTGCAGGCCTGTGATGATGGAGACTAATAGTCATTATTATTACATCATTGAGTCAACAGGCTGTAAATGTTAACATACAGTTTGAGAGGAACTTGATGTGACGTCAATCCTGCTTTGCACCGTGTCAAATACAAAGCTAATTTGTATTTTATTTGGTTTGACATTTCAGTTTCTGATTCATATGTTGCTGATGTGGAAGCCTATGTGTTATTTTACAGGTTTGTAGTACCCTGCACTCTATAGGATTCGTTTAAACCGCTTCAAATGTAGAGATAAGTCCCTAATAAACAACCTTTCCCACTCTCCTTAAAGCCTTACTTCCTCAATAATTAAGCTCCTTACCAAGTTGGTTGAGGCATAATGGCCTTGTAGTTAGTGCGCTCATCCCCGAATCAATGGGGTCTGGGCTCAAGCCCTGGCTGGGGACATTGAGTTGTGTTCTTAGGCAAGACACTTAACTCTCACAGTGCCTCTCTCCACCCAGGTGTACAAATGGGTACTGGTGAATTTAATGCTGGAGTTAACCCTGTGATGGACTAGCATCCCATCTAGGTGAGGGTAGAAATACTCCTAGTTGCTTCATGCCACAGAAACCAGAGATAAGCGCTGGCCTGATGGGCTGCTTGGCTCATGTACAGACTTAACCTACTGTACCTAGCTGCCTATCAAGTTGGTTACCCTTAAAACAGAGCTTGTATCTGTCCCAAAGCAAACAACTGAACAAAGAAATAAGGAATTTACATGTTTAAATTTCTCTGCAGAAAATCAAGCGAAGAGGCCACCAAGGAACGCAAGACATTTTTTAATTTGCTGAAAGATGCACAGGTCCTGCTAGTAGACGTATAGTATTTCGTTAAAGAAACAGGTTTATATCAATGTTGTTGCCCAGTGATGTTCTTTAAGTCCGTTGTTAAGAAACGTATGTCACTGTGCCAAGCAGGCAGTGCAAGAAATCAGTTTTAAGGCTGGGCCATGCTACAGATTCTGAATATTGACTCACACAAGGGTATAATAATATTATAATATTATAATTAGAAGATATAACGAAGAGACAAAATTCCCTGTTACTCCGAGTTTCGTGCTCACACACTCATCATACAGTATTTAATGGAGAATAAACCTATCAAGTTATATAGACACACGCGTCTATTGTTTATAAAAAGCAGGGCAGTACGGTTCTAATCACAATTAGATGTGAGAAAAAGCTAATAGGGTATTGTTGAGTCAATTGTTCCGAAGGTAAAACTTGTTTTCGTGGCGGCACTTAGAAATCAGTTCTGATCTTTTATTTAGGATTCTGTCGACAGAATCCTAAATAAAAGATCAGAACTGATTTCTAAGTGCCGACAGAATCCTAAATAAGTGATTCCTTGTAATTTGGATTTTCTTGTTTCCTGCAGTCCAGTGAATTCAGATACTTTGTGTCCAAGAAATGGTTAACCAAGTTCCAGTCTTGCATGGAACCAGGTAACATAGATCAAAATTATGCTAGAAGGCCTCTGATTGACTGATTTGCTACAGTCTTGTACAACAGTTTTAGCATGGTTGAAGAAGATGCTTACATGCACTTACATGTATCTCTTGTATGTTACAGGACCTATAACAAACTCGGACTTCATGTGTCGTCATGGAGGTAAGTGATCAATCAGTGCAAAAGTGACCTTTATCCCACTCTCTGCTCTCAGATGTTCTGTACCGCCCCATTCTTTATACATTATCAAGACGTTATCAAAAAGATAGCTGTCAATGTCATAAATTAGCAGATCCAAAATCAAGAAAAACTAATGTGCAGTAAGTGGAGAAAATTATGATAATTTTGTTTCAAAAGATTTTTGGTCTCCAGAAGTTAAATGTGGGACTGTAGTTTTAGCATGGTATGAAAGTAGGTGAATTACGTATTTCTATGAGAAAAATATTGCATAAAGTTATGTTTTTAATTAGCAGGAATTCTTTATTAGCTAGAGTGTAGGCACATATGACATTCCATCAATCCTTTGTCTTGGTTGAATGTTTTTCTATTTTTTAGTATTACGTTGTTGAAAAATAAATGACAAAGCAATATTGAGTTGTGGATGCAGTGGTGGTTTGTATTGCATAGCTTTCTCTGTCCATCAGTAAATAATTGTCAAGTTATGACTGCACAAGATTTCTTATTTCCTGCAGCAATTCATCCGCTAAACATGGAAATAGTTCATGACATCACAGTTCCTCTTCCTGAATCCGTTTGGAAACATCTTCAATCAAGGTGAGTTCAATAGCATTCCCATACATGTACTTCTGTATGCTCATGAAATTTGAGATACCAATCAGAATTGACCTCTTTCAATCTTGCACGTGTGTAGGTTTGGAGGAGGACCCCCAGCCACAATGCTGAACATGTGCAGACATTGTAAGGTGTGAAAGATTATGACGTGAACTGTTGTTTAAAACAGCAGTTACTTTACAGTGTTGTGAGAATCTTAAATAACAGTACATGTTAAAATTACAAATGCCTCTTGGTTGGCTTTCATTTTTTGTCATGAAACAAAGAAATTATCAGTTCTATTTCTTTTGTTTTGAACAAGGCAAAACATAGGATGCATGCTGACCATGTTGTTTGGCCCATTTTTCTTCAAAACTAAGTGGAAACTAGCAAAAAATCAAGGGCAATGTTTTTCTATTTATTTAAAGGTCACATGCACCAATTCAGCCAATTTGGATGAAAAAAAAACCAAAATCATCATATAATCCCCTTTTACCTGCACTAGCTTCTTTATCCATTGGATCTGATGTTGTGGTATAATTTGTGACACAGTATTATATATTTATAATGTATTTGTGTGTTATGACAGAGAGCACTAGATGAACTTGAAAGAAGGAGAGGAAGAGAAATGGAAACATTCAAAAGGGTAGGGGCAATCATTCTAACCTCACTGCCAAACTATTTGAAGTTTGCAGACTGCATGTGGACAACTCTTGAAAGATCTCATTTTACAATGATAATTTGGTTTTATCAAATGGGTTGATAATGTGAATTGGCCACAGTTCCTCGATTCGCTATGACGAAGAAGGGCTAATGCTCGAAACGTCAACTTTCGAATCTCTTTATGGTGGCCAATTCACATATCAACCCAGTTGATAAAACCAAATTGTCTTCAGTTGTAATACTTTCCACCGACGCAGCACCACAGTTTCTTTAGAAACTTACCCCTCTGTTCATTTTATAATGATCGTTTTACTTTGGATTGCCCAACAAACTGCCCCTTGGTGGCCAAATTTTAAAATTTTTCTTTAGGAGATCCTTCTCAGTTAATAGGAGAGTCAGCAGTTAGTAGAATCACTAGATAGCAGATAAACCTTAATATTGTAATCCTCAGACAAGTTTATTGTGTTCTCAGCTGAACCAGAACTATCCAGCCAATGACAATGTGGATATGTACTGCATCAGTATGCGATGGTTCAAACAGTGGGAGATGTTTGTTAAGGGCCATGAGGATGGTAAGACAACAAAAATAATGTGTCTGTTAAATGACGTCTTTACTAAAGGAGCTTTTATATAACCTTTCTTCTTATAAATATGCCATGAAGCTTTTTCATCTTAAACAGGTCATAAACAAGGGACCAAAAGTTTATTTTAAAAGTAGTGTGAATTGAAGCTAACTGGGTGTGACCCTCTGGAGAAATTAAAACTAAGCATTATTTATATTATTTACATTATTTATATTGTTTTTCAGATCCCCCAGGTCCTATTGACAATTCTAACATTTTATTTATGAAGGGCAACACTAAAATACTGAGAGCCAGTGAGTATTTTGACACATTTTTTGTAATACTGGAGCTACATGTATATGAGATCATTAAAAACATTCTTCACTTTGCGCATTTCTATGAAAGACAAATTCAAGAAATACATGAAGTCAAAATCCCTGAAAGGTAATGTTTTATACCAGCTGGGCTTGAGACTTGGCTTAATAGTACAAATTTTTCCTGTGAAATTACTTTCCTCGCCTAGTCTGACCATGTAATTTTCTTGTAAAGAAGTGCAGTTCAGATAGTTCTGCTGGCCTGTGAAAACCAGCTACCCTGAAAATGTTAATGACATCTTGCAACAAATGATTTGATTGGCAGTAAAAAACACACACACTTTAATTACAGAAGCTGCTTCTAATCAGAAGTACTCCAGATCACGCTGACATATTCATTATTAATTCATTCCTTTTTTAGACTCTGACTACGGACAGTTGTCATTCGAAACATGGACCTTCCTTCATGATATTTATGATGGAGGTCCTGTGTATTTTATTGAGGGAGAAAAAGAGATCGAAGAAAAACAAGATCAACAAGAACAGGAAGAGGAGGTTCATCAAGAATGAATGCACAACTCAAGTGGTCAGTTTTGGTATTAATAATATTTTCATTACTTAACTAAGAAGGCTGAGAAGGCCAAAATTAATATTAAAAAATCTGCTAATCAGACTTCTCTTGTACAAAGTATTTTAAGAGGTATAGACATTAGATATTTATATTTTGATATAGGCCAAGTACATAAAATCCATTGACACCTCTAAAAGGCGCATTTCAAATTTATAGAATGGCCAAGTTTAAAAGTTATGCCTTTATGACTGGCAAAGATAATAAGCTCTGCAAAATTTATCTGAGGATTGTACGTTATGCAAGATAATTCGTCAAGTTAAAACAAAGAAATCACAACCATAATTACATATAGCATAGATTGTGATGATTTTACTTCTCCTTTTTCTCCTTAGTTTTTGTTTTGATTGAGGAACAGTGTTTCATCCGCCATCCAAGCACCTCAAATTTTGTCAACATGTGTTCCAGTGTGTGTCACAGAGCGGTTTTCATTTTAGTGTCGAAAAGTAATTGGTTTTGCGTTCTACGCTACGCGATTGGTTCAAAAAACTCGCGCCACTTTTTCATCCAATCAGGAGTAAAACCAAAACCAATCGTGATTCACTCGTACGCGTTTTCCCACACTTTGCGTCAGCTACATGTAATT
>Ga0126343_10000524_pt1 | contig 15057 bp, 20 predicted proteins | sample Cyp2metagenome_FD_92531 | JGI IMG/M metagenome (GOLD analysis project Ga0126343, IMG submission 92531) | Coral microbial communities from Lord Howe Island, Old Settlement Bay, Australia - Cyphastrea 2 metagenome | ecosystem: Host-associated > Invertebrates > Cnidaria > Coral ... | reverse complement strand
CACGACTCGACAGTCTCGCCGTGGTACGAAAAAAAATTCCTGCCACAGAACGCCCCATCATATATGTGTGTGGGTTTTATTTTGCAAAATGACACAGAATTATTTTTTATTTGAAGAAATGCGGCGTCACTATAGAAGCGATGGCCGCTGCGAACTTTTCGAGAGACGTTCTTGAACACGACCTTATAGATTTCGAAACAATAATTGAAACACCCCAACAAAAGAAAGCACCAATAATTATAGACCTAAACCATGAATTTGGAAAGTTCTTGGAAAAACAAAGATGCATTTCTTCATCTGCTTGGGCGAAAAACCTTTATAACCATTGCGACTGGTTAAAAATCGGGAAGAAAGAAAGGTGTGGAAAGCGGTGCAAACAATTTTATTGCACGGAACACAGCAACTATATAGCAAAAGGAGCAGCAATACCACTTCCATGTTTATGTTGTGGCGTGGGAGTGAGGAGGCACAATCAGTTATGCACTCGCTGCGAACAAAAATATGGGGTTGAATATAAATGAAATTAAACAAGCGCGCTGTCATTATATTACAATGGGACGAGGGCGAAAAGGAGTTATCAAACAAGGATGTAAAAATAAAAAAGAATGCGGCCCACTTCCAAAGGAAGACGGAATAATTTTTCCTATTGGCGGCATAAAAAAAACACCAAATCAAACCTTTGTTGATATACCAGAAGAGGCTTTGAACGAATTGAGACAGATGAACCCACGCGATGTTGTCAATTTTCTTGTCAACCAGTAAGCCTGTCAAACATGCAAATTCAGCTCTGTTTACAGAAGCGTGAAGAATATTTAAACTTCACGGTCTGGTTATTTAGCCACCGGCTATTCTTTTTTTGCCTCTGTTATTGCCTCAATTATGTGAAAAGTAATATCTCTGAGATCTTTCTGCCAAGCAGGAGTACAAAGCTCGGTGAAAACATACCAAATCGCGTGGAAAGTAACAAGCATTTCCTATTTAAAATCAAGAGATTTATTCAAAACAGCGCATGCGTTTACACAAGCCAACAAAAAAGTGCACCACATGTCTGAGAAAACCGGGGCGATGCAATATATATAGCCGAGATCGCCCAATGAAATTACAGCAAGTGACCGGTGGGGCTTTTGGATGTGGGGAATGGCCACCCCTAATTCCTAATACGGCCCGTGCGGGAGTTTGCCAGGGGTATGGGGTGAGACCTTCTACGGTGACAGCCCCGGGTGAACCCGCTCCGGCCCAGTAGATGACTGGGGGTGCTCAGAGGTCCCTCGGGATCTCAAACCTCTGTCCCGGAGGTAAAAACGGGAGGGACAGCCGCCTTGTCAGCAGCGCGAAAAGACCTAACCGGGGTTAGGCAAGAAAAGGCTACCGAGCACCCCGACCAGGGTTTTGTCATTTTTTTGTGTCACATGTCACGAGTCACGCTAAGCTGAAAGCCGTAATCGAATTTCACAAATTTTGATTCGAAGCGGCGGCGAGGGCTTGTATTTTTTTTCGGTATTCTTGCTCAACCTCGCCACGAATTTGTTTCTTGATCTTCTCAACATTCGGACTAGAAGGCTTGCGAGTGAGTTTGGCACGTACAGCCCCTTTCAGCACTTTGTACTGTGTAAATTCAGTCATAATGAACTGAAACTCGCCATCGGTTAACCGATTGTCAACCATCGCTTTGGAAAGCAGCCTGTCGACTGTGTCACATTTCGCGAGGGCAAGCGTCACAATCTCTTGGTGTTTCTTGATTTTTGAGTCCAGCTTTTTGCTGGCGAGAATCAAGCCCGATGAAACAAAAGCTAAACCGCCCGCAACACCCTCAAGTGGAATAGTGGCGGGCAAGCCGATCACAGAAATAGCTGACCCGAAACTCGCGCTGGAAAACACGGCTGAAAGAACACTGGCGCCATAGTTGACGAACTTCTTCGTCCGTTTATATTTTTTAGCGACCGCCCGGTAGTGAGCCACCTCACCGTGAAGATTTGTTGAAATTTCATTTATTTTTTTTTCATTCGGAAGTCGCTCTGAGCAGTCAGGTCGGGGTAGATTTGCTCAGGGGGAGCCGATGGCGGCAAGACATTCTGAGACGACATGCTATATATAAATTTAATTTAATTCTAATACAAATTCAATCGGCAGGCCGTTGAAATCAAACATCTCGCCGCTTTCATCTTTGACGCTCAGAGTGATCTGATGTACATGCTGGCCACTAGAACACTCATGCAAAGCTTCTTGCGGGAGAGAAGGGTAGCTTACTTAATCGTAAGGCAAACCTCTTATGTCGATTTTTGCCAAAACGTCTGACCTCTTCCCATTGAAAAAGTTATTCGATGGGTCAATGAGATCGCAGTGAATAAAGTAAGCAGATGGCGTCTTTAGCCTTTCTTACATAAGTAAGCGCACCTAATCGTGTGTCCGTTCCCAATAAGTTGGCCAAAGAGTGGCTAAGATTGATTTGCAAACTATCGTGATCTTTGTTGATAAGTTTTAGTGCCGAATTAGGATTTCCTGTTTCAATGATTAAATTGATTTTACCTTTTTGTGCATCAAAGCTTGATTTCAGAATTTTTTCAAGGCTTAAAAGATTGTAATGGCCCTGAAGCAACGATGCAACGCGGATATTAGCCCTATCAACAGACATTTGGCCAATTTTTTTAAGATTGTGCCAAGAATTGTACAAACTGCACGAGACAAGTCTCATGTAATGTACATGTGGGATAGTCTCGTCAAAGTAAACAGTCTCACCATTCTTCTGTGCGACGATTGTAAGGACAACCATTTTATATAAATTGAAAAAAATATTCAATACAATAATGGACAACGCACTGTTGAAATGGATGAAGACGCCAGAGGCGCAAAAAATTGCGACCACAGCTCAAGAAAAAGCGTGGAACGATCTCCAGCAGCAGTTTCCCCGCGCCTACAGAAGCAAGTTTGAAATACAAGCAAATTTCACAGGCCGCAAAGCAACCGCAGAGGTATTTTTCAAAGGCAGCGGCGTGTCAACAACTGTTTTCGGCTCAGATAGGCGTTATTGGGGCTCACAAATGAAGACAGCACTCGGGGTAGCCGATGTGAACGGCTTTCCCTACCAGCTGACGCCGCTGAAAACGAAAAAAAGCACTGCCAATTCCGGCGGTGGATTTCACCCAGCCAGCGGCAAGCATTAAAAAAATCTTTGCGGGACTGATAAATCTACGCCACGCCAGACTCTTTCTTTCTCGTGAAATTCAGAGAGATATTCGAGCAGACAAGGCTGCAACACAACTCTGCGACAGAATCAAAAGTTTGGTCAGGAGGGCCGAACATGAAATACTGGCCGCAGCAGCTCAACTTCGCAGTATTTTGTGCGACGCAGGGTTGTGGAATATCAAGAGAAGTGTTTGACAGCGGAGTGTCACTTCCGGATCAAATAAGAGCCTTCTACAGATTCCACGTGTATTTCACGGTAAGAAGAATTCTGTTTCAGATGGGAGGCATACAGAGCGTGAGCGCGCTGCCTGGTGATCCCACATTTAACATAACAAACAACAGGTACGACGTGGCCTCATACAAAAGGATATGCGCCGAGTTCGGTATAGCCCCAACCAGCGACTTCCGGTTCACAGGCGGAAAAAACCACGGGCTCGGCAGCGTATACCTCGGGGTGACGGGGCACGGACCAATGAAAACAGGAACTGCGTGGCCGGGCGGCTATTACAAATTCGGCGACGAAGGCGGGAGAGCAACAGACGGACACCTGCTTTATTTCCTTAAGCCCGAAGATGTACAGCAGTACGACTGGTTCGTGCCGAACAAAACAGCCGGCTTGACGAAGGCGGGCCTCGCGCGTATAAACGAGTCGATCGAGGCGTTCGTTTACTGTATCTTCGGCGCGCAGGTAAACGTGAGGAGCAGCATAATAGGAGAAGGCGGAAGGGCAAAAGAAGCGCAGACCGAGTTCTTGACGCTGATGGAAAGCGCGATAAGCCAGCCCGACCTGACGAAAAGTGTGCAAAGGTACCAGCTCGCGGTCGACGAAGCGAAAGCCAGGCTCAACCTGGCGGTGGCCCCCATGGCGTGGCTGATGCCGGCGAACAACAACGTGGTCGGCTACAACAACAAGCTCAAGCAGGCGGTCTCGGGGACGAAGCTGGGCGTAAACAACACGCTGAACACGGACACAAAAAAATTGGCCCTGCAGCCGATGGCGGGCGGCCCCTCAAAAGTGAACCCACCAAACAGCCACCCCTCAAACCCGATTCACAAAGCCGTAATGGCAACTCAAGACCCGAAGCCGGCCAAAAAATTGAAGCGTGTACGTTTTAATTTGCCAACGAACGAGGAAACCCCCCAAGAGACAAAAAAAAATGACAATCACGAAATAAATAAAACCGCTGCGATTGTTGGCGCGGTAGTGGTTGCCGCCATGGTGATTTTAGCAATGCGTCGTTAACGCCGCTTTTTAATGTACTTTTCAAAAACGAGAGCCACGACCGCCAAAATGAGGAGCCAGGTGTGTTCGGCGAGGAAGCCGACGGCTTTGGCAGCGGTGTTGAAAAGGAAGCTAGCGACCTGGCCAATGAGCCCGGGCAGCAGAGGGCCAAGCTTCGACGCGATTTCTTTGAGGCCGGCGGCCATTGCTTTTCCGGTCGCTTTCAAACCATTGGTAAGGGCCCTGACAACTGCACCAATAGTGACGCCCGTGGCAATAAGGATGGCTGTGACGGTAACGCCGTGTTTTTTGAAGATTTCTTTAATCCTTTCGCGGAGAGGCATGGCCTCTTCTCTTTCCGCGATCTGGGTCTGAAGCCGCGCGAGCTCTTCGTTTCTTTCTTCCACTCTTGCCTCTGCAGCTTGCCTGTCTGAGGACGACGTGTCCGTTGCGTCGATGATCGCCTGATCTTCAGCGTTTTGCTGCCGCAGCTCGGCTTCTTGCTCGTTCAGATCGTCCAAAGGTTTGGTACTGTTCAGCCTTTCTTCCATAAGATTTCTTTTTTTCACCATTTCGTCAAGCTTTGCTCTTTCTTTTTGGGCCTTTTCTTCGGCCTTTTGTTTGTTTTTGTATTGTTTTTCGAGCGCGGCAACTTCTTTTTTCTTGTTTTCATACTCGGTTCGATGATTCTTTTCCAGCTGCTTCTGCCTTTGTAGCTCTGATTCACTTTCAAGATTACTACCAAGTTCTTCTTGAAGAGCATCGATTCGTGCTTGAGTACTCTCTGTTTTCTGTCTAAGTTCTTCCATCTCTATGAATTCTTTTTTTCTTTTTTCACCAATTTTTTTATCTGCCTCTAGTCGTTGTTTTTCAGCCTCCACAAGAATTTGACGCTGCTGTTGTATATTTTCGTTGTCTTGGTCGATTATTTGTTTTGCACTTGGCACAAGAGTTTTTGTAAATTTGTCTGTGAAGCTTTTTAGAAACCAGCTCTCATTTGTTTTTTTGAAAATCTGAGTCTCGCCACCTTTTGGCCCTAATACAACAAGCTCTCCCTTGGACGCGCCTTCTTTTTTGCCTAATTTAATTGGCCCCAATTTATGAAAATCAACTTTTGGGTACATTTTTTTAATATAATCTCTGGCTCTTTCAACGTATTCCTCTTCTTGTTCAGTACTACGAAAGTCACCAAGCGAAGTGTTTTCAACATACGAGTGATCCGGCAGCCCGCTATGCTCTTGCTGCCACGTTTGAATTTGTCGTTGGTATGGCGTTGACGACTGGCCAGGCTCAAAAGCTTGAGTTTCGTTGAGCGATTTTCGGGTGTCGTCGTCGTAAGAGTTGGGTTCAACATCCTCGTCGTCGTCTGTAATGAGAGGTTGAGTTTGATCATCATACCGCCTTCTGCCATTTAATATATTTTATTTTTCACAATTTTAATTGAAAATATATACCGGCTTGTCATCATGGCTGGTACAGAGGTGTCCGAATCGCTCGATCCAACACACAAAAGCAAGACTTTGAGGGCAATCAAGGCCCCCCGCGCCGTCAAGCGCATAACTTTCGACAGGTCGGAAGCGGGCCCGGGCGAGACGCTATAGGTCCACGTGCCGAAGCTGAACGAGAACGATGTTATTGTGCCCGGCTCGCTGGGGCTCCGGTTCGACATCGACCTTACCGGCGGCCATGCCAACAACTATCTCGTCCAGAACGTGTCGCGGGCCCTTGTAAGCAAGATGGTCGTGAAATTCGCAGGCACAATCTTGCAGGACACGGACGGCTACGACCTGTTCAAAATATACGAGGACCTGTTCCTCTCGCAAGAGCAGCGCGACGACATGGTGCTTGAAGGGATCCAGAGCATAGATTTGAGCAAGATCCGGTCCAATGTGGGCGACAAGAAAACCTCGGGCGTCGACACCGAAAACAAGCTGACCAAAAACTTCGGGACCAAGTACTACATCTGGCTGGACCACGATATCTTGACCGACCACGGCGTCTTCTACCCGCAGGCGCTGTACAACGACCTCGTGTTTGAACCCACGCTGGCTGGGGCCAATCAGGTGGTCAAGGGGTCGGACCCGACGAAGCTGAAATACAAGCTGACAAACATCCAGCTCGAATACGAGATGATACATAGCGAGCAGCTGGCTCAAAAAGCAGACAGCGAGTACTCAAGTGGCAAGGAGTTCCTATATGACCACGTGCACCTGGAGAAAACGATCCCCTTTAAAAAAGGCGACGACGCGCGGCTGAACATAAAGGTCAACGCCCAAAGACGGTCGCTGAAAGCCATCCTCCTTTTGTTCACGGAGCCGTATATCGCGGGCACGCGCGATTCTGAAAAATACGTCTTCCCCGAGCTGAAGAAAGTCAAAGTGACAATCAACGGCAAGCCAAACATGCTGTAAAATGAAGGAATAGTCGCCACGGACTTATGGATGGAGTCAAGACGATTTTTTGTACGGGAAAAAAATAAAACAGAGCACATGAACCTGAAGCTCTTCTTGGCGGGGGACAGGTTCGGGCTGCTGGTCGATCTCCGCTCCATGGCCGACCGCTCCATGCACGGCAGCAGCGTGCGCTTGGTGAACACGACCGACGGAGTGCAGCTAGAGCTTGAAAGGAAAGCCTCCGGGTCGGGGACCATCAACTGCCAGGTGTTCGTGATCTCTGACGCGCAGTTCAACATTCTTGGAAAGCAACTGAATGGATTTCAGCTTTAAATAAATGGACCCGGGCAACATCCCTTTCAACGCACTCATTGTTGGCCCCACGAACTCCGGCAAGACGCAGTTTCTTGTAAACCAGCTCTTCGGCCCGTTCCGCGGCAGGTTCGATTACATCGTCCTCATATGCCCGACCTTCGCCCACAACCGGACGCTGTACAGGTTCGCGGAGAGAGACCCGCGCTTTTACCCCATCATCTGCGAGCAGCACCAAGTTGAAATGTGGCTGAAAGTGGCCAGCTTTGCTTTCGAAGGCACCAACGCCCTTATCGTGCTTGACGACTGCGCCGCGTCAAAAGACGTCAAAGGCCGGACAGGCGAGCTGGTGAAGCTCGGGTTTTCGGCGCAGCACTCCGGCATAAGCGTGTGGGTGCTGACCCAGCAGCTTTCGAGCATCGCCAAACCTTTCTGCGAGAACGTCGCCGCGATCGTGCTGTTTTACACACCCTCGGCCAAGACCAGGAAGGCGATCTTCGAAGAATACGCCGGCGAGCTCTCACACGACGAGCTCCGGCAAATGATTGCGCGGCTCAAAGAACGCCGGTTCGCCCATTTGATTTTCTCGCTCCGCCACCCGTTTGAAATACAATTGAAAAGATGCGATTTTGCAAGAGAAAATTTCTCTTTTTTTTGCCGTTTGAAAACAACTCTAGACCTTTATAATGGCTGAACAAAACGATCCCGTGATGGCTGAAGTGATGGCGCTTCTTGAAACCGAACCCGCAAACGCCCCCAAACCTGCACCTAGCCTTGATATTCCAGCACTCCGCGAACAGCTTGCAATTCTGGTTTCCACGGGCAAATGCAAAAAAGGGATCGGTGCGAACCTGGCGCAAGCGCAGATGAAGCAGTTGGACAACAAAGACGTCGTGAAATACCACAAAAGGTACGAGACCTACATTGGCTCCAAGACCACTGCATCGCTGATCGACAACGCTCTGTCTTTGGCAATCAAAGCAGTCGGGCTGGTCATAAAAATTGATGACGCCGACGGCCTGAAGAATGAGTTGAAAAGCGATTTCATCATCTCCAAAGAAATATCTCAGTTTTTCGGCGGAATTGAGCTGAGATACGGAAGAACACTCGCTGTGGTTAACACGGCCATGATCACCGCAAAGCATGTTGACTTCAGCAGTACTGAGCAAATTACTGAGCAATCCTCAGTAAATACCCAGGAATTAGTGGACAATACTGAGTAATTACTCAATTAAATAAAAATTATTCAGTAATTATACCATGGCTGATACCGACATAACTCAACAGGCCACTTCAAATGTTCCAGCCTCAGATCTAGTCGGAAAATTAAAAAATCCGAACCGTGTCGCTGCTGGCAAAGCCATCGCTGAGAAAAGACGGCAAGCACGCGAGGAGCAGAAAGAAAAATTAGCCGAGGCTGATGCCATCGTCGCAAAAGAAGCAGCAAGAAAAGCTCAAGAGGAAGCAAGAAAAGCTCAAGAGTTGGTTGAAGTCCCGGAATAAAAAACTCTGACGGCCGACTCACAAGCCACCGACTCACAAACTACGTGGACGACCTCACAATGGCTGAGCGTCATCAGTATTATCATTTCATTGGTGGGCGTCTACTACAAACGCGAAGAGATAAAAAAGGCTTTTGTTTAGGCCTAAGGCCCCGTCGCCGCCAGTACCTACAACTCCAAAGGGTGGCATCCGGCCGATGGCTTAATTTTTTCATTGAAGAGTTATGTCACGTTTCATATACAATGATCTCTGCTGTGATAAGAGCTTCTGCCGTTGGCGGCATAACCATGGTTTGGACCTACTTCACATTGAAGGCATTCAAGACATGCAGACAAATCGTCTTTCCTCCTTCAGAATTAAAAGAAATAGAGAGAAAATGTGAACATTGTTCAGAATGTTGTTCAGAATATTTTTCTGACTACGACGGCTCACGTAATTGGGTTTTATACCAATCGGTTTATGTATGTGAACGTTGTGCAGAAAAAAAAGAAGTCATGTGTCAGGAGTGCAAAGAAAAAAACAATTAAAAAAATAGTTCCAGAATATAACCATGTCTGACAACAAGCTCGCGAAGACGATCATGGACGCCGCGACTCTGACCGGCTTGGCCGCTGCCATCGGCTGGGCAAGCAAAAAGGTCTTGAAAGAAGAAGTCACCGCCAACCCCAGCGCCAACGTCATGAACTACGTCAAGTTCACCGCCGTGTTGGCTGCCAGCATCGCGCTCAAACAATATCTTGAGGACAAAAAGATTCTTCCTGATTCGGTTTGAACAAAAAAATCTCCTACGTATATATTATGGCTGCTTTGTTCTTGCGAAAAGTCGCTAGAGAGTACAAGATTCCTTTTGATGAATTGAGAGACAGTGTTTTGTGTGAATTCACTTACGAACAACTTGAAGATCTCGATCCCGACCGCGAAACAGAACACTTTAATCGTTTTGTAGAGCAACATGACTTCAAAAAGGTAAACGACGGCACCGTGGTTTTGTACTTGAAAGGTGTCAAATTGGCGGTTTCCAACAGTGATCTTGCATTCGATTTGGAGGACGCAAACATAAAACTAATTTTAATAAAAAGGGATTGTGTTTGTTACAGGCCTCGCGTTAGTTGGTTTTTCATATTTGCTTTGAAAAATAATCTTGTCTATAAAATGGCCAGCATTGCGATGATGATCGGTGGCGCTGTAATCAATGCCGCGGCTTTCACTGGCGGCAACTACCTTGCGAGATATTTGTCGGGCGACAACGCGTCAGCTGAGAAAACGCGGCACGACAAAGCAATCGAGGCTTTCGAGGCCGCTCAAGCGCGTTACTCGCATGAACGCACCAAGCTGCTTGACTGGATCGAAACCAACCACGAAAACAAAGAGCTGGCGAAACAGAACTTCACCAACACAGATTACGCCTTCAAACTCTACAACCAGGCGCACCCCGACCGGAAAATGACTCTGCCCAAAGAGCCGAAATTCTCCGATTTCTATCAGCCTAGCGAAGCCCAGAAGCAGGGCGAGCTTCTTTTTGTCGGCGGCAGCGCGCTCGCGCTCGGCTACGCGGCGTTTCGTTTTCTTCTTTGAACATTTTTCATCTTGAATAATGGACGCCAAACTCGCCAAAATATACTACAGCCCCCGACGTAACTGGAAAGGCACCGCCACCATCAAAAAATTAACCGAAGCCGCGCATGTTCCTGAAGACGCCGCCAAAATGTGGTTGATCATGCAGGCTCTCTGGCAGATTTACTTGCTCGCGCCGCGACACATTCCTCGCCCGAAATTTGACGTGACGACGCCCAACTCGGTCCACCAGGCGGACCTTCTTTTTCTGCCCCACGACAAACTACCCCGCGGGCGGAAGGTTTACAAGTACGCGTTGACCGTTGTCGACATCGCCAGCCGTTACAAAGAAGCTGAGCCGCTGACCTCGAAAGATTCTGCTGAGGTGGCGAAGGCCTTCCAGGCGATTTACAGGCGCAGTCCTCTGACATGGTCCCAGATGCAGCAAGTCGACCCTGGCCGCGAGTTTATGGGGAGTGTGACGAAAGAAATGGAAGGCCACAAGACGTACATCCGCCGCGGGCGCACTGAGATTCACAGAGACCAGGCCATTGTCGAGCGTTTCAACCGCACGCTTGCCGAGCGCTTGTTCCGCCACCAATACGCCGTGGAAATGCTTCTGCCTGAGGGGCAGCGTTCAACTACGTGGGTGAAAAGGCTCCCTGATGTTGTCAAGGCGCTGAACGATGAGGTCACCAGCCTCATTGGTAAAAAGCCTGCGCTTGCAATCAAAGAGAAGGCTGTTGCCTCAAAGCCCTCAACAAAATATTCAAGGCCTGTTGGCGTGAACGAAAAAAAATTGCCACCTCTTATCAATGTGAGGTATTTGTACCAGCCCGGCGAGCTTGAAGGCGGCACTAAACGAGCCACCGACCCTATCTGGTCGTTGAAAGTTCACCAGATTCAAAGAAACGTTACCAAACCTGGCGAGCCGGTTGTCTATTATTTGTCTAGTGGTCCTAAGCGAGGCTTTGTTCGTGAAGAGCTGCTGGTTGTGCCGCCTAATACGCAGCTCCCGCCGGCCTGATTGCTCTGTGTCCGTACGCCAGCGTGTGCACGCCGTCGTCTGCTATCCAGCGCTTCGTGTCGAATGGCGAGATCGATGTCTTATTCATGCACATTCCGTACATCTCGTGACCCTCGCTCCTCAAAATCTTCATTTTGTGCATGTACTCTTTCCTTCCAAAGAGCGATTCTTTGTAGTGCTCGTGCGTTATCTCCCTTTCGATCACCTTTTTTTCCACTCCCTTCGCCTTCTTTATGTTGCCCTCCTCCTTCTTGATCGAATACATCTTTGGCCTCAGCGCCACCACTTCCTCTATCGGCTCTCCGCCGCACTCGTCTTTCATCTTTCCCAGAACCTTTTTGTTTGTGGCGTCGTAGAGTGGGTGATCTTTGGGGTAGTTGCTTGTGTCGTACAGGCGTTTGTGTTCATTCATGTCTTCGTAGACGTCGTCTGTCTGTATGTGCAGGAGTAGGCTGTCCGTGTCTGTGTATATCAGACCGCACTTTGGGCCGTACCTGGCTTTCAGGTAGTCGTAGAAGAATTCGTACATAAGGATCTTGCTGTTTTCCAGTATCGTCATCCCCGTGTAAACCGGCTTGTTCAGCACCAGCCGCCTTTTGTGCATGTGGATGCCGGCCATGTCGGTGCTGAAAAGTGTGAAGCGGCTGTACGACGGGTCCGAGATCAGCTTGCGGACTTTATCCACCTCCCACCTACGCACAATCTTCACGTCAACGCGATTTCGCAGGTTTTCCATTGTTTTTCCGAACACTGAATTGTTCATCAGCTTGTAGAAGTTTGTCTCGAAGTCGCTTTTTGCCTGTTTTCGAAACTCCGTGTTCATCCTGATATATGGCTCCATCCAGCATTCTTGATCGAACTCTAAAACTCTCTGCACCTTTTTCAGTCGCATGCCCTGTCTCAGGTAAAGCTGCAGGTTCCTGTAATGGACGACGTACTTCTCTTTGTCTTCCAGGGTTAGAACCAGCTTCTCTGTGTTTGGCGGCTCAATTCCAAGGTCCGCCATCAGCTTGTGCTGGTACTCTGACATTTTCCGCGGGTCTGTTACCTTTTTCTCTGGCGCCAGCGGATAGCTATAGTGTGCATCGTGCATCTCTTCGGGGTACTCCAGGTCAACCTCCAAGATCCAGCCCTTTTTCGCATCCGTCTTCATCTTCATGATCTTTTCTTCCTTTGGCATCACTCGCTTCCAATGAAATCCGCTCTTCGGCAGCGGTAAGCTCATCGCCCACCCGTAGAGGTTGTTGGCGTCGAGATACGTAATGTAGGTTGTTGGCTGTGCCGGGTTGTAGCCTTCGACCAACGGGTTGTTCGCCTTCGCGTACCTTTTGCCTACCATTGAGATGCCGCCCCTCATCCCCCTCTCTACGAATAAGTGCATGTCCAGGTCTGTAAGCAGCTCCAGCTCAACACCTGTCTTCTTCAGCAACGCGTCCCAGCTCAGTCCTGGCGCGCTGTAGTAATGTGCTGGGTCCAGACCGTATTTCCCCTGGCACACCTTCCTGAAGTTCTCGAACACGTCTGCCAACAGCACAACGTCCGTGGTTACGTACAGGTCATGGTAGTCGCCTATCGTCCGGCAGCAAAACGCCGCCCAGACTTCTTGCGCGTGCGCGTACTCTTCGTCTGTTATGCCTTTGCCGCTAAGGCTTGAGAAGAATTTCTCTTACTCCGGCAGCTGGGTTTCATCAAACCTCTCGAAAGAGTCCATGTACTCGTACGGGTAGATACCTTTTTTCAGCAGCAGCTTGCGCTTGTTTTCTTCCATGGTCATTTTCTCCATGATTGGGAACTCTTCGTTTCCCTTTACCAGCTTGTCCAGGCTGCTCTGCATAAAATTCACGCTGTCGATGAACCTCAGGTTTCCCAGCGAGAAAGACATGTACTTTTCTGTGTTACTTGGGATGCACCTGATTTCTCCCTGCACCCTTGCCATCGCTTGCATCAAGAGGTGCCCGTCATAGCCTTTCAAGTTGTGAAAGACAACAGGGATTGGCGTCGTTTTCGCGTTTAGTTTTAGCTTGAAGTTACACTCATTGTGTGCTGCGCCACGATATTTTCCTGTCATGTGGTCATGGTCTCTCACTGAGTCTTTGAAGTTGGGCACAATCAGCGGTTCTGCACAGAACAGACATGTTTCTTGTGTTTTTGTAATCCATTCGTCGATTGCGTCTTTTGGTTGTCTCCTTTCTTGCGGGACATATTTATTTTTTGCTGCCTGGTGGTAGCATCTTCTGTGACTTTGGCCGCTGTATTTGCCTGAATCATAATCATACACCGCCATTGAGTCGAGGCACTGTTGTCTCACCAGGCTTTTGTTGCAGATGTGACATTCGACGGCGTTCCTGTATTCTTGCCAGTCTTCAGGCGTCATTACTAGCTGCCCTTTGTTGGCCATGTCTTCACGCATTTCTCTTTCATGTTTCTGTAGCCACGTGAGAAACACGTACACTGCGTCTCTTCCCCTGTAGTTGAACGGGCCAAAAAGCTTTTCATCGCTTCTGACTGCGATGTACGAAAACCCGCATGGCACGTGCTTCTCTGTTTTTACTGTGAAGCTTTTGTTTGCTGGTGGTTCACATCCAGCCATCTTCTCCAGCACACACTCAAAGTCGGCGTAGATCACATAGGGCGCCTTCATCTGCTTGTAGTGATTTTTGAAAGACATCTTGTTTTCGCCCTCTTTCATCATCTCTGTTCTTGTTGCAGTTTTCAGCAGCCCTTTGCACTCAGGTTTGTGCCTTTCAAGGAGCTCTTTCCTCGAGTAGCCGTGAAGACATCGTTCGCAGAAATGTTTGCTCTCGTTGTGGCGGTTTTGATCATACAACAGTGCCGTCAGCCTCTTCACATAGCTGTAGTGTGTGTTGTCTCCCTGCTTCGTTATCATCAAGTTGATTCTGGGTATGTTTCCATCCTGTTCGCTGATCCTGTGGACGATTACCTGTTCTTTATCCCATCCAAACACATTTATTGCAAGGTTCGGATTCTGCCTTTCGAGCCTATCAATCTGTGAAACCGGTGTCGGAAAATCGATGCCTTCAAAATTCAGGCCGTCGTTTGTTGGGTAGCTTGAAGTCCTCCTAATATCTCCTCTTCGAGTAAATAGGGCGGCTCTGATGGCCGATCTCAAGCATTGGTTATCTCTGTTTTGATTGTAATTATGGCTTTTTTGTTTTTGAGTTTTACAGGCAGAGGCATGTAGGTTCCACCCCTTAGAGGTTGGTATTGCGCCACATTAATAAAGGCTTCCAAAATTTCATCTACAACCCAGCCTGAGCCTCTTTCAGACCAGGCCTCTATTTCACCTCTCACTTCGTCAACAAACTGGTTAAAAACATGATTCAGCGTGTCTATGTTGTGCCGATTAATAACAATTGGTTTCATTTTATTAAAATAATGTTCCATGTACTCAACCTCCTCGTTTCTGTTGACAGAAAATCTGACAAGGAGCCCAAATTGCACTTTAACACTTCCAAGATCTTGTGCCTCCTCCCTTGTAACATGGATGAAGCTAATTTTTGTTTCTTGGAAAAACCTAAAGATGTCTTTGTTGCCTTCTGGCGCCCTCATTTTCCACACGCGAAGCCAATCATTAAATTCGTTTCGCACTATTTCAAAACCAAGCCTTATGTTGGGCCTAATAGGCTGTGGCAACCCCTCTTGAGGAAAATTTTCACCATAAAACATTTCAAGAACATCTCTCGAAAAGTTCGCAGCGGCCATCGCTTCTATAGTGACAGCGCATTTCTTCAAATAAAAAATAATTCTGTGTCATTTTGCAAAATAAAACCCACACACATATATGATGGGGCGTTCTGTGGCAGGAATTTTTTTTCGTACCACGGCGAGACTGTCGAGTCGTG
>Ga0126343_10000523_pt1 | contig 15067 bp, 8 predicted proteins | sample Cyp2metagenome_FD_92531 | JGI IMG/M metagenome (GOLD analysis project Ga0126343, IMG submission 92531) | Coral microbial communities from Lord Howe Island, Old Settlement Bay, Australia - Cyphastrea 2 metagenome | ecosystem: Host-associated > Invertebrates > Cnidaria > Coral ... | reverse complement strand
GGTTGCCTTTGCTTTCCCGTGATAAGTATGGGGCTCCGCTTGGCGGCCCTTCGGGCCGCCGGAGCTCCGCTATGATTAGTAAAGTTAAGGTTCGAGTCGAGGATTACGCATAAGAGTTCAAGCTTGTCTACTGTTTTTATCTCTTCATTGTTTACACAGATTTTGTGTGTGTCATCGTTTTTGTCTTCACTATCGCCAATGTTCATAATGTGATACTTTTTAAGATTCCCAGTCAAAAGGTTTGATTCGTACCAATTAGTAGCATTGCGCACAGTTTCTCTAAGTTCCAAGGTAACAGTAGATTGATCGTTTCCGACGTGGAACATCTGATGGTCGTCTGCGTACATTGACAAGTTTGATTTTACAAAGAAGGATAAATCATTTTGAAATATATTCCACATCAGTGGACCACGAGAAGAGCCCTGGGGGCAACCTCGACTGATCCTCCCGGACGAGCTTGTGGGGCTGCCAAGTCAAGGTCTTTATATCAGTCTATAAATGTTAACGTCAACATCTGTTTTCCTTAGATTTGTCGTTGTTGTTGTTTGTCTTTTTTGCGTTTCTGAAACAAGCGAGACATTGAATTTCAGAGTTGTGGCGGTGCGTGACGTTAAGGCTACAGGAACTGGGTGTACCATTAATTATTAATTGTGTTATTAAATTATGCAAAATATTAATGAGTAAGCTGTAAGTAAGTTTATATTGCATGTATGTACATCATTACTTTTTTTCCTTCACTACATGTAGACACACTCAGGGAAGTTTTGATGCATGTGTGCATTTTGTCAGACAAGCCAAGTTATAAATTGATAAACGATATCCTTCATGCACCAAAGCTGAACTCTTAAACCCCTGAAACAATAAGGAAATAGGGACCATATATCCCTGACTAAATGCAGTGTTGTAGAGCTTTCTTTACATGCAGGGTTAGTGATTGTTGCAGGAAAAAATGTTAATCTGGCAAAAAGGGGCTGGGAGGGCCTGAGGTGCTATACATCTAGTATTTTGTAAATTGTATGGGCTCCTGGTCAAGTGCAATACTAATCATCTACTCCACATTTCAATCGGATGAATTCAGCAACAACAACTGACAACAAAAGCTATGTACAGCAAGTCTTTGAGATTAGGGGCTTCTAAATGCATTTCTTGGCCTTACCGGGAATAATAATCTAAACGAATTTTCTGTAGCGTTTCTTTTATTCGGTCATCCTTCGTCGAGACGAGATTTGCATTTTGATACCAACATGTAGTGATGCACATATGTGCAATTGTGTATTTAAGTTCGTATGTAGATTTCCTCGGTCTGCATTCACGTTTATTATCTGCACTAAGGCGTACTTTGAACATTATTTTTACCGACGGCTTTATAGTCATTTTATCGGCGGTAGCTTAAACGACATTTAGCTAAGCATTTCGCCAAACTCAGTAACCTGAACCACCAAAACGAGTAAGTCTCCATTCTAAATAAGCATACGTAATCTGTATCTCAACTAACGAGCGTCAAAAGTTGTCAAGCATAGCAAATCCTGTCCGCTTTTAAAGCATTAAATGGTTTTCTTTCTTCGAACCGTGAACAGAAGTAGGAATTATGGCAATCTACGAAACTGCTGTCCCTAGCTTGTCCCTATTAACACACAAAAAATTTTAAAACTCGCCCCGCGGTAAGATTCACAAATAAACTTACCGTTTTATTAAGCTTACTTTAAACGAGAGATTATCGATAAACGGCGAAATAAAACGACAGAAGACTATTTGATTGCGATATGCAACTTTATAAACCAACTTCTTCTTCAAAGTGACTTTATCGAGCCTCAAGTGTTGTTGTTTGAAAGTTGATCTTATTCCACACCATGGTTTCAATTAAATCAGGAAGACTTAAAACTCATCGAAGGAAAATTCTTATGGAAAACGCGACGAAAGGTTTTAAGCTTATGTTACATAGTCGCTTACCGCACTTGGAAATTTACTTCTGTGTGATCGGACTGGGTGAATCCTTAAGGCAGAAACTTCCAGCAAAAGACTGAATTGAGCTAATCTTCTCCATAGATCAACGAGTCAACCACTTTTTCAGCTGTGCTTACCGTCTTGTAATTTCTCCCAACTCGTTACAGTTTGATTTCTCTTTCAGATGAGCATGTGACTTTCCTTTCACGGCTGCACTGTTCCAGGTACACTCGGTGCAGCGCGGGAATTTTAAAACTTGGGAAGTTCTGTAGATATTCTGAGTAAATTTTTCGTGTGTTTCGCCTCGTTCCCTCTGCCTCACAGCATTCGTGTTCGGTATTATTTCACCTCTTTTCTCTAGCCCTGACTGGATCTACCTCACGGCACTGTTCGGTACTGCATGGCCTCCTTTCAAGCCATTCCCTGCTCTTTCGCATTTATCCTCGCCACTTCCTCGCCTGTTTATTCTAGTCTTGCTCTCTGCCATTCTCTTTCACGTTTTACTTCAGTTAAATCCTTTGTTGTAAAAGTTAGATTAACGTCCCCTATAACAAATAGAACTGAGTTTTCTTTCCTCAAAATTCCAGCTAAGAAGAGGTAGCCGTCCTGTGCTCCCCCATAAAGGTTAAATTTGAGACTCCCTTCACCCTACCCCACAGTCTGTACGGACGTTCGCTCGCTTGTACGGTGACGTCATAACCAAATTTTCTCGGCTTGATGGGTTACCAAATTTTCTAAGGAATGGGACTTCGCTTGACAGGAAGCCGAAAGCAGTTGGCTTTGTTGCTGTTACATGTAGTTGTTACTGTATTTATCTTCTCATTAAAGAAACAAAAGCTAATCGTAATGACGTCATATAGAGGTCCGTCCTCCAATATTTATAAGCAAGAGCCAATCACAATGAGAGAATAATAATGAATTATTGTATAAATCTAAATAGAGAGCTCTGAGATGAGACAGGTCAGTCGCTTCATCGTTATGATGGCTTCCAGAATGCCTCAAATGGTTGAGATCCAACACTGTGCTTTAATGGGACCCGGAAACCAGTGGGTTATAGAGGCGCACTGCCGCACGTCGCATGGTGGTTTCGAAAGGTGGGAGAGTCTTCCTGGACGTTACCCTGACGCCAAAGTGGAAATCAATCACAACTCTGTAACAGTCAGACTGCCTCCCATTAAAAAAAAACTTGAGGTTGCAATATTTGGAACCCCGGGAGAAAATGATATGATTCGCAAGCAAGTTGCCATCTTTGGTCCAAAACCAGAAAAGGGGCAAACTTGGACCTTCAAAACAATATTATATGATGACACTGCGCAGGCTTTTGAGGTAAAAATTTTGTATGCCGCAGGCAGTAGGCACACTCTTGAGATATCGAGTTGAACATTAATCTCTTACTAACCGAGCGCGAGGGCCGTACTGCTAAATATTAGCCCGAGGTCGTGGCGCTACGGACCGAGCGTAGCGAGGTCTGTACAAAAACGACCGAGGGCCAATATTCCTCAGTGCGGCTCGAGCTAGCTAGGTAAGAGAGTAGTTTATTATATAGCACTGGGGCCATGCTTGTTTTGAATTTGCCGACTTTCGAAAGCAAAAAATACGTAGCTTATGACCGTTTCCACGGAAACGGTCCGCATGGCGAAATCCCGACCAAGAAAGGACCAATCAGAATGCTCGGATTTGCCTTGCCATATAATAATTAGTAATAATTGCTATCATTCATTCAAACAGACCTGTCCTAACATCGGGGCGTACAAGCTAAGGAGAGGGGAGTTGGGTGGAGATTCCCACTTGCGTTTTATTCAGGCAAAATCAGTGAATGTAAAAAGTTTCTAATCTCAAAAGTCTGACTGATGAGAGAAGAAGAAAATGATTGTGCGATGTTTATTAAAGGAATTCCCTTAGACAAACAGTACCAAAAGAATTGTATTTAAGCTTCCTGTTGGTTAAGAGATAACTAACTGTTTGTTCCCTGGATATAACCAGCAATTACGTCAGAAGGAAAGAGAAAGGGGCAACAAGCTGCTTACAGCACGCGCGGGATTGCTCGTTGCCAACATCGAGGACGATATCAACATTGAGCTAAGTCCTCAACAACCAGGATGGCGGATCAAAGGATCTCAAATAAAGGTACCACCAAATTAATGATTATGGTAAACAATTATTTGGGTTGAGAAAAACAATATATAGATTTAGCCAAGGCTAAAAGCGGAGCTTCCGTGTTATTTATTTGAATGTTGTTGATAATCAAAATAATCCAATGAAGCAAGTTGTTTCGTCCGAAATTGCACGGCATCCGCGTTGATTTGGACGCTCTCATTTGGAGGCCTGAATAATTGGGAATTCACTTTATTTCAAAATTCTTGGTCTAGTTTTGATAACCAGCTCTATAATTAGCTTCCAGTTGATAAAAGAGTTTAGGTATTTACAGTAATAACAGGAAGCATTACTTCGCTTGGATGCGAGACACCTGTCCGGGCATGCAGTAATCGTGAAGGATGAACTTATTCCTTCTTTCCATTTTTTTCTGAAATAATTTCTGATACAGCCGTCTTTTATTTGATACCATGTGTGCAATTGACTTTGTGGTGGCATGAGTTTGTACATGTATTCTGTAACATAAACTTGCCTTGCTATTTGCCTTTATGCTGTGCAGCCATCAATAGTTCAGTTCTTTTTCATAAAATATGCTATCTAAATACTACCAGAAGCATATCATCTTTGATTTTCCTTTGAAAAATTACCAGAATTTTGATAGCCTTAGGACACTTCCAAAAGTGAATTAAAGACAAACAGATGAAGGCACGGTAGTTGTACAGTATTAAGAACAGCTTAGAGGAATATAATGAGATCCATTCCCTACCGTAAAGTGCAGTATTCACAATGATAAAACAACCCTGGTATAACAAAATAACACCATGCTGGCAAATAAGTATATGTAGGCATCTAAAAACAATTTTTTAACTCCATTTGAACTAAGTGTCAGTGATTTTTTTTCTCCACTAAGGACTTCTTTACAAGGAGGAAGGTTTACCCTAGTAAGTAGGTGAACCCTAGCTAGAGGACAAAGGATAGCCGGGTTTACACTAAAAACTTCACAGGTGGGGTAGCCCTTCAACCCGGGACAACCTCGTGCATGGTTACACTCAAAGGGTGGGGAAAAATAGTAAGTTAACCCAGTTAGGTCGGTTAACCCTACCCGGAATGTTTACAAGGGGAAAAGGCAACCCGCCTCTCAGAGTAACCCTAGCACGCAGAAATAAACCCGCCTTCCCGGGTTACCCTGGCTGCCTTGTAAGCAGGACTAAGGAAAAAAGAGGACGTGTGAGTGCTAGAGTCACCTGCCTGCTAGGGGTATGTCCTTTTAAACAGGCCCTTGGATTGTGGACTACAAGAACTCTGAACTACTCGTTAAACCCATTAATTATAAAATTTTGCTTAACTAATTGAATAATGCCAAAAATCAACAGGCAAGCATAAGGGCTGGTTCACACTTTGACATAAGCACAAGCACAAGCATAAACATAAGCATAAGAAAAATAAGAAAAATACGTGTGAACTAGGGTTACATAAGCATGAACGTAAGCAGAAGCATAAGCATAAGAAAATGGAAAAAGTTCCATTCCTTATGCTTATGCTTATTCTTATGCTTATGCTTATGTAACCCCGGTTCACAAGTATTTTTCTTATTTTCCTTATGCTTATGTTTATGCTTGTGCTTATGCTTATGTCAAAGTGTGAACCAGCCCTAAACGGAAGACGAAATTACACCAGTCTACGAGGCGCCTGTCCTTACTGCACAGAAAACTTCAAAATTCGCCTAGCAGTATTTACAAATACAGTTTTATTACTTTTAGACACGAGGTTATCGATATACGGCGAAAAATGATCCAAAACTAACTTATTTAAAATATGCAATTTTTCAACAACACAAGTCTTATTGTTTGAAATTCATCAAATTTCTCACAGCATGGTTTCAAATCAGCTAATCAGGAAGGACAGGAAGACTTTAAAAGTCCTTCTGAAGATATGAGCTCAACTTATAAGCCTATCTCGCCGTAGCAACTTGAAACACGAAAGTCTACATTAAAGTCTATATTAAACAAAGTCGCTTACCCGCGCAGTTTGGTAGTTCATTGTGTTCAGTGCCCATAGTCCCATAGGCAGTAACAGATTGAACTGAACTTTTCGATAGATCAACGAATCAACCACCTTTTCACTCTGTGTTAACCGTTTTGTTCTTTCTCTGTCACACGAAACACGTTTGATTTCTCTTATTGATTACCTGATGAATAATTACACATCACTTTCTTCACGACTGCAAGTCTCGACGCGTGAATTAACTTGGGAAGCTCTGCAGTTTACTGAGTCAATTTATCGCTCGTACGCTTACGTCATAACCCGATTTTCTCGACTTGATGGTTTACCAATTTTTCTTACCCATGGTGCCTAGCTGGTGCGCTCCGCGCGCGGAGGCTCCGCTATAAATTGTTTGCTTTCGCAAATAACTGATACAGCAAGCAATAGGAAGAGGGAGGGGAAAAAAATTGAGACTTCCTACCGTTATGTACCAGTCAGTTTCAGCAGTGCTTATCCCCCCCCCCCCGGGCTAACCCCCGGGCATTAGCATTTTTTAAGAAAAATTGGGCAAATTCCCCGGGGTTGGAACACATAAGCTGTCTAAATGCCCCGGGGTAGGGACGAAGAAAGAGGGCAAATGCCCCGCCCCCGGGATCATCTTCTTCCAACACTTCTGCCGTTGTTTTATTAACCAGTCAATAAAACGGTCAACTGTTCAGTATTTTAATACAATGGCTTTAAAGACTCCGAGGACAATAGTACGTGCTAGTTTATTCTGATTATATTTATTTCTTTATATTTTGTTTTCTACAAAGTTTTCAAGACTTTTTTTATATTTTTGTTTTTCACCAGTCCCTGTAAAGAATCAAAACATTTTAAATGATGATGCTTCGCATTTTAAGCTCGCAGCCGGGATCTATGTTGAAGATCTCATCATTTGAATTCGCAAACCTTCAGTGTTTAAATTCCACTTTTATTACCAGTAATGAAGAAATATCTAAAGCTGAGAAATCATACCTTTAAAACATTAAAACATCGACAGGTTTTTTTAGTCCCTGACAGACAAACCATTCTCGTCCTTTCCGATAAACTCACACATCCCTCGAAAACAAGTGTGCCAAATGCCCGGGGGTCGCCTCGGGGTATGCTAATGCCCAGTCCCGGGGCCGCGATAAAATTCGCTAATGCCTCACCCCCGGGACTGGCAACGTGAGTAAATACCCAAGTTTCCCCGCGGGGGGGGGGGTGGAATGGGCATCACTGGAATTAATTGATGCATTACATAAAATAGTTTTCAAAACCTGCCAACCAACCAGGATGGAATGACCACTAAACCTTCGACTGCCACGGCGACCGAAACACGCTTGGTCTACGATGGAAACGCTGGCTCATCGCGTTCGAACTGTTTGCCGATAGCAAAGGCCTGATTGTGAATGAAGAAAATGAAAACAGCAGGCAAAGAAGACGGGCATTACTGCTCCATTTGGCCGGTACTGATGTTCAAGATATCTTCTACACACTCCCAGACACAGGAGATGCGACAGATTATAAGAAGGCTGTGGATGTACTAAACGCATATCTCGTTCCAAAGGTCGACACAACGTCCGCGAAGCGCTGCTTCAGACAGCTAACACAAGCACCTGGGGAAACAAATCGACAGTTTGCAACCAGACTAAGGCGGACAGCAAAAGATTGTGATTACGGACAATCAATAAAATCCTTTGCAAGTGCACTAGTACGTAAATCAAGCGAAAACTCTTGGAAGAATGGCAAGGTCTTAAATTAGACAAAGCGCTCGAAATAGCAGAGAACCGTGAAAAAGTGGACTCAGAACTCGCTGCAATGGTACGTGTAAACGGCATAGGGAATAAAAAGGAGAGGGCCTGGGCATGGGAAGAATTCACGACTTACCTGTACTATTATCCTATATAAGCAGTTATGTGGATAAGAATGTGTGCAAATGGTTAGATTATGAAGGTTGGTGATTATAGGCATTGAATGCCAATAAGCTATTGTTAAAGAATGTTGGAATTTGTAAAAAAGAAGAAAATAAAATGGTTTGCAATTGGTCATTTTCAATGTATTTAAAATTCTAACAAGGCTACATGGCTCACGGGGAATAACACAAACGAAATTGATTCTTCATTCCTCAACATTAGTGTGATTTCTTTTCTTGGAAAGCCTCCAAGTTGGAAAAATGGCCTATCAGTACATGTAGGTGTCGCAAAAGTCACAAAATTAAGTGTAAAACTATCAGCAGTGTACTGATGATGTATGGTCACGAAAAGTAAACAGCAAACAAACCTGATGGGACAATCAAGAACGTTTTTTAAAATATTTTAATAAACTGATGAAACAAGATTTGTGGTAAACAACTCAATAAGAATGGTACAAAATGTAGCAACAGTTCTGGGGTTAATTAACCTGTATGATGAAAGAAGTAAAGGTAACGTTTGCAATAGCCGGCCCTACAGGGGTGAGTAAGTGAGTGAGTTAAGGTAAACACTCTGGACACGTACCTAATTGTGATTACAAGTACAGCACATTTCTTTATCTAAAATGGTGATCATAACAGTTACACCAGTGAGTAACCTTGAGGTGAATCGTCATGCCTCATTTTTATGCCCCACCATTCATCCTCACATAATTGTTTTGCTGTAGTCAACTGTTTTGATTACTTCTCTCAATTCTCAAATTGCAACATTTCAGGGGCATGCATTATTGATTCTGTAAAGCTAAGTAGCCAGCTACTCCCCTTTGAAAAATCTGGATCTGTCCCTGTAATTAAAAAAGACTATAAGTGTATGAGCAAATAAATAAAGTTATTATTAATTAATTACAAAACAACTTGGTGAGATCTTGTTAAAAGAAGTTGTCATATCCTTATTTTGTATATCTTGAAGTACTGAAAGCATTGTTTAACAATTCAAATTGGTTTTCGGCTTTCTCCTGTTTCGGCTATAACAGGGTAAATGGACAAAAAGTAGACCATGTTTACTAAATGCATCTGTGGTCGAGTGTCAATCAATACCCTCAATCGACCTGTAATTGATACTCAATTGAAATCTTGATTGAGACTCGATCGACATCCCAGTTGATATTCAGTCGACTCTTGATCAACAATCCGTCGAAAGCATGCCGAGTGTCAACTGAGTCACATGCATCAATCCAAAGTTAGTTGACTCTTGGTGAACTGTGAACTGAAATGTTGATCGAGTGTCTAGCAAGGATTGATCGAGGGTTGATCAAGTATCAATCAAGGGTATTGATCAACAAATAACCACAGCTACCTTTTAGTAAACATTATCCCCCAAAAAGTAAAACAAAACTCATTACATACACTTACGTTGCTAGATATACAAGTAACTAGGTATTACGGTATATAAATAATATGATTTTTGACTAATTGTTTTTCTCAAAGCAGGTAGGTTAAATGTTGGTATAATACTTTCTTGTTGGTATAATACTTTCTTGTTGCTGTGTTATATGTAACTTTTTCTTTGAGTAATTCTTCTTTGACAGAGTAGAGCTAATTTCAGACATCGTCAAAACTGTATTACTGACAGCCAACACCGGTACAAAGTTGAATTGTACTGTTAATACATAAAGTACATAGAGTAGTATCTATGTGACCTAATTAACATTGATTTCTGCAAATAAGCGGATTGGATCCTGTCTGCTAGAGCTTGAATAATGAGATTAGTCTGTTCACAGTAGTTGATGACTCATTTGAACTACGATCATTTTAATCTAAATAGTAGAGTAGCAACGCCAGGTACAAGATTATCACAACATCATACATGGTCGCTCGAGAGGCTCAATTATGAAACATTCCTTCAAAGAGGCCCAGAATTTTCCATACGAGGCTACAGCTACTTCCAAAATTATAGATTATCGGCAAAGGTTGTTTATTTACAATGGGCGTCGACATATCATTGCTCAATACCATAGAAATTCGCTGTTTATCTCGACCTAAATTCTCACGTAACCTTAATCTGATTGGTTGGAAACAAAATGTGAGAGCTGTGAGATGTAATCGTTGTAAAAAAAACTCACCTCAATTTCGAGGAAGACATCCATGGCCGAGATCGAAGTAGGCAGCCGAGAGTTCGTTTGTCATCGATGACTATCGGCAAATCATCGTTGATACGAAGTGTTTGCGACAAACCACAAGATATGATTGGCTCCGAAGTACATTCTATTGTTACTTACTTTCGGAAAACATAGACGATAGCAATAGTGACTGCTGCGCAAGCGCAGTAGTCACAAAAACCAAGCACCACAGGGAACCAAAGCTAATATGGTAACTCAAGATGATGACGATGACCCGGAATATGCATTTACAGCCGGACATCAAAAGCAAGAGACCCCTTTGGATGTAATAGGAACATTCTCATGTGAGGTCTCTTAAGGAAGAAACTCCATTAATGCCGAGTTGGGGATGATCAATGACAAAGGAGACCCACTCCTCGGGAGTGACGCTGCAACAGGCCTTGTTGTGTTGAAGATTGGGATAGACATCGTCTGCAGTAAATACAAGCTTGCAACCCATTGGTGAAGTCCTGCAAGAGAAATACCCGGGAGTCTTCAGTGGCGTCGGGAAACTAAAGGATTAAGCAGTACAACTTCACATGGAACTAAACGTGAAACCGGTAGCGCAACCGATATGGACGACTCCTTTCAGTCTGAGATCAAAGATGGAAGAGAAGATCCAAGAGCTAATTAACTTGAACATAACACAGCCAGCAAATGGCCCACCCCGTGGGTTATCCCCGTACTTGTGGTTCCCAAGTCAGATGGAGACATTTGTCGCTGCATGGACACGCGAAGGGCGAGCGAGGCAATACTGAGAGAGAGACACGCTATTCCAACAGTTGATGAAATCTTGCAGAGTTCGAATGGTAGCAAAGTATTCAGTAAGCTTGATTTGAGGTGGGGCTGCAATCAATTGCAATCGACATCTGGCTCGGGAGAAATCACGTTTGTGACACACTGTGGACTGTTCTGATATAACAGACTGATGTTCACAGTTAACTCAGACTCTGAACGCGACATCCAGACAGCATCCAGACTGCACTCACCGGAATATACGGGCAGGAAAACATCTCAGATGACATAATAGTGCATGGCAAAGACCAAGCTGAACATGCAAGCTGAATGATACGCACCAAACTCAGAAGTACCCTCAAAAGTACTTCCAGGCAACTGTACAACAGCAGAAAAAAGACAAGCTCTCAACCCATTCAACACAACCCCATACACAGGTGTAAGCAAGCATGGGAACAGTTTGATTGTGCAATCCCAAGGAAGAGTCCAATACTCCCGCAACACTGCGCATGTTAAGAAGCTGCTACAGAACAATGAGACACCAAGCATGCAGGATGAAACAGTGTTAGAAACAAGACTAAAAGAGGATGAACCAGTTCAACAGCAGAGTGTGTTACAGGAACCAAATGTGGCTGAGACCAAAGTTCCAGCTGAGGGACATGCAGCTACCAAACTTGAGATTCCTCTAAGGAGCTCACAGAGTGAAATCCTGGCACCAATTCATCTCAAGGATTACTATACCTGACTCAGAAAGACACTGATAGTAATAACTGAAAATATCACGGACACCGTTGAACATAAGTGTCAGTGAATGAGACCGTTTATATGTTTACAATCATGTTGTTTGTTTGTTTTTGTTTGTTTACTTTTTGTGTAAGTGTAGTTTGTTACGACTCAGACCCTCTCGGTTGTAGCCGAGTACGAGCTAGCATGGCGCAATAAAGTTATCGTTGTCGTTTAGTCTAATCTGGTCTAATCCTCCTTATCCCCGACTAGCTCGGACACAGCACAAGCAACCAAAAATGTTAACCAGCCACGCAAAATAACTCAGAGCTAACTTATCCAGACTAATGCCTGGAGTACATTTCGTTTTGAGTTCTTTTGCCTCTCTCTGGTCTGATACACTTGATGTGCTGAGAGCAGTATTGTTGCTTAGTCATTGTTTACGGAGTAAAAATCCATCCTGAATCATTGGATGTTTAGGTGTGGTTTCACTGAAACAAAAACAAAACATACACTTATAAATCGGCCTAGAAACCTAGCAAGAAAAAAAAACACGTTCCTAGGGCAAGATAGGTTTTTTTACTTTTACTCTTCGTACGTTTTAGGCCTAAGAAAAGAACCATTTTCCTTTCAAAATATTATTGTTTCGACTGTAGAGTAACCTCAGTACTAACGCTCATCTTACGAGCTGGGCTACCTGTGGCACAACAAGCAACTGCTTTATATTTCTGTACTAAATCTCAGTTCTTCTTCAGGTCATAAAATCGAGAGAAGCTTGGAAAATGTCAGAGAATGGTACAGAATTTCCACGCTGTATTTGTGAAATCGTACATGTTGATGAAACCAAGGAGTCGTTTATTTGTGGAATAACGGTCTCGCATGGAGAAGAGACGACCAAGGCAGAAGTCGTGGCGATTTTCAAACAAGTAAGACCAGATGAGTTAACTGACAGCTGACTCTCTTACATCTGATATTAGTCATAAGCTCTAAATTTCTATCACGCATAGAATAATCTAATTGTTTTAGTATAAATCTAATAGTCAAAACACTTCGAAAACGCAAAGCAGCCGTCATATAGGTGGCACACTGCTAGCTTTCTCACTTTCTACTAAACCCTTTGATTATGAGCTGGAGATTTCTAGTATATGGCGTGATGCACCCTCGTCAGCTATCACGCATAGAAATCGAAAGGGAATAATCCAATTGTTAGAGTATAAATCTACTAGTCGTTTAAAACTTTATCTTAATCTTCTTCACAGTCACTTCGAAAACGCGAAGAAGAAGCTTCCACCGGAAGAAGCGACCAACAGAAGCAAGTAAGTAGCGAAGTCAGTTACACAGAAAACGGCTTTCGTAATGGAATAAGGCCTTTAGGTGTCCTGCGTGCGGGGCACGATGAGGAATGAGATGAGACTCGTGATATAATGCTGACAGATTTATATTGAAAGGCTTTAAACCTTGATATTTTAATGACCTTTTAGCCTTATATGTATGCCCGTCTTTGTCTTTTTTCCTTTTCATACGAACTCATTACGATTGAGTTTTGCATTTGAAACGGATTCAGTTACCATAACTTATTTCACTTGCTATTTTTAGACTGTTGCCGCACATATCAGCGGCAAAAAACGAGAGAAAAAGATTCACGAAGAGAATCGTGTTACAGGGCATAGACTTAAAAGAGGTAACGTCTCGATTTAGTTTAACGTTTATAGTCACCTGCAGATTGTTCTTTTATGACTTAAGCAAGTCTTCATCCAATCTCGTTTTGTCGCCATTTTTGAATTTTCGTACTATTTTGTCCACTGCTGTGAATGCAAAGAATAAACACAAATGTTTTTAATATACTTGGACAATGTTTGAAAGAAGGGAGTTGAATGAAAACAAGCCTGCATCATAGAAAAAGAAACCGCCGGCTATCCTTTTCTTCAGGACTTCCATGTTCATCACTTCCAACATTGTGTTGATAAGATTAATCTAGGGTAGTCGACTAATCGACTGACCGGAATTGGAATCGTGCGTTAACATAAACCTTCCTTCATAAATGTTGACAAATCAACAGCAGCAGCATCATCATTTTTCGCTCTTGTAGTTTACAACAAGTTTACATACTCACACTAAAACAAATTGCAAATATCAAGCCCGGAGGCTAAATAACTAGGCAGTTTTCGACTTAGCCTGCAGTTACATTAAGTTACTTCTGAATAAATCAAGGAGAGCAGAACTAAATAAATAAATAAATAAATAAATAAATAGATGTAGAAAGTAGTTTTTAGGATAAGGTTTCAAACTGCTGTTTTGACAGAAAAGGAAGGTTTATTTTTTTTAGAAAAAACTGGACACACTTTCTGTCTAAGACTTTTAAGTCTAATGGGATATTATCCAGAGAACAGTTGCTGAAAGGACAACTGTTTGTTTTCCAGAGTTAGCTAGCTAGCGCCCTTTAGGCTTAAATAAAAGATCTGGTGTTATACCCATGAACACTACTTGCAGACTACTTGATTCGTCACGGTAAGATGGGTGGCATGAGATATGACAGCATTCCTCGTTCTTCTGGTGTGAAAAAAGAGTCGGGGGACACGAAAAAGAGTTCGTAAATGTGACGAATCAAATATATTGTACTTTTGGAAGTATCAATAGAGTATTTCTCAAAGTAAGCAATGTCTGAAAACAGTTCTTGTCGGTCATTTAAAAAGTTGTTTCGTTTGATTTGTCCTAGTGCCCCGTCTTGTTAAAATGAGTTGTGTTCTTTCGCTTATTGTGGCGTCTGTAGTTGTTTGGAATACACGCCCAGAAGGTAAGCTTTCTTGATTTAAACGTTACCTGCTTGTTATCTTGAAATATAGTGTGAAATACAGTGTAGTAATCAAAGATACAGCCAAGTATAGTCTACACCAGCCTACCAATAATTTATGAGAGCTAAAGAGGCCGGCTAGTTAGAGCACCGAACTTGATAATCGGAGGTCGCAGCTTTGAGCCCCGTTCCTAATGGCCTCCCACGCAGGCGTTCTTAGGCGTGGGAGGCTATGTTCCTAATCGATGACTTAAGGGGCTATGTCCCAATATAACGTATCTTCAAAATGAGAGACAGCTCAGCTCTCACCACAAGAAAACGAAACGTAGGGTTGAAACGCACTAAAAGGTAATATAGTTCACCACTAAATTTTCTTCGATTCTTATTGGTTTAAACTGATCACGTGACGCGATAGTGTTCATCCGCGGAGAGACACTACCATCCGTTACCGTACCCAAATTCGCAATTAGCCAATCAGAAGCCAAGTCTAGTGTCCTGATATCCTACGACATCAAGTCACTGACCTGATATCCCGCGATATCATGGTCACTTTCAAGTAAAGTAATGTTACCGTACGATAACCTTCAAAGAGGTTTTGCCAATAAACAAACAACTCGTACTTTAAGATTTAGCTGGTGTTTTGCGGTCGAAAGAAGGCGCAAAAATCTTTCCCGCCAAAACTAAACTGGAAGACGCTTGCCAACT
>Ga0126343_10000522_pt1 | contig 15085 bp, 9 predicted proteins | sample Cyp2metagenome_FD_92531 | JGI IMG/M metagenome (GOLD analysis project Ga0126343, IMG submission 92531) | Coral microbial communities from Lord Howe Island, Old Settlement Bay, Australia - Cyphastrea 2 metagenome | ecosystem: Host-associated > Invertebrates > Cnidaria > Coral ... | reverse complement strand
TTTGCCCTCGAAGCTTCGCTTCTCGGGCAAATATTTGTTTTAAGAACATCAAATTTCCGCGGGGCAACTATCAGCCGATAGTTCCTCGACAGAAACACTCTATTGTTTAAATAGAAATCGAGAACGAATAGTCTAATTGTTTTAGTATAAATCGTTCAAAACTTTATCAAAATCCTCTTCAAAGACACCTCGAAAATGCCAATAAGTGGTCGTAATTCTGTTGAAGGCCACATTGCTACGCTACTCGCTATCTATCCTAGTGAGTAGCCTGACCAATCAGAGAACAGCATTCGTGATAGAACTTAAGTAGATTTGTACTAAAACTCGATAGAAACACGGTACATATGTTTTCTATTTCTTAATTGCAAATGTCTCGTTGAGCACTTATCTCTTAAAAAAGCAGTAGGGGGCTACTACTTCTACTCTTGTGTCTTCCTCGGTTTGCAACTATGTATTATTCTTGACTCGGCCCTGGTTATTAACGCAGGATGAAAAAAGTCACGCATATTGATGACTAGAAAACAAATCAAGGGTGCCAAACTTGACATTCTGCTAACACGTTTGATGTTGTGCTTTCGGAATGATAATACTAGTTGTTGCCTTTATGATTGGTATTTAACGTTTCCGTCACACTTAAAATGCAATTAAGGTGGCTCGATCGGATTTTTAAGTAACAATACCGTTCAACTTTGACCGACTAGAGCACCACCATTATCAGTCCAACAGAAAACCAAACGGCACTAGTGTGCTAGAGAAAGATGAAAGTTTCAAATAGGATACATTTCCGCAAGATCTGAGTTACCATAGCAACAAAATGACGCCATACCCCATTTTACATAAGACCGAATATCTTGCCACAATAGCTATTTTTTTGAAACACGACGTCGGAATCTCGAACTTGATATAGATGTCTTAACGATGGCAAAATTTAGTGAAACCTATCACAGCGTTTCCTAGAAAATTATGAGTGAAGTTTCAAGACGTCAAAATATAACCAAAACAAAGCTGTTTTAAATGTTATGGCAAACTATGTCAATAGGACTTGACTAAATGGTATTCTAGTCTTAAATGAATCTTCTAACTTATAATTACCTTGAGTGAAAGTCTCAGAGAAATCGCGCCAGTTGACTTTCAAAAACGATGGCTTGAATATCAACTGGTACAGGCTGTCGTTTTGCTTTTTATCAAAAATTGCCCTAAATTTCTTAAATTGGGCCGGAATTAAAAACCACTGGATGAATTTTTTTTAAACTTAGCCCTCACTAAGATCAATCAAAATTCAACTTTATGCCGGAGTTTCAAATAAATTGAAATCTTGTAAGGCATCTAATTTTCAGCGGCAACTGAGGAAAATATTGCGCTGATTTTCACTCATGTTGTTTTTTGTCTTCATTATAATATTCTTTTGTTTCAAATCACCATGCTCTTGTACATTTCTGTACATCATGAATTCATAAAACGAGCGATTGCTTTCTGGCTACTTTCCCGAGGCCTGCTAAAATTTGCTGAGCTACCACTGTACTAACAATAAAATATATTTCACACTTTCTCTCATATCGCCTTGACGCTTTCACGCCGAGGGCAAGCGCTGGGCGCAAGCTGAGAATCCATTGACATATTTTATTATTATTGTAGTGCTAGCTCGAGATATTTTAGCATGCTTCGGATCATCACCGGAAAACAATCGCGCATTTTATGAATTCATGATGTACAGAAATGTACGTAAACAAAAGCATGGTGATTCAAGACAAAAGAAAATTATAATAATGACAACAAACAACGTGAATGAAAATCAGCGCAATATTTTCCTCAGCTGAAAATTAGATGCCTTACAAGATTTCAATTTATTTGAAACTCCGACGTAACGTTGAATTTTGATTGATCTTAGTGAGGGCCAAGTTTAAAAAAAAAATTCATGTCCTATTGACATAGTTTGCCATAACATTTGAAACAGCTTTGTTTTGGTTACATTTTGACGCCTTGAAACTTCACTCATAATTTTCTAGGAAACGCTCTAAGAGATTTTTTTAAAATTTTGCCATCGTTAAGACATCTGTGTCAAGTTCGAGATCCCGACGTCGTGTTTCGAAAAATAGCTTCTGTGGCAAGTTATTTGTTCTTATGTAAAATGGGGTATGGTGTCATTTTGTTGCTATGGTTACTTAGATCCCGATGAAATGTACCATATTTGAAACTTTCGTCTTTTTCTAGCACACCACTAACGTTCGATTTTCTGTTGGAGTGATAATGGTGGTGCTCTAGTCGGTCAAAGTTGACCGGTATCGTTACTCAAAAATCCGATCGAGCCACCTTAAAATCAACGTGTTTTCTTCAATTCCGCCAATAAACTGAAGAGAAATAAATCGGAGATATGTAATGAATGGTGCCCAGATATGATGCAAAGTATATATTGTTAAAGATAAAAGAAGGGAAATAGGCTATACCTTAAGCTTGTCAGCGGTTGTCATCAGCTTGCAGTACTGACATTGTTGCTGTCTAAACATGCACTCTTCTTCAAGGTGCCGTGATAAGTCTTCTCTCAGCACCAGGACTCCGCAACTGGGATACATGCATTGAACCTTGGTATAAGGACACTGATCCTCATGATCCTTAGTAACAAAAGAAAAATTCTCAGCCCACCTCAGGTCAATACCTCAGTGGAGGATAAGCAATATGTGAAAGTAGTATTATTGGAGGCATTGTGTATAGAGTAAATGAAAAGCAGACATGACTCCTAGGGTCATTTTGACAACCAAACCCAAATAAGTGGGAGCTCTATCTATTTTCCGCCTGTAAGGGGGTGAATATCCCGGCACATGTAGTTATTAGAATTTCACGTTAACAATTTCACGTTTTTACCATCGAGTCTTAATCAAGAAATGAAGCTTAAGTTTCTCTGTTTTGGTCATACTCCCGAGATCGTTTACCGGGAATGCAATTATGTCTTTAGTCCAGTACTTTTTACTGGACAAACTAACAAGGACCGCAACTAGACATACCTCTAGCTGTCCCAGTTCTCCTGTCCAATCGCAGCCGTCGCATTGGTTTGTACACTGGACTGGTAGCGACAGAATTTCGCGTCTCGCAAACTTGTCTTCAAATATCTAATTATCGTGGGAAAACAATTTCAATCGATCAGTTTGCCAATTAGTCATACCATATTTATTTAGTGTTGAAAAAGTTATTCAAAAACAAATGGTTTTTTTTTCCTTGACATTAATCAGGATCAGAAATGGATGATGGTTTCTGTTCTGATATATTTAACTTCAACGCAAGGTGACCTAGTCTACCATACCTCGCTGATTTCTTCCCTGTCCACCAAACACCTAGGAGACGATCTACGAATAGAAAAGTAGTGAATGAGGCTTTTTGTTTCAGAAAATCGTGATAATTTTGTTGTCGTTGTGTTGTTGTTGTTGTCGTTCTTGGTTTAGGGGCTACACCTCGCCTTGTACTGAGAAAGGGTATTGTGACCTCCAGTCTTTGCTCAAGAAAACCCACGCATATCTCGAGTGACAAAACTGGTCAAATTTTAAATCACCAATGCAATGAAACTATTTATACTACTACGCCCAAGAAGGGGTGGGAGAGTCAGTAAACATTACAGTACCTTAGTAATAGTTCTACACAAGACTTGCAGTAACGATGTCCACAGCTGGTCTGTACCGGATCCCTCAATACATTTCCACAAGACATGCAGAGGTATTTAGGATCACAAGACTTCATGCCTTTTTCGGAAATGAGACATGACTTTGTATAACCAGGCATGATCATTGGATATCTGACAAGCACAAAACAAATACGAAATTAAAATACATTTTCAGTCTATCAGTTTTGCTAACATACAAAGAGGTCATTCACCATTATTATTATATGGCACCAGGAGCCTGATGGCACGGTAAATCCGAGCGTTCCGATTGGTTCTTTCTTGGTCGGGAATTTGCCATACGGACCGTTTCCGTGGAAACGGTCATCAGCTGCGTATTTTTTGTTTTTGAAAGCCCGCAAATTCAAAACAAGCATGGCCCGAGTGCCATGTAATAAACTACTTACTAACCTAGCTAGCTCGAGCCGTACTGGGGAATATTGGCCCTCGGTCGTTTTTGTACGGACCTCGCTGCCCTCGGTCCGTATTGGCACGACCTCGGGCCAATGTTCCCCAGTACGGCCCTCGCGCTCGGTTAGTAAGAGGTTATTATTTTTGTTTCTCTCACAGATTTTAAAATTTTCGAGTTACGGTAAAAAGGACTTTGGCTGAATATTCTGACAGCCGCTCACGCATTTTACCTACCAGATTACTGTTTAATTCAGGCCCTTGTGGTTCGAAAAGTAATGGAAGAGCGTTCCATTCGACTAGAACTTCTAGTTTGAATTTCAGAAATTTTCGTATGCCGTATGGAACGGTATTTTCCACAGGCCGGACCGATCTAGTTCCATTCCCGCTTGAGCACATTTCGTGCCAAGATTTACTAGACAAAATGCTGGAGGATAATAAGAAAGTGATCGACTGTATTAAGTAGCGTAAACAGCTTCATGAAAAGAAATTTAACACGCGTATCATTCACGATTACATATACCTGACCGACTCAAACATCATTTCCGAGTGATGAGAGAAACTTGGGACTTTTCTCGCGGGAGATTTACAAACCGGGCGAAATTCGGAACGGCCAGTCCATAATTTTCGGGAAAACAGATCCTATAACATTTTTGTGGAAGATATCCAATCAAGAACAAGCTCGTGAACCGGAAAGCTTGGTCGAATGAAACGTGCCCTCGATCCTCTGGAGAAATCACTATCCAGTGGATAGCGTGGCTTGAGTTCTCAAATTGGTAACACTTATCCAGTGGATAGTGATTAGCGTTATCCATCCTTCGAAAAACTGGGCTCAGTATACTTAATTGGCCCTGTTCTGAACTGGCTCTCAAGCTGGCCGTGGTGGAACAGATCTAATTCGGAATATTAATGAGCAACAGACATGTCGAAATTTGCGCCAAAAGTTAGACAACTGTATGCTGAATTGTAATTGTAAATGTAAATGTAAACCTTCATTTTAACACGGAAAATCATCAGTTAAGTTAATAATTAAAAGCTAAAACTCATACAACTGCTTTAATACAAGATTGCCGTGGGAGAATCCGATATCTCAGATACCTTCCTAATACACTCTACCCCATTTGAACTGCCCAATGGAACCAACGCTTAATTTTTAAATCTTGGGGCAAGTTGTTCCACAAACAGGCCCCGCTATAACAAAAGCTTCGTTTCAAGTAATTAGTATTTGGCTTGGGCAGCGAAAGCTTTCCTTCAAGATTTCTTAGGTTATAATCATTAACGTGGCGTTGAGTAAAGAGACATTGAAGATAGTCTGGGGCAAGTTCTGAATATGGAGGTCTTGCACTGAGCATGTTACCAGTTGGACAGTATCCTTCAAAATTGTAGTCTGAACTACAATTTAAAGCAATCACCCCAAATACCTTAGTTGTACCTCCTCCGGAACAACCGAATATCAATTCCAGCCCTACACGGAGTCCTTGTCTGTTGTTGTGGGATAGCGCGGAGACAGTTGTGACAAATTTGTAGCGCAAGAGAAGCTAGGTCACCCGGATAAACGAATTTGAACGTACTTTTTCCCGACGGAACAGTGACTGAATTTAGGCAGCGGCAAATTTTTGGCGCAGTACACGTGGACAATGGAAACAAAAGCATTAACATTTCTCGCAGCATTTGATATCAGATGAATATTTTTACAGACTAGAAAGAGAGTTAAACCGGCAAATACTAGCTAACTGTAACTTACCAAAGCAGCAACGACGAAACTTGTTTCACCTATTCCCTGTACAACCCAATGCAACTAATAAACTTTGCGCTGACGGTCGTTCATTTATACCTGCATGTCGGACCTGACGCAGCTGACGCAACTGACGGGACTTTTCCCATTATGATGCATTAAATATCGTTGACAGGGGGGTTTCCCCGCATTTTTAAATATTGCGTGACTCCAAGTCCACCAATTCGCATATAACTTTATTATTATAACAACGCACTGAAATGTATGGGAGAATTATGATAACGGCTGTTTCATTTTTTTTATCGTTGCAAATACATTGACATTTTCCATTGTAGTCGGGTGACTACTCAAATTTTAAACTTTTAAAAGAGAAAAAACTCATTGAGCTGGATGCTCCCAAGAGACAATTAACATACGCCGATTTGCTATCGAAACATAGAGAAGTAGAACAATTACTAACGGACAGATACTAATTACTAACGGACAGATTCGTCAAATGGACTTTCCTTCTTTTTTTTTTTCCTTTTACCCCTTTTGATGCAAGTTGTTTCCAAACACGAATAAAGGTGCAACATTGCAAGATCGCGATCTGTTTCATTTGTATGATGTCATCAAGTCGATTGCGTTTCAGCGTTAGTCACGCTGAGGGAAATTTCCCGGCCGAGGGTTTTATCCCTCACATGTTTTATGTTTAAGCGCTGCCAGAAAATAATAAATCCGCGTTCTTTCGCCAAAGCATTGATACTTCCAAGAACCAGATCAAAAAGGCGTAGATAAAAATAGAACGGGGAAATGACGATTTGTAGGTTGGTTCTGCAGCAACAGCACGCCAGAACCTCCGATCGCGATTGAACAACAGGTTAGTTTCGGCGAGCCCAGCTGAGCTGGTTTGTAGTGACTAGTCCCTGTTCGGACTGGACTTGTAGCTTTTCAAGAGTGTTTCGTTTTAGTATCCCCTTGTGTTCCTGGGTTCACATATTCCTACCACTGTACATCACCACGCACAAAGTACTCGACGTCTGCATCATCTGCTACATTGTATAGCTAGACGCAAACTCAAGCACAAATGTCATATTGCAGCCAAGCTGTTGAACAACACTTACTCGCTTGATCTAGCCGATCTATTGAATAAAAAAAATTAATGATTTAGTATGCAATACTAAATATTCAGAAGCTGCCAAATGTTCGTGATATTAGCTGTCCGTTTCTTCAATTATCAAAAGACCGGCTCAAAACGTGAAATATATGTAAAACGTTAACAATGGCATATCTCACGGTTCTTTTCGTGCTCCTTCTTTTTGTTTTGTTCAATTGTTTATTTGCTTGTTTGCTTCTTTTGTATTTTTGTTGCAGTATACAGTTTTTTGCAACGCAATCGAAACTAGATTTCGAAAATAAGGAGTCAGCATCATACGATAAACACGATTTGTGAAAGTGGTACGTGATGAGCGTGGTTTTCATCACGCCGGGAAATTCCCAGTCAGCGATCTGTATGCATTCTACTTCCACAAATTTACATGTGACAAAAAAATTTCACTATCAACAAGTACATATTGTTTTGAACTATTTTTCATGTTTGCCGTGACCTTCTCTGTAAAAAGAATTGGCTAAATTTGAATGGGGATTTCCCTTTTTAACGCCTCGACCTTAATATGTCTTCTTTCGACTTTTTCGATCATATAATATAACAAAACCACTTTCGTATTTAGTTTGGATTTCCCTACTTATAGACCTGTCACGGTTTTAATTGGAAGCCATGTATCGTGGCGGGTTCACAACCGTCGTGAGAAATGACAGTGTTTGCATGATGACAAATAATTGTCTTAAACATCGAATTCTGAAACATTTATGGATAGCAAAGTTAAGGCAGCTCAAAACAGTTTCCAACACTTAGATTTTGATGGGTCGTTATATCCACTATTTTTCACTTCATGCTACAATAAAAAAAAACTGCCCAATCATTGGATCAACAGGTTGATGTCAGTTTCGTAACGTAATAGGTTACCATAGCAATGGTATGACCTTCTAAAAACACCCTTAATTACAGCTTTAGGGGCTTATAATTACAAAACCACACGGTGAATATTTTTTTTTATATACTATCAACTTTTGATAAGCATGATAAGACGCAGGTTTTGGCAAAGTTTAAAAAAAGTATGTAGGTGGGATTCAGAGCCACCTTAATTTTTCGAAAATTAAAGGTGACTCTGACCCTCACCTAAGTGCTGGAAACTGCTTTGAGCCACCTTAAGATACTAGACAAAGAATTACATCGGAACAAATCTGAGGTAGTAGATGTAGCTATGCTATAGAATGTGCGAGTCGTGTTTTTAATTTTTCATACATTCGTCTCTTCAGTTTATTTTTCCGCGAAGTAGCGCGAAATTTTAAGTCGCGTATGTACTAGTGCGGGAGATGCACACTACAGACAAATAACAACGTGACAGGACGGTTTCTAGCAAAACAAAACATTCACGGTATATTCCAATATCTATTTTCAGTTTCACAGTTAGAACACGGAGGCTCGAGAGAAATAGATATTTCCAAGGACTCGTGCTAGTAGTTGTAGTCGAATAGATTTTTCGTGCAAATCTGCTATTTAACAACAGAGAGGTTACGCAAAACGTTTACGGCAAACGGCAAACGGCAAAAATGAAACTTTTTGCATGCCGTCTCTCTTCAGCTGTAAGTACAGTAGAGTGAAATTATTTGCATTTGCAATGTATAGTGGGGGGCGTTATTCCATTTTTGTGTGCTTTACTTTCGGATTAGAAGAAAAGAACTTAAAATCAGAAGTTATCTTTGCCGTTTGCCGTCGCTGTTAACGGTGATGCTTAACCTCTCTAATAAGATTCTGTAAGCAGATACTGAGTAACGTAGCAGCGTGCGTAAGGCGCCACTTCTAGTGTTTTTTAGAATAAAGTTTTGAACGACAGCATGCGTTAGAAATCTCGAGCTCATAATGTGATTGTTTATTAAAACGGTACGTTGGGCAATATATATAATTATACAAAAGTTTCTATAAATTAGATGAGAATTAAGGATAGTGGTCAGATATATTGTGCCACCCTCCCTCACCCACCCTTGCCGGCAGCCCTCTGGTTTCAGATGCGTTTGCGAGAGCTTGCAAATGTTTCATTTCTCGATATTCCACGACGATCTGTAGCTGGTTCGCCAGTGACATAAAACTATTCGTGATTGATGTGACTGCGGCCGATAATGTAGCAGAGGTAACCATTGTGCCCCTTTATATTGATGATGACATTTCTCGGTAACTAAAGCAGAACTTAATGCCGCGTTCATAATATATTATTTTCACGCATGGCAACCAGTAAAGGCACTGCAGAATTGCCAGTTCTAAATGTTGAAAACTTACTGAAAGACCAATATGGGGTCAAATACGTCACCTTAAATTCCTTACAACGTAAGGGCTATAGTTTTGTCAATTTGTTTCCAGAATTTAAATCGGCATGTTTCGAAGCGTTCATCTTGACTAACTTGTATGGCTGTCCGTTGATACAAGTAAATGCAATTGTTTATTTCCCTTGAATAATCTAAAATGCAGCTTCCATAGCCGATAAAAAGTTCATTTTAAGCTACTGTTCTTTTTCGAGGTTTCCCGTTAAAAAGTTCATATTCCGGAATGTTTGACGGGGGAATTTAACATTGAAGTTTCCAAGGATATCGGCGACCCGCATCAATATATTCGCATGCTTAATAACACTGAACCTGTAATAAATAAAAACCTAGAACCTATACTATTTAGGTGCACCATGAGGACCGTCCTAATCTTTTAGTCTGAGCAATCCCCGTTCAAGATACCCTTATCATTTACGTCCTTTGGATTTAGTCTGAACCGAACCGTAATTTCGTGCAAAACTACTTTAGGCCATCAGTACGCACTAATTATGGTATATCTCCATTTAAAAACACAACTTAAACGCTGTCCATACATGCTCTTCAAAAAGCTGACTAAAAGATTGTTATTGATCTGACTACTCAGAACTGACCGTAGTTTAACTGTTAGCTATATAACGCTGTACAATATTCAGGACATCGTTTTCCTTTTAGTCTAGCTTGCATTTACGTATGTCTTTCTTCTTTTGCAATAATAATATCGTCTTTAATGTAAATATTAACGTAAAATAACTTAACATGCGAACAACGATGACAGTGACCAACTCGAAAGCTTATCGGCTACTTTGGTCACTGTGCACAACTACTATTGTTTCTTCTAGTTAATTGCTAGTCAGTGTATTTCTTTTTACTTGTTCGTGTATCATTGTAAACCATCCTACGTTGAGTTGTTTTCTGTAAACAGACTGCAATAATTATTATTATTAAAAAAACTGAAGTGAAAACTGTAAAATTGAAAGAGACCGCTAGACGTTTCGGTGACGGTGAAGTATCGTGATGCCAAATTCTATTGACTGCACGCTATTGACCTTGTTTTCACTTCCTCGTTACAAAACAAAGGACAGTCACTGAAACACTTGAATCAAATACACCACACTTGAGTTTATTGACCGTGCTGAACTGGCGAGCGGGCAACTGGCAGCTTTTTCATATAGTGACATACTAGCACCTCGCGTATTCAGCCGGTAAGTCAAATATCATATAAAAAGCAATAGCTTGAAAGCAGAGTCTGAACAGAGCGAGCGGAGAATGGATTTCAGCTGCATCAGGCTAGCATTTGTTCCATTGTTGTTGACAGCGGTAATGCTCTTATTCTTCGCAATTGTCTACAATATTCGTTGCACGAGACTGATGAAGGATCAGGAAAACACACAACACCAGGAAAAACAGAAAAAAGAGCCAGAAGAGCACCATGCAATAAAGAGCAGACTTTATTATTGTAATTAACTTGTTTTTATTCAGAACGCACTTGATCAATATTAAGCGTTGTACGGAATCGCATGGATAAAGGCCATCACAAAAATTGCAGTGTTTATTCCAATTCACAACTCTGCTGATAGAATTTAAGCCATTTGCCGTTTGCCTGTGCAACTCGAAACTAAAAAGCAACTCTTAAGCAAATGCGATAACTCAGCAAAATAGAGAAGATCCGACATTTTGCAGAGAGCTTTTAAGTCAAATAGAATACCAAAGTAATTGAATAAGATAGCATCTTTCTCTTGCTTTCAGTCCTTGATAATTTTCAGTGAGTAACGTTCCAATAATAGTTATCAGACACTATTATAATTAAAACGGCATCACGATAATTCAGATGAATCACTAGCAACCGAATGGTTGGAATACACTCAAGCATCAGTATTTAACTGTGACAGGTATTCTAGATTATCAGTCGTCATGACGAAATTGAGTAGTGTTGATGATGTACGGCATTATAGCATTGCTAATTGCGATAGATCTTATTCCTCGACTCCCAGCTTACGATTCATGCAGAATTCACTGGTTTTGTTCTCGTTCCACTATTCCGTGACAAGCAATCTTTCGTGTTGAATTATGACTCCAAATGTCAAGTACCTCTAAAAAACACTTAAACAAAGTTGTGATGACGTCATTCACTAAATTAGTAAACAGACTATTGTTCGTCGAACTAAATGGTTTGCGACATTAAAGAATGCAATTTCTAGAGATACGTTGAAAAAAACAAAATTATATTGAGCAACGCTAGCCATGCACAAAGTTACTTCAAATCGACGCAAACTTGAAAATAGTAGCTAGTTTACAACTGAGGGAAGTGAATGCAAAAAGAAGAGTCATAAACTCACCTTGTACTAAATACCTGTGTACCTGCACACCACTTAATGTAATTATTTCTACTTGAAGGCGAAGCCAAGCGGGTGTAAACAATGGAGATCAAAATAAAAATTTTACAGAAAAAGGGGTTACACATCATCTAGATCTCTCGATATACATGGGTTTCCTGTAATTAAAAGGTAAATGGAATATAAATATGCAGACATCGTAATATTTTATCCGCATTTTATCGTGTTTACTTGCTACAAACAAGTCTACCACTTTGCTAGTACCTTAGACTCCACACAGAGCAAGAATAATGCCAAACTGGTTTAGACAAAGGTTGATATGTTTTAAATGATAATGCTTCAGAGAAACCGTGTTTGCGCATGAAACAATACATTTCGGTCAGGGTACGAATCAGACCATGGATCTAGGCACATAGCCAACAACATCACGTGACGTACCAATGGCAATACAAGAATGGAATAACTTTGTTTTCACTGATGTTCACCTGTTACCCCTCGACAGTCTTTGCACCAAAATCATAACCATTGTCAACAGCATCGAATCGAACTCCAATCAGCTGCACTCCAATTCCGCACAACGATGCAGAGTAATTTGCAGATTCTTGGGATAAATTCAAATCCTGCTTATAGCCGGGACGAATTCTGAAAGGACTCCCTGCTCAGCAAAACGTAGGCAGACGTCTTGTATTACCTTGGTTTTATGCCAGCAAAGTATAAAGTAGCACTGACGCGTCAGTGCACAGACACTCATGGCTGTTGAAATGTTACTTGTGCGACTGTTATTGCCATCAAACTCTGCAGTTTGCTTTTCAAAGTTTACTTGTGATTTTTTTGTTTTGTAAAAGGAATATGAAAATTTCATTTCAAGTCAGACCATGAAAGCGAAACCTGAACGATGATCGTCTTTCAATGCAATTTTTTTTAACATCATTATATTTTTATATTTTTCTGGTTATATCATTATGTAAGCCGTTAGGAACGAGGTTTTGACCCCATCTCGGCAGTCGCATTGACGTCATCGGTCTAGACTTACAATGACCCCAAGCAGCGTTCTTGTTCCTGAACAAAAACAATCATGACCGCAAACGTTTAAGTCATTTGCATATTGTTGAGATCAATTTGTTCGAGGATCTTTTGGTAAATAATCATTAACACAACACTGACAAATAAAAGCTCAGCCACCGGCCCGGACTGTGATGGAGAAAAGAATGGAGTATGTCCACCACCTGCTTCCAGTGCTTGTTCCGTCACTGATGACTATGCTAGTGATTTTAATTGTTGCAATTCTGTATCACGCAAGGCGTAAGTTGCTTATCAGGGAAGACAACAACATATATCAGAAAGCCGAAAAGATTCCGCAGGAAAACGACGAGAGATTTGCAACCGGTAAGAGCTTCATGATTTACAGGTTTTTGTGATGTTTACGCCGTGCGTCTAGTTTCTTTACGAAATTTTGTGATCTTTGGCAGTTAGCCTGACATGAAATGAAGTTTCGCATAGGGGAAATAGCATAAGTTAGCGAAATGGAACAAGGCTAAACAAAAAAAACGGTCATTGTATATACTCTTGAGCTTATGTTCTAATGGCTACGTTCAGAGTTTGCAAGAGCCAAGAATTAAGACGCATCCGGCGTACCAATTTTTGTCAGCCATGCACTTACAATTCTCTAACCACATCTGGGGGTTCTGGGTAGGTGCCCATTGTGCAGGGAATGCTACTTAAAACTCTAACCTAGTTTCGAGCCTGATACAAAATTTCATTAGCTTGATATTAAGTTGAGAGCTTTAATGTCCCCGTTAGTAATCATACTACACTTCTTGTTGTTAAGAGAGACGAATAACACATAAAAACAATACTTATTTCAGACGAGAATGCGCAAAATGGATCCTATTTCAGACAACAAAAAGATTTAAAAACAACACCGCTAAAGGATATTGCCAGGGCATCCTGGATCTCAGGCATCTTCAGTTCTCCATTCGGTAACAGGCGAAATTGTTCAGATCATGTAAAAGGTTTCAATTATCAAGACTTGTTATGCACGTTTATTTCCACCTTAGAGAATGACGCACTTTGACCACTTGAGTTGATTGACGATTGAGGTAGACAGGTCGATGACACTTATGAGCGCTTTTTAAAATCGAGTGTTTTAGTGAAGGGTATACTGCCTAGCCCTGCCTTAATACTTTTAGTAATAAATATCTCTTCCTTTTTTTAAAGAATTTTCAGCATTTTTCAATAAACAGTCACAACTTAACTGTTAGCTATGAAAAGATGGCTTAATTTTCTGGATTATGGCTGAAAAATTCGAATGCAATTTCCGTTACTTATAGCTGCATAAATACCTTATTTTTTCCCGAGCATCTGAGCGAGCCGGAATCCTAGATCCTCGAATTTGATTGGCTTATCACACGCACGTGACCCGTCCAGCTCCGACGGGCCGGATTTTTTCTCCGCTCCTAAAAGTTAGCGGTAATTGTTAATCTTTGAATTTAACAATAACAATATTAAAAACTAAATTTTTAAAAATTACTAAGAAAAAAGCTAAATAAAAAACCTAAAGGAAAAAACTGAATCAAAAGATCTAAGCCTAAAATTATGAGTACAGTTTGTAAACCAGCTACCGCGAGAGTGAAGTCTCTTTTTTTTACACGATCCATCGATGATTGAGTGTTTTGAAGTTGTAAGAGTTAACTTGGTTGTTTGTAGCTCGGCGCTTTAATGGCGCGTAATCCTGTGTTCCTCTCGTCGTAAAATTTGAGTAGTTATCAGTGGAGTTTACCTCTCTGATCGTTGGTACTGATTTAGGGGGATTTCTCTGGAATATACTAAACGAATTGTTCTCGCTTTGTGCTATAATTTCAAGCGCTTTTAATAGCAACGACTCAGAGAAATTGTTTTTGTAGCAAAACTTCAAACTTCGCACGAAATTTCCCCCTGACGCAATGTAAACAATTTGTCAAATATCTGAGTCATCCGTTCGTTCCCAATTGCTCGTGGACGGCGCTCAGGCCAATTCAATAACAAGACCTCGGGCTTGGAAATGCCGCCCTCGGTCTGCGGCCTCGGGCAGACTTTTTAAGTCCTCGGTCACAGTTGGTCACTATACGCACCTCCCAGCCGGAAAACAACATATATTTATTAAATACTGTCATGATGATACCAGATAAAAACAAAGTTGCTAATAAGGCTCTTAAATTTTTCTAGAATTCGGAGGGAAATTGAAAGCAAAACGCTTAGCTAATTATGATGTAAACTGAGTTAATTAACTAAACTTTTCTTATGAAGGAAAAACTGGAAAAATGTTGTTGCGAGCGTTATCCGGCCTTGTCAGAGAAAAGGTAAAAGGAAAGAAACGTCAGCTTTCTTTTCAGAGTAACTTTGTTACGGTGGCTTAATAACCTACTCAACACCCCATTATTAAGCAGAAGGACTAGTTGGGGGGGGGGGGGGGGGGGGGGGGGGGGGTTTGTTTTTTTTCCTTTTTTAAAATAAAAAAGGGTTTTTGGTGGTCTCTGGGGTTTTAACCCCAAAAGCTCTTTGCATTATCTTTTCGGGGGGTTTTTT
>Ga0126343_10000521_pt1 | contig 15098 bp, 22 predicted proteins | sample Cyp2metagenome_FD_92531 | JGI IMG/M metagenome (GOLD analysis project Ga0126343, IMG submission 92531) | Coral microbial communities from Lord Howe Island, Old Settlement Bay, Australia - Cyphastrea 2 metagenome | ecosystem: Host-associated > Invertebrates > Cnidaria > Coral ... | reverse complement strand
GATTACACAATGAACTTATCCAGAAACGACTGCTTTCCGAACCAGAGTTGACATTAGCAAAAGCGACGGAAATTGCATTAGCCACGGAAGCTGCAGCAAAAGATACCTTAGAGTTACAGGGTGGTAAAGAATCTGAAGTTAACAAAGTAAATACTGAAAACGAAAGAGTACCCAATGTGAAACCGAAGCCCCATGATAATTGTTATCGATGCGGTGGCACTACACATGAATCATCTGAGTGTTAATTCAAGAATGAAACATGCCGGAAATGTGGAAAACTGGGCCACATCTTACGAGTTTGCCGCTCTGGAAGAAATCAGAATACGACCCCACGAAGAAAGGATGATGAACCCAACCTGCATTCTTTTGAGATGGGTGATGAACGTGATGATGACAGCCTAGTGGCATCACTAGAAGTAAACAATGTTAACCAAGTAACAGCTGGTGAAGTCATCTGGGTTACCCCAAAGATCAATGGGCACACCCTGAAAATGGAACTCGATACGGGATCAGCAATATCCACACTTCCATTGAAGAAAAACAAGGAAATGTTCACAGACACACCACTGGTGGACACCAAAGCCATTTTGAAAACATACTCAGGAGAGAAGATAAAACCAGAAGAAACTCCTTGTTCGTGTGGAACACAACAACAAATTAATGTTGTGGAGACACAAGGCCCAGCCTTGTTTGGAAGAGATTGGCTACACCAGATACAACTTGACTGGAAACAGATCTGTGCTATTTCAAAGGAGAAGCCACCACAAGAAACTCAAAAGAAATTAGAGAAACTCTTGGACGAGTACAGTGAGGTGTTTCAAAACGAAATTGGAACACTCAAGTCCACCAAAGCAAAACTTACGCTTAAGGAAAACAGTCAACCCAAGTTTTACAAAACAAGGCCTATTCCATATGCCATGAAACCCAAAGTTGAAGTTGAGCTGAAACATCTAGAAGAAGGAATACTGAGCAAAGTCAAATTCAGCAACTGGGCGACACCTATTGTACCCATCGTGAAACCAAACGTTACAGTAAGGATCTGTGGCAACTATAAGATCACAGTAAACCCTCAACTGCAGTCAGAGGAATACCCCCTCCCTCGCATCGATGACATATTTGCTAACCTGTCAGGGGAGAAGAAGTTCACCAAAATCGACCTTAAGCAGGCATACCATCAGATGGAGGTGGAGGAAGAGTCACAAGACTACCTGACAGTCAACACCCATCAAGGATTGTACCGATACAACCGCCTGGTATTTGGGATAACGTCAGCCCCAGCCATTTGGCAAAGATCAATAGATCAAATCTTAGAAGGAATAGAAGGAACAAGCTACATCTCAGACGATATGATAATCACAGGAAAGGATGACGAAGAGCACCTCACCCACCTGGAGGAAACACTGAAGAGGTTAAAGGAACATGGCCTAATAGCAAATTGCGAGAAATGCGCGTTTTTCCAGACGAAGGTCACCTACTGCGGACCAACATGGGCTACACAAGACTCAAGAGAAAGTTGATGCCGTTGTCAAAGCCCCAAGGCCAGAGAACGCCCAACAAGTCCATTCATTCTTGGGATTGGTAAACTATTACCATAAGTTCTTACCCAACCTGGCAACCACCCTCTACCCCCTAAACAGGCTCTTAGAACAAGTCAAGCCATGGAAGTGGTCTGCAGAGTGTTACAAGGCCTTTGCCTTGGTGAAGAAACTCATAGCACCAGATATGGTCCTTACCCACTATGATCCAAAACGACCATTGAAACTAGCATGTGACGCCTCGACAGTCAGAGTCGGCGCCGTGCTATCGCACGTAATGGAAGATGGCTCAGAACGACCCATAGCCTTCGCGTCACATACCCTTACGAAGGCAGAAAGGAACTACTCGCAGATCGACAAGGAAGTCTTAGCCTTGCTTTGGAGAGTCAAGGAGTTCCACCTATACCTGTTCGGCCGCCATTTCACGCTGGTGCAGATCATGAGCCTCTGACCTCAATTCTCAACCCTAAGAAAGGGATACCAGCCATGACAGTTGCTCGCTTGCAACGCTACGCATTGTTCCTAGCAGGATTCAAGTACAGCATTGAGTACAAGAACACCACCCAACATGGAAACGCGGATGGATTATCACGCCTACCCGTGAAAAAGGCGTACAGCAAAGAAGTAGCTGATCCAGCAGAAATTTTTCAAGTGTCACAGCTCCAAGTGCTGCCAGTCAATGCAGATATGATTCGTCAAGAAACCAAGAGAGATCCGGTATTGTCACGTGTGGTCGAACACACGAAACAAGGGTGGCCACCAGTCATTAAAAAAGAATTGGAACCATTCTACAGAAGGAAGGATGAACTTACCTTGCAGGATGGTTGCCTTATGTGGGGCTCTCAAGTAATAATTCCACCTAGGTACCGGGCACAGTTGTTAGAACAACTCCATGAAGGCCACCCCGGAATCGTAAGAATGAAGGCTTTGGCTAGAAGCTGCATTTGGTGGCTAGGAATGGACAAGGAAATCGAGCAAGCAGCAAAAGGATGCACTGGCTGTCAACTCTTCCAGGACAATCCCCAAACCGCCCCACTTCATGCTTGGGAGTGGCCTGCACGCCCATGGCAACGTATCCATGTAGATTTTGCAGGACCATTCTTAGGAACAATGTTTCTCGTCGTTGTGGATAGCCACTCAAAATGGCCTGAAGTAATCCCAATGACTACTACAAGTGCTGCGAGAACAATTGAGGAACTAAGGAAGCTGTTTGCAACACACGGATTACCAGAACAGCTGGTTTGTGATAATGGCTCCCAATTCACATCAGACGAATTCAGAACATTCATGAGGAAGAATGGTATCAAACACATAAGGTCAGCTCCATATCACCCAGCTACAAATGGAAGCACTGAACGTTTTGTACTGACATTCAAGCTAGCTCTTTGCGCAGCACTGACTGAGAGGAAAACCCTCTCCTGGAAGCTGACGAACTGCTTGCTAGCGTACAGAACGACATCGCATGCGCTGACTTGAGAGGCGCCAGCGGTACTCCTCATAGGAAGAAACCTAAGAACGAAGCTTGACATTCTGAAGCCTAACATACGGAAGCGAGTGGAAGAAAAGCAACAAGACCAAGAGTTGCGATGCAGCCACAACCCTACGCATGAGCTACCCTTAGGTCCAGCTGTCGCTGCCTGAAACTACCGAACCGGAGATAAGTGGGTTCCTGGAATCATCACAGCTCACCCTGGACCCTTATCCTACGAAGTCAGAGTCGGACCCAATACAGTATGGTGACGACATATCGATCGACTCAAGGAAACTGCAGTAACTCCGAGCGTTAACAAGGAACACTACACCCCACACCTAGACCCAGCTGTGTTAGTAGGAGTCTCACCAGCGACATGCAGCGTCGCAAGTGAAGAACCACAACCTCCTCCTTCAAGTGGTATTGAGGAATTACCAACCACAGACACAGATGTGACCAACCAACCCACCAACTCGTCTAGCAGCCAGAATGAGATCACAACCAGCAGTTCAGCAACACCACCACCTAGGCGCTATCCCCTTCGGCTGCGGAAACCACCTGAAAAACTAAACCTATGAACTGAACTGAACTCGTACATTTTAGATTAGTTGTGAATTTTGGGGGGAGGAATGTTATGTCGGGCATGCCGGCCCGCAGTATCTGTCACGTATGCGCACGCATGCCACGTGCATACCTTGTAGATTGAGAACCGCCATGTTGAAATATAGATGCTGTGTTTGTATTGAGTCGTAGTCTTTCGTCTGACTCAAACCCACGGAACACAACAACACTCAAGCAGGACAAGGACAGGATCAACCAACAAGAGAGTACTCCAATAGGCAGGGACAGGATGAGATCAGTCAACACGACAACACTCCAGCGGGTAGGGGACAGGGTGAAGTCAGTCAGCAAGAGAGTACTCCAGCGGGTAGGGGGCAGGATGAGATCAGTCAACAGGACAACACTCCAGTGGGTAGGGGACAGGGTAAAGCCAACAGGCCAACACTCCAGTGGGTAGGGGACAGGGTGAGATCAGTCGACAGGACGACAATCCAGCGGGTAGTGGGCAGGGTGGGATCAGCTGACAGGACAACACTCCAGCGGGAAGGGGACAGGGTGGGATAAGTCGACAGGACAACACTCCAGCCGGTGGGGGGGCAGGGTGGGATAAATCTGGAGTGCACTCCGGATTTATCTTTGGGTTCAAGGATTGACTTTTCTGTGGGTAGTGGGATACGAGATTTATCATTGGAAAGGGAACTGAAACTCTTTGATTCATCGGGCAATGAACGCAACCAGTGTCAGAGCGGGGATGATAACTTACAATCGAACGTGAGGGAAGCGGAGGATGTTTTTCTATTTGAGGCTATGAAAATTAAGTTAGGGAGTTGCTCAGTGGGGAACTTTGCTGTAAGGTTGGTGCAAAAAATATTTTTGCAGGAAGAACTAGCCAATCGTAACTGTAGGGGATCACGGCGTAAGGAAGGGCTTAACCCTTCGAAGCTAGCTACTGTTAAAGAATATATCTTTAAATTGTATCCAGCTCCACCTGGACTAAAAGATCAGCAGTGGGGGAAATGTGTTATACCTATAGACAAGTTTCTGCGACGTCGAAAAAAGAAGGATGCCGCTGCTGAAAAACAAGCATAGTGCAATGTACGGGATATGGGGTTATTTATTAGAACTCAAGTTAACTTACATAAAGTAAGGATTACATTTAGTTTTAACTTTAAATAAGGGTTGTTTGCTTCTAATTTTGTTGTGGCTTCACATTGTGTAGAGGCAATGCCGAAAGAAAGAAATGGATTCAGAAGCGTTTGGTTGCTTTTCTGTGAAAGCTTCACTGAAAATTTACCTGTAATTGAGAGAAGCAGGCTGAGCGAGATGAAATTTGATATACTGTACAAGCCACTTAATGGAGATGGCTTTCTTTAACTCCTTGACGCCTTTTTTCATAATTTCCGCCGACTGTGTTTGTGTGAGATTGTGTTTAGATAGATAGATAGATAGATAGGTAGCTAGGTAGCTAGGTACCTAGCTAGCTAGCTAGATAGATAGATAGTTTATTAAAACTACCCTTGCACCCCGAGGGCTGAATTACGATAATTTTTACAAATTTAAAAACGTAAATTAATTACATGTACAACTATAAACTTTATATTGGTAAATTAAGAGAGCTACTTAATCAATAAGAATTTGGCAATAATAAAACTTAGCATTTAGATCATTAAATATATATATGAGTTGAAAAGAACGAGCCATCAGCAATGGCTTATGGTAAAACTGTCTCTAAAATGCCTGTCAACTAATAATTATTCGACATGCGATCATTTAATATATACAAGTAGTAAGAGGACAAGTCATCAGCAATGGCTTATAATAAAACTGTCTCCAAAACGATTGGTTTTAAACAGCGATACTTGGAACTTGCAATTTTTCCGTGTTCGCAAAGGGCCAAGGTAAAGTGGCGGAAGTAGTGGATGAAGCCTGTGATTATTGTTACTACTTATCTCTTGAAACACTGAGTTACCAATCGCCTCTCTCCTGTCATACAAGGTAGGTATGTTAAAAACTTCTAAAGCCTGTCTCTAAGATAAATCATTAGTGCTTGTTATGCGTAGTGCTTGCTTCTGCAGGCGTTCTAACTGGTCAGAGACTCTGGGACTCTGGGACTCCGGGACATGATAAACACACACTCTCACGTAGTGTAAACCACTTAACCCAGTGTTAAAGTTAGAACTGATCGACAAAGTTACTGTGATTCAGTTAAAAATAATTTTGAACCGTATTTAATACAACCACGGAACTAAAAAGACAAACAAATAGCAATTGAGTCGCTTTCTTGCCGGTTCCTGCTTCGATTCTTGAATCGCCACTCGAAATTAACTCATTATCGATGGAAACTTGAGGCTAAATGCATATGAAGGTGTTGTAAGAGGACTGCGAAAAAAATGGCTTCTTTTACATTTTCAAAAGGTAAATAAATCAACTGTTTATTTTGAACATTATGCAAATTCAAACAATCACTGCTGGTTGTTAAGACTCAATGCAGACAAGAGCCGAAAAGCGGTCTACTAACACAGTCAATGTTCAATGTTAACATGAGCACGGTATCTTTGAAAGTAGATTTTTTCGAATATGATATTTTGCTAGCAAAATTATTTGCTACAGTGTAATTCTTACAATCGCAGTATAACTTAGAAATTTGCATACGGTAGGCAAGTTAAAATTTGAGCTCGCAGGAACCGGAAAGAACTACATGTAGAAACATCATTTCACGCTTGCAGGCTTGCATGGTTCTCTAAATTTGGTTGATTCGTGCGTGTGTTGTTTGTTTTATGTAATTTTACAAATCAATTCATGTAATTATTGATCACATCTTAACTAGCAGTATGAACAATGTTTTATCATACACCTCATTTAAGGAACATTTTTTTCTGACCTTAAATTAGTGTCTACATGATTAAAAACCAAACCTACCACTCGAAATCATTTATAAAGGGCAACTGCTATGCCATAGCTGTGTTAAGTTATCAGCACTTCAAGCTATTATCAAAGTTTACTTTTTGGACTTTAAGACGTATAAGATCAACCTACATGTAATATTGAACGCTCAACCTAAACTCTGATCATTCTATGTTAAAATCTTATCAAAAGTTTCAAACAAGGTAAGTATCATAAAAATACTTCAGACTTCATACATACATTGTACTTTTATCTCTAACATGTTTCTATCACCTTTTATTTCGTTAGTTTAGTTAAAATAGAGCGGTTTTCATTTGAGTGTCGAAAGTAATCAGGCAATTACTTCCGTTTTGGTTTTACTACGTTTGAGACTGGCTGAGTAGCCTTGTTGGTGAGTAATTGGTTTGGTTTTGGTTTTACGACACTCAATTAAAAACTGCTCAAATGTACAATGTGAAGGAATAATATTATTATTATTTGCGCCAACTATCCTCCTCATCTGCACATTCCAATTTTCTGCTAGTTTCATATGTTTTTTTGCTTCCTTCCTTTTAGTGCCAAAGAAAAGAAACTTCACTGATACCTTCTAACCTTAAATGGCTTCAAATATTCAAGATGAAGAAAATGCAGAAAATTTGTTTATCTCATCTGACACAGAATGAACTGTCACAATTATTTGACAACTCTATCAATGAGTCACATCTGCTGAACTATGAAGAACAGGACAGTAACGATGAAGGTAACATCACTTCTGACCAGGAAACAGCACAAATCAGTGAAAAACCCGAAATTACTTCCACCAACCTCAAACCTGATCCTCATTTCTCCAGCTTGTCACAAAATGAAGGTCCATGCATGCATCAATCACCCAACTCCTGAGACCACTGTGGATAAAACTCTACAACCTGGTGCTGCTACAGGATATGTTCACAATGTATCACCCATTAAAAATGGATGTATCACCCATTAAAAATGGAATTTTAGGTGTTAATTAAGTGCAGTATTACCTCTTGTGCTGCAAGTGCTCACAAAAAGTTACCTTTGTCAAATCTATTGTAAAATGTCAAAAGTGTCATCCCCACCAACCTCAATCAAGCATTCACTCCTCCTCAACCTGTCAAAGACAAATGCACAACTCCTTCCATCAAAATCTTCCAACTTTAATCTGCTGATTCTGACATACTGAAATTGATTGTTCCATGTTGAAATTCCTGATCCCATGGAACATTTCAACTCTCAAACAACATTAAAGTACAGGTGTGCCTAAGATAGACTATTTAAAGTTCAACTTGACTAGAACATGATATCGTTGTTTAAATATATTGCTATTGTAATACAGTGTTGACAATATTACAATGGTAGTTGTGCATCATGTCACTGAAAACTCGAAGAAGCTGTCAATAGGTGTGTTCTACACTTTCAAACTCAAGTTGTAAATTTGCATTTGTCATTAATTTTGTCTCCTGGACATTACCCATCACTGATGTTCTAGTTCCATATGATTTTATCATGAAATGTGATATACGCTTCTACTTTTGTTGAACAGTCCATATATAACCGTGTATTGATTAGTCCGTATTTGGTTTATGCATGTGGGGGAAATTCCCAACATTTGTTTTTAAACTGTTTTGGCAAAATTTACTTGTTCATGTCAGTTGTATTTCCAGTTGCCCAGTTATCACCATATGACAGTTTTAGTTTTTCAATATCTCTCTCAAAATAAAATGTTTGTTTTGTTCAAAAAAGTTTGAGATTTTTCACTTGATCACTTACTGTTTGCTGTTATACGTCGATTAACTCGAAACCTCAACATCCCTCAACCCCTCCACTCCCAAGCACTTGAGATCTGAACATTGCAATTGCCAACTCCTGCAACAAAATACTGGCAGAGATAAGGTGGAAATGGGGCGTTGAAAGTTTGAATTTATCTGTGCATTAGAGACCTGATGAAATTTGTTTTCAAGCTCAAACTCATGACCAGCGTGATCCTGTAGGTCTTTCCTCACACCCTCTAGGATGTGTGAATAAACAACCCTCTGACCGACGTTCCTATTTCTTTTCATAAACATACAGAGGAATGCTGTTGCTTATGAGTAATTACCACATCAAACTTCCCTTGCCTTCCACAGAGTATGCGTTGCTTGTTACTCCTCACGCAAACATGAGTAGTAATATACGGCGAGTTGTGACCTGAACCAATCAGAGTGTGAGAAGAAAATCACAGAACCGGCTCTTGACCAATCAGAAGCCAGGATTTTCAGGCTCAGGTTAGTGGGGTTGCAAAAAACTTCCACAACAATGCTATAAGTTACAGGACCCATTCCAAATAAGATGGGAGCCAAAGAGAATGAATCAGGTGTGTATAAAGCAAGGGATGGAGATGTGTTTCAAGTCATTATTGAGATGGCAGACAAGCAAGGACTTCTTGGGAAGCCAATAGAGCTGAAAGCGACAGGATTACTGGACGTGATACCAGAGAGTCAATTTGCATTGACGTTTTTGAAGAAGGTCAAGGATGATTTTTTGGGAATGATCATGACCCAAGTTATACATTCCTGCATGGATGACATTTTGAAAAGAGAAGTGACATCAATCGCCGATGAGATGTTGAAGTTCCGAAAAGTGATTGGCAAAAGAATGAAGAAGGACGAGTCACTGGATGACCTGGTGCAGTTGGAGAATTTGAAGCAAAGTTTCGAGGCCGTTTGGAGAATGTGAATCTCAAAAACCTGTTTAAGGGTCAAACAAGAATGATTTATTGACAGAAAATAAAATGCCAGGGGCATTGCTGGACTTGTAATTTATGAAATTAGTGATAAATTTATTAATCCAGCGTGAACTGAATGTAACCGCAAGGTTACGACTTGTATGAGGTCTTGTCGACGACGGGAAGGACCCGAGGTTCGTCGGGAGGAGCTGTGACCTCATCAATGTCATTGGTTTTGAGTAGTTCAAAGTTTGATTGTTTGTGACCCCGTGCATCGAGGGTAAAACCTCTCACCTTGCATTCCACTTTCCCTTCTTTGGTGACGTATCCGTAGTTTTTGGGTCTGGCCGAGGCAAACTCCACAAAGTGATCGGTTGACTTGAGTTTGCTCAAGAATTCACCGAGTTAATCACCAGTGGGAAGCATAGGCTGATTGGGTCGCTGTGAGAAGATGATGGCATCTGTGTCAAAGTACAGCACTTGCTAGGGGTGGACTGGGTCGGTCTCGTCAATAACCTTGTACACGACCTCCACCATTCCGTCATTGGCGAGGCACAACGCCTGAAGTTCCACGGTGTCCTTGTACAACAAGTTGTAACAAGTTGTACAGTCCAAGAGGAGACGTGAAAGCATCAACCTGATTCTTGTTCCCGTGCTGGCCGTATTTACCCCAAAAGCTGCTGGGCATCTTGGCTAGACTCAGACGACCAGGGTTCTTTTTGATTTTGTCTAGTTCGGTCTAGTTTAATGCCTTCTTTGTCTTTGTAGTTGTCCATGTACTATTGCTCCTTGCCGGGGTCGTTGGCAGTCCATTCAGGCCACCTGCTCACTTTCTGTTTTATCTTGAGGAGAGTGTAGAGGTATGCGGTGAAATATTCATTGGATTTGCGTGGAAAGTGCCAAACCTCATACATGTGCTGAATGACGTAGCCTTGATGCAATGCCTCTTCTAATTCTGGGGTAAGCCAAGTACCCACGAGGCACCGATCCTCAGGGGTGTGGCTACAAAAGTAGCTCTTTTCCATCAGGGGTTTGGGTTGCTCGTCTTTCACACAGCTTCGCCAAAGGGGGAAGGTGAGTTTTCCTCCTCTTTGGTACGGTAACACTGGATGGTACAACTCATAAGGAAGAAGAATCTTACACTTGACCAATCCAAAGTAGGCACTGATATCGGTACTGCCCGGTTGGTAGTGGATCTCAGGATACCCGCCAGGATAATAACAATTCCCTGGATGATAAAATGCCTCTACCCAAGGATGTTGAATGTTCAGGTAGATATCATTGGAAAGTCACTGGCACTGAAAAATTCATCAGACTGACCCTGACCTGTATTTGGAGGTTCATGAATTTGAACGTGGCGTTCAAAGAACATGATGGGAACCACCAAGCGGCCCTTGTTTGTCTCCTCCGACATACACCAAGTCGCGGATCTGCTGCGCGAAGTGAACTACAACAGAGAAGGTAAAGTTTCCCAGTATTTCGAACCCTTTCACATCCAATCTATTCAAGTGCGCAAGGAAGTGTTGGACATTATAGAAGTGGAAGTGTCGGAGACCACAGGTGAATTGGTGAAATTGGGAGCAGGCCATACGATCGTCACGTTTCACTTCAAGAAAACATGATTGGAGGAGGTCTAATACGATTTCATTCCGATGAGATAAGGGGTCAGTCCGGGGATGGATTTGGTTGGAAACACTTCAAGGTGAGTACCCCTGCTTTTCTCAGAGATGTGTTGATTGAAACGGCCACGGAAGGATTCAAAGGTTTAAATGTGGGTGCTCCAGGTGGAAGAGCTGGTGTCAAGAGAGGAGCCAAGAAAGCTCTCAAACGTAAAGCAAAACAAGAGATCAAGAAATTGGTGACCAAACGCGTCAAGAGACACATGTCCTTACCCATGCGATCAAAACTACCTGACAATCCTTGGGTGCAGTCTGCTCTGAGAGCTCAAAAGAGGAACCTACCACCCTGCAGACACAGACGATGGCAGAGCTGGTGGCACACACCCAATCGGCAGGGGTCCGTAACCCTTGCCTGGACCTGTTTCAGGTACCTGACACGGATCTCAGCATGTCTTCACGTCGAGTCGTGAAGATCAACCCGTTCAATACGGGTATCAATCTCGTGACCTTCGAAGTGGACCCCCAAGGAGATTTCCTGAACTTGAAGGAGAGTTTCTTCGAAGTGGAAGTGACGGTCAAGAAAAGTAACGCCTCCAATCTATTGCAAGGGGATGTGATGGGACTTGCCAACAATCTGGCTCACACCCTCTTCAAGCAGATCAATGTGAGACTGAATGGAACGCTCATCAGTCCTCAGACCGACACGTACCACCTCAAAGTGCAACTGGAAGCCATTATGAACTATGACTGTGATGACGGAGACACACTCCTTACCCTGCAAGGATGGTACAACTGTCTCGGGGTACCGGACGACGGAGTTGCGGATCAGTCGACAGCCAATAAGCTCGATCCTGCACACAATGATTACAAAGCATTGCCTAAAGATCTTAAGAATCTGGTTTTGGGTCGACTTCAATTTTTGGGTGGCAAGAGAGTGGTCTGGAGGTTTAAACTTTACCTGGAACTGTTTCAACTCAGCAAACTACTAGTGCCTGGCATCCACATTCAAATTGAGATGTACTTCAACTCCCCAGCCATGTAGACCGTAACATGGGATGGAGCCACTATGCTGAGACTGACAGAAGCCGATGTGAATGTCAGACTGTATCTGTCCCAAGTCAGGGTGACTCCCTCAATCCACCTAGATCTCATGAGTGAGATGAAGAGAGATAGAAAAGTGGCCTCCTACCCCACGGTCCGTGGAGAAATTCGAACCTGTTCTCACCCCACTGACAATCATCACTTTGGGTTAAGTAATCCATTCCACAACAATCTACCCAATCGACTGGTCGTGGTTCTGTTAAAACAAGCTACCTTCAATGGAAGTGTGACCCACACCCATTCAATTTTGAGAGATTCAATCTGACCACCATCAAACAATTGGTGAGAGGTGAAGAGCATCCCTACGAGACCCTGGAACTTCAGCACGATGGAGATAGCAAAGACCAGCGAGGTTACTATCGATTCCTCCAAGCTACAGGCGCCCTCTGTCAAGGCAAAGGAAACATGGTTCGAAAACTGGACTGGGGACACGGCAAGCGATGCAACCTGTTTGTATTTGATAACACGGCGAACAGACATCCAGTGTTGAATCCCAAGCAGCAAGGTGAATTGCGATTGGTGATTGATTTTGGAGCCAACCCAGGAGAAAATCTGACCATCTTGTTGTACGTCGAGTTTGAGAATTTGTTGGAAATCAACGACACCAAGATTGTGACTTACAACATTTACCAGTGAAGATGGAGAAAGTGGCCTTGAATAACTTACAGTTGGATCATTTGGCTGGAACACACCCTCCCTCATCTACGACGCGTCTTTTACGGCACGGTTCTCTGCGATCGAATTCCTTAAGCTGTCCCTCAAGAAGGACCAATTCCCTACATCGTCAACACAGATCCTCACGATCGACCTGGCAAGCATTGGCTCACTTTGTGGACTTATGACAATGTGTACGAGATCCTGGACAGCTACGGTCTGCCCTTGGACGTGTACAGGACCACGCACACTCTGAAAGAGTGGATGGGGCGTCATTTCAAGTACCAAGTCCACAATGGCAAGAGTTTGCAGTCGCTCTTCAGTCAGCACTTAAGGTCGTAGCATGAACGATTTTTTTAATCAATTCAAGAAGAACGCGTTTGTGGAAAACGATCATAAAGTAGGACACATGTTAAAGAATTTGATTATGGACAAGTTGACCTGGTGCCAGATTTGTAATACCCCGTGTCAACAGGAGTGAATGAATGGAGTGCACCCTTTGTTATCATGAAAGTTGATGTTGAAATAAAAGAGTTGTTATTATGACTGACACCTCCATCACTATGGAACGTCGTGAAGCCTTTCGATTTCGTACCTCCTTGAGTCTGTTGATAGACAGACCCTCAGGATGTGGCAAGACCATGTTCACCACCAAACGTTTGTTGGACAATACCGAGTCCTGTGGAACCACCTGATAGCATTAATTTCTGTTACGGATCGTGGCAGAAAGGCTTTCATAAGCTCAAGAAGGGGGTCGTAACGTTTCACAAGGGTATTCCCGACAGCGAGATGCTACCCAAATGGTTCCCCAAGGGAGGTGTCCTGTCTTGGACGACCTCATGCACGAAGGGAGTAACAACAAAGGCGAGTTGGATCTCTTCACCAAACATTCGCATCATGAAAACATCACCGTGATCTACCTGTCTCAAGATCTCTTTCCATTTGGAAAATATGCCTAGACCATCTCTTGTAATGCTCATTACCTGGTGGCTTTTAAGAACCCTCAAGATCGATTGGGAGTACGGAACTTGTTACTTTAAACGTCCGTGTATAAGGCGCATCCTTAGATAAGCCACACCCCCAATTTGGAAACGCAGATTTTGGAAAAAAATAAAAACAATAGAGTGTGAAGTTCCAGTAGAGTTGCATTGCTAGAAACAAACAGCAGGACAAACAATCGCGGTTTCGAAACACCAACATAAAAGTTGTTGCCATCTTTCACATTTATCAAGTCTAAAGAAAGCGAAATTTCATTTATTGTACCTTCTTTTTCGTTTGAATTTAATACATCTTTCACTTAAAATGGTCTTGATCTGATTTTTCAAGATTATCACTTCAACACACGCCATTAAGTTGAAATTTCTTCGCCATTGAAACAAAACAAACGAGTGCTTAGTAGCCAACCTCTAAATGTGGGGAGAAGTCTGGGAGTCAGCTCAAACATGGCAAAATTAACATTAGATTCAGATGTTCGGGGATGCCACGTTTGTCTATAAAGATGCTTGGAAAACCCGCAATCGGCGAAATACTTTATGGAGGACATGAGCTTGATAAGTAATGCAGTCCACAAATTTGCCGTGAAGGTGGTTCAAAACAACGAAACAGTCGGTGATTTACCATGTGAGTACTCGCGAATTTTGTGATTATCGCACATGGCGGAAAAACTACTGTAAACTCCTGTGCGTAGGAATGGAGACTCCTCATTGGTTGGTGTTCAGTTGTTCGAGTAAAGTGAAAATTAATCGTTTGAAAGAACTGTTGGAGAGCAAGATTCGCCGATAAACACACGACGCAAACGTGTCCATTAGGAGCCACCACTCATGAAAAAGTCATTGAACAACATCAACACGCTCTAAGTTTCTTTTGTTTATTTCTTGACATCTTAAGAAGTTTCATGAATATTAATTAGGTTTTTGAGAACTCCAAACACAGATGTATCCGTGGATAAGCCTCACCCTTGATTTTTAGCTTCAATTTAGTGCAAAAAAGTGTGGCTTATACATGGACGTTTACGGTACTGCAATTGTTTCCCACGCGATGTCAAGAGGTGTTGGAGACGTTTCGCAAGGTGACCAAGCGACCTTTCGGTTGCATGCTATTAGACCTTCATCTTTTCCTGCAGAAAAAAAAGAAATGCCTGAAAGCCAGAAAGGTAAGAGATTAACTACTCAACCTTTTATAGCAACCGCCCCCCAATCACCGTTTAATGTGTGAGGACTACACAAGGGTATTTTACTTTGAAGACGTCATCATGACGGAAACATTAAAAGGTAACAAATTAACAACTCAACTTTTTGGGTTGTATACACACTATTATAATACCGAGCATGTCCTTATGAAGGACACTCATTCCTTAAATCAGCATTTTGTGTGAAGACCAAGAATTAGCCTTTTTTTTAACCCATTGTCTCCCGTGCCGGCCGTAACCGGCCGTGCGAAAACCCACCCCCAATTTCCCGTGCCGGCCGTAACCGGCCGTAAAAAGGCATGTGAGGACAATTGCCTTTCCTACCCTCCCTGAAGATATTTTGGTCCTCCTATTGTTC
>Ga0126343_10000520_pt1 | contig 15098 bp, 13 predicted proteins | sample Cyp2metagenome_FD_92531 | JGI IMG/M metagenome (GOLD analysis project Ga0126343, IMG submission 92531) | Coral microbial communities from Lord Howe Island, Old Settlement Bay, Australia - Cyphastrea 2 metagenome | ecosystem: Host-associated > Invertebrates > Cnidaria > Coral ... | reverse complement strand
GGCGGCAAAACCCGGTTTGAGAATTTACTAACACAATTATTCCATTCGCCCTTGTTGGATATGAAGTGATTATAACCAACTCGCGCTACGCGCTCGTTGGTTATTTTATCACTTCATATCCAAATCGGGCTCATGGAATAATTGTTATATATAGAGGATCATGAAAGTTTTTTGTCGTTCCACGGACCCAACCAGACCTATTATACGTAGAAAAACCTGTCACCATTACAGTGCTGCGCGCGATACCGTGAACACCCTGATAGTTTTTTGACATATCTTGACATATTTTTGACGAGTGTGACGCTTGGTAATTGGCAAGTGGCCAATCAGGAAGCAGGTAATCTTGTAAGGCGGAGTAGATCTCCCAGCGTGAGAAGCCAAGTATTATTACAAAGAGCATGGCAACGTATCAGGTGAAGGTGAAATACGGGAAGCAAAGATTTAGTACTTTCTTGATCAAGGATATCTCCTTTGCTAAGCTTATGGAAGCGATAAAGCAGAACTGTTCACCGCTTGCACACTTACCCGTTTCAAACATTCATGTAAGGTATCGCGACTAAGACGGCGGTATGATCAATCTGTCGAAAAGATAGTATTAATTACTATGTAACTGGTAACTTTGGTCGTAGGAATTCTTTTATCTGACTGTACGTTAAGGACGGTGGCGTCTGTAGTCAGTCATCAGTTCATCCTTTATCGTCCTTGTAAGCGAGTATAATCCTTCTGCCACTCGCGCTCGATATCAAACCATCCTATACCCAAGAGTATCCATAGGAAAACTTCTTCACCTTGCCGGTATCCTTCCCGATGGCCCACGGAGTTGGCAAAGACGAATTCCTGTACAACTTAGACAATTCGACACAGATGATGGAATAATCAACAATCCAGAGTAGCTACGAGCATACCGGTGCGCGCCCCAAGAAATCCAAGGCAAAACGCACTTCTTTCCAAATCTGCTGGTCAATCTACGGCGAAGCCCACCTCTGACACTCCTCCAGATTCATCACTCACTGCCAGTCTTGAGCTCGAGAACATCAAGAACCAAAATCTCAAACTCCAACTTGAGATTAGAAAAGCCGAGCTTGACCTAGCCTGGTTGAAGGAACGCCCATCAATGGAACCTTCATCTACCGCGATGGATGCAGAGGGTCTATGTTTACTTGAAAATTCCATCACCTCAACACCAGTACATAGCTCTATGACTACGGGTCTTCCCACCCTAACCCAGTTGCGAAATAAGAAGAAACCCGGAGCAACCCTGCCGCATAACTACTTTTTTTCGTCTAAAGGTACGCTCACCTTTAAGTCTTTAGATATTCCTGACTTTATATATGGCTTCTTAGAGTTTTATAAAGAGCAATCGTCTATGAGTAAGGAAGCGCTGTTGAAGCACCTTCAACTCCTTATGGAGCGCGCTGCAACTTACACCTGGACCAGCGTACACAGTTTCCACCTTGCCATTGCCACAGCTGTAGAGCAGGGGAGGTTTTCGTGGACAAGCAACGAAACCATTCGCGGGAGAGCGCAAATCTTCTTCAGCCATCGGGATTTGCACACCCAACCCCGGCTTTCAGGCTCGCAACGCTCAAATTCGCAGACCTCACTACCGCGTGGAAACAGGGCGCAAAAGGAATCTCTGTCGGGATTAGAATTACACGGGGAAATGTTCCTGCCCCACTACTGGCGCCACTTTTAGCACAACTCATTGATGTCGCGTTTGCGATTCGAACGATTATCCAATGTCACACTGCGCCAAGCGCAGATTTCCAATCCCAGCTTCACCATCACCAGGAGCTAGTCAAGATCAAACAAAGGAATGACTAGCATATGACTTCATATTCAGACAGGCTTTAATCTAGATTTGTGGCCACATCACCTTAATCACGGACTACGACGACAAAATCATTGTTGAGTTTGTAGATTATGGTTGGCCTATTAGTTACATCTCAAGTCAGCTCCCCTGTTCAATGCTTCACAACCATCCTTCAACACGCCAGGCACAGAATTCCACTTTTCTTCGCGAGTACATTGCCAAGGAGCTCCAACACCGTGCCATTATCGGCCCTTTTAATCACAACCCATTCAATATCAACTGCACCATTTCCGCCCCTACAGTGCGTTTTAAAGAGAGATTCAGTGGAACCACGGATTGTCCATGACCTTAGTTTTCCCCCGGGACGTTCTGTCAACGATGGAATCCCGCGAGATAATATCTGAGCAAGCTCTACAAATTGCGACTACCCGGAATTGACCGCCTCGTGGAATTTATTAATCGTAAAGGCCCTGGCTGTCTTGTCTTCAAGACAGATTTACGCCGTGCGTACCGCCAAATTCCCGTAGACCCACACGACTATCATTTGCTAGAAATGGCAGTTGACGATTTCATGTACATCCATACAGCCATACCTTTTGGTTTACGATCAGCGACTCTAGCTTGTCAGCGAACTACCAAAGCCGTTGTTTTCATGCTCAACCACCAAGATGTTCTAGTCGATGTTTGCATCGATGATTGTTATGGTGCTGACAGCGCTGATCTCGCCCATGCATCCTATGGTCGCATGATTAAACTAATTAACGATCTCGGGTTGCAAACGTCTCCTGAGAAAGATGTTCCTCCCACGCATGAAATGATTTGTTTAGGTGTGACCGTGAACACCTAAAGTATGACTATGACGGTTCCTGAGTTCTGCCTTGAGGATTTGCATGATGACAAGGAATTTGCTAAAAAAGCGAGATAAAACAAGTAGACACGCTTTGTGACGGGAAACGGTCGGAAATGGAAATGTATAAAAAACATCAAATAGCTGCGAAAATACCACATGGATCGTTTGGTTGAATTGGGAAAGGCGCTGGCCTGTATGCGTTCCAAATATTGCAGCAAGGCGTCGTGATCTGTGAAACAGAAGTGAACCCAATATAAATTAGATACAAAAAGAAACGTTGAGAACAGGGGAAAAAATATTGGCGAATAAACGTGTGTTGTGTTGTTGTTGTTGTTGATGATCTCTCCCGTTGGTTGAACAAATTGCATTTCGTTCAGCAAGACTCACAGCAACTCTTGGGAAAGCTGGCGTTTGTCACGGCTTGCGTGCGCCCTGGCAGAGCTTTCAGTTGTTGATTAATCAACGCGTTACGTGCATTTCACGCGAGCTCCAAGCGCCAGGCCTCTCCTGTCAATGGTTCCATGCGGTCGGACATCTTATGGTGGAAACATTTTCTGGATCATTACAATGCTGTTTCCGTGATTCCCACCAACATTACAGTTTCAAATCCGGAGCTATTCGCTTGTGACTCATGCCTTAGTGCATGCGGAGCCGTTTGTTTTGGCGAATACTTCCATGCGCAATTTCCAAGTTTTATCGTGCAGCAAAATCTCAACATCAACCAGCTTGAGTTAGTCACTTTCGTAGTTTCCCTCAAGTTGTGGCACGGCAGACTGCACGGTCTCTCCCTGGAAATCTTTACGGACTATCAAACAAGCGCACACGCGCTCAACCACCAGCGTTCTACGGACATTTTCATGCAGTGTTGTATCAGGGAACTATGGTTATTGCTAGCTTTACACAACATCCACTTGATTGCACGACATATCCCAGGGAAAAGTAACACCCTGGCAGATGCTCTGAGTCACTGTGCTTTTGATGAGAACACAACACAATGTCCCCGGCCAGGGCTCGAACCCGGACCGCTCGATCCGGAGACGAACGCACTAACCATGGGGCCACCGCGCCTCCCACGAGAGTGTTTCAGTGCTTGTCATTAAACCAGATGATTTTGCTTTCGGCGAAATACTGAGGAGTGCAAAAGAAGTCAAGGATCGGGACTACGGAAAGATTTTTCTTCAGGCAAGCGAAGTAGATTCACCGTTGTAAACCGAGAAAGCTGAGACGAATGGACGTGGAAATGCCAAGTTCTTCAGCTTCTAACGAATTATTCAAGTCGCTGAAACTGAAGCATTTGTTTTTCACACCAACATCTGGCGCCGCGGATCTCGCAACTGCAACAGCTCCAAAAAATGCCGTGAAAAGTCCTTTGGACTGCCAGCGACAGGAAATGGAAGAAAATTTAAAGGTTTTGAAAGTGCAAATACTAGCGCTAAAGAAGAACTGGAGAAACTGAACAGTGAATCCAGACATTTTCAGTCACTCAGTGACATTCGAGCTCGACTCTGTAACAACTGTCATTGCAGTAGTCACACAAAAGTGAAATGTTTAAAACCTCCTTGCACGGACATCAGTGTGTGTAAAATAATAGAGAAGCATCCCGAACACAAAGCAATAAATTAGCCAACTTCAGCGTGAAATTAGATCTCTGGAAAACAAGGCACAAGAAGAGGAAACCCATCCCAAGAGTTTCACGGCTGCACGTGAGCGCGGAAAATCTTCGTCTTTTTGTGTTATGAGACCTAGATTGAGGGCACAAAATCAAATAAAGTATGCGAACAGAAGCCGATTGGATAAGGATCTAATGATTTTGCAAAGAGCGCTCAAGAAGGTTCCCGACTGATGTGAAGACGAAGTCTGGAGACTTCCGATGATTATAGATCAATACGAGAACACAAATGTAAACATGTATTTGTAAATGGAGCTTGTCACCACACTCACAGGATAGAAGGCATCTTATTTCCCCTTTCGTAATGTTGTGTTTTTAGGATGAGTTATGTTTCTCGCGTTGTTTTTCTTGAGTAAAATTAATGTAAACTAAAGTGAACTCAGCAGTTCCTGCACACTGATTTAATTGAACGTGGGAAATATTTATCAAAGTTGAATACAAATAACTCGGCATCATAGCGCTGCGAATTTCACATTCTCGTTCATTTGTTGATTTTTCTGACGATATTTTACTTATAGCTAAACAAACCTTTGTTTATATTCCGCTCTTACAGTTGTACCTTTTGCGTTACCACGTCTGTGATATTTTACAACTCAACAAATGTCAAACAACAGCAAACGTTGTAAATATGAAATGTTGTGTCCAGAGATATCACGTTACATTTTTCTTAGCTGAGTTTTGTGATATGATTTACAGGTGAAAAAGCGTTGCTCATAAAAAGAAGCCACAGTGCTTGAAATATGCGTACGAGCTATTGGCAGTAATGTTGAGCATCGCCTCTGCTTTTGCGACTTTGGTTTCATTGACAGCTAGCATCTGGTGGCGACGTAAAAATGCCTTTATCTCGTTGAAGCAATATTCACAGGTGTTAAAATGTGGCGAGTAAGGTGGCTGAAATAATAGTCTTACACCGCAGTCGGCTAACATGTCCCTGAGCACTGGTTCAATGCGATGACCGTGATGGAGGCCACAATTACCCATGACCACGCAGTCTCCCCACTCAAGCACTGCACTCCCGTCAGCTCGATGCTCTTGAAGAACTTCGTCAAAGACGTTTAGCAGTTCCAATCCATTAAATGGACCGTCTAGTGTATTGTAAAAAATCAACACCGGAAAATGAATGCAAAAGATTTATGTTAAAATTTTCATTAGACGCGTAGCGCTGAATTTCGAAAGCAGGCTGTCCTAGTGGCGCGCTCCTATACTTTCTGTTCCCTGTAGTTTTGATTACGCTGGATTCGTCCAAAAAATGCAGGGTCGTTGGGTCGATGTTAGCTATTTCAGTAAGAAAATCATCAATAGCTGTTGTTGCTTCAGGGGTTGTAGATTCGAGTGGAATAGTTGCAAGTTTCTTTCTCGTCATTACAAGTTCTTTGCGGATGACCTTGTTGATCTGTGATACGCTTGGTAAATTGGCAGGATGAACCACGCCATCAAGTAGAAGCCTTTGTCGTAATTCTGTCGAGTAAGTGCTCGGTTTCATTACTTTTTGTACCTCTATATACTCAACGACTTGTTCATCAATGTTGGGATTACGAAAGCCAGCTCTAATGCCTCTGAGGGAGGTATTTTGTTCATTCTAGCGGTCTATCATTTTCTGTACCAAACCGGGGCTCGAACGAATCGCCTCGTCAAATCGCACGGCGTGCGATTTGACGGTTGCCAAATCCATCATGATAGAGGTCCAACACTCGTTCTCTGTACAGTGCAGGTAGGGCTCTTCCATTATCAGAGCTCCCACCATACCTATTCAGTCTTAGCTGAACATCAGCAAAAAGAATGAAAATATAATTTCGTTTGCGAGACAGCTGTCAGGTAGTAAAAACGAAAAAAAACGAATCGTCAAGCAAACCCGAGGTCAAATATTTTAGAAAAGGAAAACTTACAAGCACTTTCAACTCGAGTGTGTAGCATTGTAGAACTCTCGATCAATATTTCAGTAAATATGTCACTACCGTGAGCTTAAAGAAAGGTGCAGCGCTTTAGGCGTATTTGGTTTCCCGCCGAATTCTATCCCGCCAGTACGTATCAACTCGTCAAAAATATGTCGCAAATATGTCATAAAAATGTCACAAAATTGTGTGCGTGTTCACAGTACCACGCGCAGCACTGTAACGTATACTTAAGTGATGTTCCTCTTTTTCTCAGACATGCCTGGAACATAGCCGCCGGCACGGACTGGGACAACGTTGCGGCAAGGAAATGTGATCATTTACCTCCGACACATCATCTATCCCAGGCATTGACTGCCGGCTTGCCTGCGAAATTGAGCTGAGTTCAACTTCGCAGGCAAGCCGACGGTTGTCGGTGATGAAAATATTTTATGTGAACATCATCTGCGGACGCAACATACTCTAGTAAGACGATTCGATCCATCTTTAGAGGGTAAATGGTTGAAAATTGCATTACGCCATTCGATTTGCATTTGGAGCACGTCGGCAATCCATCGCAGATGCGCCGGGGATGCAATAGGACAGATCGCCGAACGTTGTCAGTTGCAACCGGCGACTAGATTTAAAAGTCCCTTTAAGGGTCGTTGCTGTTGTTATAAGTTCATTTAAAGCAATGTCGGCATACGAGCCAAGTGACCCATAAGGCCGGTTTCTGTAGCATGAAGCAACTAAGAATATTCCTACTCCCTCTGGGATGCTAGTCCATTGCAGGCTTACCCCAGCACTAAATTCGCCGGTACCCATTTAAACACCTGGGGGAGAGAGGCATTGTGAGAGTAGCGTTTCTTGCAGAGGAACACAACACAGTGTCCCTGGCCAGGGCTCGAACCCGGACCACTCGATCCAGAGTCGAGCGCGCTAAATATGGGCCCACCGCGCACACACGAGTTCATGTATGACGTACATTTATTTTAAACGTTCCCCCGTAAACAACGGAAATCGAAACTGGAAAGAGTTTAGTTTTTAGTCGTGGATACGCGAACCATAGAAACGAAAAGCTAAACGACTATTAGAATGGGGCCAATCATGCAAATGCGCCACTCGCTCAGATGTAGATTTTTCGTCGATAACATGGGAAGCCTGCGTGCCATTTCTCGAAGAGCTCCAAAGTTGCATGCGAAGCAACCATTGTTCATGTGTTTCGCTTTTGTAAAGATGTAGTATTTCATTTACCGACTCCTTACCTAGGCCAGGGCTTTTGCTCGTAGATGAAAGCTGAGAGAGCTATTTATGACTGTGATATTGTATCGGTCACAACAGAGCGGCCGGCGAGGTCAAAGGATAGTTACAAGTCGACGTCAGGAAGTGAGATGTGGCTCATAGGTAGTTTCCTTGGCTAGAGAATTTGCTGGCTTTTCACTCGCTCTCTCTTCTTCTAGAGTCCAAGGTAAGCTTAAAAGTGGCCAGTTTCTGTACTATATATTTTTTTGAATGAACACGTTGAAATTCTGGCGGTGCTCGTATCAGCTTAAGATTCGAAACCCGTGATTATATTTGTATTTCAGAATAACCTTACTTCCAGCAAAAAAATAAATTTCTTAATCTTTTAGTTTCGTTTTACTTCACGCTACAGTTTTTTTCTGTTTTGTGCATTTTTCATGAATGGTATTCAACTCAGGTTGATACATTTCGCTGACCCCTAATGCATGGACTACCCCGAAGGACCTGGTCCATGGACTTCTTGACTGGACAATTCATGCACTATCCTAAATGGACCACCCTGAAACTTGTGGCAAACAAAAACGAAAGATGCAGCGATCGCAAACACAATAACGGAACACTTGCGATTGTAACAGATTTAACGATCCCGAACAAAAGGATGCAATCAATCAGCGGCGAGTTAATCCTCAGACTCTTCACAAAATATTGGATTCGAATGAGTTTTCCTATTGCTACACTGCATGAAATGGTACATGAAATGGCATGTATAAGGAGGTATGATGAGCCCGTATTCATACTGTGTACGGAGAGGTATACTGATGTGTACTGAAGTATATGTATAATGTCTGTATAATGATAAGTAAAGTATGTATCCTTATACTAATGCATAATGTCTTGTGCAGATTACCTTATACCGAGTGTAAGGGAACATTATTTGAGTTGACAAAGTAAATACAACTTGATTGTCCTTTCCCATCATAAATAAAGGAAATGAAAGCTCCGGTCGCTGAAAACACTAGCTGATTTGGAAAATGTACCATGTGGTAATGAATTAATGCTTCTTACGGTAGAAATTCAGTACTCGAACTTAGCGACACGTAATGGAAGCTTCAAGTCAGATAAACAGCTAGAGGCTGCGTTCCTTTGGACTGATCCGGATCCGGATCAGTGATCCAAAATCTGTCGATTATGGTGCATCAAAGGAATCGACGAATCCACTCTGATCACGGATTCATCGGTTGCTTTGAATTATGGTTTGATGCACCTTGATCCGAGTGATCTTGGATCACTTATTCGGATCCGGATCCCCCCAAATGAACGCATCCATAAACGTAAGTATTATTATCCCGTCTTTGCCCTTCTTTTCGGCCGATGGTGCAGGTATCATTAAAGCATCTTAACTAAAAAGAAGACAACAAACCCTCCATGTACACTGTATACTTTCCCTTGGGCCTTGGCTGACGAGCGGAATGGAGAGGTGTATGGACGAGATTAGTTGCCAACTCAAGTAAAACAAATAATTGAAAGGTAAGGTGTTTATGCGTAGACATAATACTGTGCTCTGGGGAAAAATTATTCGTGTATTGAAACACCTGATTTGTTTGCCACTTGTTTGAAAGCTACATTTAGGACATGTATGTCGTACATCATACAACTAAAGCTGAGTTATTTAATTCATTCAACAGAAATGACAATGGACCTGGCGAGGCATAAAATGTTTGACAGAACAACTACATGATTCAGCGTGTGTCAAGGCTCCTGTAAAGTCTCTGAAAGAGGATTTCCCTACCACACCCCCATAATGGCTTCAATGGCAACAATGTGACAATGACCAGGGCGTCCCCTGTACGGAACATCTCCGTGGATTGGTGCTCATAAAAAGCAGTGTAAGCAAACAAACATACAGGACCATACAGTTAATATAAAAAGCATCGCACTAGTAGTGATATGAGGAGATTAAGCAAGGACTAATGGAATTCTGTGGTAAAACAGCTGGTTGCAGCAATTCAAGAAGAATTTGTCATTGTGAAAATGGAAAAGGATGTAGAAAAAATGGTTCAAAGCTGGAAAGAAGGAGGTAATACACCACCTTAAGTTGCAGACTGACAAGTCATTTTGAGCCAAGGAACTTCAAGTTCTCGTGGCTGCGGAGGCCAAGGAAAAGGGAACTCATAGAAATGCCATCAAAGGACATTTGACGCATAAAATAAATGTAGCTGTTCGCGGTATACAATAGTTTGTTTTCATATGGATAGCACAAGCTAGAGAAGCACAAGACAACGTCCACTGCGTTGAGTTTCAGAATGATAGAAATCTGTCTATGATGAAAAAATATCAGGGAGGAAAAAACAATAAAAATGGTGTTTGAATGTCAAGCGTCTTCAAATCTGAGATTTGCATACCTAAAATCCCTGCCACTAAAAGTCCCGCAAACATATTTCATTCCAGCTAAAAGCCAGCACTCGTTCTTCACAAGATACACGAAATCAGTACACATTCCTTCCACACCACATTCGGTATACCCCTTGATTCTCCCAGTATACATGCTGTACACTGACGTGTGGCCTGAACTAGAAGGAACCTTACCACAACTGTAAAATTCCGTATACACACGTTCTACGTACCTCCCAGTATTCCTCCTGTTTCACACAGTATACATGATGTATACTGAACTGTGTACTGACATCGAAGGAAACCTGTCACAACTGTAAAAGTCCGTATACACACCTTCCACAGACATGCGATACCTCCTGTTTCACGCAGTATACATGATGTATACTGAACGGTGTATTGACATATAAGGAATCCTGCTACAAGTGTATAAGATCCTGGTATTTTTCTTGGCCAACCCTGAAATATACCAATCATTATACGGACCTCATACATCCTGCCTCATCCTTATATTTGTCTTGCATCAATAGATATACTGACTGTGTACGACCTGAGGAAGGGTCCTTATACAGACCATTTTATGCAGTGTAGGGCTCCTGTACCTACGTGATAAGACATCACATTCACGAAATCGTCCATATAACTCCATACCACCATCTTGCATTTTTACCGGTGGCCAAAAAAATGTAGCTAGCAGGCCCAGTAGTAACTGGTAATTTTTCATGTATAATCGCATTCATCTCCGACTCGTGTGCCAGTTCCTTGCCATGGCAAAGAAAAAGAGAAGCAACTTGTTTCCTTTATTTTGGTTGCAATTAATATTTTGTGGGAAAGGTCCAATTAGGGATTAATTAAATCTGCTACATCGCTTGCAAGTGGTCCGTAATTGTGTTTAGTGGGGTAAGTTTCTAAAGAAACTGTGGTGCTGCGTCTGTGGAGAGTATAACAAGATAATTGGTTTTATCAGCTGGGGTTGTTAGTGTAAATTGGCCACTGTATATAGAGATTCGAAAGCTGACGTTTCGAGCGTTAGCCCTTCGTCGGAGCGTAGAGCCCGTCGTCGTTAGCCCTTCGTCGGTTTGTCGATCGATCGATCCTATCTTTTATTTGGGCAAGCATCGTTGAGTTTAAGTTTGCCACAAATTTCAGGGTGGTCCTTTCAGGGAGTCCGTGGGTAGTTCATTCAAGTACTCCATGGGGGTCCATGGCCCAGGTCCATCAGGGTAGCTCATGGACTAGGGGTCAGCGAAATGTACCAACCCATACAAGTCAACACGAACGAGTAAATATATATGCTCCAAAGTTTGAGTGATGGATACTGGCAAATTAGCATCCAAGAGACTGTAGATCTACAGTAGTTGGATAATAAATCTGTTATTACATGTTTTGTTGTGTAGTATCGTTGTATATTTTTACTCGCCCTAAGGGCTCGTCAAAATACAGCACAACTCGTAAAAATAAACAGCGATACTACACGCCAAAACATCAAATAAGATATCTATATTCCATGTCAAATTTATAAGCAGTCTGTACAAACAGCCTGTAATGACGGATTTGTTTACTTGACTAGTCACACTGGACACGTACTACTTGAGCTTTCAAAAAGGCATTCAAAATTAACAACTATGAACTTATATAGCCCAAGTAACTGTATGCAGACAATGCATCTACGACTTCTTCATAGTTTCCATTCACAGCTTGAAAATTTAAATTTACCCATCAGTAAAGATGGCGTAAAAAATGCGTTAAGATCCTCTTTACGCGTCTTTACAAACCTCTTTACACTTTCGTAAAGAACGTCTTTACGCATTGAAAATGATAACGCGTGAAGAGTACAGAGGGAGACTATTCAACGCTCTTTATGCGCATCGTAAAAGGTCGTACATAGAATGTTTACGATATTTTACGAATTTTTACGGCGACTGTAAAGCGACCAGAAACGCGATCTTTACGCGTAAATGGACAGTATTTGCACGCCCATTTGCCATTTCGCAGTTGTCTGAGTTCTTCACAAATTTCGATTTTTTTTCCTGATCCACACCATAACAAATGCGAGTTTGCGTCGACATATCCGCGCACTGCTAAAAGGCGTATAGACCTTTACGATGTTTCACAATTCGGTAAAACGATCTCCGAAAGACGACCATTACGCTCTATTAAAACTATCATTATTTGGGCTATAATTTACGACTAAAAAAGGAAAAGGACACTTGCTTAACTTCGGTGATAAGCAATTTGAAATACTAAGTCATCAATTAGTGTTTCACTTGACGTTTTCGTTCAATTTACTTACAATATCGAGCATCTGGTGTAATTGAGATTTTAAAAACTTTCTGTGGTAACAACTTTAGTTATTATCCAAAATTGTGGACTACATGGCAATCGAAATCTTCAAAATGCTAAACATTTTCATTCCGGTATAACATTGGAGAGTTTATGGCTTTAAGTTTCGATGATGAAAACACACCTATGGCATGTCAGATGTTCTTCCGATAAAATGACGTAGTAATCTGATGAGACATTCCGAGGAGACCGATATGTCAAGCTAACTTTATCAGTGAACATTCACATAAATGTTTGCAAAAGCCTCGCCAACATCTGTGCGTTAATGGTTTGGAAGAGATTGCGCAAAGCAACTTGTATCATCTAAGGTAGCTTATTAACTACACTTACTGGCATTCAGGCATCAAAGCGTCCGCATTGCCAGATTCGCCACTAGCAGCGCTGGATTTTTCTCCATCCCTCCTCATTTCTAATACGGAACCATGGGTAATTCCATACTCTAATGGCACAAAAGAAAACAGAAAGTGCTGTTAGATCTTCACATTTAATTTTGCTCTCTCCCTCTCTCTTCTACTCGGTTATTTTTCCTTGTGCCTTGTCCTGATTACCGTTTACAAAATATTTAATGGCTGTGTTTCCGTTTTATTATTTATTCTAATGGTTTGATAGTATTCAAGGGAGAATCAGTTGTACCTTGCAGTGGAGCTTTATCTTGATCTGGATCAAAGACTCTCTCTTGCATCGCAAATATAACTTTCTCTAACTCTGTTCTCCTGCCCTCCGTTTCCACCTTTTCTACTAAATCTTTGAATGTGTCTTGGGGACCACATCTCACATGGACTGTTTGCGATCCATCTAGAAAGCGAATGTGAACTGTAATAAAGATTATGTTCACTTTCAGCCCCAACCTTGATCCAGATTTAAGACCAAGGTTTGTTAAGGTTTCTTCCTCTTTAGTAGGAAATATTTGCCTTCCATTGAAGTAGAGAATGGCTTCTTCGTTTTCTTGAAGGGAGCTGCACGAAGGTATTTCTTCCACGAACGCTTTCAGACTCTTTTCTTTATCTATCTGTATGGTGTGTAAGACGCGGCCATTTTCGTTTGTTACTGTGATATGGATATACTCTGGGACGATGAGCATCAACTTCGGCTGTGGACTGCAGATGAGCCCAGAAGGAAGGTCTGTTCTTGGTGCGTTTGATATACGGGTTCTACCATGGTACAGCTTTTGGTCCCTTATAGGAACGTTTAACTTCCTTTGTACCTGTTCCATTACATCGCGTACCTTTACTCTGCCTGGATGTACTTTCAGGGAGAACTTCATCGCGGTTGACGTCTCGATTGTAATCTCAAGTTCGGTGTCAATAAGTCTTAGATTTCGTGTAGATAGATCCCTGATAGAACAGAAAAAAACACGAAATAAAACAAAACAAACAAAATCAAGAAATGATAATAACCGCTAACTACAAAAGTTAAAAAACAATGACGAACTTCAGTTACAGTTTTAGTGTCTTTTTCAGTTAGAGTTTTAGTAGCGCCGACAAATTTTTTAATCCATAAGATGAGATGAGATGAACTCGAGATAAGAACTTTGGTAACAGCGTGCAAAATCCTTAATGATTTAGGGGCAGTTAATTGGGGCGGGCTTCCCGTCGCTTGTAACTGGATAAATTTGACAAGATTCCGATTGCAAGACTTTGAAATAAATACATTTTCTTTCATAACGACATTGCACTTACCTCACTGAATGGAAGTTAAATAAAACGTTGTCATCTGAACAAAGCACTTGATCCGGGTCGTCAGTCATATTCAACTTTTGTTGTATTTCTCGTTTTAGGTCACCAACTGTCGCTGATGGAGGCATATTTATAATCAGTGGCGGAGGCGATTCAGAAATTATCACAGGAATATTGAGGAACGCTTCAGGTGTGAACACACACTTCACAACACCATTTTCGGCCCTGCCTGGCTCGATACCCGCTTCTGCAGGCGCGGTTTTCACGCGGTAGAAGGTAAATTTCTTTGCTTCATACGCAGGCCTCTCTATTGTGAACTCTTGTCCTCCATCAACAACCCACCCTCCTACGTCATAACCATCTATAGAAACGTCCAAATTGCAAGCTGTAGAAAGTAATTGAAGACATTAACATTGAATGAGCTTTTAAATTGTACTAGCCTTGCTGTGTTTTATCGAATATGTCTGTAATCAGGACTGATCACAATTAGAGTTTAATAGGGACTGGCTACCTGTTTTAGCAATTATTTTGAAGACACGGACATTTGGTCGGTTGTCTTTGTTACACGATGTGACAGGCATATCTGATTTCTTTTTTTTTTATGACGTTTATTTTTATTCTATATCAACAATACTAACAATAGTAACATTACTTACACAAAACAAAGTTTCAGTGCATAACACTAAGCTACATAACATTACATTTCCATTTTTCAAAAACTACAATCCAGTACAAGCATTAAACTACGACTACAAAAAAAGAGAAACAAAGAAGCGAACCAACAAAACAAACAATAGCATTAACAAGACCGTAATAGTGGGTGAAGGGCGTTTTGAGCTTAAATTTATCACAAAGGCTTTTAAAGGACAAGAATTTACCGTCTTCTTAGTAGAGATCTTGGATTCGTATTATATTCTGATCAAACCAATCTTTATAGAATACTGATTTACCATTAATCAAAATTTTTCCATTGTTCCAAATTATCTCTTCATATGCGAGGGAAGACCCACTTCTTATAGAATCCTTAGTCATTTGCCATTCCTTTAGAACTTCGACATAAAAAGGTGGTAAATTGCCGACCTGTAGTGTGTTAACGTCATAGTTACAATTTGTTAAGAAGTGTAATCCTCCATATTTCTCTAGGGCCGCGTTAGGGATGATTTTCCAGGATGCTACGTTTTCGGATTTTATGCGTGTTATCCATGCGACTTTTAAAGCTTTATTGAAGATATTAAAGTCAGTC
>Ga0126343_10000519_pt1 | contig 15102 bp, 4 predicted proteins | sample Cyp2metagenome_FD_92531 | JGI IMG/M metagenome (GOLD analysis project Ga0126343, IMG submission 92531) | Coral microbial communities from Lord Howe Island, Old Settlement Bay, Australia - Cyphastrea 2 metagenome | ecosystem: Host-associated > Invertebrates > Cnidaria > Coral ... | reverse complement strand
CAGTGTTTAACGATAACTTTTCAAAGTTTTGCGAATGGAATGAAGGTTAGTAACAGAATTGCTGCTTCCGAAATTTATTCAGAATTTATTTACTTATTCTGAAGGCTCTAAAGTCCGTGTTTCCTTCTGTATTTTGCTAAAGGAAAACTAGTGCGTAAAGGCTAAGCTTATAGTAATGAAATTCATTTATCGTGCAATGCACGCATGCATTAAGTTTAAACTCAAAATTGACGATAGAAAGAAATCTTTTCCCTGCTTTTTTGACAACCTATATTAATCGGTCAAACCCACTGGCCACTGAGCTGACGTCGTACTCCACAAACGGTGGAAAGTAACGAAATAAGTGTTTAAAATTTCCTTAATCTTAATCTAAAGCGTAATCGGAGTCGGCGTAAAAGTTTTGCCGAGTTTCGCTGTGCAAAATATAAAACGCTTTATATGACGACCGACTTCTTAGAAATTTGCATGTGTATGTTGAACGAAAAGGTATGTTACTGATATCTCTGTCAGTGAAAGGCTAAACTGTATATTATATTTGTTATCGCTAGAGTTTCGAGGTCTCTAGTTCTCGCCTAAAAGCTGCCATAGATCGGGAACCATGGTTTACCGGTACAATAGAACATAGGTTTAGCAACTCTGTTGACCAATCAGAGCGTGCGTAGTATCTCAGTTATTTTATAGAGCATGACATTCTAAGAAAAACAGAAAATGAGTCAAACAGCCGTGAAGCTAGACAAATTTATTCAGAAAAGCGTTTCCGAATATTTTTGGTTGTCATATAGCATAAGACAATTTCTTTGCTAATGACTCCCACGCAGTTTGATGTGTCTTATGGTACAAGACAATTCCTTAGTTAATAACCACACAGTTTGTCTGTCCGATGCTTCCAACAAATTTTGATTATGAGATAAATTTAGCTTATTTTTAGACTGACATAAAATTACATCATCATTTTTTTAGTGGTATAATATTGCTGTCTTATACAAAACAGTTTAAGCGTGAAAATTTTATGCGTTACGCTAGATCATTTTTAACGTGAGATTTTAGGCGTATATTTTCTGCGTTAGGGCCTGGGCAAACGATAAATGTTTGGCGACCAACCACCATCAAACATTGTGTGGTGACCAAACATGCTAATGTAGAAGCTAGTGGGCAAACGGTTAAAATATGTTTGATCAAGCACAGATCAAACAAACGATACAGGCCGCAGAGCAAGCGTGGCACCCATCAAACATGTTTGATACGCGGCTGTCCTAACGAACAAAACATCGCCCATCAAACACGCGAGCAAAAGACATGTTTTACGTTTTTGATCGAATGCTTGATGGCCTTCAAATTTTATGAAACATGACCAAACACGATCAGACAGGATAAAACACGATCAAACAGCATCAAACAAGGTGTCCAAACGGTAAAATGTTTGGTGACTAAACAATGTTTGATGGTGTTTGGTCGCCAAACATTTATCGTTTGTCCAGGCCCTTACGCTAGATAATTTTTTTGTGTACTCTGAATTGTTGTTAGCGTCTGCGCTCGTCTATAGTGTACGCTAGTCATACTAGTTTTTTTAGCGTCTGCGATCGTCTCTTAGTTTATGCTATGTTCTCGATTTTAGTGTACACATTTAAGCGTCTGTGTTCGTTTTAGTGTACACAAGATCCACACATTTTTTTTTGTTTTGATTTTAGCGTCTGTGCTCGATTTTAAAGTACATATTTAGCGTCTGTGCTCGTAACCCCAAAATACTATAATACTCTTTTCGTATCTTTCTGTGTTATATTTCAAGGAGATGAAATGCCGGAGAACCGGCCGAGAGAGGTCTGCTTCACTCGCCTTGGGGCCTGATTATCCAAAAATCTACCGGATGTAGACCAAATCTCCCAGTATGCCTTGAAGTCACCACTTCTATTTTGGCCCATAACTGACATATTTCGGGGTAGAATATTTGGAATATTTACCAATAGATTTCCATGCTAGAATCGCCAAGATTTCAATTTAACTTGAGTCGTTGTTAGGGTAGAGAAGATAAAATTGGCAACGCAGTTATTTTTTCTTATGTAAAGCATGCCTTGCTTACGGCTGGGGCGCAGGAAACTTGAATTGACCAATCAGGATTCAGCAGCGGTAAAAATGCTACTGTCCTGATGTAAAGTTAACAAGTCAGGAAAGGCATTGGAATCAGGCAACTTTTCTCAATGGAGATGGCATTGAATATCCACGAAAAGGGATTTACAATCTAAATAAAAAACTAGTCGGCAAAAAGTGAAAAATATGAACCATTTTTGCTGTGTTTCTAAATTTCTATTCTGGAACCAAAAATGGGTCGCCGGCGCTCGACATGGCAATTCGCTCGTAGTAGATGCTCATAGCTCGTCGAGTATCACCAGGTAGGATTTTGATCGAAACATGCTGTTCCTCGTCAAATTAAACCCGGAATACCCAAGTTTACTACTGTAGTGGTGGAGGCCAAAGCAATTTACGTACTGTTTTTTTTTATTTTTTAGCTGCAAAGAAAAAGGCTGTTATCTTCTGTTATCGTATCGTTTCGTTAGGACACCAAAATTTTGACTGCCGATCGTACTGCAGGCTCAGCCGCATGCAAGGTGATTGGTAAAAAAATTATCTGTGATGCGTGATTTGATAGAAAAATTCATCATGATGTCAAATAATGTAAGATTGGTCCCCTTACACCCCACCCCCACCCCATCTGTGCAACCCTCTGCATGGGGATAGTTTCAAAATATTGTCTTTTCTCACCTCCTTTTATAACGAAGTACTTTACATCTGTTCCATACTTGTTGGTGGCCACACAGCTGTAGTTACCTTCCTGGTATAATTTAATACTTGTAGTGTTTGTTATGTTCGTCACCACTGTAAAGTTCCGTATCAATGCTATGTATATGGGAAAGGCTCCAGAGGCTGAACATGGCACTTGGCTACCTGGGTCTACTATCACTGCAGCTTCTGATACAATCTTGGGTGCACGTGGCACTAGTGAGGCAATGTTTCAATTTAGTTAGCACAGTAACTTGTGTTATTTAAGGTTGATAAGCAATACTGCGGTAATTCTTAGAAGACTTTAGACTGACCTCTACACTGATATAAAATCCACTCTGAAGTACAATAACCAGTAACATCAGTACGAAGATAAGCTATTGTATTTACAACTTTGTGTATTGTTTTATATTACTAAGGGGCTGGAAGTTCACATTAAGTTTTAAAATTCAGTCAAAACAGTCTGCTTTAAACATATTTTGATTTTTGATCAGCTGAGTATACTATTTAAACAGTATTTTTAAACAATGATACCAATGTCTGTCTTAAAAATAGATTTTAAATACACTATTTTTAAGCTATTCATCTAGCCCTACGGAGTGTTGATGCAATCAACATAATTTGCATCCCCTTTTTGAAACCTTTTTAATATCAGCTGACAGTTTGAACTTCTAAAAGCTTGCTGCAAAACTGCTATAACATGCAATAAAATAAACAGTGCCAAGCATGCAAATTAGGATTTATATCATTTGGTGACATGATACCAGAACGATAAATTTCACTTTTGGTAAATGAGCGATTACAGGTAAGCAGACATTACAGTCACTCTTTTTGCTGACCAAAAGGATACAGGCAAATGCTTAAGTTCTGACTCAGGCACTGGCTATTAATTTTCATAACTCTCAGCGGTGGCTGTCACTCTGGCACTGGCTCTGTGCCAAGTGGTCAGGCTTAAGTAATTTCAAATTATGTGCCTCAAAAACTGGGACCTACATGCAAGAGTCTCTTCCAACATCAAAGATAAAACTTAGAGTGCAATGCAATATAATAAATAAAGATTGGAGAAGGATTGGGGCTTTCATGAGTCTGCGATGTCCTAGGCACTTGATGTTTGCTATCTTAATTAAGTAGTTCTCCATATGGAGTTGACTTGGGCAAATTCATTAGTGTTCTGATAGCAAACTGATTAGTTAATTGGAGCTCAGAGATGAAAGTACCACTAAAACAGGTGCACCGTATTCCTAAAACAGGTGCGCAGTATTCCAAGTGTAGAAGGATCATAACTTTGTAAAATATTTAAATCATCACATCAGCAGGAATAAACTTTCATGCCCTCCTAAGAGCAGCAACTTTATTGAAGCTCAACCTTTGCTTTTTAGCTGATTTATGCTTCTGATCTGAAATTGCAAATTAAGAAATCATTATTCCCTATGGTACACACAGCATTTCCTGCTTAAGTATGCATGAAGCTTTGTTTATGTGGCAGAAATTCGCAAATGCGAGTCAGTTCGATCGAAGGTTGTTTCAATCGAAGGTCTTTTCGATCGATAAAAGTCGATTTGAGCGAAGACAAGAGTAGGTTCAGACCGTCAGTATTGAACTCATTTATCAAATGTGTGTAAAAATATTTAGCTTGGAGTGGACAAAAGAAGAACGAAGAATAATCGAGCATCAGTTTTTATCATCACTTAGTCTTCTATCGAAACCTTTGCTTCGATTGAAGTGACCTTTGGTCTCAATCGAATGAACTCTCGATCGAAACAACCTTCGATCGAACTGACTCGATACCAAATTCTTGACACCGCTATACTTCTTCGCCTCGCGTAATGTTGACACAAACTAAGATAAATATCAAAGCGAGATCTGTAGATTTCATTTTTATATTTTACCTGTGCTGAGACTTCATTAATGTTCGGTGAACAGAAGGCTGTCATTCCCTCGATGCTACTGGGTTCTTTTTGTGATTTGTTTAATTCATCCACGTGAGTTGTTGCTGCCTGTGGTTTAGGGAAGAGCAGGCGTAACTTATATTACTGGCCAAGAAGGACAGTTTCGTCTTGATAAAGTTGATGACATGACCTGTGATTGACTCAATGTGACTAGTAGCCACCTCAAGCAGCTGATATTGTCTCGTGGTCTTTATTGCAAATAACACAGCAGTTAATTCAGAATATTGTGAAGCAGTTCTGTACGAGCGAGCGCTAGCCTCAAGTTTGGATCGAAACTGGAGCTCCAAAAATGTGTTACTGTAGTAAGACTATCTTTGCCGCTATAATTGATGTGTGGGTCGTATGTTGAAAACCATGATAATAACACAATGATTCAGGTACTTACCGATACGAAAGCAGCGAAGCTTACTCATTTTAGAAACTTCTTTCCAATATGGCTACCTCGATAGTGTGCCTTGTGCACTTGGTTAAAGCGCGTATAACAAAACCATTTACAGTATAGTACCCCTCCACGCTAGAGGCGCAAACACTGCGGTATCTTTATCCAGAGGTTGCAAAATTCAGAGTTGATGTTAAAATTTATTACAACGGCATACAAACATTCTTTATTGTTGATCATTGCATTTACTTATTCAGCTTATTGCAGCGGCATCAAAGGTTTTTGTTTGGCACTTTTGTTGAGCCGAACCAGGGAAGGGTGGTGAAGACTCTTTCACTTCCGTTCACAAACTTCCGTCCAAAATTTCCCTCCACAAATTCAGTTCTGTCCAGAAATTTCCGTCTTCGGACAACTTCCGGCGACATTTGCACCCTCACGATACTCATTCATTGCTTTCACTGGACGCGCATGAATAAGCTAAAAACCTACACTTTTACTGTATACATGTTAGTTTTTAAGGATCTCTCAACATCTTGAAATTAATCAACAATTTAGGATACATTTGCATAAAAATCGTGGGCTGAGAACTAAATCCAATGTGGCAAAATCTTCCTCTTGCATCGTTTTCGTGGTCGCAACGTTTGGCGCAAACCGGCCGGATTTTCCCGCTGACCCGCAGTGGAACCCGCGCTGTAATATGAGCATTTTGGTCAGCTGTGATTGCCTAAAACATCATGCGAGTAGCCACGTACGTGACCTGATTCCATTTTGAAATTGCTTCCAAAATTGCTTAACTATAAATCCATGTAGACCATACTAAATGACGCGCCATTTTTCAAAATCAGGATAGTTTTCTATACGCTTTACCTCTGTAGCGAATTTATTTATCCCATGTGTTTCTTTTCTTTTTCTGTGCGTTTTTGACACAAGTGATTCATTATCTGAATGCAGTAGATATTAAAAAAGAATCTATCGACTGGAAAATTTTCGCTCGAACGACAAAACAGGTGACTTCGTGACCTTAGAGGTCATTCGAGTTGTTTATTCAGTGAACGGGGGACTTATTCATTTACTCGTGAGTCGAAATGAAGAACATGGATATGAGAAACTAATTTGCGTTGGTTTGAAGCCTATATATATCTTATCATATATTTAAAAGACTCTCGAATGAGCAAGACGATAAAAACAGCCACAATTGTGTATGCCACTCAGTGTCTCATCTCAAATATAAACATTGTCGACCTCGTCAAATTTTATGGCCGTTTATTTTGCTGGAAGTATTTTACAGAACGTGGAGGCGCGGTGGCCTTATGGTTAGTGCGCTCGTCTCCGGATCGAGCGGTCCGGGTTCGAGCCCTGGTCGGGGACATCGTGTTGTCTTCTTGGGCAAGACACTTAACTTTCACAGTGCCTCTCTTCACCCAGGTGTATAAATGGGTACCGGCGAATTTAATGCTGGGGGTAACCCTGCGATGGACTAGCATCCATCCAAGGGGGAGCAGAAATACTCCTAGTCGCTTCATGCTACAGAAACCGGGATAAGCTCCAGCCAAATGGGCCGCTTGGTTCGTATGCAGACTTTATTTTACAGAACAGCTCACAAGGACACTGGGCAGTTAAATCTCATTTCTATAGCAGCAGAAAAAAACGGTGAGTCTTAATCCCTGTGAAAACCGTTGCCTTCCGAAGAATAACCTTGTAGTTTCCCAAAAATTGAAGTCGCTCACATGCTGTAATATTTTATTTTACTGACGGGAGATATTTTAACTTCCAGAGCTACTCTTTGGGTAAAATGAACAATAACCGAGGTTTCCTATATAGTATGTTTATATTTTTACCAAATGATATACACCAGGGCTCATTTATACTAGTCAAAGTTGGCTTTTATTTTTTCCTTGCCAAGAGACAAAAAAGGTGGCAGTACAAATATTCTTTGTTAGAAAGCAACAAACAAGACTTAAAGAAACTCATTACACGATATTAAGGTATAAGAATGAAATAATATTAGTGCCAAGTTTTGTTTTCATACACTGTAGGATTGCTTTTACGCTTCCTCTGTCTTCGTAAAGAAGGGTGAAATTCTGAGCATTTTGAGCCGCGAAACTAAACCGATTTTAGTTCTATTTTGGCCGTAAAATAAATCGTTGGAACTTTAATTACACTAGTTCTCCTTGAATAAGCTCACCCAAAGGTATGTTTTTGGGAGATGAAAGAGAAATAGGTTAATTTTTCGCGAGTGTCTTCCGATTCTCAACACTCTCAGAAAATCACTCTTCACATGAGCCGAATTGAATGCTAATGAGGGAGAACAAAGGGCTTTTCGGCTCATGTGAAGTACGACGTTTTACCCGAGCCCAGGTACATCGTTTGTTTACCATTACAGTTTTCACTTATGGTTCTTTAGCATAGCATTATTGAATTTCAACATTTCAGCGACCAGTTTATGTAGACCATTTTCCATAAAACTTTTATCTTAGTTGCTAGCAATTGACACGCAATCACAGCGCTGTTCTAACCATGTTCTAGTTTCAATAACCCGGCGTAGAAATTAATTGTCCAGTTGTTGTGGCAGTTCTGGGTATTTGCCTGAATCCTTAATATAGACGTTGAGATGTGATTGTATACTAAAGTTGTACTGAGGTTAAACTTCTTTTCAAATTTCACATATTATCAGGTATAGTATTAGCAAGAAAAAAATTTTCTCGGTGAACATCGTGAAATCGTAATGGTTCACTTAGACGCCCTTCGCGAGGTTAAATAAACACTCCTTAGCTTAGACTCACCTTGTTCACAGCAAGTGCCACCGTATCCTGCTCTACAGCTACATCCGCCACTGTGCGGAGTGCCACCGTTTCGACAATTATCTCTGTTACACACTCGCGTTTCACGGAATCTGTAAGGACATGAGCCCCCCCATTCCTCGGAATAAACCTTTTGCCGCGTTCTTGTTTGTTTGCCGCTCCTACCACACTGATGTGAACAAGAACTCCAACTTGTCCAAATGCTCACTCGACAGTTACGACCGTTCATATTCACCCTTCTTCGTCTTCGTCGTCGCCAAGCGCTTGCTTCAGTCATAAGGTGCAGCAAGCAGATTGCAAGAAAAAGCCTTCTCATTTCGTAACCGTTTCTTTTCAGTTCTGTGCCTGTTGTTATTTCAAGTGAGGTTGTTTTTTAGCTGCTTGCAATCCCACCAGTTGCTATATGTCAGGTGGTGTTATTCTCCTAGAAAGAAACAACTGCCGTTTCCTAAGACAATTATTACACACCCTCCCCCACAAAGGCTAGATTTGTAACACTTATCGCTTCCGAAAAAATTTTAATTTCGCGCTCGGTGAGCTGGCTACGAGTTGGTGATTCCTAACCTTTGTCTTGCGGGCAATAGAGACCATATGCTTCATAAAATAGCTAATGTCATAAAAGGAGCGAAAGCTTGATTGTTGCCAAGTCAAAATCCTAACCAAAGGTTTGATACGACATTGTGTGCTGAAACGCTTGTGAAAGAAGCAACTAATTGCTTATGGAGAAATATCGGAAGGAGCGGCACTAATTACAATTATATTAATCGTTGTGTCTTTGTTTCCTTTGTCCTATTGAAGACAATAATAACTTTAATGACGAACCTATTCGAACAAATCGTAGATTTTCTGTGCATATATTTCTAACAACGGAAGTATATATACTGGTAGACCATAATCCAAAGCTGCCTTAGGGTCCTTGCACGCTAGTCCTACCAAGAGATAAAAATGCCTTTGTGTTTGTCTCGACCGCCTTAATGTTCAGCAAACTCTTCCTTGCTTGCTTGCAAGTTCTTTACGTGGTCAGTTTTGAAGGAAAAGTTATCCAGTAAAAAGCGCTGCAACTGATTCAATTAAGAATATGTACTTACGATTATAAAGTGACTGTGTACACAACAGGAAGCGTAAAGTCTACTTTCAGCAAAGGTTATCAAGTCCGCCATGCTTAAGTAAGGTACACATTGGTTACGCTACTTACAACGAGTAGCTAATGCAAGCTTTGTGTTTGTAACGTCTTGCACGGGCTAGTCACTATTATTGTTAATTAAGTCGTCCATGTACTCCTGCGAAATTTTCAAAAAAACGTCTGTTGAAGATCTAGATTAGTTCCAGGAAAAACATGATTATGCATACAAACTACTCGGGTAACTCTGGAAGCATTGCTGAGCTGCTCGGCTCGGTGGTAATTACTAATCTACTATGGTCGCTGCTCATAGAGGTCGACATTTTACAGCGCTTTTTAGCGGAGCTTAAGCGCGCGAGGCGCGCCAGCGAAGCACCATGGGTAAGAAAAATTGGTAACCCATCAAGCCCAGAAAATTTGGTTATGACGTCAGCGTACGACCAAGCGAGCGAACGAACGTGCCTGCGGACTCTGGAGGAGAGAGAGGGGCGTCTCGAGATATTCCTTACGGTCACCCATACGGGAAACTAAGGATTGCCATCTTACCTTGGCGGTTTTGGTTTAGAAAACTCAGAAAAACACTTATTTCTATTTGCCATGTCAATAATTGATCGGACAGGTTAATCCTACGTTTCAAGGTAGGATTTAACTAAAGCAGAACGTGAAAGAGAACGGCACACAGCAAGGATTAACAGACAAAGATGTGGCGAGGAAGTTCGTGAAAAAGCAGGCCGCGGCTAGAAAGAAAGCGTGATAGTACTAATGAACAATGCTGTAAATTAGATCGAGTCAGGGCTAGAGAAAGGAGATAATACAAAGCAATGCATGACTTTTGTGATGTAGAGCGAACGAGAGCTAGAGAAAAGAGCTGAAATACCCGAGAAATTGACTCAGAAGACTACAGAACTTCGCGCGTCGAGATATGCAGCCGTGCAAGAAGCCACATAATTTTATCAGGTGATAACAAGAGAAATCAAACGTGTTTCTTGTGTTTAGAGGAAAAAACACAGTAGGAAAAAGTGTTTGATTCGTTGATCTTTCGAAAAGGTTAGTTGGTTGCTTGTGGTTGCTTCGCTCCGGCGAGATAAGCTTTTAGGTTAAGCTTTTAAACCATCGCGGAGAAAGCCATTGTCTTTCGCGACATGTTAGGAGTTTTGAAATCTCCCTAATTTATCTTATTTGGAACCATATGAGAGAAATTTGAGAAATTTTGGAAATAGAGTTGTATATTGTAAAGAAATAAACTTAGGTTTTTGTCGTTTTTCGCCGTATACCAATATCTTCACTCTAGAAGTAATAAAACTGTATTTGTAAATACTGCCAGGAGAGTTTTGAATTTTTTTTTTGTGTTAGTAGAGTACTATAATTTTAGAGTACTATAATTAGTAGAGTACAATAATTTTTTCTGTTTACCGTTGGAATAAGGAAAACCATTAATATGCTATCTTAGACAGCTTCTGACGCTCGTATGTTGTCATGAATCTGCGTTTACAAATATGGAGTCTTCGTCGTTTTGTCCGTTTAATTTAATTATTGGGTTGAGTTTGATACTTTGCTGAATTTCTTAAAGGGTTAATGATAAAGGACTGGTAAACCTACGGCCGAAAAAAGGACTGCGAAGCCGTTGGCATAAATAGCACTTGAGATTTTGCACATTTTCCGGCGCAATTTTGGGACAAAACAGCCGAAAGTACAAAATCGTCCAAAATTTGCCTTACATGTTGGATGACTGTTTAATTATTTACAACATCCAAATAAAAAACTGAAGCTACGCTTTTAGGCTTGACTAAATCTATATATTAAGTTTGTCATGATTGAAGCACAAGTTTTATGTCAACTTTAACACGTGTTAATCATGTGAATTGTGAATTGATCAAGTTCCTTTCTAAGTCTGTTTTTTAATGTGTATGTATTTAAACAAGATAGAAACGAACGCTTTTAGTAACAACGTACTCAGTTTTCGACAAGACGCATTAATATTACTGCTACTTCCTTAATTCTGTGCAGAATTTGCGTATAAGCTCTTAATTGTTGAATGAAATTATTGCTGAAACGAAAGCTACATTTAACACGGTTTTGTTGTGGTAAATTGCACGAGCCGCTAATAGAACCTTTGAAATTATGTATTTACAGTCGTTGTGTTGTTTTAAGGACGTTCGCGCGAGAATTTTCCAACATTGACTTTTTCTGAGACTTTTACCAGTTAAAGTTGACGAGTTACTTATAACAGAAATGTAAAAAAAAAAATTGGGGTCACTGTTTTCGTTTAGGAGGGAACAAGCCTGAAAGATCACCCTAAATCTGAAAAATCGGGCTTCTTTAGCGAATAAGGCCACAATGTCGGTAAGCCCAGAAATAATGCTATTGGACCTTTGAAGTGACATGTTCTTTGCCAAATATTTTTCAAGTAGACCTACTAAGTGAAATTAGTCTTCTGGTGAAGTTCCTGAAAGACCTTGTTCGTGTTTAGAGACCATAGTTTCACGCGCCTTGCAGCCGCAAGATGGCAGAATTCGATATCCCGTGGACAGAAATCTTGAATTTCTTTAACTTCCCACATTGACTTTTTGTTAATTTTTAGACAATTTGGAGATAATTGTGAATAAAATCTGTTTCTGGAAAGTTAAGTAGGGGTCACCGAACGTCCAAGATCGTTAAATCAAGGAAAAGTTGCAGCAATGGCCATATTCCGTATCATTGTTAATTTTAATACTAAGCGCGCGCGCTCATCGATGACGTGACGTTAATTTGCGTGCGCAGTAAGGATGCGCAGAAACAATAAGCGCGAACGTCCTTAACAGAGCTTTATTCGGTATTTTGAGTCATTTTTGTAACTGTACAAAACTACCTCTAAATTGAAGGAAACCTGAAAATAATATTATTAAGATAGAAAACCACCAAAGAGATAATAATAAACCATGAAGGAACAAGGATGGAGAAGATTGACCCTGATTACAAACGACCGACTTACAAAAACCGGCTAAACTTCTCAGAATGCTCAGACCGAGTTGGAACAGCTTTAAGAATTAGTGCCGAGAAAATTTCTTTTACGATTCTGAACCCTCAAAAAAGTGGTTGCTTTTGTTGTCATAAAGAAACCAGGTTGTTTAATAAGCACATGGGAAAGGTACCGAAAAAAAAACACCTTATTAATTTCCATGACGAAAATTGCAGAAAATTTTACAAGTGCTTCCTGTTATTTAGTGTTACCTAACAGATTTAAGGTTCGACGTGTAGTATATATAAAATGATTGATATCTGTACTGCGGGTAAAGATGAAATTAAAGAATGATCATCGCAGTAAATTTCCAACTTAAGCAGCCGGAAAGACGAAGCCTGAAAAAAATCAGGGCGTTAACGGGACTCGAACCCGTGATCTCCGCGATACCGGTGCGATGCTCTAACAACTGAGCTATGAAGCCACACATTGGGAGCGAGACCAATTAGTTGAATTCATAACTCCCGTGAGGAGTGAAATGACGTGTAGTATATATGAAATGATTCATATTCGTATTGCGGGGGGTAAAGATGAAATTAAAGAATGATCATCGCAGTAAAATTCCTACTTAAGAAGCCGGAAAGAAGAAAGAGATTTCGAGAGATTTTGCTCCGTTCTGGTAGTATTTACGAATACAAAAACTGTTATGTAGGGCGAAAGAAAGTACAACAGATCGACGGCGAAGCAAGACTTTTCTGAAAACAAAACATCAAGGCCTGACGGGCGACGACCTAGCGGTCGGTGTATACACACTAGGGAGTATTTGCACTGACGAAGGCGAAGGCGGTGACGACACCTTTTTAAAAACCAATCGTATATTTTGCCTTCGAATGTAGCAACTCGGGAAATGTGTTCAGTATGTCTATTGGTCTAAAAGCTTGCTCAGGCTTAACATGTACCGACAGCGTTCAACTTCAAAAGAAGGTACCGAGAACTCAGCCATTGCGGTTCGCGTTCTCTAAAATACATGGAACTTAATGATCATTTCACGATGCTCTTTTACAGAGGACGGCAAAGAAATGTACGAAGATTCCAAACTCACGTGCACCGCCATTGTTCTGCTCATTAAACCTTTTGTTTGGAGTCGCTCCTGTCGCCGTCGCCGTCGTGGTTTGCTAAAACTGCCGACTAGAAAATGTTACACGTTAACTAAAAGTCACAATGGACCTTCCCGCGTCAAATTTTCTTATATGTGAAAACGGTCTATTTATTTTTCTTTTTTTTTGCTCATAGCAAATCATTGACCGTTGAGATCTTTCAAGGCTCACTTAAAATCCTAAAATGTCCTAAAACATTCAAGTAGTCCATTTGGGTCACAAAGCCTATATTTCAGACCCGCCCGAGCAAGTGATTTAAGAGCTTTGAGATGGAATCATTTTTAAGCCCGGCCAAATGATCGCCTAACAGTTTGCTTGCGTTTGGTTACCATGCTGCGATGTGTTGCGACATGTTGAGTGTTGTTGGCTGACGTTTGAAAATGGTTACAATGGAGCCAACAGCTCCCAATACGTCGCAACATGTCGCCACAGGGTGGCCAAACGGACGCAACATGTTGCTCCCAATAATATTACGCAATGTTGCGTTGCCGTATAGCGGGTTTTAGTATCTTATCTTCACTGAGTAGAAAACATTTTTTTTTTCTTTCTTTTCAAAGCAACCCATTAACTACTTAGATAATTCACATCTCATTTGCAAATGCAAAATACTCTATTGTATATTCAAAAATTTTATTTGCGTCATAAAGCCCACTTTTAAAACCCGCCAGATCAGATCGACCGACTGAAGCTACTCATTTTAGACAATGATGACAGCGGCGAATTAGGTTGACAACGGTAAAACAAAGGTACGGGAGGAATATATTTTTTAGTATTTCGCTTGATTGTTTTACTGGCGAATTTGATACGTTAATTGAGTCACGGTCCATATGAGCTCACAGGTAAGCCCATTATTAAACTACGTATACGGCTACCTGCGTTTGTAAAAACGAACACTCTATTTTAGTAGTTATTCTTTGTTTCCCTTCTGAAAATTATACTAAAACGCCTCAGGCTCAGTGAGCAATAGTGAATAATTATTAAATACTGCATATATATTTGCAAATTGTTACTTGTTTTCCGAAACGCGAACGAATTTTTACTTCTGAATGTACTTATAAACATCATTTTTTTTCTGTCGCAGCAGTTTTACACAGTAATTGTCAAAAGTTTTCTATCCTTGATTATAACTAAATCTTTTTTTACAACATTTCTAACCCAAAACATCGGTGTAAATCGCGGAACTTAAAAGGAAACAGTAAGATGCCAAACGTACCAAACTATTCAAATCAAGCTTTGGAACTTGTTAGAAACCTGCTGTGTTTCTTTTGGGAGTAGGGAATAATACAGCTCATAGTAGGGTATTTATGCTTAACTTTCTACTTTTAAGAAAGCAACTTGCTAGCATAAATCAAATTTCTTGATCAACTCAAAATGTTTGGTCCACAAAAAGAATCTTTAGGAGGGTGTTCCGTCACTTTTCACTTCTTGTGAAAGAGGAGCACATTTAAGTCCCCGCCAAACGATCGGCGCAACATGCCAACGCAACATAGCGCAAAATTGTTGGCACAACATGTTGTGTGCGTTTGGCCACCCTGCTGTGACGTGCTGGCTGTTGTTGGCTCAAGTTTGACCATTTTCAAACTTGAGCCAACAACGCCCAACAAGTCGCAACACATCGCAACATGGTGGCCAAACGCGCACAAACAGGATATGTTGCGTTGGCATGTGGCGATCGTTTGGCTTGGACTTAACTTGCAAACGGTAAAATGCCACCTTGCTAACTTTAATGCTGGAAATCACATGAAACTTACCTGTTGTAAAAAGCGGCATATTGAAAACGTAAAGCTGTTTCAGTCTCCAAAGTCATTATGGAAAAAAATATGGATGTACTGCTGCGTCAAAGGTCTTAAAGCAATAGCAACTCAGGTAAATTAAGGCATGGGCCCAAATCGGTTGTATAAAAATAAGTGAGGGGGTGGTTGAACTCTTGATCCATTTTATGTAACATAGAACAACCTTAGGATATCTTTAAGATCACTAAAT
>Ga0126343_10000518_pt1:0-10000 | contig 15106 bp, 9 predicted proteins | sample Cyp2metagenome_FD_92531 | JGI IMG/M metagenome (GOLD analysis project Ga0126343, IMG submission 92531) | Coral microbial communities from Lord Howe Island, Old Settlement Bay, Australia - Cyphastrea 2 metagenome | ecosystem: Host-associated > Invertebrates > Cnidaria > Coral ... | reverse complement strand
CAATATCTGGGACCCTATTTATGAAGTAAAATGAATACTAACCTGCGTCAAAAACAGAGACAAATCATTCAAAAGTGCAATTTGTGAAATGAACATAAAGGGAGTGTTGGGCGGGAGCTCCAAATTGTTAAACGTGCCAAGCCTGACAAAGACTTCTGATCATCAACCCGTTGAAATTATTAATATTTTAATTAATTTTGTACTATTAATAGGTTACAATTAGCAAATAGGTTGCGATTCGCATAGTAAATAATTTTTTCTTTTACGGTCAGTTGTAAATTCTATATGAACTTCTAAATTTTCTATCAGATGGTACTCATCGCTTTATTGCTACAGCTCTGTTTCGTATGGCCAGGAACGACCACACTCGTTAGGCAACATTAGCGAATGGCCGTTAACTGACAATAGAAAATAAAAATTACTGATGGCATAGAAATATGCAAAAGTGTCAAATTGTGAAACATCACAAACGTTTCGGGCTTAGCCCTTCTTCAGTGTGAAAACCGTTAAGTTTGCGAGACTGTTCATTTGAAAATGACGGAAACGAAGCGTGCGGAAAATAATCGCGCGCGCTCTTTATAAGAAATGGAAAACATTATTCAGCCCGCAGGGTTGCATAGTGCCGAGCCTAAAAATGAGTTGCATTTCTAACTGCTTCCGTAGTAACCCGGCGGCCTGAATAATGTTTTCCATTTCTTATAAAGAGCGCGCGCGATTATTTTCCACGCGCTTCGTTTCCGTCATTTTCAAATGAACAGTCTCGCAAACTTAACGGTTTTCACACTGAAGAAGGGCTAAGCCCGAAACGTTTGTGATGTTTCACAATTTGACACTTTCGCATATTTCTATGCCATCAGTAATTTTTATTTTCTATTGAATATAAGTGTCACGCATCACCTAAGGAGTACCAATACTTTCGTACTTGTTCCTCCTCTACATTTGTTAACTGACAATGCTGGTGATATAACACAAATACAAATGTATGTGCGTGCCAGTAGTTAGCGTGCGCCGTTTTGTTACACACGCACTATGTTATTTGAAAGAACTTGAGTGTGAAGCTATTTCTGTGCCATTGCCAGCATTGTCAGTTAACGGTCATTTGCTAATGTTGAGTGTGGTCATTCCTGGCCATATGAAACAGAGCTGTAGCAATAAAGTGATGAGTACCATCTGAAGCCTGGAACTGCATCAACAAAATAATATGTATGTATGCATGTACAGTACTAGTATGACATTGTATGTACGTATTCTAGAATTCTTCAGACCATTCCACCTTTGAGAGAAAGGAAGCAAGCAATGGTCTATTCAGCGTCACTTTTTCATTTGTTTAAAGAAAACTAAAGTTAAATTTAAAAAATAAATTCAAACCTATGGAAGTCTCAGAGGAATGTTATCTAAGCTTCTAAAAGAAGTATTAGGAGAGATACAAACTACTCTAATCAAACTACCGTAATCTTAAGGCAATCCTTTCATGGATGCAACAACTGTACATGCACATGTAAAACATATTTTAACATCACCAACATGGCAAAAAGTGATCTGTTACCATCCAATCTGAAGGAATTCCAGATTCTAAAGTGGCACTCCCAACCTGCAGTAATATAAAAGAAACGTCAACAATAGCAATTTATGTGAGTATTCCCATATGAGCACATGGTGTGACCTAAAACATAATAAAGTGCTGTATAACTAATTCTCTGTTGCTATTGCTATGCAATAAAAAGATAATTCAAAAACTATAAAGAAGACATTTCTCCAACGTTTAGGTCTGTGCATTTTCCCAAACTTCAGATATTCCTCAAAACATTTTGTACCAATTTGCAGAGTCCAGTATGGAGATGCCACATTGGTGTAAACATCTAGAACTTACTTTGGCTATCTAGGTGACTGACTATCTGAACTGAACAAGCAAACATTTAAATAAGCACTTTTCCTAAAACGTTACCATCTAAAAGGGCTAAGAATCGTGAGTTAAGTATATCTTTTTTCGAAAAAACTCATTTGTAACCTCATGTCATAAATTAAAAATGTGCTTGTTTCCAAATGAAGCAAGCTCTTGAGCTGAAACATTGTTAACAAAAATAAATTCACTCCCTCTCATGCCTGATGACGATAAAAACTTTGGTGGTTCTTTAGTTTTGGAGTTTAGAAAATGATGTAGCTTGTAAACAAGAACATAAAGTAACTAACTAAATTAACTTAACAGATTACTTAAGAAATATTCTTCTGCCTGTCATCCATACATGAATGGATAAAGGCAGCTATAACTTTGCAGATAAAGGGGTCAACAAACGAATTTCTTATTTATCTCCTAGAACATCAAAATGATTGTATTTTCTATTTACTTCAAGCATAAGTTGTTGTAACGGTGTCAGGGAAGTATAAAATGATTCATGTTTAAATTCCGATTCTTTCAGGTGTTTTACCTTTAATTGTATGTCTGCCAGTTTCAATCCAAAGCGATGCTTTCCAAGACAAAATTTAGTTATCGCTATTTTATCCAAAAGATTGCTTATTGTACAAAAAAACTTAGCCTTTAGACAGTCACTTTGGAGCATTGGTAAAACATCAAGTTCTTGTTTTGTTATATCACATTTAATTGATTTTGAGTCATTTTCAACATTTTCTTTGTTGGGATAATCTGTTCATGTTGTCCTTCAACAGGATAATTAAAAATATATGTATAAAAAGTTATATTGAGGCCTTAAACTGCTGTCTAAAAGTAAAAACTAAAATCCAACAGCAGTTTCAGGCCTCAATAGAACTTTTTATATGTATCTTTTTGAGTTTAATCAAACTCTGAAAAAAATAAATGACAGGGAGTTATTTTCAATTAAGTTTCATGTAGTTCGATTTGATTTCTAACAGATGTCATTAACTTTTAGCACAATGCTTTTCTTGTTTTTGTTAGCCTGGTCCCTTGATATTTGTAAAAATTGTTCTGCAAGACTATCTTCTGCTTGGTTTTCTAAGTTGATCCCAAATTTAATAACATTTATGTTGGTTATTTCTTTTACAGGCAAACGACCAAGTTCATTTCTACAGGCTGCATTTGAACATTAATTCTTAACACCTAGATCTTGTTTGCAGAAATAAATGTATAGGTGTGTTTTTCAATTACATTGTTTTCCCACAAGTTATAATATTATCTTTGTTGTAAATGCTCCAAACCTCAGAACCATACATCAGGTTTGAAAGATATAATGAACTGAATATGTTGTTAATAACATTGACTGGCAATTTAGGAAAATCAAGGCATACCCTGCTGACTATGATTAAGGTAATGACAAGTTGAAAAAATTGATCTTCTGGTTTTTGCCTTTAAGATCACTTTGTTGAAAACCTGAGCAAACTCATGAGTTTACCAGTGAATGGTGACTGACAGGAGCTAACCTTTGTATAATAACGAATTACTTTTTTCATATTAAAAACAGTTTTTCATGAAAAAAAAACAACAAATAGGTCTGCATCATAGACAAGTTTGACTTACATGTACGGGTTATTCTAGTTATACAAGTCACTTTAAAGAACAACAACAACAACAAGCTTTATAACAAAATTGAAAAAACAGCGAAACTTTACAACATACAGGTAATATATTAGTACAAACAAGGTACTGTTTACTCAGGATAACTAAAAAGCTAATCGAGCTGAGTAAAACTAAGTTATGTATAATTTCTGGGTATACTCTGAATTCTGGGTATATATTTGTTAAAACAGCAGTTCTTTCATAAACGAAAAAATCAAAGGGCTCTATGAGCCAAATCATTTTTGCTCTTAACCACAAAAATTATGATACAAGTGTTTATTGTGTATTATAGCGTTTATTAATGTTTGTGGCACATTAATAGGTGCCAAGCTTCACCCTGACCTCCATCTCAGCAATCACCAGGCTTACAAGTGACTGGATGATTGGAATATGAATTCTAGAGAAAGCAAGAATGCATGGCAATGAAAAGGTCTTGGAAAATTGGCCGGGCAAGAGAAGACTCCAGACAGAATGAAGCATAGCGACTTATTGTCTGTATAGGTGATGCGCTTTGTGATGGAGGCAGTCTCAAATGGCATATGTATGAGACTTAAGAGCAGCTTCAAATAACAACCGCAAAACATGATCACAATGCATGCCGGGGAGGGTCTTATCGCCTTGAGCACGGATGCTTAGCACTCGTTACAAGACAAATTTTACAAGTCGAAAACCAGTTCTTGCTTCCAAACTTGGACGCTAACAATGCTTGGCAAATGGGCCACAACTCAAGAGAGGGTTTTTTTCTTGGGCAAGAACTGCTCTTGGACTTTCCTGCCTGGCTCGACCTGACTTCGAATGCCGATGACACGATTACAGTACATCAGCTGCCTTCGAAGTTTCAGAACACATTTTGATTCTTTAAAACATGCTGATGACTTATGGGTTTATCAAGGTTTTACGATGCCTCTCAACCACCAGGCAGGCATAGAAGGTACTTTGAAACAATGCCAAGATATCAGTTGACAGAGCTCTAATGCGACACATCTCTTATTTTGTTTGGCGCTCGATCGATTCACATGTTGTGTTCACGTCAAAATAGCCCATGTAAACAACCTGTTCCCAGATTTCCGCCGCTATTTACTGCTTTCCTTTGACTTAGAGATAGCTAAGATTCTGTGGAATACATGTACACCACATAAACAGTCTGCTTGTCTGCTGTTCATCAAAATAATGGTAAGCTTTCTTATTGAGACTGCAAAATCTGATACCATGCAAAGCAAAACTGATAATCTACAAATCATCCATCTTGCCTCACTTAACATATTGCCATCTGGTATGGCATAACTGTAGATCTTCTGACAGCAGAAAAATTGAGCGGAATCAATTATGTTAGTTGGGACAAGATGGTTTTTTGATATATTTCAACAGGGAATTAGTTAAGATTAACCTTGACTGGTAGCTTTTCTTGTACTGTACATGTATATACAATTTTCATGTTTTTATACATGTGACGCTTGTGTCGCCTTAAAAACGAGTCAAACTTTGAGGTGTGCTGCTTAAGGCATGTTTACTACATGTAAGTGTCAGGACTATCTTACGGGTCCTCTATGAGGTAGCAAGAATCACGGAGGTCGAGCATATAATCCCGCTAGCCATGGTAACCATGTTCCTTTTCTTTCCTATATGGGTATTGTAATGAATACCGTTTGCGTGACATAAGTCACTGTCACATCAATACCTCTTTGTTCCTGCGAGTTGTCGGTGTTATCTTTCATTCGGTGTAAGACTCGTGTGTTAGTTGCATGTCGAGTTCATGACAGGATAGATTTGAAGGATTGTTACCATAACAAGAGATATAAAAGCAGGGAAGAAGTATGTAATCTCGTTTATTCCTTTTACTTAGATCACTTGCCAAATATGAGATTTGTCATGCTTACATTCTTTTATATTGTAAAATGTGTTGTTATATGTGCTACACATGCTTCACTTGAAGTTGTTTTTTTTAGCTTAGATTTTGTACTAATTTAGGTTTTATTGATCATTTTATTCTCACTTTTTACGGAATTTCAAGTAATAAACAATCAGAGAAGAAGCTAGACGCTTAAAGTTTCTGTTTACAAAACATTTCTCCATTGGAGCATAGGTTTGTGTTGAATGAATTGAACGATGCCGACATCTGTCCCATTACAGGTATGATGCTCTGCTTGGTGGCCCTTTGGGCTGCCAGAGCTCTGCTAAGAATTTGAATAAAAACAGTTTATGTATACATGCATGTAACTTGCCTCTGCATCATCAGCAAATTTACTTGCAGTGATGAAATCAACAGGTAAATGAAGGGTTACCCCCTTTTCTTTGGCCTTTGCACAGAGCCCCTGAACTATTCCAGATCCTTCTTCATCAAAAAGTGATTTCCCAATCTGAACAGAGAAACAGGAGCATTAAACAGGCCTTTTTGGGCCTCAGAGAACCAACACTAAACAGAGAATCACTAAATGAAATCCAAAATAAACTCTAGTGAGAACAGGATTAAATTATTCTTTGCACGCTAGTCAATGTCAAGCCCATTGATATTATTATTAAATTAGTGTGCATACTTAAATCAGCATGCATACTTAACCAAACTAACCCATAAGAAGTAAAGCCCAGGTTATACAGTACCACTCAGAACTAAGTGAACCTAAAATGTGTTTAGTCAAAGAACCCCTAACCCCTAATGGCACGACAGATAAAAAGCTAGAAGATTTCAATTAACCCAGTGCCTTATACGCAACAGAACTTGAGAACTGTATTACCCAAGGAGGAAAAACCCCTCTTGTGCTGTCTAAGGTAAATAAATAAGGATTAAAGTTAAAGCTCATTAAATGGTGATCCGTTCCATTCAGTTCAAGCAATAAAAGCAGCCCATTGAATGAAAATTGTGACGTCCACCGCACACCGTCCAAGGCCGAAAGGATGAAATAATTCACAATGGAAGAAATCGTGCGCGTAACGATTCTATAGTTCGTGCAAATATCATGAATGTTTATTAAACGGCTGGAACTGATAGAAATAAACATTTGCTTGTCTCGTCAATTGAAAGTGCTCTTCAGGCTACTAATCTTTTGTATAATATTGTTTTATTTAAAACTGCAGGACCACAGTGACCATGATTAAAGTTTTTTATAGCATGCCGAGGCTAAGAGAATTCATCCACCATGAATTTGCATAAAGTGATGTCCGAAAAAGTCATGCTTTCATTTTTGTCATGCATCTATGAATGTATAGTCCTACGCTTGCCAACTGAGAAACTTGTTTGTTTTAAAATTTGGGTTACTTTAGGAAGCTACTTTTCAGTAACAATGTTGTCTTTTTTAAAGCGTTTTCCAAAGGAGCCATTCCAGATAGAATAAGCCATTTCAAATAAGCTCATTTTGCGGGTCTAGGACTCTGGGACACGTTGTCACTAATAATTGTAAACACTAAAATTTCCTCCACATCGCCGAAAAGCAAAACAAAGCAAACCCAGTATCTAATTCAGAAGCAACCAATAAAAATGCACTGTAACTAAACTCAGGAAAACAAACCCAACAAAAAACCAAATGCCTTATCTCTCTCTCTCAATCTGTACAGTTAGAATATTGTGAGACACTAGATTCACAGGTTGCTTAGCATGTGACCAAAATCTTCCTACTGTCAGTGTGATAAAATCTCAGAATGATTTATTCATGAACAAAAACTCTCCCCAAGAATGACTTTAACAGTGTTTAGACTGTATAAGGCTTACACTTTAGTGAATAGTTTGTTGTCTGATCTGAACTTTAGAGTTCAACAAGAGTTAAAAACTTGCCGCTTTAATATTTCTTACGGTAAGTGTCCGCACTGGAAAAACATAAATTCAACCGTCTCTGGCACCATGACGAGTACCGTCTTTATATAGATTTTCGCATGCTAATTAACTTGAGCTAGGCTACCTGAGATGCTAGCGCAAAAAAGTTTTGGCGGTTTTAACTTCTAGCCGTAAAGAAGTTTTAGCATCTTGCAGAATCCAAGAGCAAGCGACCCTAGAGAAGCCACAAGAAGTTGCCGACTTGCGGACATAAAAAGAAGTTCGTGTGTGTGCATTATTTTGGGCTCTACTGTAACCGCCGCTATATTTGGCTGGTACTGAAGAATTAGAACTTGTTTGCTCCTTGAATACACATCATATTCATACCAAATGTTTTCTTTAGAAAAGGTCATCAACTCCTTTCACGGAGAAACAAAAGAAGTGAACAATAACCAATCTCATGCATACTAATGCATTTAATTCCACACGTTATAATGCGAAATCCAAACACAGCAATATGTGTGCAAGCGTTTAACCCTTCGCATTATGAACACGTGTTGGATGTTCGCTTAGTTCTGAGCAGTACTGTATTAGGCTCTAAAATATAAGACCTTGTAAAATAAGGTACTACGATTTTCCTTTCCTTCCAGTTGTACCTTCTTCAACACAAAAAGGAATAACAGGATTAAAAAAATGGCAGTCGCCAGCCAAAAAGAATTATGGTAATTGACATCAATGGTTGCTGGAATACACTAAAATTCTGTTTGTGACAAATTGCGAAGTTTACCTCCATATTACTAAGTACTTTAGTAAACGTGTATGCCATTCCACCTCCAATGATCATCTCATTTACTTTGTCCAGTAAATTTTCAATGAGCTGAATCTTGTCAGCAACCTTGGCCCTGTAATACACCATAAGACACTGCATGTTATTAATTTTATTTATTTTAGATAGAAACACACAGTTTCAAATTTGCAGTACATGTTTCAGATGACCGCTAGTCGGTGTGATGTAAAGATAGCTTAATAGAATGTATGAATACTAATTAAATAATGATCTGAATGTGAGACACTAGAAAATACAATGATGCGAAAACAATGGGTGCTTTAACACAGAAAATTAAATTGAAAGTTTTTCCCAACCTATGTGTAAGGCCTCCTTAATTTTCAGTTAAAAAGACATAGAGGCGGTGTCAAGGATTGAAAAGCAATTCTCTGAGCATAAAGCTCTGCATGCTTCTGACCCATAATTGTGTTGAAAGATGTGCGAGTTCTTATCGGATGTTAAATGTTCACAAACATGTGTAGCATGATGTCAGTTTGTCTCTCTGACATAACAGGCGCTACAGCCTGCGCAAGAAAATTTGTAAACAATATGGGATCATGACAATTTGGAAATGGCATCTTTGGCACTGTGTGTTTCTATCTCAAAGTTATTTCATGTCTGCTACTAGTTCGAAAATTTGGAATTATTTATTTATTTACCGGTATTCATTTTTTAATTAATTATATGACTGTACATAACCATTCATTCACTACCAATTTTAGTTTCATAAAAATCCCATGAAGTACTCATGAAAGACCCATGAATCTTTTTCAGGGCCATAAATATTGCAATTTTCTACTTTTATGGCCTAATTGAAACCCATTAATTTTTCATGAAAATTCTGATGGCCCATGAAAAAGATTTTCATGATCATGAAAAGTTGTGACAAGGGGCAGGGAAGAAGACTCCTGAAATTTTCATGTATGCATCATCCAACAGAAAATGACATCACATCCGGTTTAAACTTGGCTTCCCAGCTCGTTTCACAAAGCGAGAAAATGGCGTCTCCATTACTCACGATTTCCCTATATTTTTAAACCATCAGAACGTTTCATTTCATATTGAAGATGGGAAGATGTTGGAGACACATCACTTCGACCTTTTAAGCAAAAATGTCGGGAAAAGAGAGAAGTTTATTATCGTTTTGAAGCAAAATAACGGAGAGCCTTCTGTCATTGCATGGCGAATTTTACACATTTGCAAAACTGGTGTTGTTCCGACTTTTGGTTCTTGTTGTTCGCGATTCAGTGATAACACTAAGTGCAATAGCCTATAATGTTAACAACAACCTGGATGAAGTGTTGCTGGCCATAGTTTGCACTGTGTACTGTGGGAACATAATTAACAGTAGCCATTTAGCTCTGAAAGTCGCCCTCACTAGAGCTTTTGTTGTTTTTGGCTCACTTGTTTTGATAAAAGTGACAAGCTGGATCGTGTGCTGAAGGTCAGTATTCCACATTCCTTCATCTCACGTTAAAGATTGTTGTTTTCAGTAAGATACAGTACACATATGTTGGTACTTTGGGGTCATCAGTCTCTTTCGTGGCAGGTTTGTGCACTTGATTTACATGAAAGCTTCAGCTTATGTTTTGCTTGAATTCCAGGAAGATTTTTAAGTTCTAGTCCTCTTTGAAAATAATCAAATCAATTCATATCCAAGCCATTCAAAAGAAATCTGCCATTGAAAATAAGGTAGTAGTAGTAGTAGTAAGTTTATTAAACCTCCAGCCAGTGGCTCTCCCGATTTAATTTACAATAATTGGAAATCGAATAAAACTACCAATAAAAGTTACAATAATATCATGAAAAAAAAAAAAAGAAATACTAATTCAAATAAATAATTAACCTATTCTAAAATTCTAATCCTAAAACTAGCTACGGACTGTTATATATTTCGCGC
>Ga0126343_10000517_pt1 | contig 15108 bp, 7 predicted proteins | sample Cyp2metagenome_FD_92531 | JGI IMG/M metagenome (GOLD analysis project Ga0126343, IMG submission 92531) | Coral microbial communities from Lord Howe Island, Old Settlement Bay, Australia - Cyphastrea 2 metagenome | ecosystem: Host-associated > Invertebrates > Cnidaria > Coral ... | reverse complement strand
GTACAATTTTTAATTTGCATTTACTATTTTTCATTTGCAGCAACATTTTTAATTTGCAGGTTAAATTTTTAGTTTGCAGCAACATTTTTGATTTGCATGTGTGACCCTTCTGGGCCACCGTAGTAATTAGACCTTAGCATCAGCTTTTAAGAACTATATTTGATGGAATAGGGAAATGCGGTAAAGACCATTTTTGCAAAACATTTTTGAATGCACCCAAGGAAAAAAGGAGTACATTCAAGTAGTTTCTGCTTTTAACACCTTAAAACCAAGAATAGCTTGTGGCTGTAAGCCTCATATCAAGGAATGATATTTTCAAATGCTCAGAGAGCGGATAATAATATTAACACTAATATACATTATTTTGCTTCTATTGTCCTTGAAGATTGAGTGTCTTTTTTTTCAGACACACATTTCAAATACTGAAACACTATTTTTCAATATGAATTCTAAGGGCTGGTTCACACTTTGACATAAGCATAAGCATAAGCCGACATACACAGACGAAGTATGATGTTGATAATTAGCACCTTTTGTTGGAAATTTCCCTAATAAAAGGTGCTAATTATCTGCACCTTACTGCTTCTGCGTATGTCGGCTTATGCTTATGCTTATGCTTGTTTCAAAGTGTAAACCAGCCCTAAGAATCTGAATAAAGAGAGAACATTAAGACAATATCTCCTAGTGGACAACTGTCTATATCTTTTTCATCAATAGTCAATTTGGCCATGCCTTGATATTGAAAACTCCTCAACTCACTATATCGACTAAGAATTCGAGCCACATCAGAGAATGTTCCTTTCCATATCAGATCCAACTGGAGATTTGGTTGTAGAAGTTAAGGGTACAGAGGGACCCTGCTAGGCTTTAAAACTACAGAAAACGAAGCACCAACAAGGCAGCCTACCTAAGTTACAAATGAGGGAAATGAAATTGATGCATGCAAGCTTTGCTAAGCAGTTGAAAGATAAAAATACCATTTCATCATGCTTGGGAATATCAGTCTTCAGAATTTTGCACTAACAAAAAAAATTATACTACAAAATGTGCCGCTGTGATGCTGATATCCAAAGCGTAAATACATACAACAAATTAAATCCAACACATGCAGCAACATGACAAAATTCAATCAACTATATACAGTGTTAACCTGTATTGATACCAGTTGGGAGTACATGTATGTCAGATTTCTCAAAATTAATACTCTTTTTATATTACTTTGTTTGGTTTGTTAATTTTGAATCAAACAGAGTGACAGGTACAAAGGTATAAATTTACCTGTTGAAGTTGTTTTTCCCTATAGATTGCCTGTTACACCGTAACCCTTGATATCGGCTATTCCCGAAACCCATGTGTTTTGACTTCAGTTTGGTGTAATAGAAAAGATACGTTACCAGAATACATGCAATACTAAACAACTTCGAAAAATGCTATTTCTTTGCGAAAAAAATGCGCAAGTACAAAAAAATCTGAATTTCAAATTGTACCTGTCGAAACAATTAATTCAAATGCCGCTTATCTGAGGGAAAGAGAGTTGAAATAAATTATCATGTTTCATCACCTGGCATGTCAAAGCTGTTCGGACTATGATCCAGCTGATTCTGTCGATTGAACGGAAAGGAAGCATTGTATGGCATAGGAGGGTCATCGACGCTTCGAAATGGCGAAGGCAGCGGAGGTGGAGGCCTCGGATATTCGCTTTGTCGCGGAACCAGAACTGGTGGTAATACTAACAAGACAAGAGAAGAACGGAAAACACATTGAGTTATATGTTCTTCTATTGTGCCAAAGGGTAGAGGTTGCTCTAAGCAGCCTCGCTATTCTCTAAACGTAGTATACAAACAACTTCATCTGTTTAAACGAGCTAATCACGTTCACAGTTAAAGGAAAAAGGCACAAAGAAAATAAATGGTGTATAAATCGCGAGACACTTAAGTACATTTAGTTCTTTGAGGGACTTTCATTTCTAATCACTAAGCAGTAAGCCTGTCTTGTCGACTTACCTGGACTCTCGACTCGTCTGTAGTGGTAGGGGTTTATACAGACTTCTTTCTGTTTAAGCCCAAAGGCATACTCGCAGCAATCCAATGGCTTTAACTCGTGGTGGCTTTGAAGATCAGGCCATCGCCAAACGCGGCAATAGATTACATGCGGCAAACCTTTCCTATGAGAGACTTGAAGGCGCCCGTCTAAACTACGAGTAATTGTAACGCATTTGGAAGGCTGGCCCGGGTTTGAAAGAGCTTTTTCTAGCTCTTCGAGAGCCCCTTTCTTCTTCTTGAGCTTCTTTACTAAAGACTCGATAGCCTTTTCAGCCCACTTTTCTTCTTCGTCGCCCTGTTTCCAACCAAGTAGTCTTTTCACGGCGGGAGGGGTGAATGAAAACAACGAAGCCATGGTCGTCATCTTGGAGCCCGGTTTGTCAGATTTCCCTTGTTAGCCCGCCTGTTTGGTAGTCTACTTCAACTCTGCCACACGCTGGTGTTTAGATAATCGATGAAACAACTCGTGAAGTATGCCTTAGCGCGACAGTTGCAGGATTTTCACCACCGAAACATGCAACATGCACATATGGCTTAACCTTACGCTTCGAACTATCGAATGTTACGATGGCGCCTCCGTGTCGTCGGGTTTGCTTTATAAACAATCGCGCCACACTGGCGGCAAATGTTGGCCTTCGATTTGTTCTCCTGAACAGTTCGCTAGACAGCGCGAAAACACCACCCAGAGAAACACAACTGTTAGCGAAATTCGTAAACAATTGTCCTCTCTCAGTCAACTTGTGTCTTTCCTCTAAGCGGCAGCCTTGAGGTGGTGTGACGTCACTCTGCTGGCGACATCCTGTCTGAGTGTCTGACACCGTGACAAAGTCTAACGTTTTGGATGGGAGGGGAGGTAAGAAATGTCTCTTTGTGCAAATATGAAAAAAATAGATTTCCTTACGGAGTTTTTTTTTTACATTTTCCCTCCTAAATTCAGAACTGAAAGAAAAAGCCATTTTCCTTGTTCATAGGCGTGGCATACAAGCTGTGCATCTAAAACCATTTTTCACGCTGCCGCAAAGGATAAGTATAACTCACTATAAGTGAGTACATCCCCGTCTCGACACAAATCACGGCAGCACGACAAACTGAAGTCTGTTTTGTTTCGCAAGTAGTGGCTCTGAATGATGTAATTATCTACGTTACTTGATTCATTTCTTTTGTTATACTGCTTTTGCAGCACTCAAGATACTAAAGGGTACATTTAAAGGTTTCATTCATGAAATTCACCTAAAGAATGTTCCTGAGAGTGGAAGCGGAAGCAGAGGTGCACTGTCATACAATTACTTCCGGCGCAGCATCCGCCTTTCAGATTAAAGCTAATAAAATAACAACTGGAGAATATGCAATGTGCCGCAAATTCTTAACCATCAACACTATTACGCTATCGGAAATTTCGAATGGTTCGTTTATTCAATCCAAAAACAAGGAAATACAAAAAAGGAAACAAAAGAAACTTACAAGCCCCACTGTGGCGATGGCGCCATAAAGTTAAGAATGATTTTGAAAGACTGAAAAGACGGTAAATTAAGAAACACGGACCAGTATTTGATACAAAGGGATTAATTTATGTTATCTAAGAACGGGGTAATTTGTAATCAGAATTATGAGATAAAGTGAACTGTTTACATTTATATGGCGATCGAATAATTTTAACACGCTTGCATTCCTCAAAGGGAAATTACCGCTGCGAAAGATTGGCTTTTTTGGAGTGGAGTAATCACCGTATATACACGCATCAAAATTGATTGTTTTTGAGTTGTCATCGTAGTTTACTTTTCAAATTAACATATGTCCTCGTTCTCTTCCGCTAGTGATTGTTCTATGACATGTGTTTAGACTGTTGAGTTTGTCAAAGCAGAACATGTTATTTCGCAGATCTCGATTATTACAGTACAGTATTTCCCATATAAAACATCAGATACCAGAATGGGGTGTGCCCGGGATTATGAGCAAATGCAATTTATGATGAAGGATTTATAGCATTTTTGGGGTGATTTTAGTTTTTATAGAGAAGTCTATTACTGAGATTACATGTTGATGGGATCGTGATTCCATGGGCGCAACGTTTGATGGGAAGGTGGCAATTTTCAAAGGAAAACATGCAGAAAGTAAAATGCGTAGACCTTATATCTTGCTAAATTTTCCATTATCGAGAAAGTTTATCCGGGGCGTTACTAACGCTGTTGCGCCCCAGGTTGGCTAGCCTGAATTAGCGCGGCAGTTAGCCTGTTTCTAGATAATGCGAAGGGAGCGGGGGCGCGTTTTGAAAAGCGCGCGGGCGGGAGAGGGGGGTGCTCATCGTATACGTTATAGGTCACGTAGTCTCTTACATTCGCGATTAAACTTCAATTGATCAATATTACACCTATTGCAGAAACAGCCAACTGTATAAAAGAAAATCCTTGTACTTTCACTTTTTCCGGCACAGTAAGAAATCCGCCACCACCCAAATATAGAAATTTGTCCTGAAAGCCTCGGAGCCACGTCAGGCTATTGATCTGATATCAATTTTCGTGGAACGGAGAGAAAGTTGCGTGAGGAATAATTACTTGTTAATACTGACCTTGCCAGTACCAAACACAAATGAAGAAAACAAATATACAGCTGAACATTTATGATAAATAATGGTGGAATGAAAGTAATTTTTTTATAACAGCAACATTTATTTAATTTTCAACTAGTTCTGTTTCCATCATCTTCCATTTTTATTTTTTCCCAAACCATACATTACCACTTTAGAAAAGTGGTTGACTTAAAAAAGTTAGTAAAAAATAAATTAAGAAGAAAACTATATTGCAATTACTCAATTTGCTAGGTATTAATGACAAAAATGATTCAATTTCAATTTGAGGCCAGCTTGTCAGAGAGCGCAACATCGAATTTTTAATCAGATTAATCCGCTCAGTTCTATAAATTTCGCCTGTCGAACAAAGATGTTCGCTATGAAAATTCAGTTATAAAGGCTGGGATAAACTAGACTGTTCACAGTTCTTATGTTTACGCCCGCGAAGAAAAAGCGCGCGCGACTGAAGGATACTCGAAGAACGCGGGGGTGTGGGGTGGGGTTTGCGAGAGAAACGAGCAAGATCCCCACCCCTCACCCAGTCGTCTTCTGTTTTGCGCTTGCGCCCAGTTCTCTCACGATTCTATCCGCACGTTCAATGATCGAACAAAAATAAGAGAAAATAGAGAGCTGTGAACAGTCCAGGGCTAAATGGGATAGGCTTGATTACCAGCTGCTGTTCGAGAGAGCCTACGCTCCTCTTCCGGACTCCACCGTCAGGTGGGAATCGAGTCTATAAACGTAAAAGAGATTTAGCCAGAGATCTTAGGCCTGAGACCCTCGTGCGAACTCGTACTTCGAGAATTCGAACCTACGATCACGTAAGTCGAGTTTTTTTTTTTCTCGTTTGGCCCACACTCGCTGAGAGTTGAAAGAGAAACTCTCGTTCGGCAACGTACCCTCCTCTGAAAATGCATCAAATGTTTCCGTCCGCCCTAAGCCGGAAGAATTTAAAAACACAACAACTACTCGCCAGTTTGGATTTACATTAAAGGAAAACTCGGTCAGTGAACTCAAATGATTATCGTAAGGTCATTGTTTTTAAAGTGTTTCCCGTCCACACGAAACAAAAAGCCGGCGTATCCAGATTCCTCACGGTTTGCAGAGAGGTTTTGAAAAGCTTCGTTTTCGTGATGGATTAGTGTGGACGGTAGGCCTAACTGTTGAAAAAAGGTAGGTTTTCAAATTTCTCCGTTGTAGGGTGGGCGCTGCCTTAACGAAGTTATTATTAAAAGTACACAGGCCTTTCTTTGCATTTTTCTTCAATTGCGCGCAGTAACAAGAGCCGTGTATTACTCAGAACATCAGAGGCTGTCCTTTCTTCAGTTCTGGTCACGTTAACGATTAAAAACAAACATCGTTTCATAAAAAAACTGATATTTTCTGCGTTTCTTCAAGATTTGATTGTATAGTGATAATTTAAATATTTCATTGGCTCTTTAACTTCATTGGTTCGATTCTCCAAGCTCCAACAAGATATCGTAAATTAATTAGAAGCAGATCTTTACCCATCTGTAACCAACTCCAAACTGGAACCATCTTTGAACCTTCAAAAGAAGACAATGAATGTCAGAGAAAGTCCTAAGCGACAAACTTACTACACAAGCCACTCCAACCTCGTTCCCAGGGTCCTCTCTCTACGTATAGAGTGTATGCACGTGATGTCGTAAAACTCTCAAATCCAAAACCAAAGAGCACTAAAGGTTTTATCCTCATCAGGCATAAGAGGTACCAAATTTACACCTGTTTACAACTTTCCAGCTCAATGGCATTCTTCGTTTGGACAATATCGCATTTTGAGTTTTAAAGTTATGGCGGTGCGTGACATAAAGTGAAAATCGTGTTTGGGGAGGTCGAAAAATATACACTTGTCTAGTGATTTTTAGCCATTTCAGGAGTTTAAGTATCAGGAAAAGTGCTTTTGTAAATATTTTTTGGTTCGGTTCAGATAATCAGCCGACTAGATAGCCAAAGTAAGTTCCAGATGTTTACACTATTGACTAGCCGCCATGTTGGAGGACTAAAGACGTCCTCCATACAAGGCTCTGTAATTTTGTGCGGAACACTTCGACGAATATCTCAACTTTGGGACAACGTACACACCTTAAACTTGGAGAACTGTCATCTTTATTTATCGTTTACAATATGACGATTTTTTGACTTTATCCGATGGATGGGTTTTTATTTTATTTCCTATTGCGGGACAATGCACACACTCTATTAGCTTTCTACAATAACTGTAGAAATTCTCGCGCGCTGGGGCTAATTTTCACGTCAATAGCGGACAGACACATGAACTTATAATTTATGCGATGCGTCGACGAGCGAGAGCGGACAATTTGACAATTTGCTATCGCAAAAAATAAATTCACGTCAGTTTATCATGCGTCTGTCCTGTCATGGTCAATGAATTTCGTTATAACTGTCAAATCCACTCAGCTATCGTCTTGTGGATCCACAGCTAATTTGACAATGTTATGACGAAATTCATGATCAATAGCAGGACAGACGCATGAAAAACTGACGTCAATATGGCAATTATCTTGAGACAAACCGTCAATCTCTGTCCAGTTGATGGCTACTTCTGCTAGAGTGATCTTTAATTGCTGCGCAATGTAAAGCAACTCTACATCAAAGGCCCTGAGAAAAGAAAGGCAGTTTTAAAGTTCTAGGTTCATGAATCACAAAATATTGTCTACAACTTGTATCGATACAGGGTCTAACTTGTGACATACGAACTTGACAAAGAAGTCAGGTCATCAGGAAACTTATTTCCCCGTTTTTCTGTCCCGGCCTTATTTCCATGTAAAAATACAACAGTTGTTACCCACTTTGTAGACTGTTGATCGTGAAAACTGCCAGTCGTGGAACTACACGATAAAAATTCAAATCTTTGTTTTTAACGAGGTTCATTTAGTATCACATTGGTTTTGTAATGGACAACTTTGACATTTTTTTTTGATCCAGAACAGTGGTTACCCAATCAATAATCTAGTAATTTCGAGTAGCTATTTGATTCAGTGAATTGAACGTTGGTTCTGCTAGGTAATGTGTGAAGTAAACCCTTGAAAACTCACCACCTCTCCACATGCAGAGCAGAAAACGTTAACAACGCCGCTGGTCTTGTGAAAAGCTTAAATCCACACTGAAACAACAGACACATAATGTCAACTTGAGGTAGTACTAATGTAGTACCGGGTCTACTGGCTATGTTAAGTGTTAAGAAAGGTCTTGGACAACGGCATTAGTCCATATATTGAAATCAGGTTGTAGTGAACCTTTATCTTGATGTCTCAGAGTCAGTTAGTAAACGCGCTAAGATTTGTCTATTCAGTGGGCCGCACTCTACTATACGGTCCTCTAAAATTTAAAGTATTTTTTGTTGCCAAACTGTTCCGTCATTTATCGTAAGAAAAAGATAAAAACTTTATGTTACTCTAAATTCTGTAACGGGGTATCAACTTAAAAACGATTTCAAATTGGCTTAGCCTGCATGGCAAGCGTCTAAGGGAAAGGAAAGGGCGCGCGCGAAGCGCGTGAATACTTTTTTACCCTTTCCCTCCCTTTCTACGGCCTGTGAGGCAGGCTAAAATTGGCTCGTTTGGCTTTCGAGGCGCGTCAGAAATTTGAAGCCGTTCCAGGTGAACAGAAATGGTTCTCGAACCCGTCAGATACACAGTAGAGGTAAATTAAATATCTTATTAAACAATATGCGCCACAAAAGTAAGTTCACTCTTTGAAGATCGCGCGTGATGTTTGACACAAGTATAAACTTTTTCCTGCCTTCTATCGATTATCCATTCACTGAATCGAACTAAAAAATGTTTCTCTTTAGCAGTTTTTTACTCCTCTGAAAGCAAAATATTCTCTGTTACCAGCTCCTTCTCGAAAAAGGAACCCACACTTCTCTCCCGAACTCTCTCGAGGAGGAATCTGCAGACCTCAATCGAGCCTTGGAGCAAAAGAACCCCCTGAAATACTTGGTGTGGCCTCGATTTTAGTTGTCTCCTCCAACTTGATCTGACTACCGATACAATTTTGATAACTTCGCCATAGTTTAGTGAACTGCCTACACACAGGGACCAATTTCTCGAAGGTCCCGAAAAGTTTTCACACCTAGAAGCCTTATGATTAAAAAGCTATTTTATTCACATATTCTCAACATAACCAGAGGTTCCATTCCGTACAAGAAGTTTCAAAAGTATACACCTCTCTGTCTTAAACTACCGATTGACTACAAATGGCTTTTCCCGCCTAAAAAGTTTCCAGGGATTTCGAGAAACAGACCCCTGCAGACCTTTGAGTTGGAAAAATTACCAGTACCGTAAAACTTGAAGAGTATGGCTAAACTGAAAATATTTTATGCAGCTACCGCAGAGTGTGTCTTAATCTAAAGAGGTTTTGGCAATTTCTTTACACGCACACCCCGACAATAACAGGACTAACCCTTACATAAATAGATTTATTATCCAACTGCACTTTGTAGAGTACAAATAACGCCTAAAACGAGTACAAATATCACGCGGTATTTGCAATCCAGAGGACCGGTTAGACAGGTTTAATGCTGTTGACCAATCAGTTAGCTGGTTTTCCCACGCCAATTCCGTTCCGCTTCGCATACTTCTGTCACGAATTCCCCGTACATAAATATCCGCAAAATTTGCCCACACAGACTCAACAATTTGGCGTGTTGGATAAAAAATTTGACTCGCCCTATGGGCTCGTCAAAATACCGCACAACTCGTAAAAGTACACAGCGATACTACACAACAAAATGTCTTATAAGATATATGTATCTCTGAAATTGTACCTGTGTGTCTTTGATTCCTCGCACACAAAGAAACCACACAAGGAAATGAAAGCCATACATTAGAAAGTTCCTAAAGAGAGAGCGCTGAAAAAGAAATTGTGAAAATTTAAACTGATAAAAGGTGTTTTACTCAAAACTACTGTGGAATTCATGTAGAGTTGCCAGGGCGGCAGCCCTCTGGAATCCTAACGAGCAGCAATATTCTGCCATGTATTTATTTCAGTTCTTTTTCCACGAGACATCCCAGATTGAACCTGAAGTTTCAACTGGTAAATGCTTGTTTATCAAAAATTTAAGCTAACAGCATTATCAGTACATTTCTTTCTTTTCTCAGTAACTTTTTGATTCTACTAAATACAAAGATTTTTGCGCCAGGTTAGGACCACACGGAAAATGTAGATCTTTGCGAGGGCTAATGGAATCCCCAAAGAAAATTTGAGGCAGCCATGCATTTTTTCAAGATATTTAGCCACAAATCTCAACAAAAATTCTGACATCTTACCACCCCCTGGAGCGAGAGACAGGGGGCAGTAAGGAGAGAGACCCTGGGAACAAGGTTGCTTATTGTTAAGCTCACTCTAGCACTATACACCACTCCTTACTTGTGCCACAGCTTCATCTTGAAGATGGGCCCTTGAACCACAGACTATTACAGCTTTGTGCCCCTAAATAAGCAAGAAAAGGCATTTATTCAATTTATAAAATGATTTGAAACACATACTGGTATTTACAATCATGAATGTCGAGTAATGTGGTGATCTCAGGGGGGAACTCCCATATAAAAATGACAGGGGTGCTCGTCGTACATTTTAGGGTTTAAAAAAGCCGTTTTGATACCTGTTAGGTTGTTCAGCCTCAATAGGTGCGCACCAGGAGATTTTGCAGTATCATTTAGGGAATTGAGTCAAACAAAATATGACAAGGTCATGATATGTTGTTCTAGGAATGATCACTCTTAGTGGTGAAAAACATTTCAAGCTACACCCACAAAATATGATTTTGGTAGCTCTTGGAGGGTATTTCAAATTTTCCAACAAGCACTAGTGTCAACATCTGCATCCATCAGGTCAGTGATTCAGGGGTAATAAATTTTTTGTGCAAAAACTGTTACAGACAATGTCCTGGAGAAGTAGTTCAACTACTGTTACACAAATGACAGTTCAATTTTAGTTACTTTCCCCAGGTTACTACATACAAGTCATGTAACATCTGCAGATGAACTAGCCTGACCTTCTTTCCATTCAGATCATCTAAAGCAGTCTCCAATCTGGCCAAGTCAGAAAATTTACTTGCTCCGTCTGCATCAGCCATGAGTAGCCTTCTACCTCTGGAACTGAACATGCCCTGTGTGAAATGAGAAAGAACTTTGAGTTAGCAGTATTTTTATTTTAAAAGTAAATCAACATTTGTAACAATTAACACATTTATTGAATTAATAGCTGTAAACTTATTGGCATTTTTAAAATGCTGATAAATGAGTAGCCTAAATGAGTACAACTTTGATGTTCAAAGATTTATATTCTTGATGGTGATGTCAGATACATGTAATAGGGAGCTTAATATAACGTTTTCGGGGCAACGGTAAAGTGGAGAGCGATTAAGATTGGGGGGAGATTGACTGCGCATGCGGCCCCGCCGTTGCCCTCACGTCAGCGACGTGAGATCAGTCGGTTTGCCGTCACGGTGAAAACATGAGTTAATCTTGTTTGTTTTTTTAATATTCTGCCAGTTTTGTCACCTTTATTCAAGTGATTGCATTATTACATTTCGCACAGATCATCCCACGGTGTCTCGGCCAGCTCAAAAGACCTTTTGTTTTCTCTACGTGAAAATGACCAAAGCAACATGTAAGCTTGCTTCAGCGAAGTCCAAATTGTCGAAGTAAGCTTCGTACAGTACTTAAATTCTTATCATAAAAGGGAATTTTTGCTTGCTGCCATACTTTTTATAAATTCGCAGATGCCATCTCCAAAACGTATACCTCAAATCTATAAGGTTTTCCCAGCTTGGTACGTAGTCGTGGACTTGGCAGGGCATATAAATAAAGATCTTATCGCATCTTTTCTTTGCTACATCACGTAGTTTAGTTCGAAGAACAGTGGCTGAATCTGCAAGGCTTAAGAAAGAACTGGAAGTTCATCCTTGTTAAACCTGAATTCTGCTTTGCCATACCACGCCAAAAAGAACCTTAATTTATAAAGCACAACAAACTACTACACTAAGTTGCAAGGCCGGCCGTCGTCAGAATCTTAACAATTTTCATTGTGGTGCGAAAACGGTGACCTCTGACCCAGTCTATCTGGGTTGCCACGTCGCCGTCACTGCGAAAACGTCTGTATCTTAAGCTCCCTAATATAACCGAAACGTTGCATTACATTATTCCCTATGTTTCTTATTTTTAAAATGACCTATCCTATCAAAAGAGTTTTAGTCAGGTATCCCACTAGCCCTTGCGCGTAATTATCGATTAGAAGGTGTCAAATTACTTCTACTTTGAGCCGATGCAGCGTAAAATCGACTGAATTTCAAACGGCTATTTGTCCTTATTGAGGGACGCAGAAGGTGAGTTGAACCGTCTTGTGTATTCTTGTGACCTTTAAGTTGATTTGGGTATTTTAGTAATGGAACTTTCCTATTTGTGAATGGGAAAGATGCGCCTTTGTTACAAGAGGTATGCATGACTTGTGTCATATCATCCCATCTGACAAAATTAGTAACTAACTACATGTAAATTTCCTATTACATCTAATATGAAATCATGAAAGAGATAAAGAAAACTGCCTTTTGCTGGATCTTTGTCTCATGTAGTTAGCTTTTTCAATATCAAGCTATAGGTGGCTATCAGCCTGTCATGGTCAAATCCTCAAGCACAACATACAACAGTTTTAAGATGAACTGACCAAGAACCCTGGTTAGGAATTTGTACATGGTACAGTTTCAAGAAATGACCATACTGATCCCTAAGGAAGATCTTGAGAAATTCTAAATAAAGGCAGTGTTCCAGATAAGTGAGGGGTCTTGGGTCAAAAGCCCGACAAGATCACCTACATGACCCGTCAAATTAAAAAGAAATTTAGAAATAATTGTATGTAGGTGGGAGCAAGGGAATTGACCTATTGGAATTCCTTATTGACAACCTGGATTGAAATATTATCTGGAACTCTACAAGGTTAGAGGTGAAGCAGGGGGGAGGGGGAGGGGGGCTTAATTTTGTAATGAAAAATTGAAGCTGAAATCTTACCAGTCTGACTGCTCCGCCTTTACCTCGATTCTTCTCCAAAGTCAACACTCTCATTTGGTGGACACCATACTTTTTTGAATATTCTAGAGCCACCTACATCACAAGAAAAGTTTTACTTATGCAAACGTAAACAGCTTTTAATTACTTAATTTATTGGTATATATATCCAGAAGGCCTCTCGGAGCCATTTCATTCAGCCCTTTGCTCACATTTAACTTGCAACTGGTCTTGTATCTGGATATGTATAATATCTCCAGAACTTCAATTTACTAACCTTAGATGTTGAATCTTTGCTACCATCATCCACTACAATGATTTCATAGGTAAAGGATGGTTTCTTTTTCTGAAAGAAACATTCAGTTAATCTAACTACTGCTTATCAAAGAAAAATTCAGTTAATCTAACTGGTGTCTAACACAGGACAGACGGTTTAAGTTCTCTTTAGTATTATTTTCAAAACTGTTGCTCTAAAATTCAACAACAACCAAACTTATAATAAAAAAGAAATAAACCTGTTTACCGGTATGTATATGTCGTGGTTCAATTTTATCGTTTGTACAATTTGATATTCCCTATGCTCTGGTGTATAGTAATATACTATTAAGACTCAAGATAAATAAAAAGAACATACAAAATTGCATCTGGCCTTCCCTGAAGAGATTACTAAATAGAACAAAGTTAATACCATTACAAGTTATATTGCAATATTGGGTTACCAAGGTTGATTTTGTATTCATTTTTTCCCTTGCACTACATTACAAACAATAATGTTAAAATAACCTACACCATATTACCTTTACATCTTCCAGGTATTCAAATGTTTCATCCAACATTATAGGCACTGAATAAAAAATAATTAAATTAATGTCATGTAATATTTTCTCCTAGATGGATTACAGGAATAGCGGAAAAGCGAACAAATGGTACAAACAGAATTTTTTAGAGCACCAAATGTCATGTGGAAGCCACTTCTGGTGAGTGACAGTCATATATAGAGCATTTTCAGTCATGTGGCCAGCACACATGCAAATTTACTGAAACAAAAGGAAGTGTTTACATAAGTAAAGAGTTCAAATCCCAGAGGATTGGTTTGGTACACCAACATGGCTGCCGTTTCATTATTTTGGAACACCAATATGGCTGCCGTGACGTCATGTAAAAATGCTCTAATAGAACTGAGGCCTTGAACAGGATAGCAATGTTTGGCTCAGGGCTGAAATAGCGTACAGGGTCCAAGGTTTGGGCCACACATCCCAACGAAAATCTTTGGGGAGTACCCCTACGTAACCTTACTACACACGCGCTAACAGCCAATCACAATTGAGTAAGCTCAATAGATAAAGAGGATTTCCTCCTTAATATAAGGGCAGTGAAAACCGTTCTAAATTTTGGATAAAACTAAAATCGTTACTTCGCTTTTTTGCCTCCAAATAAATTATAACAGACGCTTCAAAGTTGCATCATTCAATTGAGCAGCTAAACAAACAAACAGCTTAATTATGAACTTACATCGCTCCTCCTCGTTGTACGAAGGCACGATAACCGACAGATCGATGGAACCCTCTTCTTCCATAATAGGAAATGGATAAGTGGCATTGTTTTTGTTTGGATCTTTGTAATACTTTTCGCTGTCAAACCTAGAAATCATCGGCACTGTATCCCAAGTCGTCAGACGAATAACTACAAGAATCTGCGACGAACAGAAATCAGAGTTAAGCTTAATTCTCTGAGCGCTCGGGTCACAGGAAAAAGCGGAGATACCCCCGTGAAAGATACTCTTGATTTTTGAACCAGTTATTCCTCAGTAGCACTCACCGTTATAAAAACAACTGGAATAATAAGAAGTAAACCGTAGAAAACAGTCGTTAAAGGTATACTGTGAAGCAAGGCAAGAAAATCCATCACGGAACTCACGGAAAGAGATATGGCTACTCTCCAGCTTAGAAACCACGCCGCATCGAGCACTAAGATATATCCAGATGTCTTTGTGTAAGAACCCGCTAACTATCTTTTTTTCTCCAATGATATTCCCAGGCCCTGCTCCTTCAACACAGAACAGGACCTTGACAGGTGTTTCGCGACAGAGCGCCTTTAAAAGTACTTTATTTCCTTCTGTTTCCATTTACTGATAACGAAAGTTCTTAAGGCCATAATTTATTTGGGCCCGAAGGTGCAGTGCAGTCTTTAAAATGGGATACTAGCGAAGATAAAATCATTAACAGGTAAGACAATGTCATCTTCTGTCTTGATGTGTCCCTGGCTTTTTCGTTTTAGTGCTTTTTCCCCTCAGACGGTTTGGGGGAGCTAAACTTGGGTGATGGGGTGCGATCTTTTTCTCTCCCCTCCTACCCCCCCCCCCCCCCAAAAAATTCCCTCCGTTTTCATCTAAACGTTTCCCCCATTTTATTCCCCAACAAAAAAACAAAAAAAAAACAAAAAAAAAACCTTT
>Ga0126343_10000516_pt1 | contig 15112 bp, 8 predicted proteins | sample Cyp2metagenome_FD_92531 | JGI IMG/M metagenome (GOLD analysis project Ga0126343, IMG submission 92531) | Coral microbial communities from Lord Howe Island, Old Settlement Bay, Australia - Cyphastrea 2 metagenome | ecosystem: Host-associated > Invertebrates > Cnidaria > Coral ... | reverse complement strand
CCTTCGCAGCCGCTCGGGCCGGAGTCACGTAACGCTCCCCGTCCCCACGCGGCTGCTTCAAACCGACATACATTCCTTTCTCGGAAATAAACCAATCAATGTGTGGCTTTCATTTTGTTGCGAATGTTCGCGCCTGTGATTGGTGCAGCGTATACAATGACAACTAAACGAGAGGCTCATTGGTCCGAGTAAACAAAAGCGCAAAACACCGAGAAAGGAATGTATGTCGGTTTGAAGCAGCCGCGTGGGGACGGGGAGCGTTACGTGACTCCGGCCCGAGCGGCTGCGAAGGAGACTATGGGCGCAATCCATTGAACCAAAATTTCCGGGCTGAGGTTCGAAAATTTCTTGGTGTCGAATGGATCGCGACAGGTCCGAAACGGTCTCATTCCATTCCACTCGCAAAACGAGTTTCATCCTAATTAAAATGAAGGATGTTATCACTGTTGCTCGTATCAAAGCTAGATGACATTTCGACGGTGATATCAATGATATAGTGTGAGCTGTTTCATTCATTGTGATTTAACCAGTATAGCGGGTTATTTTGACAGAGCGTTCTTAGCTATTTGCCATATGACTTCAAACACCACATGCGAATCGAATGACGAAAAGAACATTACAAATTCTCTCGGGAAATAAATCGTCTTTAAGAGCCATCAACAGCCAAAACATACACTTTGAGTTGCGAAGCAGCTACAGACCTGTGGTAACTCTACATGGATGTACAAGTAACACCGTGTAACACCGGCTGTTAACAATCCATAAAGGTACAGTGATTAGTATTTTCCTCCATTTTGTACACGGAAGATACCGAACTTCGAGGTCCTGGGATTGAAAATGGATCGGAATGGTCAAATGGAACGGTCCATTTCGATCGGACCGGTCCAACCGAGAAAAGAGGTCCACCTCGAAAGGTGGACCGCTTTTTTCGAAACTTTTCCGGTTGGACCTAACCGATCCATTCAGTTTTAGACCAAAATTTCCAGAAATTTTGGTTGAATGGATTGCGCCCTATGTTTACACGGACGCGGCTTCATTTGTAACCGCTTTGGTTTCGATGCGGTTACACCTTTCGCTTACATGGCGCCAGTCGAATTCGTTATCAGAACCGTGTCGTTTTGAATACGCTTTCAAAAGTGGAGCATTTTCAAAACGATACGGTTTCGAGGTCGTGTAAACGGCGAAACCGCATCGATTTGAAAACGGTCTGGAGCGAAATTGGCTGGCTCGCGAAGTAAATATGGTAAATCTCGCACGGAGTGCAGCGCTTTGCTGCACAATCACAACTTTGATCTGTGGTTTAACTTTGCTTTTGCAGCTTTCGTGTATTTTACTATAAACCGAGAGCCATACCGCAGAGATACAGGCAAAGATGTCTTGAAATGTTGACTTTTTCGTCGATACGCTTCTGCAGAGTAACAAAGAGAAAAGCCAAAGGCGATTCTGGATTCGGCCTGGGAGAACTTAGCCTGCGAACTCGTGTTTGATCAAATCTAGCTCCAGTTGACGAAGTACAAAGGCCTGAGAACGAAATCGCCTTGACATAAACGGTTGGATTTAACGGTTGGATACGTTCCGTGTAAACGCCTTGAAACCGTGTCGTTTTCGATGCGGTTTCCAGGTCATGAAACCGCTTCGATTTGAGACCGCGTCCGTGTAGTCAGACACGGGCTGTTACTGATTCGTCCATATTATTCACCTTTCTCCATTATAACTTGGTTTTTCAATTCGCGAGCTCTGTAGTGATGTCTTGGCAGTTGCTGTCTTGGTGGGGCTGCCACATTGTTGTGGCTTTTGGTGCCTTTTTCGCCCCACCTTTCCTGGAAATAATAATTTAATTACCATGGACATTGTTAACAATTAGCTACTGTCTAGATACCCGGCTGCCGGGAAGTGCTTTCAAAATACTCGGCAGTCTGAAATTAATTATTCTAGAATTTCCACGGAAAACTCATCCAATCCTCGTTTAAACTGTAGATCTTTGTTTAGAAATGTCAAGCGATTCCAATTATAATTTTGACTTTGTAGTTGAGGAAATTCTCGAGCTTGGGCATCTCGATGTTTCGACACTTAGAAAAAATTCGTACTCTGACTCCGGTGTCAACTCTCAGAGAATAATTTCTAGAGAAATTGAAGTGTGAACCCTGTGAGAGTATTCGATATTTGTTTAGAAATGCGAAGTGATTCTAAATAGTGTTTCGCTTTTGTTGTGGACATATTCTTACTTACTATAAGAACTTCGACTCGCTGACACTGTTCTTTAAAAACCTAGATACCCGGCAGTCAGAAATTCATGAATAATGCGGCAATACATTCAATATCCACTAAAATGATCAATGAGACCTCCCAAGAGTATTCCCGTATTTCATCAGTCGAGCTTTGGTCGGAAACACGATCGCGAAGCGAGTTTTACAATGGTTTGGTTTTACACAAATTGTACAAACTTTGTGTGACTCACGGGCGTAATTTTTCAAAAACTACATACTCAGCAGTCAATCGATAATTTCTCGGCCATGTTCGTACAAGTGTGGACGTTGTTCTCACAAAGTTGTCGTTGCTGTCGTTGTCCTTGCAAAGTTGACGTTGTTCGTACAAAGTTGACGTTGTCCTTTGCAATGTGTGAACATTATTCGTACAAAGTTGTAGCATAGGTAACCCAGGCAAGCTTGCCACTTAACTATGAAGGAAAGGTGAAGAAAACTATTTTCCCCCAAAACTTCTTGTACGTATTAAGGCCCACAAGCCCACAAGAACTCGCCACATGGTAAGTTTCGTCGATTTTTATTTCCATTTTCTAGCAAATTTTCAGACCTAGACTTCGCCTCATATGTTCTCTATAATTTACCCGTGTTACAAGTATGTCACATGTCACACACAGTGAGCCTGGGTAACCTATGGTTGTAGTCGTTCTTTGCCCAAAGTTGACGTTGTTTGGCAAGTGTGGTTGTTGTTTTGCAAAAAGTTGACGTTGTTTGCACAAAGTTTTGTACAAAGAAAGAAGAAAGTTTGCAAGTTAATTTTGATATAAAAACCGCTTCATACTAATCCAAAATAACTTTTACAACCGCTTTGCAATTCTTAACAAACATCAGATACTCTCAATACATTTCGACAAGGCTTTCTGTGCCGGGGAATTTAGTGAACAATTTTGACTGCCGGGCATTTAGTCTATTTGACACCGTGGGCGGCAGTCGAATGAAGACTCATGCGATTTTATGGTATGCACAAGCTTGCAAAACTCATCCACTACAAATCCATAATAATTTTTAGAATCGCTTAGCTATTCCAAACAAACATCGCACCTTCTCATTAGGTTTGAAAGAAGCTTTTTGTCGCAATTCGATAAATATTTCTAACTGCCGATGTAAGCGTAAAGTGTCAAGCACATCAGTGCCGATTTTATAGTATGCATAAGCTCGGTTATTTTGTCATCGCTCTACATTTCTAAAGAAACATCAAATATCATCAAGAAGTTTGAGAGAATCTTTCAGTGGAAATTCTGTGAAAATTTCTGACTGCCGACAGGAGCCATAATCCTGCTGCCGGGCATTTAGTCCATTTGAGACCTTTCCCGGCTGCGGAGCATTTAGACACAGCATAAAATGAAGATTCATTTCTTCTTTGTCTCAGTAATTGAGGAAACTTTTTAATTCAGTCCGGTTTAGTGTTTTGTCGGACCACGACAAACGGACGTCCCAGTGTAAAGCATAACATTGATCGTACAGGATAACATAAGGATATAAAGTGCTTTATGCATGACCTCTGCCTTAGAAGAGTGTTTCATTTATTTAATCTACTAACACAATAAAGTTTCAACTTAAAGGCTAGTTGGTGATGCTTCTTCCGCGTTACTACGTTCTGGAATTTTTATTCCTGATCGCTGTTAAGTCGTATTTCCACTTTAGTTAACGAGGAAGTCACGATTTGGCTGTGCTACTAAATCTGGTGCAGATAAACAAGAAGTAAAAAGTGTTCGCAATCGCTGAAACGGGTCAGGAATCCCATGTTTTTCTCAGAATTCCTACTTCGGTTCAAGGCTAAAAAAAGTCAGGCGATAACTCTTGACTAACCAGATTTGAGTTGAAGTTTGTGCGGACCAAGACATTCGATCCTATTATTAATTTCTACTCAGCGCGCCGGCGCCATTACATGCTTACGTTTATCCCAGGGCCAATTGGACTCTGTTCTTACAAGAACATACTGGTCATCTGGGAGCACAGCCGGTGGAAACTCACGTTTACCAAATTATTTCTCTTCGAGCTTTGTCTTTTCTTTTGTCCGCCATTTGAAATTAGAGCAATGAGAATTCCCAAGAAATCCTCTACTGCAAATCCAAAATAATTTTTACAATCGCTTGCAATTCCTAACAAACATCGGATACTCTCAATACATTTCGACAAGGCTTTCTGTGGGAATTTGGTGAACAATTTTGACTGCCGGGCATTCAGTCTATTTGAGACCGTGGCCGGCAGTCGAATAAAGACTCATGCGATTTTATGGTATGCACAAGCTTGCAAAATTCATCCACTACAAATCCATAATAATTTTTAGAATCGCTTAGCTATTCCAAACATGCATTGCATCTCCTCATTTGGTTTGAAAGAAGCTTTTTGTAGCAATTCCGGCGATAAATATTTCTAACTGCCGACTGTAAGCGAAAATTTTCTAAGTGTCAAGCACATGCCGATTGTATAGTATGCACAAGCTCGGTTATTTCGTCATCTTACAAACGAATATAATTTTTAGAATCGCTCTACATTTCTAAAAGAAACATCAAATATCATCAAGAAGTTTTAGAGAATCTTTCAGTGGAAATTCTGTGAAAATTTCTGACTGCCGGGCATTTAGTCCATTTAAGACCTTTCCCGGCTGCCGGGCATTTAGACACAGCATAAAATGAAGATTCATTTCTTCTTTGTCTCAATAATTGAGGAAACTTTTTAATTAAGTCCGGTTTAGTGTTTTGTCGGACCACGACAAACGGACCTTCCAGTGTAAAGCTTAATATTGATCGTACAGGATAACTTAAGTATAAAGTGCTTTATGCATGACCTCTGCCTTAGAAGAGTGTTTCATTTATTTATCTACTAACAAGATAAAGTTTCAACTTAAAGCCTAGTTGGCGATGCTTGTTCCGCGTTACTACGTTCTGGAATTTTTATTCCTGATCGCTGTTAAGTCGTATTTCCTCTTTGGTTAACCAGGAAGTCACGATTTGGCTGTGCTGCTAAATCTGGTGCAGATAAACAAGAAGTAAAAAGTGTTCGCGATCGCTGAAACGGGTCAAGAATCCTAAAGTATGTTTTTCTCAAAATTCCTACATCGGTTCAAGGCTATAAAAGTCAGGCGATAACTCTTGACTGACCAGACTTGAGTTGAAGTTTGTGCGGACCAAGACAGCTAAGAAGAAGAGTCATGGTTAGCCAATTTAACTTTAAATGTTTTCTCGATGATATTTCAGCTGAAATTTATTTGTAGTAGGTAGCAAGGTTGAAGTTGTGGAGAAGTAGCAGTTAAAGGAAGCTTGCTGTCCCGTGGCTTGCTCGCGCCACCTTGAATCACTTTTACACTCGCACATCTGAGCGCCTGCCACGCAGGCTAAAGTCAAAACCGGTTTTCTTGATGGCTGTTAATTTCATACCTTTCTGTAGGGCTATCATTAGCGAAGAGACCGGCGTTCATTATGCTGGGAAGCGAAGTCATTGTTTTCAATGATCCAATAAACGTTTAAATGTAAACTTTTGTTCTCGTTTCAAGTTACAAGCAGACTTGAACAATAGATCTTTAAGGTTGTCGTTTGAATTTTGCTACAGTACATTTTGAGCTTTGAATCGTAATAATATTTTTTTTTTAGGTATCGTCGTCTGTTTTTGTGGCCTGTTTCCTTTTGCTTTCTTGCATCAGTGAGATGCAAGCGTCAGTGGTAAGCAGTTTAAATCAAACATTATTATATTGTGTTTATCTCCTTTAAAATGGTATTCGAACCATGAACAAGTCATTCTAGGTGGTGTCTATAGAATAATTCATTACCCTCATCGTAACCATCATCATCATCGTCATTGCCCTTTGTACCATATGCGCCAAAGGCCTTGATTAATAATAATCGATTGCCTTAAAATATATTTTACAGTTTTTAGATGAATTTTACACATATTTAGAAACTTTTAGGAAATATTTTTGAAGTAATTACCCAATGTTATGCAGGTAGTTTCGAAACAGCAGAGCAACAGAGTACTTATACACTGAAATGCTCCCTTCAAATTCAAATGATCTTTAAATATGATAAACTATTGTTTTACTATTAAGAAGCTTGACAATGGTACAATATGTTCTAAAAGAACTAAAGTATCAGTCACCAAAATATGGAGAACAAAAGCCACTTTCGCACAGGTTGAGAATTTTTCTCCATTCTCTTGCATGGCTGTGCAGACCGAAAGCAAATATGGCGGACCACTCGGTCGTCGCCCGGGACGAGCTACATGAAAGCGAGGTTAGTCAGTCCTTGATGTTTTGTTTTGAAAATGATTCCCCAGAAAACTTACTTTATCGTCGATCTGTTCTGTTTTATTTCGCTGTACCTACGAGTTGCTGTGTTTCTGAATACATTGATCGAGAAGAAATAGAAATTTTCCACCTTTCACCTCTAAAGGAAAATAGTGGATCAATGCAATTCGTGGAGACGGAGAAAAGGAGGTCACGATCGCCACGGGAACTAAAGTTTGTTTGCTACGTTTCAGGACAAAATATCTCAGAAAAATCGTTTAAATGACGAGTTTATGTGGTGTCTGGTGGCGCTCCAATATTATTTTCATGGTCAATACCCTCCCCAAGTTAAAGAAAAGCTCTTCTTGAATGATGTCCTCTTTCTCAAAGGAAGAAGTTATTTGCGTTCGCGTCCACTCGCGATCGCACGGAATCGCACAAAGCAAATACTACGGTGCAATAACCAAGCGAATGAACTTCAAATGACAACAACTTGGAGCTAAATGCAATCCCTTACACATTTTCTAAGATCAATTCCAACCAAACTTTAACAGTTCCTTCGGCGATGTTAAACTCCTTGCCTCCGTCTGTTTGGTTTCCCCTTAGAGGTGAACGGGGAAACTGAAAAAATAACACTTTCTCTGCTGTGGAAGATTCCACTCCATTGCGGTGGCATACAGGAACACAAAAACGCGTAGGGAGAGCGAAACAAAGGGACCAAATCGACAATGAAGCAAGACTTTTCTGGAAAAGCATTGTCAAAACAAAACTTCAAAGCCTGACTAGCCTCGTTTTCATTCGACTCGTCCCGGGCGCAGAAAGAGCGGTCCGCCATATTTGCATTCGGTGTATGTCCTACTGCCTCGTCACCCTTGTCTGTAGAAGTACTCTCTGACTGACTGACTGACTGACTGACTGACTGACTGACTGATTGACCTGACAGACTGACTGACTAACGCGTTCACTTGCTTGCCTGTTTGTGCCTTGCTTGCTCACTGACTTGCTTTTCCTGGTCTCTCCAGCTGAATTTGCGTGAGCTGAAAGCACCCCATGAAGGAGCAAAAATGTTTAAGCTCCGCATTATAGAAAGAGGAACAAGATTTTATGAGAACGTTGACATCGACGAAGATAGACAGCTGGCCTATTTTAATCTTCCTGCTCATAACGGACTGCAATCAACAGAAGAGCTTTACGATTTTAAAATGGTAAGTATGATAAAAAATGTATTTATTAAAATCTATGATAGATTCGGATTTAACTGAAGAACAAGATTTTTGAATATCGTTCATTTAAACTGATACAGAGAGTTAAGCTACAATATCATTATTTCTCAATCTTTATCGCATAGGATTACTATGGCTATGAGCATATTCATGAGGCAAAAGTATTGGTAGAGGTATTACGTTGAAAAATATCTGTTAAACGTTTCGAGTTTAACTGTACAGTGAAATATATATTAGGACACAGTGAAAGCATGTAATGATGCTATTGGTTTTATTTATTTAATAAATCGCTTTTTACGGCGATGTTGTAAGCCATAAACATTTTTTTAAGACTCATCTTTGTGTCCAAGGGGCGTTAACAGAACATTTTAAAAATTTTAATTAATATAATTAGTCTAAATCAGTTTCGCATATTGTCTGTCGTTGGTTGCCGCACTTTGTGTACTTTCTATACTTAAATGCATACGGATGATCATCCCGCCCCCGTGACCTTAAACCCATGTACATTCCATGTGGAGGTAGTCGCTTTTGCTACAACCTTGATGTCGGATTAATCTGTATGAACTGACTGTTTGTTTCTGCAGAATATTACCATCCGTCGTTCAAAAGTTGACAGTGTCTGCTATGTGAAACCTTTGCCAGAAGATGTTTCTAGACCAAAGGAGCTGACAAGGGCTTTCTCTGAGGTATTGTACTCTGTGTCTTAGAATTTAAGTCAGAATTGCGATGTACTGAAAACAGTATTGTATATGTGTACACGTAAGTATACTAGATCACGCGATTGCAGACACCACATGTCATTATTGAAATTTGACAAACAAAACTGTATTTAAGAGCACACAAAAACACAAAACAAAGAGAAGATATCCATATATGGATAAGACATTCCATGTACGGATATATATGGATAAGACAATATGGGAGTGTGTTTTACTGAGCTGTGGGCTAGCAAGTTCTTGCCTACAATGATCTCAATTATCGGAGAGGAAGAGAATTGAAGTTCAAGAAGGAGTTGATCAAAATAAAGGTGTTTCTACTTCATAAAAAGGGCCTTTCTTTCTCTTTTTCGATTGTTAGAAAATCTGTGGTTCTCACATCGTTTAAAGCGTTGTAAAAGGCCCTGTTTACTCTCTTTCGATCTCTGATTCGCTTTTGATTGAGTTTAATTATGCGCCCGTGGCGAATGCCGCTTGCCGTCCTGCATTTCTGCAGTCCCAGACAAAAGAGTTGGGACACGAAGCAAGTTCTCCCCTTCCCCCACTTTGAATATTGATAATCAGGTGACTTTTTCCCTTTTTGTTGAAAAAAGCAATATTTTCCAACATTGATTAACCTTGCATACGGCTGGCGCGCGGGAAATTTGAATTGACCAATCAGCATTCAGCGGGCGGGAAAAATGTTAGTGTCCTGACGTCAAGTTAACAAGTCAGGAAAGGCACTGAAATCAAGCCTCTTTTCTCACTGGAAATGGCATTAAATATGCACAAAAAGGGACTTGCAATTTCAAAAACCATATCAGATTGTAAAAAGTGAAGAATATGAAAAACTTGGTGCCTCCAAGCTGTTAATTTGGCGCCAAAAATGGACCGCCGGCGTTCGGCATGGCACCTCGCTCGTAGTTCGTCGAGTGTCGTCAGGTAGGCCAATAGTTGTGTTATTTTGAACAAAATATGCTTTTTCTCGTCAATTAAACCCGGAATTCTCAAGTTAACTACTAGTAGAGGCCACAGCAACTTACTCACTGTCTTTAGTTTTGTTAATTGCGAAGAGAAAGGCTATTATCGTGTCGTTTCGGTAGGACACCTAAGTTTTGACTGCTTCTCGTACTGCGGGCGCAGCTGCCGTATGCAAGGAAGGAGGAAGGAAGACACGTGATACAGCTCAAGTGTTCCAACTAATCAGTTTTGACCGGGATTGTGGCTATGTTTTTGTTTTTATTTTTTATTCTTTATTCCCGGGAAGCTGGTTACTACAGTCATGGCCAAAAGTTTTTGGACACTTCAATACCAAACGGTCTTTGTGATATAGTTGCAACGAAGTATTAAGTACGAGTATGCGCCTTGAGTGTGTTCTTTTTTAAGCTGACTCAAGGACCTTTGGCCAGGATTAAAGGACTGTCAAGGTCACTATGGAGTTGTTTGACTGTATATCCTCTTTGGCAAAATACATCATAATCTATTGTCAAGATCAAATGACGCCCCTAGTTAAACTGAAAATCGGCAGAAAATTGGCGTTTGGATCAGTTTATTGGTTAGTCCAGTTTATTTGGTTAGGCACGCAACGTTTCTTCGTGGGAGGCTATCATATTATCTGACCCTGGAGCGGCAGTTGATTCAGACGGCGAACTTCTCATGCGCCCAGCCTTATAAAGTAAATACACTTGTTTATAACCTATTCCATAATTAAGACTTAAACCGGCTTTTTGCATGAGAGACATCCTTGTTTTTTTGCTATTGGTTCAACCTAAGTACGTAGTTTGAATGAGCGCGAATTTTGAACCCGGCCTATCGTTATTTTTTTATGATATCAGATACATCCGCGGTGTTAAGCAACCGAAGATTGACGTCCGTCCAAATAGACATTTCATTCACCATTTAATCTCTCTGTCCCTAGAGCGTCAATCGTCCCCCGAATTACAGAATCTCCACCATTTCCAAATATTGGATACCTACGGAGGAAGTTGATAAGAATTTCCTCAGAAGGGAGGCCAGAGAATTTTGTGACCAATATCCAATCTACCGTCTGGAGGAATACAAGTTTAACTCTGTTTCGGTGGAGAATGGAGAGTTTTCAGCTTAGAAATTCTGTAAAATGTGCTTACCTAAATCTAAAAAAAGGAAAATTTATCATTTAAGTAATCAAACATACTTTTATCCTGTGGAAGCTCAATCATTGAAGCGTCAAATAATTAGTTCAATATACCATCAGTTTAGGTATTCCCAAATATACTCATGGGCCGCTGCTTTTGATTCTACTTTGTTTTAATTATTTACAGTCTGAAGAGACAGGCCTGACTACCTCTTTGAAAAACTTCCGGTGTTAGTAACTGGTCTGATTATAAATCAAAATGTACTAAATAAACATATATTAATCGGTCTGTATTTAATAATTTTTTTCCATAAAAAATATGTTTCTCGCCATAGCCGTCACTCTAGATATTTTTAACATCAACTGTTCTGATCTCGATTAAATTTTAGCTGCGTTCCCTGATTTGGACTTGCGTCAGTGTGTCGCTGTATAGATATAGTAGATATCTAAAATCCTCATCATTCTGAGCCAGTTTTGGTGGACCTCAGGAAGTTTAAGATGAAGAATTCTACAAGCGTCTGTGAAACACTAAAGCCCTCTAGGTAGAACCAGAAAATGTATTCTGTTACAATTTCAAATTACGCCAAATAGTTAAAGAGGCTAGGTAAAACAATTTTAGGCAATTTCATCACTGATCAAATGGGCATAGAACAAGAGAAAGTCTCTTGTCATAGAATTAACTAAAATATCAAAATAACGGCTTAAAACTATAGAAGAACTGAAACAAGACTCGGAAAGGCCAAGAAGGGAAATTGATGGACAAAACGGGTGACGATTAAAATGGATTGCATTTGGGTAAATTTGAAAAACGCTGGCCCTTATATCAATTTATATCAAAATGTCATTTACACAGTTGGAAAATCATTCTCAGTTGTTATGTGTCCGTGATTTTTCAAATGAAAGCCTCTTTGCTTTGCCAATCTAACGTTTTAGAGCTCATAATTTACAAAATTAAACAAAATTACCTACCATAGCGTGACCTACCGCCTTTAATATTACATCAAGAGGTGTCTCAATAACTGTATATTAAAGGAAGGATTTAGAATGAAAATGCCAAATTTAATTGTGCGCAAAACCGTGCCCAGTTAAGCTGTAGGAGTCTGCGAGAACTCACGATTGTCCTCTCTCCACCTGTACAAAAAGACCACTCCAGTTTGAAACAAGGGATCTTTACAAACATATCATACGTTATTTACACAGAGAGAAGCCGACGTCAAACAACGAAATTTAAGATTTGTCCAGGAAGCAAACTGCCCATAGGATGCAATGACGACGACGTGATTTACAAATGCGATGTTGCTCGGGTTGGGACCTGCGTATATATTTACGAATGCCGTCTGAACAGACACAGATACATACTTGATTGTAACGAGATAGATCATAGGTATGACAGTTTGATTTGTTGCCAACCTTCGTGTCCGTGAGGAAACTCTTACACTAGCACTGCCAATGTACCCCAAGATATGGCAGCCTGTGTACTAGTATTGTAGTTTCACCAAGTTCTTGCTTTGATTTTTGTTGGTAGTAAAATATGTATTTTGTCAGTTGAAAGAATAAAGTAAAACTGATTTGGTATTGAAGTGTTTTATTTCATTAAGACTTTTCATCTGTCCTTGTGACATAAAATTACAGTTGCTATTTTGGCGTCCGGAAAAACTGACTCTCACTGCAAAATTAAAGAGACTCTGATACGGATTTTATGTGTGGGCTAAACCAACAGATGGTCATTTATACCTTCCACCCGCGTCCAGCCTAAACAATTTTTTACATCCACTCTCATGAAGTAGCCACGAGACTGTAAAGAAATTGTTCAAACTGAGGAAACTTTCCTTGCCAAGATGATAACTGATTACAAAAGCTACCTTGTTTATCAAGGTAGCCTCCAAATTAGTTGACAAACAATTTTTTTCAACCCTTCTACCATTCCCTGCAGAGCAGTGACTTATTTAAACCTCACAGAATAGCTGCAAGAAATTACTTCCATTTGTAAAACCGTTTAATCCAAATCTACCCGACCTAAGTAGAAAACATTTACTCATTCTGGAATTCAACCCTGAATTAAAGGACCTTTTCCCTCCAAATTGCATAATGCCATCGTTTCGCAGGTGGAAAATTTTAATGAACTTTGAGGTCCTTCTTGTTATAGTATCAAAGTCGGGGAAGAGACCGTGGTAAATAACAGATGCTTCAAATGCAAACCAGGTAGATGAGATCTTTGTGCAATCGAAATATTTTTTTAATACGTTTTCAAACGGGCAAAAGTTATACCATTCAGTCTGAATAATCTCGTATTTTTTTGTATTCTGAGAGTCTTATTGTAAGCGGACTGAAGCGAGCAACAACAAACCACGTGCTGAACTCAAGTAGCCATCTTTTTTTCTACCCAGAACCCCTCGTAAAGTTACATTTTCATTACGTCACTACCGTGACTCAAAGTTTAGTACAAAATGTAATTCTGAAATTCAATAGATATAGCTCTTAAGGATTGCGTTACCATCTAGAAGCATTTGTTTCTGTGCATTATGAATCATTCCAGTGGAAGCAATTTGTTCTGCATTTGTATATGTAATCGCATGGGGCCAAGGGCAATTAAGGATTTATTTCTCGAGTATTTTCAAACTGAGTTTTCACGAAATTGCCCAAGTCGCGAAGCGACGAGGGCAATTTGGAAATCTTTAAAAATACAAGTGAAATTAATTCTTAATTGCCCGAGAGCACTTGCGATTACTTTTTTATCGCATAAAGGGCAAAATTTTGTACATATAATAACTTTCAAGGTCTTGCCGTCGCGTAAACAGTTTTGCCGGTTGTCATTATTTAACAGGCTAGCAGTAGCACGGGGAAAGCCTACTAAAATAGTAAGCAAAACACAGCAACTTGGTTCAATTCACTCAAAGCAATTTCTTTACAAACAAAACTTTAAGCAATCTAATTTTATTCACCTGTTTTTTGAAGCTTGCAACGGCGTGAAACTACTTCTTTGATCGATGATAGACGTAGTTAAGTGTCCGAACAAGCTGTAATAACTTCTTGAATCCAAAACTGTCCTTTCCATTAAAAAAAACTTCACACGCCAACACAATTTACACTGTTGTTTCGTTGGTAAGGTGAGCTGTAATACTAATAACGCGACCCGAAGCAAAACGAAGAAATTAACTTTCAGTTTGGCGGCCATGAAGCTCTGTAATTCTGTGCTTCGTGCAACACCAGCCGTCCCCACTCAAACGTTTTTCAGGCTGCGAATTAATACATTTTTAGTCGGAAAAATTCTTTTGCTTTTCCACCAAAAGACTGCGCTTTGTTGCATGTTGATTCTCTTTCACGTTAAGATGAAATAACCGTGTTTAGATCAAACTCAGGAGCGATGCGTTTCTGAAATCTGTTTAAAGTGGGAAACCAACTTAATGCAGGCGTGCTCAGCCAATCAACATCAAGTAATCATGCCCTCTTGATTACCAAAAGTGCACGTTCCCTGTCTCGGCCGCGCGGTGGCGACAGAAAACTGATCAACTTGGGAGGTCCGCCCATCATTTTCCGTTATTTTGGCCGTCTTATTTAAACTTTTTGCCCAACTAGCATGCTGAAAACTAAATGTATACTTCATTGGACTGCAGAGATAGGAACTTCAGGCCATTAATTGTGAGTTCAGCGAGAATATTGTGAGTAAATGGTAATTTTGTCTGCGGCAGATTTGACTCGTTCGGAAGAGTGTTTTGTCGTCAACCTGGCCAAAGTTTCCTACCTTGTCTCTTATTATAACACCATAGGGCAAATATATCAAAACTCACTCAAATCTTGTTTAAACTCTCCAGGATGAGAAAAAATGATAAGAATGAATGTTCAAGAGTATTTATTTGGTAAATAACCCATACATTGAATGACTGTAATGTCATTTCTTGATTTCCATACAAACTATTTTATTACAGCCACATTTAACCATACAAACCCTTATATTACGCTTGGGTGACCTGTGGTTTTTCAGGCTGCGAATCAATACAGTTTTAGCCGGAAAAATCCTTTTGCTTTTCCACCAAAAGACTCTGCTTTGTTGCATGTTGATTGTCTTTCACGTTAAGATGAAATAACCGTGTTTAGATCATGCAAACTCAGAAGCGATATCAATGAGTTTCTGAAATTCCTTTTCAAAATCCGTTTGGAGCGGGAAACCAACTCGATGCAGGCCTGCTCAGCCAATCGCATCAAGTAATCATGCCCTCTTGATTACCCAAGTGCCCTCGTGATTAAGAAAAAATGCCCTATGTCTCAGCCAATCAGTATTCAGTAATTTTGCCTCGTATGTGATAAAGTTTGAAAACAATTGGGAAAGAAAATTCTCGTCACCGTGTAGCATGACAAGTTTGCGGGTTCTAAATTTTGCGGATTTCGCGGATTGACCTAGATCCGAAAAAAAAAAGTTACCTGCAGAAAAAAAGACCCGCAAAATAAAACGCCGCAAAAATTAACTCCCTTTAGTCAACTTAAGAGCAGTTTGCTGTAAGGATCAACTAAGGTCATGCAATATAGAAAAAACCGATTTTCCCAAACTTTGCCAGAATAAAGGCCTAGGTGAGCTAGTTCTAAAAATATAAGTTTCAGGT
>Ga0126343_10000515_pt1 | contig 15116 bp, 13 predicted proteins | sample Cyp2metagenome_FD_92531 | JGI IMG/M metagenome (GOLD analysis project Ga0126343, IMG submission 92531) | Coral microbial communities from Lord Howe Island, Old Settlement Bay, Australia - Cyphastrea 2 metagenome | ecosystem: Host-associated > Invertebrates > Cnidaria > Coral ... | reverse complement strand
TCTGAGATGATAGATTCGCAAATTGGAGGACAACGATGAAAAAGTTCTTTTTTGCTGCAAGCTTTCTTGTCAGTTGCGGCCTGTTTGCCACAAACACTTCTGCGCCTATTCTCATCGCTAAACTTTCTAGAAAAGCACTCACAGAGTTAGTGCCCAGTCCCGAATACAAAAATATTGACGGACACTTCAAAGTCTGTCCTCAAAACACACCGCACCCACAATCCGAGTCTGAATATCAAGCTCACTGCTTGAAACAAACGTTTATTAATTTGCTCTCCGAAGCAAAAGACAGAATACTGAGCGACCCTTTGCTGGAAAACTGTTCACGATTTTCCTTTAAAGAAGTGAAAGACAAGTTATCCGCAGCTGAATGCCAACTCCTGGAAGAGTGCGCGGAGGCCTATTACAGAGACAAACCCAGCAATTCGAACGACTTTGGATATAGATCTTCAGTAGAGTTTGCAAAACACTATCAAAGAGCATGCACCGAAATGGGAATTGATCCAAAGCCTGTTTCTAGTGAGCGATTGTTTTTTGAGATTTTGGCAGAAACAAAGAACTCGCTCATGACATATACTGATTTTGCCCGTGGAGAGGGTTACTGCTTTTTTATAGCAGACAAAATGGAAAACTATGGATCTTTTGAAGAGGACCAAAAGGCAAAAGCAGAATTAGAAAAAGCAGAAGCAGAAGCAAGAAAGGCAAAAGCAGAGGCAGATAAAGCAGAAGCAGAAGCCGCAAAAACATGGGCAGAAGCAGAAAAAGCATGGAGGGAGGCTGAACGATGACGCGACGTAAGTCCCCTGGCTTTAGCTATGGGGAGGTTCAAATTTCTTTAGCCTCTACAACCATTGCCTTCTCAAAAGACTTTTTGGTTCTGTGCCCTACAAGGTTGCCGACCTAGCGTTTTCCTTTCTCAAACACACTACAGAATTTCCGTACGCACAGCGATTCCTCCAAGGATTGTGCGTTTCTGCCTCCTTGTCATAAAAAATGCACGTGGAAACCCCCGTAATCAGCTCACCCACAAAAGAGAGATGGATGTGTCAAGAGGCGTGGGCATTTACTTTCAAACAAAGAACTCAGCTACTCTTGACAAAAAAATAAAATATCTCTTACGTTCGGTGAGTTTACGTTGGTTATTATTGGAAATTGATGAGATCGCTCTTGCCCGCCCTCCTCTCTAAAACAGTACTATATCACATATCTTTCCCTACTCATGCCACCCTAGTGAACAACCCGGATCAGCTCTGGTGAAGATTTTGCATCGGACGCTGTTTGCGCGGTCTCTTTTCATTGTGCTGATCTTCGCCTTGGGATGTGCCTGCGGTCTATCTTATCGTTCTATCGGACAAAAGATGAAAATAAAAGCGCACCACAAAAGGTACCGCATCGCGCGCAATACCCATCCAGTGTTGGAAAACAAATCTTTTGTCATTCTCATCATGTCTTACAACAACGGGCCTTGGATTGAAAAAAATCTCCTCTCCGTCTTGGAACAAGACTATGACAATTACCGGATCATCTACATTAATGATGCCTCGACAGATGGAAGTGAGAAAAAAATCAAGCAGTTCATCGAGCTGTATGACTTTAAAAAGCGGATTACATTGATCGAAAACTCCCAGAACAAAGGCGCTATGTACAATATGTACCATAATGTACATGCCTGCAGAAATGAAGAGATCATCGTTACTGTGGATGGGGACGATTTTTTAGCCCACCCTCATGTGCTCAGCACTCTCAATGCGTATTACGCTAATCCGGATGTTTGGCTTACATATGGAAACTATGTGAATTATCCCATGCGCATTTACCAAGATAAATGGGTAAAAAGTGGATGCTCTCCCCTTGACTTAACGATTGTTAATCAACAAGGAGTCCGTGCTCATGCCTTCGTCACCTCCCACCCTAGGACATTTTACGCAGGTCTTTTCAAGCGTATCAGAAAAGAGGATCTCTTAGATGAGGGGAACTTTGTCTCTACTTGCTGCGACGTGGCTTGCATGCTTCCCATGGTGGAACTTGCGGGTGAGCATGCCTATTTCGTCAGCGATATCCTCTATTGCTACAACAGAGAAAATCCCATCTCCGATTTTAGAAAAGATCGAATGGGGCAGTTAAAAACGGAACAAAAAATCAAAGCCCTTCCTCCCTACATGCCTTTGAGCGAACATCCAAAAGAAGAACCCACGCAGACCAACTTAGGCAGTGCGTGTACATCTGCGTGATTGGCTGTATGCTCCTTACATGTATCAAGGTGCAAGACATGAGAAAACGCACCTGCCTGCAGCAAAGTATGCAAAAAAATAAAATTTCCCATTTGAGAATTCTCGTGATGACATAAATTCCCTTATTTTCCCGGGTTAGAATATGAAAAATATGATTTGGATCGTTGCCTTGATCTGCTTTTTGAGTATCTTTTCTGTGTATTTTTGTAACAGTAACTTGTCTAACTCTTTCTTCAAAAGCATCTCCAAGCGAGATTCCTTTGAAAAGTTATTGGGTCGAGAAACAGACTACTGGAAATATATGAAAACTACACAAGATTGGCTAGACCTGAATTTTTATAAAAACATCTATGAAAAAAGTCGTCACTTTCAGTACGAGTCCACTTCTTCTTTTCGGATTCCCAAAACAATTCATGCAATCTGGCTCGGCCCACGCCCTTTCCCAATAGAATCGATTCAAAACATGCGCACCTGGCTTGCTCATCACCCAGACTGGGACTTTTGTTTTTGGACCGATCGGGAAAGAATACCTCCTTGTGAGGGGATGCGGATCCGTCTCGTTCAAAATTTCAAGCTCCAATTTTTTGAAAAAGCATACGAACAAGCACGTGATTGGGGAGAAAAAGCGGACCTCCTTCTCTATGAAATTCTCTACCGAGAAGGGGGTGTTTACATTGACCATGATGCTAATTGCCTTTCTTTTTTCGATCCACTTCATCGAGGCTATGATTTCTATGCAGCACTAGAAATGCCCCACCATGGACCAAACAATTGGGCTTTAACAGTGGGTCTGGGGGTTGTGGGTTCCCGCCCTCATCACCCCATCGTAAGGGAAGCAGTGCACAAGGTATTAGAGGGGTGGAACCGGGTCACTCAAACATTTAAAGATGGGCACGCAATCACGCAGCAACAACTCAACTTGCATCGGACTTACCTCGGTTTAACCCTTGCGTTGAAAGAGCCTGCTTGTTCAATAAAGCAAAGGGATATCATCTTTCCAGCTGCTTATTTCTATCCCAAGGGGAATCTGCCCGCCTTTTATTCCAGACATTTTTATGCCGGCGCTTGGCATACGCTCGGGGAAACCCCTAATCAGCAAAAGCTCCGGAAAAAAATGAAGCATATCGAACGGGAAAGCTCAAAAACAGGGCGATGTTTACATACAAGTCTACTTGCGCTCATTGGATGTTTTCCCTTATGCTTCTTGATCAACCGCAGCTTAAAGAAATGGGATCAAACTATCTGAGAACCTACCTCAAAAAGAGAAAAGAAGCGCCCCGTGTTTCCCCTTTTCTCAGCATAAGAAAACAAGGGGACGTGCCATTTTCCCCATTGTACTTTGTCACGGAGTCAAAAAATATGCCCCCTTTTGTAGCTTGGACGCGTGGGACCCATTTGTTTAGAGAGGATGAAAGCCTGCCTTGACTTTGGGGTTGTGTCTTGTAAAATACTTGCAACCCTCGGGCTAGATGGTTTGGGTGTCCATCCCTAGAAGCCTTCGCCTTGAGGTGAGGGAGTATTCACGTATAAGTGAATATAAAAAACTGCTTTAAACACATCCACGCGTTGCGCTTAATGGTCACCTCAGTGAGATCTTTTATTCCCAGACCAAAAGGCACACAAGTGAGTTGAAATGATGGACATTCATCAATTTTGTTTTGGTGATGGGGTGGTTTGTATCAGACTTCCAGAAGCACAAAGCAAAAGAGAAATGGAACAAATAGCATGAAAAGTGCGCTTTTATGGACAGCGATGCTCCTCATCTTAAGCGCCTGCGAAAAAAGGGAGCAAACAGTCGATTTTCGTGTTCTCATGGGGGCCCACACCGAGGCTTGGCAGTTTATGGAAACTTACGAAGACGATAATCATCTCCGTTTTTTCAAAAGTGTGTTTGAAGGAAACCACACACTTGAACTTTCGAAAAAACAGAAGAAGTCACTACCTCAGGTCATCCATTGGATTTGGATCGGACCCCACCCATTTCCAAAAACATCGATTAAACATGTCCACTCATGGATAAAAAATCATCCAAATTGGAAAGTTAAATTTTGGACAGACCGAGTGCAGGAACTTCCCCACCCTTCAATGGAGCTGTGTCTCATCTCCGATTTTCATTTTGAATATGTTGAGAGCTTGTTTGAAGCATCAGATAACTATGGTGAAAAGGCGAATTTGCTCCGCTACGAGATCCTGTATCAACAAGGAGGACTTTATGTGGATCATGATGTGAAATGTTTAAAAGCGCTTACCCCTTTTCACAATCAGTTCGATCTTTACTGTGGCCTAGAGCCCTTGCAAAAGCCCGTATTGAGTAGTTCGGTCGTGGTTGCTAATAACCTCATCGGCTGCGCTCCTCGCCACCCCATTTTGAAAAAAACCATCGAAAATGTCTGCGCTAAGTGGGCAGAAATATCCCGTTTATATCCCGGGCAAGATCGAGATTCCATCATCTATAGGGTGACTCACCGCAGCTTTTCCCCTTTTCACGATGCACTCAAAACGGTTCAAATTGACGCACCTGAGAAAAATATCGTATTCCCCGCCGCTTATTTCAATTTGGTTGATCCTCAATTTTCTCCTTATGCAGAGCACCTACGTGACATGACTTGGCTTGACAGTGAACCAGAGTTTGAACGCAATGTCGAACGGCAACTCCGCTCTTTATTCAAGCGACAAAGCCAAATGCTCTTTTTTACCTGCCTGATTTTAGCTGCAACTTTACTTCTACTCATATGTCTCATATATCAACTTCGGGATGTCAAACAGCGCATGAAGAGAAAAGGCAGATGAATGCAGATCACCTAAAACAACTAGGAGAGGCAGGGTGGATCGTAGGCCCAGATGAATCGAAACAGGGGTTTATCAAACGAATTAAAAAACAGCGATCTTTTGCTAAAGAAAACCTCGAGTCTATCGAAGCCCATCCCAAAGTGATACAGATCATGCAGAGAAAATTGGGGGTTTATCCCTCTTGGATTCAAGTCCGTTATTCTAATCGCGGTCTGAATCTATGGGAAGGAGCCGCTTCTTGGATCACCGAATATGGTAATTGGATCCAGCTACGCCGCGCTTTTAGAAAAGGCCGCTTTCTGGGATATCAAAAAGAAGAGGTCATCTTACATGAAGCCGTGCATAGTGTGCGCTGTGCGTTTGAAGAACCCCGTTTTGAAGAGATTCTAGCTCATATATTCGCAAAAAAAAAGTGGCGTCGCTATCTCGGCCCCCTCTTTACGACACCTAGACAAGCCTATTTGTTTCTTTTTACCCTTTGCTTTACCTGTTTTATTCCCTTAGTTCCTTCTATTTACCTTTTCTATTCCATTGGACGTCTGATGTGGAATCAATACACTTTTAAAAAAGCGCTTAAAAACATCGAGCGCTTCTTCCCCAACGCCTCTTCTCACGGCATTGCTCTGAGGTTGACAGACACAGAAATCCAATTGTTTGCCCACCAAAAAGAAGGGGCCATACGCACTTACATGCATTCTGCTATGCACACATTGCGCTGGCAACAACTTCAAGCTAATTTTGGCGCGTTTCCACTAACATCCGATTTTCGTTGACGCACCCTTTCTAAAACGGGTATGGAAAAGGGTGAGGTGAAAAGCTTCCTTGGGTAAGAGCCCTTTGCCACTTCAGAAAGTAAATTCCCTTAGGAAATGAAAAAATCAAAAATAGATAAAAATTGTTTCCAATTTTTGTTTTTGCTTTTGATTATTGTAGTCTTCCCATTATTTCTAATGAAAGAATATCGTATCATCAAAGCAAAAAAAAATATTCAAGTTTCCCAATCTCACACACCCTTTAGATTCAAACTGCTTGAAACTCAAGATAAGCAATTTACATTGATCGTGTTAACAAAAAATAATATCACTATGATCGACGAAAACGTCGAGTCAATCCTCAAGCAAAAATACCCCCATTATCAGGTTGTCTATATTGATCAAGCCTCAGTAGATGGAACCGCTCACCGCCTTGAAGAGCTCATCTCTCAGAGTACATGTAAGAACAAGATGAAACTTCTAAAGGCCGAAAACGACCACAAAGCGGTGCGATTTTATTTTGATGAGATTCACGCTCTTGACGATAATCGCGTGGTGATTCATCTGTCAGGGAACGACTTTTTAGCACGCAGCGATGCCCTAGATCTCGTCAATCAAGCCTATAAAAACCCGGATGTTTGGATGACTTATGGGCAATACCTTGATTACTATAATTATCAAAAAGGCATTTATCAACCCAAACCCCACAAACTGATCTGCAAAAAACGGATCCAGAAAGCCCCTTGGACCTGGGCACCCCTAAAGACCTTCTATGCCGGGCATTTCAAAAGAATCAAAAAGAGAGGGCCAATTGAAAATGATTTTTTTGCTTTTGAAACCGAGGGGTTCCTACTATTGCCGCTCGCGGAGCTTGGGAAAGCTCATATTCAATTCATTCCAAGCGTCCTCTATATTCGTGGCTTAGATCAGCAAGCACAGAGCAGAAAAATCAAACTATTTTTTAAACCCAAACAGATCACAAAATCTGTGCGCAAAGCTTTTTCTAAAAGTACATGTGGTGTGGACATCATTCTCTTTTCAGAAAATCGTCCCCGCAATCTCCACCATTGCCTTACATCGATTCACCACCAACTCGAGGGAGTACAGCAGATCTTCGCTATTTATTCATGTGATGAAAATAGCACAAATATCGCTGCCTATGACCAGATTAAAATTGACTATCCTCATGTTGAGTTAATCAAACAAAATGCCTCTAATTTTAAATCTCTTTTTTTTCAAGCACTGGCAAACAGTGCTTCTCCTTATGTGATCCTCTCATCTGACCACATGATGATCAATGAGCATATTGATGTCCCCGCTTGCATTGAGGCCATGCAAAAAAGTGGGGCCTACGGCTTTTATTTTCACTTGGGAAGAGAAATACATGATCAATCTGAGGGAATTTTCTCTTATCTCATCGATCGTGCACGGGATAGCTGGCGTGAACCCAATGTTTTGAAGATGGCACTTTATCGAAAAGTGGATCTGGAGCGGGACTTTGAGCAAGTCGATTTCAACAGCATAGCAGAATGGATCAAACTATGGTCTTTGAAAGATGCACACCATTTTGGATTGGTATTTCAACGTCCTAAATCCACTCCTTCCGCCGATATTTCGGACTGATTTTCAGTTCTTGACGGTACTTTGCTACCGTACGCCTTGCACAGAAGATGCCGTGTGCTCGCAAGTGGTCTGAGAGGGCTTGATCAGAAAAAGGATCTTGTTTCTCCTCTTTTTCTATTAGGCGACCTATGAGTGTTTTAGCTCTTTGAGGAGATATCTGCTCTTGCTTGGTTTTGAAAGCACGGGGGAAAAAGAGGTTGAGTTGGATGAGCCCTCTAGGAGTTTCCACATATTTTCGGTGAATTGCACGGGTAATTGTGGATGTGCTCAGTTCTAAAGCAACAGCTGCTTCCGCTCTTTTCAACGGGAATGGGATGGCGCTTTCCCCTTCTAAAAATGAGCGCTGCCTTTTTAAAACATAACAACCAATCGCCATGAGGATTTTATTTCTCCTGTCTAGTGTACGGATGAGCCATTTGCCAGATGCTAAATGACGCCTGATAAAATCCCGTTCTTCTCTCGTTGGTGTCGATTGCTTAAGAAATTGAATATAATGAGGATCGATGTGGAATTGGGGTAGATAATCACCCGGAACAGCCACTTTCCAATACCCATCTTCCTGATGAATGATCAGGTCAGGAATGATCGATTGAGGCGTGTTTGAAGAAAAACGGCATCCTGGGAATGGGTCCAAGGCTTTCAATTGATGAGAGATGAGCTGTTGTAGCTCTTTGATAGAAACATGCATCTCTTTGGCAATGAGGTTAAGTCGATTGTGCAAAAGATCATCAAAATGCTTGTTGATGAGGTGATACAGGGAAGATTTACTTCTGCCTTGGTGAGCTAATTGTAGCAAAAGAGCTTCTCGAGCACTCTCAGCGCCGAGGCCGATCGGCTCTATTTGATGGAATGTGCTCAAGACGTTTTTTAACTTAAAATCGCTGATTTTAAGTATGTTACAAAGTGTTTTATGCGATAGCGTCAGAAAACCTTTAGCATCGAGACTGCCAGCGATAAAATAGGCAATTTCTCTTTCTTTGTGGTCGGGGAAATGCAAAATGATTTCTCTTGCTAAATATTCATAAAAAGAGTCCTTTTTCTGAATCCAATCGAAGTGTTGGGATGTGTTTGATTGGGTCACTTCAAACACGGGATTCTTACCCAGTTCACAGTAAAGCCAATCGGACAATTCGCAGTTGGGCATCTGCAGCACGGAAAAAGCACGTCTCATCGCCAGATTCATGATGAGACGTCGATCTTGACGAATCGTCTGCAAGATATGTGCCACTCGTCTTCCTCCTCCCCAATGAAGATCCTCGCTGAATCGAATCAATTCAATGCTAAAACAGGATTAGATCTGGAATGCCTAAATTCGGTGCGAGCCTGCCTTTGAGGGGGGCGCATCACTTGGCTGGTGTTACATCCCAGTTTACCCCACTTATATCTAAAAACCCTTTGGTTGGAAAGGGTCAACGTGACTACTCCTTCGCCTAAAGGAGAAGGCTTATAGAAATCGATACCTAAACCATCTAGCTCGAGGGTTATTTGAAAGAGCGTTTTACAAGAAAAAACCTCAAAATCAAGGCGCGCTTTCATCCCGCCCCTAAACAGGTGGGATTTCCAGCTCGTCTAGGTTAAAACAAAACACCTTTCAAACTTCAGGTTTTTTTGGTATATTTCGGTGGTAAACTCTTGAATTTTGAGTATTTGCTTACCAGAGATCTAATGACATTATCTTTGAAAAAAAGCACATCATAGGTCATGCCAAGCGACGTGTGATACCCCTTCTTAACGAGCCCTTTTCCGAAATCCTCGTGAAAGATAATCATGCCCACAGTGACCTGCTCCTTTTCTTCCACGAGCTCTTCATCTGAAAGCACGCGCACATAATCTGGAGGGATTTCTTTGAGGAATCGACTGGGACGCATCACTTTGGGTGAACCCCAGATAAAATGATGAGTCGAGGCTGTGAGATAAAGGCACTGTTTAGCGCGAGTCATGCCCACATAACAAAGCCGCCTTTCCTCTTCGAGTTTGTCGGGAGAGTATTTGGAATTGATGTGGGGGAAGAGATCCTCTTCCATACCTACAATAAAAGTGAGCTCAAACTCTAAACCTTTACCGTGATGCAGCGTCATCAGATGAAGCGAGTGCGCGTTAGAGGCTTCGTCCAGGCTTGACTTGAGGAGAAGCTCTTCCAAGAAGGGAACTAGAGTGGGCCTTTCTGCTTCCTGGCTCCACTCAACAGCCTTGTTAATCAAAGCTTCGAGATTTTCTTTCCTTTCATCCACCGTGTCGGGATCTGCCTTTAAGATGTCGAGATAGCAGCACCGCTCGATTGCCTCTTTGATGATCACCTCAATTGGGATCTTTTTGACGCACATAGCCTTGAGGCAATCGACCACCTCGAGATAATTTTTGAGGCCTTCTCTTTGCTTGCTATTCAAGGGAGCGTACAGAGGAAGGCTCTCATCTATGAGCCGACGGCAAAAGGTAAGAATGGGCAGCTCGAGCTCCTTTGACAAATGACGCCATTTGCTCAAAGTGGCTTGTCCGATCCCCCTTTTGGGTAAATTGATCGTACGGACAAATGAGAGAAAATCAAAATCGGAAACCACCATGCGCAAGAGCGCCAAAATGTCTTTGATTTCCCGCCTCTGATAAAAAGAAAGACCACCTACAATCACATAAGGCACGCGTCGCTTCAAGCAGGCATCTTCAAATACTCTAGACTGAGCATTGGTGCGATAAAAAATGACACACTCTTGCAGCTCAAGCCGCTTGTCTCGCGTTTTTTTCAATACCGTCTCAAGGACAAATTCAGCTTCGGTTTTTTCATTTTCCCCTACATATACACCGATTTTTTCGCCAACACCCAAATCGCTCCACAGCTTCTTTTCATACCGCTTTTCATTGTGTGCAATCAGCGCATTCGCTCCTTTTAAAATGTTTGAAGTGCTGCGATAATTTTGCTCTAAAGTGACGACCTTTGCTCCCACATAGTCTTTTTCGAAACCCAAAATATTATCAATCTGCGCTCCGCGCCAGGAGTAAATGGACTGATCCGGATCCCCAACTACAAAGAGATTGCGGTGGATCTTAGATAAGAGATTTGCAATCTGGTATTGAGCTGCGTTCGTGTCTTGATATTCATCAATTAAGATGTATGACCACCGCTTTTGATACATTTCGAGGGCTTGAGGGAATGTGTTAAAAAGATGCACGGTCAAAAAGAGCAGATCATCGAAATCGAGCGCGTGGCATTTTTTGAGCTCTTCTTGGTAGAGGGCATACACCTCTTTTACAGATGGACCATGTGACACTGAGGCCCCACCTTCTAGGTTGTGAGGCCACAAAAGTTCATTTTTGGCTTGAGATATAGCGATACTGAGCGATTTAACGAGCCCTTTTTGCTGTTTATGGTCAAATGTCGTCAGACAATTTTTGAGCAGCTGCTCTTTATCTTTTTCATCGTAGATATTAAAATGGCTTGGATAACCGAGAAGCGTGATTGACTCTCGTAAAATACGCGCTCCAAGAGCGTGAAATGTGGATGTGAGCACAGCTTGGTTGCACATATTCTCGATGCGCCTTCGCATCTCGTCAGCGGCTTTATTGGTGAAAGTTAAGGCCAAGATTTTGGAGGAAGGCACCCCCAATTCGATCAGATGAGCGATGCGATAAGTGACAATGCGGGTTTTCCCCGATCCGGCGCCCGCCAAGACGAGCATAGGTCCTTCCATATGCTCCGCAGCTAATCTCTGTTTGGAATTGAGACTGATCATACCGATCCAGGTTACAAAACCTCAGATAGAAGATCAAGCCCTTCCCATTGAGAGTCGATCAGTTCTGATGAAACTGAGTCTTTTATGCACGCAATTGAGCATGCCATGTTTTTTATCAACTATGACTACTCCTTGGATTAGAGACGAAGGCTTCTTACGAATTGATACCCAAACCATCTAGCCCAAGGATTATTTTGAAAGTACTCTGCAAAAAAACCTCAAAATCAAGGCACACTTCCATCCCAACCGTAAACGGATGGGGCTTCCCGCTCGTCCAAGACGAAAAAACGCGAGGTCAATTGCTCCTCTTTGTAGAACAACAGATCATGTACACCCCTTCATGGGGCTCTCTAAATGAGTGAAGGGAGATGCACATTTTTTCCAATCTCCTTATGGAGGAGCACTTTATTTCATGAATCTATCTAATAAACACGCCTTATTTGGAGCGACTGCCCTGGTCGCTGGGTGCTGCATTGGAGCAGGCATGTTAGCTCTTCCTCTTGCTACTTTGCCTTCCGGGTTTTTTCTATCGATCCTCCCCCTTTTGATCGGGTGGTCTTACGCCTATTTATCTGGACTTATGGTGTTAGAGGTGTGTTTAAACACCAACAAACAGGCGCATCTTATGGGGCTATTAGGTGAGGCCTTGGGCACCGGTGGTAAAATAATCGGATCTGGACTGTTTTTCTTTTTGTTTTATTCACTTCTAACGGTGTATTTAAATGCATCTAGTCTTCTCATCCAAGAAGCATTAAATGAGATCTTCAAATTGAATATTCCCCAACTCTACTACTTGTTTTTTAACTCTGTTATTCTATTTTCAATCGTTATTCTCGGTGCGAAAAAAATTGATTTGATCAACAGAGGGTTAGTTTTTTTAATGATTCTCTTCTACGTGTGTTTGATTTATTTAGGAATTTCTCGATTTAAGCTCAACCATTTGAATGTATTTGCCCATGTTTCTACCGTTTTCTGGGCGATCCCGATCTTCATTCTCTCTTTTGGCTTTCAAAACCTCGTTCCGACCCTTTTTCATTATTTGAAGAAAAATGTGAAAAAAACGCGATCTGCTCTGTTTAGAGGCACTTTCTGCGCCTTGATGGTCTATTTGATTTGGAATTTAATCGTTTTGGGGGTCAGTCCAATACGAAACCGAGAGATAGGGGGAGGAACGACGCAGGACCTCATCAAACTATTTAACGTTTCGGGGCCTAGTTTTGCATTTTTCATCAAAAATTTTTCTTTCTTCGCGATTTTGACTTCCATTCTCACCGTGGCCCTGAGTGTTGTCAATTTCATTGCAGACTCTTCCGCACAACGAAAAAACCAGCTCCTCTATGCAACCTGTGCCCTCCTTCCTCCCACTATTTTTTCCTCTATAGATCCCAATGTTTTCCTCAAAATACTTGGCGTAGCGGGTGGTATTGGAGCTGTACTCCTCTTTGGAGTGCTGCCTCCCCTCATGATTTGGAAAAAAAGAAGAATATTAAAAAGTGAGTATCGCGAGATCCTGCCTTTTGGAAAGAAGGGGATTGCTGCCTATTTATGTGTATCCCTTGCAATCATTACGCTGGAAGTATTCGATCTCATCGGGAAGCGTTGAGGGATTTGCTCGGGGACTGTATTGAAAAAATCAGAAGAAAAAAGAGCTCCCAAAAATTCCTTAAAAAGACAAAGCTTTTCGTCCAAAATGCTAGACACGAAAGGAGCTTTTCATGAGAAAACCCACTTGGAAAGAGTATAAAAAAACCTAGTTGCAAGAGGAAGCGTCACTTTCTCTATTGATAAATTGGGCTCTAAAGGGGCCGCTCTCTAATGCATTCGGCGATGATGAACTGTGTTGAAACACACGAACGTCACGGCAAATATTCTCCCATGGTCAAAAATTGATGGTAGATCGAGATTCTCATCTTTTTTGTGAGAGATCAGTTTTTCGGGATCCCACTTGGGCAATTGGGGATCATTGCTCGAGCACCAGATAAGAACGCATATACGTTTTTCAGTGTGCCTTGATATCCCTTTGCTTTAATTTCTCGAAATAGCAAAGCTCCTGGTATGTAACGGGGACAGGCTTTTTGTAGTCTTTCGATGAGGTAAGATTTGTGGAAACTCAAATATGATTCAGGAGTGTACTCGCTCTTCCGAATGATGGTCACAAATTTTTGTACACTCTTCAAAGTACCCCGATATCCTTGCTTTTTAATCTCTGCAAAGAGCTTTTTACTCGAGAGCAAACAAGAAGAATCCTTTTTTAATCTCTTGTTCAGGTAGTTTTTATGAAAAGCAAGCGATGCCTCGGGAAGAAGATAGCGACTTCGAGAACGTCCTCGCCTCCGAATTTTTCGCACCAATACTTCCACTTTCTTCACAGTGCCTCGATATCCCTTATTTCTAATCTCTCCAAAAAGTTGAAGTACAAATTCAGATACCTTTAAGGGATTGGGCACTTCTTCAATTCTTCTGATGAGATAGTCCGTATGAAACTCCACGTCCTCTTTAGAGGGAAGTTTTTCGTAACCCACACTTTTTAAAAAATCTTGGACGTCCTTAAAAGATCCCCTATACCCCCTTGTCTTAATTTCCTCAAACAGTGCAGACGCTGATAAAGGACGCAGCTGCGTCTCCTCTACTCTTTTGAGGAGATAACGCCTATGAAAACACAAATCAGATTCGATAGAGACAGAATTGCGGGAAAGTCGAGCCGCAGTTAGAAATGTCTGTATCGCTTTTAAAGACCCTCGATACCCTCTCATTTTGATTTCCTCAAAGAGAGTGGACGCGGATAGACGGTGAGGATGGGTCTCTTGTAGCCTACTGATCAGATACTTTTTGTGGAACTCCAATTTGTAGCTGAGAGAAGACTCGATTTGCTGCCACACCCTTTGCATGAAAATTTGCACATTCCTGAGAGATCCTTGATATCCTTCGACTTGAATTTCTTTAAAAAGCTGGGTTGCCGATATGCGAAGGGGGAGAGGTGTTCCTGTGCCTTCAATCGGAGAATCTCGATGCTTTCCCAAACTGCTATCGGGGTAACAATCTGTGTCCTTTTCTTCGTGGATCTTGCTCGGAAAGGTGTGCACATTTCCCATGGAGCCTTGGCGCCCCTTCTTCTGAATTTCACCAAAAAATGCAGCTCCCGCCGCTTGAGCATCAAAGCAGTGGTCTGCTGCTCTTTTGATTAAGTATGCCTCGTGAAATTTCAAGTATGCTTCTGGAGGACGATTTTGAGAGCTCACTCGCGTCAAAAACGTTTGCATCTTCTTCGATGAACCTTGACACCCCTTAGACATAATTTCTTGAAAAACCTCGTCACTTTTGATGGACTGAGGAGGGGGGGATGCGAGCCACCTGCTTAAACAATCTTTGTAAAAGTCCAAACGCGCTTCTGGCGGGACTTCTTTACTATACACTGCTTTCGACACCATCTGAGATGAATTCGTCCCCTTCTGTTGCTCCTCAGCCCGTGCTAGTTGCTCCAAACAAGCAGGTGGTTCTTCATTACCTTGAATTTGGTCCTGCTCATGCTCATATTTATCCATCATCTGATCTGAAGAAACGGGGACGTCAAGGAGATTCCTTGGGCTTAAAGGAAAGACAAACGGAGAGTCATCACTCATCGCGCCTCCCCCATAAGAGGAGGTGTTGTCAACGACATCACCATCTGTGTTTAAAAATGAGAAGCCATCAGGTCGGTCAAATTCTTTACAGAAAGAGAGAGCACCATCGAGGGAATTTGTACCGGAAAATGAGCAAGTAGAGAGGCAATCCTCTAGATTGATACCCAAGAGCTGACACATGCAATCGTTACATCTTATAAAACGATTCACCCTCAGTTTCAAAACATGACCATATGAGGGGCTCAAAATTTTGTGACTACTCCCTCGCCTAAAGGCGAAGGCTTCTAGGGTTGCTACCCAGGCCATCTAGTCCGAGGGCCAAAATATTCTGAGACGCGTTGTGATCTCTGTGGGTCGTGTACCCGCAATGCTTGC
>Ga0126343_10000514_pt1 | contig 15122 bp, 9 predicted proteins | sample Cyp2metagenome_FD_92531 | JGI IMG/M metagenome (GOLD analysis project Ga0126343, IMG submission 92531) | Coral microbial communities from Lord Howe Island, Old Settlement Bay, Australia - Cyphastrea 2 metagenome | ecosystem: Host-associated > Invertebrates > Cnidaria > Coral ... | reverse complement strand
TATTAGAGAGGTTGAGCATGACGTTTACGGCAAACACCAAACGGCAAAAATGAAACTTTTGCCGTCTCTCTTCAGTTGTGTGTACAGTGGAGTGAAATTATTTGTATTTGCAATGAATAGTAGAAGACGTTATTCCATTTTTGTGTGCTTTATTTACGGAATAGAGGAAAAGAACTCCAAATCTGAAGTTCTCTTTGTCGTTTGCTCTCTGCCGTTAACGTCATGCTTAATCTCTCTATTAACTCGTACTCGTACCTCAAGGTTACCCGCGTAGTCGAATAAACCAGCGAAGTGAGTCATGTGATTACAGCTGCATTCTGTTTGATCTGAGCTGCTCTTCGATCTCACAACATGGCATCCTTCCTCTGACCACCCGTCTGGACTGGAAAGAGGTGTTAAATAAAATGGAACTGACTAAATGTTTATATCATTGGCGTTGGAAAACAGCAAGAATTGAGGGTCAAAATCTGATGGAAACAGGAATGAATAGTTACTGATACAGCTGTATAAGTCGAAATGAGACAGATTAAACCCAATGAGTAATATTTCTCTAAGGCCACGTTTACACGGGTCCGGACAAATTTTTGCAGGGACAAAAACTTGCACCGTTCCACCTTGCGTTTACACGGGACCGGCGGAACTGGACGAATATTTGAACGCCTAAGTGTGCAAGTTTGAGACCTGAAAAAAGCAGGTCCCAAACTTGCACACTTAGCCGTTCAAATGGTCGTCCAGTTCCGTCGGTCTAAGGGTCTGAATCAAAAAGTGTGTTGCTTGCATTCTTTATACTAATGGAAGTGACATTCACCCAAAGCAAGCTTTCGTAGTAAGCTAAAAAGGTACATGTAAATTAAATTGATTCTCACTTTTTCTCGCTGTAGCCGCTCCAGAACACGCAAGATCTCTTGCCGTCAAGAACCTGAAAATAGGCAGGTCAACTTTTAAAAATAAAATATATGACAAAACGTTCAGTACCGAAGAAGCAATGATTGAATTACTTTCAGTTAAGCCGCGGAAGAATCGATTTTTCTCTGTTATTGTTACCTTCACGTTCCTGAACTTAAGTGCTACGTTCTGCTTCAACTTTTTCGGCTTTGGATCCATCGAAGCTGCAATTATTATGGTGCCAAGACTCCTAAATAGAATACCATTTCCTCAAACTCATTACTAAATCATCACGTATAAACAAGGGAATTCATGACCGTGACGTTTTCTACCAAGTCTTTCTCCGTTTTCTGCCAAGTCTTATAATACTCCCGTCACACTGACTAAACTAGATTAATTAAACCATGTTTCATCTAGTTCGTCTATTTCGTTTTGCAGTCATTTTGAGTAGAGAAATTTCAAACCACCTTGATGACATATTTTAATCCAGCAAGTTTTTACCTTTTTAAGTTGCGAGGTGCACACGATATCAGCAACTTATTTTTACACCTTTTTGACCTTGTTTTGTTAAACCACTTTTAAACATGTTTAACACATTGTTTAACACATCTTTATTAATTTCTGGTGGTAGAATTAACTGTCAGTAGTATCAATTTTGTCATTGTTTCTTCTTTATCTTGTCACTAGTTCCCCTCTTTTTTGTGTATTTTTAAATGTATGTAACAGCTATAACCGATCACTTTTGAAGATGTATGTTGTAGCATACGAAACGTCAAGTAATACAGAAACTTTTTATTAGACCATGCGTTGTCTGTGGATAGTGTTTGTAACCGCCGTTTGTTTTCTACTCCTTCTAAAGTTGAAAGGGCCGAAGAACAAGAATATTTGTTGTCTTATCCATATATATCCATATATGGAATGCCTATCTATATATAGATATGTGGGCCAGCATGAAGTTCTGACCAAACAACTCGACGTTCGTGAAAAATACTCCGTTACGTGTCACATCAGTCAACTCCTTTCTCGGTGCTCGGAAATGTGGTCAAACACGGTCTTTCGATTTTGATATATTACATAAACCTTGCTTTTTAAAGAGGAAATCTGAAAGAGTTAGCACAAACAGCCATATAATTATAACACGAAGATAGAAGTGCTTTTTACATTGTCTTTTGGGTTAAAACTTCTCTACTGCTGATTACCTGCTATTCCTAGTTGTATCACTATTAGGTGAGTTCGATTTAAGTAATTCATGAAGATCCTTGTACACGATACCAATCAATACTGAAGCTAAGTTGAAATAAAAATAAAAGTAAATGACTAAGCCTCGTCTGGAAGCTTGGACAAATAGCAAGTATACATGGTATAGAAAAATATTTTATGTAAGGCAATACATAATTAATTTATCTATTTGAGATCTTAGTTTGACTTCCACGAGTATGCTTATAACAAGCTGGTTTTGGTGAATTATCAGGGTAGCGTACCGGTAAAACTGCTTGAAAATTGGTTACCTGCAAAGCAGATGAACCCCACCTTAGTTTTCTAGTTGCCCCTTATTGTAAAAAAGCGTTCCAATTTTACTGAAAGATTCAAAATTTAAGCAGAATCGCAATTTAAGTTCTTTGAGATCCTGTTACAAAATTTGAGCTGTAACTTCTTCCATCTCGGTAGCCCTGTGCCTCGTTTTGAAAAACATGTGAAGACATTTGTTTAAGTCTGCTCCCTAGGATAATTTTTTAGTCCATTTTGTTTTCACATTTGGTAGCATTTGCCAGATTATTATGGATATTAGGAAAACACTTTCTTTTATGCTGCAATTAATGCATCGTTCATGAAGCGGCTTAAACAAACCGTTGTGGTGGAAATTGCTTGATGCAATGTTGACAAAGTTCTGTTTTTCTGGTCCTTTGAGAAGAAAATCACCCGCATTTTGACTGAAAACTCGTTGCATATGCATAACTGTGGGGTAAAAACAACAGGATGAGAAAATTTAAGAGTAGACAATAAAAATTGATCTCGACATATTTTTACTCTATTATTTAAAGAAAAAAATGTTTGAAAGTCATTTTAATTTTTAAGTTTTAGATGTTTTTTGACGGGCTTTATAATTATTCTAACATTTTATTGATAATGGTAATTGAGCTAAGTGCACGGCATGAAGCTATATTAATTGCCACTTCATAACATGTCTTTTGAAATCGTGCATTTTAATCGCCTAAAGCAGGATTTTGGTTGATATATTTTATTGATCCAGTCAGCACGGTTAAAAAGCAGGGGGCCGTTTCTCGAAAGCCCAGGAAACTTTTCGGGACCGTAAGACCATTGCAAAATCTTGAACCTTGCGATTACAGAGTTGTTTTATTCACATATTCCAAAGATGAAGGTAGGTTCCCTTTGTCCAAGAAGTTTCAGGAGTATTCACTTCTCCGTTTTTAGATACAGATGATCTAAAAATGGCTTAACGCAGGCCCGAAAACCCTCCCGGACATTCGAGCGAAACGGGCCACAGAACCAGAAATGCGTTACCATCTCATTTTACGTGCGAAATAGAAAACAAAACAAGCCTTAAGCTATGATCATGATTGAGCAAAAAAATGGTGCGATTAGTGAATAAATCGTATTCCAAAAATCACAATAGGCAGATTTCTAGGATGACCAGGGATTTAAAAATGGATGTAATAAAGGTTTGATGAGAAAACTGCTATAATGTGACAGTAGTGCTTTGAAATAATACGAATTAAAGTAGTTCCACTTACCGAGTTTTTTGTTAGCAATGTTTAACTGAGGCACTGATTCATTGAGGTGATACTGACCATATTTACGAGCAAAATCTTCAAAGGCGAATGCCATTTTAAAGATTTCTCCCTTTCGTTCCTGCTCTGTTATTGACCTCTGCTGCACTGGATGAAGAGAAGTGTTTTTAGACTGTTCCATGATGTTTTTTAATCTATTGACAACATCCTAAAAACAACGCTGACATTACGAAAATGCTCTGAGTCATATGCAGATATTCAATACAAAATGAAATTTTTATTCTTTTCCCACTTAAAAATTACGTTATCACTGTAGGTGGCATGGAACAACTCATGTCACGTGTGGTAGGAATTGGGGTTGGAGAAATGTACCCTATTTGCAAAGTCTTTACTTAATAATTTCTCACAATATGAGGACCTTTCTATTTGAATTACCACCTCCTCTGCATATCCTTCCCACGCTGCTTTACTTTTATGGCGATTGCAAACCGTTCCTCCTTTAGGTGTTTGTCAAGTTTATCTAGCAGTAATGTTTGTAATAGATTGTCATATTTTTATATATCAAAAACTGGTTATTTTTAATAGAGCGGCTTTGAGATCTCTCTCGGGCATCTTATTCCAGCCCAACCTGGCGTGCCAGTATATTTGCATGAGTTGGATGAGTGAGTGAGATAAAAAATGGACTGATAGCGGCAGCCAGAGGCGCCTTCACAAGCTGACGTTCGATCTGACTCAATAGAATTGTAAACCGCCATGAGACATGATGTGATATGTGCGGTATATAAATACACATTTATTCATTCATTCAATTTTACGAGCTCAATCAACACAGCACTTGTCGAGAGAGCACAATGGGAAAACATAAAAGTTTATTGCAATGAAGAGCTTCTTAAACTAGTTTCAGCTGTCGGTGATGTTCGCATTGTGAAGGAAAATGTTCATGTTCTTAGTATGGTGCATCGCTGAATATCAAGAAAAGAGTGTCCTATGGACGGGTGTTGAGTTAACGACGTTTTCCATGGGGTAGGTTAGTTAATCATATGAAAACAAAAATGTTTCAGAAGAAAATAAATATTGCAAGTTTAGTATCTCAGCTACTTTAGTATAATGAAAAGTGACTGTTACCTTCAAGGACGACTCTTGCCGGACATCAGTTTTGTTTAAAGTAGAGAGAAACTCCATCACCTGGAATGGAGATTGTTAACATGACACATTAGGGGGAATTGCATCCTAAGGTGTTTGGACTTTTAGTTGTCAAGTACGAGCAAAGTTGCCCATCCGGTCGGGGCCGTTGCCTATCCCTGTTTCTGTAGCATGAAGCGACTAGGAGTATTTCTACTGACCCGTGGATGGGATGCGAGTCCATCGTAGGGTTAACCCCAGCATTACCTTCGCTGATACCCATTTATACACCGGTAGCTGGGTAGAGCGAGGCGCTGTGCGAGTAAAGTATCTTCTTAAGAACACAACGTAATGTCCCAGGACGAAGCTCGAACCCGGACCGCTTTATCCAGACACGGGCACACTAATTTTGCCATGAGGACACAGCGCCTATCCCAACTGTAGGAAGTAAATAAATCAGGCAGGCTACAATCATCGGTCACTAGGACGAATTTCTCACAATTCCTTTTAAGCTATTTCACTACTTTGAAAGGCGTTCCAAATTAGTAGGTAGTCTATACTTCTTTATACTAGATATTTCACTAAGCGATCGTCGTTAAAAAGGAAAACCGAATCATGAGCTGGTTAACAGTTTTTTTTTTTCAATTTTAACTTTTGTCACCGCCTCGAATAGGAAACTTTTTTCAGAACGATATCATACCGTTAGCTCCACGAGTGTTCATGGTGAACCAAATCAGGCTTTGGAATTGGTTAGTCGAGCGGACAAGATGGGATCTTTCCCACTCGGGATTGCACGCTGTGTATCACACGGGAATTTACCCTTTACGTTGTACATTAAATCCTAAATTGACCAAGCTTGTGCGGTCAAGATGGTCGTGAGATTGTTGCCGACTTCGACACATTTTTGCGTGTTACACATATCATTTTGGTCCCGGTCCACAAACACGAACCAAGAGGATCCTAGTCATTATACAACAATCTGGACTCCGTTCTTAGTTAACGACATACATATACGTACCAATTCTTCCGTTCGAGAAATGTTTTTGGATTCAGGACTTCTGTCCTCTAATGCCATTGATGACGAGCAAGGTGTTGACACTGTTATCGTGTCTGTTATTGACAAAACATTATTGGACTCAAGACTTCTGCCCACTGATGCCATTGGTGTTGATGAGGGTGCCGACACTGTTGGCGATGGTGGTAATGGAGATGTTACAGTTTTTAAGGACGGTCCTGATAATGATAATGATGTTGATGACGATGAAGACGACGAAAAAGATGGTTTCGTGGCTGTCATCGGTGGAGACGGTGGTGGAGGTGATGATAGCGTGGTCGATTGTTCTAGCGGAGTTCAGTGTATGTAGATGTAAGATCTTACTATAAAATATGATAAAACTAAGATCATATTCCGCACCTGCTCTTAATAAACATCTGATTAGGTCCTGGATGGAGATCACTATTCTACAGAACTTACTTCATAAGTTACTTATTGTATAGATGAAGCACAAGTGAGAACGAAAATTGATGCTAATTATAGGTTCTATTCCATTCCCTTGTCGTAATGTCTATGCAATACCGGACACTGTAACAAAAGCTACTATACTGCAGTTTGACCACTCACATGAGCAAGAATACCTACAAGAATGCATCAAGGTTGTTCTGAGCGCCACAACATGAGTAGTTTTCATCGTCGTAATGGCAGTAGAGGTGCACTTGTTATCGTTGATGAAACATTCGTGGTCGCAATTTGGGTTTGGGTCATTTGCAACTTGACACTCCGGCCGGCAGCTGTGCTGATTCCCTTCACAATGATGTACACAGTTTGGATCATGGCATTTCAGTGTACCCACTTCATGGTTGCGTATCTGCGTACAAGGCTGTTTGCTGTGGCATTGCAGACTACATTTATTAGTTCCAGAGTTGCATTTCTGCTCGCAACTCTCTCCGTGGCATTCCATATCACATTCACCATGGTTGCATGTCTGCTTACAATGTTGGTTGCCGTGGCATTGCAGACTACATTTAATAGTTCCAGAGTTGCATTTCTGCTCGCAACTCTCTCCTTGGCATTCCATATCACATTCACCATGGTTGCATGTCTGCTTACAATGTTGGTTGCCGTGGCATTGCAGACTACATTTAATAGTTCCAGAGTTGCATTTCTGCTCGCAACTCTCTCCGTGGCATTCCATATCACATTCACCATGGTTGCATGTCTGCAAACAATGTTGTTTGCTGTTACATCGCAGAAAGCATTTGCTACCATCACGGTTGCATTTCTGCTCACAATTCTGACCATGGCAATCCATATCACATTTATTAGTGTTGCAATGCTGTTGACAACGATTTGCACGGTTACATTCTAGACGGCATTTACTTGCAGCAGGGTTGCAATTCTGCTCACAATTCTGACCGTAGCTTTCCATGTCACATTCATCTGTGTTGCAATCCTGTTTAAGTTTCGGTCTGCCAGTGCTTGCACATTCCAGATAGCAATTATTACTACCGGCTTCACATTGCTGATCACAATTGTGCGTGCTTCTGCTACATCCCCGAGTGCAATTATAATTATTGCATTGTTGCACAGAAAGGGCATGCGCATGTGACTTGCAGTCGAATGTCTCATCCAAAGCGTAACACGAACTTTGACACCATAGGGCTCCCGATGCCATCCTGCTCTTTTCACCTGTAAAGTTAATAAAAGAAACAACAAAAAGCGTTGAACATAACAAACATGGGAGTGAGCAAACAAAAGAACAAATGAATAAAAACGGTCTAACTAATTGACTGATGTAATGAATGGCTACCTAAATGAATGCAATCGAATGAAATTCAACACTTTATTGAACGTGCAGGAAACCTTCAAAGACGCATGCGCACTTTTTTTAGCTGGAAGGGGGGTGAATCAAAGTCCTAGAATATTTGGGAAGTTTTTCAAATTGTTACAAAGCAATCAAGCAAAAAAAAAAACCGAAAAAACAGGGTCATAGGATTCACTAACATAGGCCTGCGTATGGAGTAAGAATAATCTCTCACTTGAATCCACAGTTAAAAGAAACACCTGTCTCTGCCATTGAGATGGACGAAAAATCAATAATACGAGACTTGCACGAACCTCATTGTGTATTGCTTACCAGTTTTCTATTTTCTGTTTCTAGTAAGGTTGTTATATCTCCAAACAAATGGAAACGTTTTAAAACCCCTCGCCCAAATTTCTCGTTAGTGCAGTGTAAAAAAAAACTATGCCAACTATAGGATACAGAATAAATGAAAATTTCAGTTCAGCCTGCCAAAACTAAATTGCCTTGTTAAAAACAAACAAATCAGGAGGCCTGAAAGCTGTCGCTCACTCTCAGCAGTAATCAGGAAAGTACCCCGGCCTTTTAGTTGTAGTTGTCTTAAGAAAGCCTAACCGACAACGCCTCAACCACAATTATCTTTGAGCTCGGTTTTATAACATAGCACGCGCGCTAGTCCTATCTAATTCCAATAGGCCAATTCCGATATATTAAAATTCTATCTTGGCTCCGAGGCTTAGTGGAATAAAACAAAACAAATAGAATTGAATATGAAAGATGAATAATTGATTTCTTTTGTTTTATTCCCTAAGGGCTGTTTCACACTTTGACATAAGCATAAGCATAAGCCGACATACGCAGAAGCAGCGCGATGCCGATAATTAGCACCTTTTATTAGGGAAATTTCCAACAAAAGGCGCTAATTATCAACATCGTACTGCGTCTGCATATGTCAGCTTATGCTTATGCTTATGTCAAAGTGTGAACCAGCCCTAAGCCCTAAAGCCAAATTAGAATAAACAATATATCGTAATTGGCCTATTGAACCATCACGAACAAAATCTTTATGTACGCACGGCCGTGCGTTCAGTGAGAGTTTCTTTTGTTTAAGTTTCAGCAATGTGAAGAATATTCTGAACAATATAATTCAAACCATTCTTCGAGCCCCTGCCTTTGCCGAGCTAAGATGTTTACTTGAACTTGAGTAATTTTACATTTTCATGGAGTATTTCTGACCTTGTTTGCCTACATTTTCATTATAACTAAATCGTAGAAGCGCATTTTTCGTTGACAATTGTAGAAACCAGATTAAGCGTTTTGATTCAGTTGATTATGGCGTGTTAGGATCCTAATATACTTTTGTTTTCCTTCACCCCACCTTGTGTTTTATCGCGCAATATGTTGTGGCCATGTTATTAATAAAGAATTGGCTCATGCTTATAGCTGTGCGCATATCGTTTGAGAGCACTTAAGGAGCTAGAGTCGCTCTCGGCCAACGCCTCGAGCAACGCCTCGAGCAACTGTTAAGGCCGATTTAACACGATGCGACTTTAATGCATGCGACAAGCTTACGACAGGCCTACGACATGATTTAGGACCATTTACACGCGCATCACATTTTTGCTTTTACAAAATTAAATTTGCAAAAGTTTGCACCAGGATTTACGGAGCGTAAGTCCTAACAAACGGGAAACAAATATTTCAGTTGTCCTGTGCTTTGAAAAAGCTTTCTCACGAGACGACTTCGCTTTAATTCGTTCAGTACTTTTTGAGAAACGACTTAATGTGAATCAGTCAACAACAACTTCGTCCGCCATTTTGACGCAAGAAAACTTCTTCTTCGTCCCCTACTCAGTGGCAATTTGTCACAAAATAAGTCATTTCTATCAGTTTCGGCAACGATTGTCGCAGCGCCGTTTTTAAAACATGTTCTAAAATCCTACGACGACTTTTTTGACGTGCACAACAGTCGTAGGCGAGCTGTAGGTTTGATTTACACGAAACAATTCATGTCGTAGGCCTGTCGTAAACTTGTCGTATGAGACAAAGTCGTATTGTGTAAATCGGCCCTTACGCTTCTTTCTTGCACTCCAAACTTCCCACGTGCATCCATAACTCGATATACGCACGCTAAGCTAGCATGAACCAATTCTCAATTCTGACATAGACTATGACGATAAAATACTTTCTTAATCAATGGCCCAGGACGAGCGTGGCTCGTAAAATGAGAAACTACTTTCTTTTGTCGCCTACCTCCGGCGGAAGTGAAAAGAAATAAAATTTGAGAGACAGCACTGGTTTTTGAGCTTCTCGAGTCGTAAAATAGCCATGAAAATGCCTATTGAAGTAACAAAAGTAGCCGTTCTGATAAATTGTAGTTCATATTCGCTTTCTGTTCGGCACTTTCTTTTTTAGCCAGACTGAGGGATTTAGATCGAAATGGAGTGATTTCTCTTGTGACGTCACGATCAAAGCCTCAGTAACAATGTTGCGTGATGTGCAAAAAGTGAGGATTAGAAAATAAAATTACTTGTCAGTGTTCTTTAATCAACTACACCTTAGCTGAGCTTCCGAGATCTCGTGCTGGAACTTGGTCACATCACTAATTTTGAGTAAGGTACATTTTCCATTCCCATGGATTATTTCTCGATGGGAAAAAATATATTTAATAAGCAGTGACTATAATCTAGGCAGCGGGAAAATATGTTAAAAGGTAAACCATTTAACCTTTGACATATTTATGTAATAAGAATAGTACGTTATCACATGGTTAGTAGAAGACTGGATTGGAAACTAGCTCGCGTCATCGGTTCCAACATGGTGGAAATTCGTGACGTCACGTCGCAAGCGACATTTTTGCAGCAACTTTGTTTACACTGCACAGTAAAGTGACGAAATTATGTATATTGAAATTTTTTTGGAAAAATGGGATGAAGATGATTCGGCAGAACTTTTGGAGGATGACAATTCTCAGTTAATGAAGCCAACCTGCCCTCTCTCGTCAACGCTTTCATCGGCTTATTTTAAATGTAAAACTAAGACTCTTCGTAAACCTGCCGTACTTTCGGGTGAGGAAGTGGTCGAACCTAAAAAGTGATATGGAGGAAAGAAAGTTGGAAGTACGAAAATGCAGCTCGGTGCAAAGTTCTGCTGAATCACACGGGAAGGATAGTATGAGAAAAGCTCTGATTTCCTCATTAACATCGATGACTAATTTTCAAGCGCCATTAAAATTTTTAACCTCGATAAGTAGTCGATAATTTTCCCCGCAAACTCACTACAAGTTACCAACGTTTTAATTAAATGTTTTTCGAGGAAGTAATCTGTGATACTTAAAATACAACTTCAATGCTATTAATAAAGATCATTGCGGATACGGACGAAAAGTTTCTATGCGGACCCCTGAGGAAACAACACTCAGTCTGGTAAGCCGAGCCGTGTAAAAATTCACATTTTTGCTATGGATTTAATCGAAGCGAAGACAGTTTCTGTCAATTTCGTGATATTCCGCCTTGCAGGTAAAAAGGGAAGGTGCAATGTCATATAAATTATTTTTTTTGTGTGTAATATTTTACAGTAAAAATGAACTTGGGAATGCAAAAAACAAAAAACAAAATAACAGCATAATTGTTGCTTTTCATACTTCCTGAAGAAACACTTACATCCCACTTAAAGCCCAAAAATTTAAGATTTGAGTTTTAATTGTGTACTCCTCCGTAAACACATTTGTATTATCATTATCAAGCACCATATGTCATTCATAAAAATAAAGATGCCAGAGTGTCCAATTTATCTGAGTCTGTTTAAAGCAGGCTCTCAGAAAACACATCAGTGACACCTGATTTTTAGCTACAAAGACATATGTATAACTCTTGTTTTATAAAAAAAGTTTTGAATGTACTTACCAAACACGCAAACAGGTGGAGAACAAGTAAGGTTCTCAAGACACATTTTATTGAACATCCTTAGTTCAAGTTACAGTATATTACATATGAGCAGTTACATGTAGTTATCATGATAATAAAGTTTCCATACAACGCACACTCTGATTGGCTAAAACAGCGTGCTTTATCAGAGAACAAAGTACGGGTTGATGACGGTAGGTTGGCTTTCGAATTTTTGATTCGGAATTTTGACAAATTTGACCCAAATTAAACATCCCCTGTGAGTCGGACGAACGAAATGGAAACGAAGTATTTGTCTGCAGTAAATATGGTTCACATAGACCATTGTTAGCAACAGTAGTGGTAAAACTGTACTACAATATCAAGTTTTGCTATACACTGTAGATTACCGCCGACAAAACACGTAGCGAATTAAACAAATTGTGAACCTTACTTCGGAAGTAAAACAACGACAGAAAACAACAATTGAACTGTCTGTTTATGATAAGAAGCTTCATCATAGTTAAAATGCAAACGACACTTACATGCGGTGTAGTAACGCTAGTTCTCCGGTCACCTCAGCGAAGTGAACTGACGAGTGCATGCTCAGTGGCAAGCTTGCTATGATAATTTTCCTCTATGCTCAGAGTAGAACCAGTGGCAGCAGTTTAGTCTTTCTAACTTTCTAACGCTTGTTCGGGCGATCTCGCTGCATGTAGCTACAAACCGTAAATAAGTGTAGCTCCTTTCAAATTCCATTCGGCATGTCGCATTTTCATTCGCAATCTTTGAGCTCCTCGTTTCGTAATTTCCACCCGACAAGTGTATGTTTTGATAGGCCACCATACGGCCGGATTCCTCTGGACTATAAACCTTTACCCGCCTTTAGATCCGTTTTTAAAAAGTAACTAAAAAGCGAACTTTGAAGCATCGTTCTTCTCCCGAAAGACGTTCAAACTACTCGAAACTGAAACCTGTCGATCAGCAGATGACGAAGTTTAATATTGCGTTTAGGCCTTCTCGATTTTCCTATTGGTTACTGAGGAAATAACAAACAATGTTTGCTGATCTTCGTCGACGAGAAACTTTAAAAGAAGTACTATTTGAATTATGAAAAAGCGCTTTGACGTAATTATAATCGTGGGACATTGTGGCCGCGTTGTAAAAAATTCGTTCGGCTCATCTACGTTATTAATTTTCTTCAAGGAAGGGAATCCGCTGAAAAATAACGAACGCCTTTCATTTAACTAATTTATTCTGATGTTTTTCACCTTACCAATCTCTATTTTCTTGCCCATAATGCACTCTGTTGCATAAACTATTGTTGTGAAATGCTCTTGGGAATATGCAGACCTCCCAAGAGAATTTCACAACAGTAGTTTGTGCAATTTTTTTTTGGGGGGGGGGGGAAGGAATGGGGGAGCCAAACAGAGTGCATTATGGGTAATTGGAAAATAGAGAATGCATTAACCAATAGCTTAGCTCTATCTTTCTGTGCATAAACCATACACAACCCACAATTTCTCCATTCACTCCGACGAAGGGATATAACCCACGAAACGTCAGTTTTTCTTTGGTGTGGTCAATTCACATTTTTAACCCGACCAAATCAGCGCGGAAAGATAAAACGAGTTCACCATTGGCTTCTAAGGCCTTGTGAGGTTTTCACAGCCAAGTTAGTTTTTATTACAGGGAAATATTGGGATCCAAAGAAAGCCTTCCGGTAGGGCAGAGAGAAAGAAAACAAAGCCCTAGCTAGCGAGAGAAAAAATTTAGATAAATTTTATTATAACATTGCGAGCGCGCTAGTCCTACGCAGCTAATTCCTATTGAGCCATCATAAACAACATCTTTATGTTCGCAAGGCAGTCTGCAATAAGATGACCAGTGCAGTTTCATTACAGCTGCAAAATTTCCGTCGCGTTCAGTGCGAGTTCCTTTTGTTCAAGTTTCGGCAATGTGTAGATTATTCTGAATAACCTAAACCCTTCTTCGAGCCTTGGACTTTTGCCGAGTTAAACTTGAGTATTAATTGTGAAGTTATGAAGTTATCCTCGAGAATTGTTTAAACAGTTTTTAAAAACACCTTTTCTCTAGAACAGCCCTTCTTTTATTTTATTTTCCATGATAGTTCATAACAGTAGTTTGTATATCATCTTGTCAGCAAATCTTTGCCTTTTGCCAACGCAGCTGTCACATGGTTGCTTTACTATTTCTTGCTAGTGTTGATTGTTTAGCGGCTCACAACAAATGACAGTTAAAATTTAACTTGTTAAAGGTGATTATGACTGTAAAGATCTTCCATTTACATGTCTATGCACATCACTTCCCCGGCACCACACAACTTAGTTTTAAATTTTGGCTTGGTCTTTTTTTCGGAGAGACCTGACCTCCTTAGTTTGCGGAAAATCATCTGAGCTTCAAAAGATGTCAAATATTTAAATATTCACAAGTAATAGCACGAGCTCGTCAGTGTAGTTAGAAAACCACCTGTCATAACACATCTCCCTTAAAACTTCCGCTCATCGAGTGTTTAATGGCAGGCAATTCATAAAGAAACCCTCCTATAGTCTGGCTCTAACCAGACTCACCAACAACACTATATGTCGATTGAGCTTCACTCCTTTAAACGCTTACATCATAATTGCTGCGAAGTTGGACTTTTGGGTAATGATTTTTTTTTATATTTTAGTGTTTGCATCTTATTAAAGCTAACTTTCATATGAATTACTTCTGAGCGCTTGAGCACAACCCAACTTCAAGAAATGTATTGATATTCTCACGAAAATAATTAAAGCTGAACTCAAACTTCAAAGACTCTAAAAGTTTTTGAAACAATTATTCTTTTTTAACTCAGGGAAATAAAAGCAAAAAAGAAAAATGATTGCGCAGACATAAATCCATACCCAAAAATATGAAAGCATTTGATGTAAAGTGAAAACTTCATCCCTTTTTGTTCAGAGTTGTAAACATTAAAACAGCAAAGACATCCAAACCAAAACTAAAGACCAATCCAAGTAAACGAATGTTGTGGGTTTCGTATATAAGTAACACTATTGTTAGCCACAGAAGATGGAGTTTATACTTACAAAAGCAGACGATTACTAAGAGAGTTTTGGCCACCCGTAGTCTGAAATCGTTTCTCATGGTCCTTGAGCTTGCTTCACGGCTTCGAAATTAACCAAACAGAGGTAAGGTAGTAATTCTGATTCCAATGATTTTTCAAACACCACCGACATGTGTTGACAATTTGCTTTGTCCGCATAGATCACTTTGCGAAAGATGGCTGTGTTTGGAGAGAGCCTCCAGTATGATTTTCTTAATAAGCTTGATTTGCATGACAGCCTTGCATACGGCGACTGAGCCTGCAATACGATCGGCAGCCAAAATTTTGGTGTCCTAACGAAACGATACGATAACAGCCTTTTTCTTCGCAGCTAACAAAAATAAAAACAATGCACAAGTTCCTTTGGCCTCTACTAGCAGTTAACTTGAGTATTCTGGGTTCAATTTTACGAGGAACAGCATATTTTGTTCAAAATAACACAACTATTATCCTACCTGGCGATACTCGACGAACTACGAGCGAATTGCCATGCAGAACGCCGGTGACCCATTTTTGGCGCCAAAATAGCAGCTTAGAAACACAAAATGGTTCATATTTTTCACTTTTTGCCAACTAG